>Ga0307968_1000806_pt1 | contig 23993 bp, 24 predicted proteins | sample OrgLakmetagen650_FD_201834 | JGI IMG/M metagenome (GOLD analysis project Ga0307968, IMG submission 201834) | Saline water microbial communities from Organic Lake, Antarctica - #650 | ecosystem: Environmental > Aquatic > Non-marine Saline and Alkaline > Saline | place: Antarctica: Organic Lake...
ATGTGCGTTTGGGATGCAGACGGGAGAAGGCCTGCTGCTGTGTGCAAAGTACATGAATGTGGCACAAATGCAAGTGTTCTTATGTGCGTTTGGGATGCAGACGGGAGAAGGCCTGCTGCTGTGTGTAAAATACATGAATTTGACACATTTGCAAGTGTTTGTATGTGCGTTTGGGATGCAGACGGGAGAAGGCCTGCTGCTGTGTGCATGAATATGTAACATGTGACATGTGCATGAAAGCGTCACATGCGTGAGTGTTATTGCGGACACCATAAATGTGTATACCTATATGTATGGTTCTGGCCATCTCTAGTATTGCGGTGTGGCCACAGTCCCTGTCTGCACACGGCTTATATTATGGCAAGCACCTGTATCCACACTATTCCTACTTACCCCACCTTTCTCACAAAACAGCAACTTGCCACACGCGCTGCTTCCCAATCCCTTCCACACTGCAGACTTTTGAAGACAGCGCTGATTGTATATTGCTCCTACCTACCTTTTCTCATGCATGAGCAATTTTACCACACGCACTGCCTTCCCAAACCCTTCCTTACTTCAGGCTTCTGAAGACAGCGCTGACGCTACAATCCTTCGTCAGGTCAATGATGAGCTACAGGTAAAGCTTCGCTTAGGCTACTTGCTTCTCTTAGGTACTTGCTTCTCTTCTCTTAGGCTACTTGCTTCTCTCCTCTTAGGCTACTTACTTCTCTTAGGCTAGAGGTGAAGCTGCCCTGAACCCTTATTACACCATTTGGGACCAAAGCTAGGATCACACACACACACACACACACACCTTTGCAAAAGCTAAAAGTACGACCACCCGGACATAGGGATAAATCGATGGGGTAGGCTTGGGTCTTTCGCTTTCTGAATGACTGCGGCAACATACCGTAACCACTGTTGCATGACTGCGTACATGGCCACCCGGTGCTTGAGACCTGCCACCTTTGCGCTTCACCCAGCACGCCCATGTGTACTCGTGGTGTAGGAACTGCCTACTTGTGTGTGAGATATGTACCCCGGTGATGAGCCGTTTTTAGTCTGAGTGCAAACAGGCAGTTAACTCATACACAAGCACGTGCACGCACGCACAGCTTTGCGCTTAGTGAGCATAAGTTATTTTTTGTCTGTTCATCCTTAGCCACATCCTAGCTTAGACATGCATACTTATATAAGAAACGTGAGCATACTGGTTTTGAGTTATGGATGTATGTAGCAGAGCATTGGCATAGATAAGTGTGTGTGTGTGTTTGTGCAAAAAATTTGGTACTTTTGCCTTCATGCATGTGCACGGCGATGGTGCATTGCGCAATGGTGTGGCGCATATGCGCAGCCTTGGTGCATATGCACTGGAGTGTGGTGCATGTACTGCAATTTCATACACACGCACCAAACACCATGACTACCGTGCAGGCTGAGTTAAAGACGCTCCGTGCCCGGCTTGATGACCTGGATGAGTTTGCGAGCAATAAGGTAATTTTAAGCTTCTGTCTTTTGTCTTATTTTCTTCCTAAAGCATGCCATGTGCACATAATGATGTGTTTAGCATTTATGCGGTTTTCTTTCTGTTGGTAGGCACCACGAGCTTGTTTTGCTGCACTCTTATACAAAGAAGTCTGTGCTTAACATTGGCAGATGTTTAAAACGAGACGCAACAGATTGATTGTCTGGCATATACTACCCAATGACACATACACCCACACTCTCACACACAAACCTCCTTATTATATCCAAATTCTTGGTCGGTACAAGGACGTTGTGTGATACCATACACAATTGTACCAGGCTTAAATACGTCCAGGCACCCATCTTATATCAAGATGCTTCTCCTAACTCAATAGTTACTCACGTCCACTCATGGTTACTATGCTAATGGTTACTAATACCATGGTCAGTAATACTCATGGCCACGCTTACCACGCTGTGCCTTGTGTAGGAGATGACGGAGGCAAAGCTGGAAGCAAACGCAAAGGAGCTGGCTGCGTTGAAGCAAGCCATAGCGGACCTCAATGCAGCACACAGCGCCTTGGCAGGAGAAGCGACGAGACTGCTGCAGAGAGAGGTGTGGAATTGTTACAAATGGAACGCGATGGAATCTCAAATCAATTATAAACGATCCATTGCAGAGAGGGATGACTGAGCTTTCGTTTGGGCATGCTTTCAAATGTTCCTAGGACGCATTCACCCTAACCTGACAGGCAGCTTTCAAGCTTATAATTCATTAACAGCTTAGGACCTGCCAGTGTCAGGGCGCACGTGCCTATCGGTTATTGGCGTGAGTCGTACTTTCCAAGCATGTGTATGCTGTATTTCACCAGCCAGAGCATTAAGTATAGCGGTTTGGTGTTATGGGCTATTCCCAACAAGCAAATATCACCGCCAAAAGGATGAAGTGAAAAAATCATGTAGTTGGTGAACGTGCAATAATGTGCAAATTCACATACCTTCTTCCTGTTGAAAGTATAAAGTGCATGGGCCAGTTCGTACTTAATACGCATAGGTGTGCATGAAGTCCTGTCAATTTGTTAGAAATATTTGGCTAGATTTGAACGTTTATACCGTGCTTATTGCGTCAGCTTCAGTCTAAAGCTCGATTATTCCAAAATGCCAAAGCGGCGTGTGCGGTGGATCCCTCTTTTAATGCATGAATGTAACATTTTTGGGCACTTGCCAAGCAATCCCCCACTGCTACCTCACGGTTCCTGCTTATACAACAAAGAAACAAGAGTTCAAGCTATTACTAAAACAATCAGAGGCCCCTGGTGAGAGTGGCCAAAGAGATGATGATTGTCCTTCTGCATGAAACCCAGGTACCAAATTTTAATCAATTATTGGCTATAGATGGTACGGTCCGGCCAAATTCGAAAGCAGTCTTGTTGTTGTCATTATAACAGACGATGAGCTGCCTCGTCTCTTTTCCCTGCAGGTTTAGCTGCTGAGGGTGCAGCAAGAATATTGCAAGGCAACTGAGGAGCTCAGCTCACTAAATTTTGCTGAAATTTTGCATAGATCAGCCGCTAAATGCAAGCACCAAAGCACACACAAACACACACGCAAACGCGCACACATGCACAGATACATACACACAAAACACATAACACACGTTTCCCTCAGGCTGAGCTGCGGAGGCTGCAGCAAGAACATGAGGAATTTCGTTCAGCTCACCAGATACTGCAGGAGGAGCATGATGGTTTAATAAAGGTGTGATTATGTGTGATTTTGTCAAAGTGCACAGAGCACGGCACTGCACAGGCGTAAGGTGAAGCAACAAGCAATGCTGGGATGTTTCCTGTCTTAGTGCAAGAGCAACTATGGTCTATGCTACTCAAGGATGAAGAGATTATGAATGATGGACTATGAAGCAAGATCAACTATGGTCTATGTTACTCTAATGATGGATTGTGAAATATGAAGCAAGAGCAACTATGGTCTATGTTACTAAAGGATGATGAGAATATGAAAACATGTCAGGTCTCCAAGTACATGACCTGGACTTGTATCTGCGTCTATAAACGTGTTTGTGCTGTATTTAGTCTAGCTAGAGCTGCGCGTTGGCACATAACATGTAAGTGGCTCCGGCCGTGTCTTCATGCCGCGTATCAGGCTTGACCTTTTCTCAAAGTTAGCTCCTCGTTTTATATCGACCGGAGCACGAGAGGCGCAAGTTGCCGACGCTTCAACACACCCAGACTTTTTAGAAGCGTGGTTCCCCTCTTCTAAATCTATAGGAGCACAAAAAGGCAAAATCCACCCTAGAGCGCCAAGCCATCGAGCTCAAGCAAGCACATGAAAAGCATCTGGCCAATCAGGTGCGTGGTTTGTTGCTCACTCGCAGGCAGAGCCCAGCGTTAAAAGTGAATGTTTGTTTTGCCGTTGATGCATCGCAATCAGAGCTGTGCATGATCAGCCATGTAAGATGCATCTATGCATGATCAAGTAATCCATGTTTGATGTAATGATGTGTGATGCATCGATGTAGGATCAACTATTTGTGATTTAATCCATGTATGATGTATCTATGTATGATGCATCTATGTAGGATCAACTGTGTGTGATGTAAGTATGTATGATCAGCTATGTATGATGCATCGATGTATGATCAGCTATGTGTGATGTAAGTATGTATGATCAGCTATGTATGATGCATCGATGTATGATCAGCTATGTGTGATGTAAGTATGTATGATCAGCTATGTATGATGCATCGCAGGCAGAGCTTTGTATGAACTCAAAGCTTTAAAGCTGACTTCCACCCTGCTGCTTCTTCGTCCTTCCTTTTGCAGGCAGCACTTGCAGATGCCGTTGCTCGTAAGGCCAAGGCGGAGCTCCAGGAGACTGAAGCCTGCAACAAAGCGGACATGTTACAGGGAAGGTTTCAGCAGCTGGTAGCAGATGTGGATGGCCTGACAGAGGTCAAGCAGAAGCTGCTGGGTGATGTGCTTGAGGTGCGGGTGGACTGCAGTAGCGCTCTGCTGTATGACTAGAGTGTCTCATGGTAGAAAGCTTTGGAAAAAAGGAAGACAAAGGGGCTTCCTCAATGGTGTGCTTGAGGTGCAAGTGGACTGCAGTGGCATGCTGATGTGTCTGGCTAGCAGCACGGACGCGTTTGTGGAAGTAGAGGCAGACGTGGCGTTGAATCACTGAAGGTGAGAGCGTTAGGACGCGGCTGTTGATGTGCTTGTGCAAGCAAACGATGAGGGTGGTGCAGGTGAGTGTGAGATTGTCAGGCATTAAGCCGTTTGGTAGGCTAAAGGTGGTGTGAACAAACAATAAGGGTGGTGCGGGTGAGTGTGAGATTGTTGGGCTTAAGCTATTGGGTAGGCTGACGGTGGTGTGAACAGACGATGAGGGTGATGCAAGTGATGAGGTAGGCGGATAGTGGTGTGCGCAGGTGAGTTAGATACAGGTGAGTGTGAGATTGCCAGGCACCAAGCTATAAGGTAGGCGGATAGTGGTGTGCGCAGGTGAGTTTGATACAGGTGAGTGTGAGATTGCCAGGCACCAAGCTATAAGGTAGGCAGATAGTGGTGTGCGCAGGTGAGTTTGATACAGGTGAGTGTGAGATTGCCAGGCACCAAGCTATAAGGTAGGCGGATAGTGGTGTGTGCAGGTGAGTTTGACACAGGTGAGTGGAGGTTGTCAGGTGGCAGGCTGTGAGATAAAAGGTGTGTGTGTGATGTGTGGAACAACCCACCTCATCAGTGTAGAAGCAGATAACGGTGATGCAGTTCCAGCAGATGCCAGAAGTTAAGCCAGGGCAGATCTGCTTTGTTGGAAATTTGTGCTTCACATCAGCAAAGCAAAGGTTTGGGGTATGCACAGACAAAGATGGGAGCTTAGATAACAGGCACTGAGCAGGACAGACAGCTGTGTGCAACAAACTGACTCGACCTTCTCACATCTTGAGCACAACATGCTTTAGAGCTGAGTGTGCAACCACCAGCTGGCTGTGTGCGACCACCAGCTAGCTGGTCTGCAGGAAACTAGTTTTTTTTTGATGTCCTTGCGCAATCTCCCTCATTGTGTATCCAGTACTGTAACGCTTGACACGTCTGTGCGCAGCTCAACAAGCTGCATGGAGTCGTCGCTGGCCTGCGGGATGACATTCGCATCCTGGAGGAGCGCCTAAAGGCAGCAGAGTCAGCACAGGTTGGAACTGGTGTTTGTGTGTGCATGTGTGCGTGTGCGTGTGTGTGCGTGTGCATGTGTGTGGTGAATGTTTGTGTGCATGTCAGCGTGTGTGTGTGTGTGAATGCACGCACGTTTTCAGTGTTGCTTCTTTCTTCTGCTGCACAAAGTGTTGAATATCCATTCCATTATTAATTTCCTACTCACAGGTGCAGGCCTTGGCTGACCAGCAGTGGTGGGCCATCGCACGTCAGCAGATGCAGGATGATATGCAGGTATGTGTGCGTTCTTGGATATGCAGGTTTTACGTGGGTATTGGTTAATCCTTCAAGTATCCTCTGTGATTTTGAGTGTGAGTGCAGGTGGTTTCAACCAAACAGTAGTGTTAGGATGAGGTGCAAGTTGTCGTACTTGTAAATGTAATTGTTCAGTTGTGAACGTAAATGTGAGTAGGTTAAATATCTTTGAGTGAGCATGCTCGAGCATTCCAGCACGCGGCAGCTGATTAGCAGTTTTTGAGGCTTGTACCTCTCCTTGTACTATGCTAGCATATCAAAGTTTTAGTTGGTGCGCACGTAAGCAAAGAAGAATAGAATAAGAGCAAAAGAAGGAGAGGGGATGATTTATATGCCTGAAATCCCTAGCAGCAAGTAGCATGTCGGTTTTAGATTTGACCCTCTCTCTCTCCTGTGTCAGGTTTACACACACACACACACACACACACACACACACACACACACACACACACACACACACACACACACACATACACACACACATACACACACACACATGTTAAAGTTTGCTAGCCCCCAAACCTGCCAACACTCCTAATTGCAGCGGTACTCTGATGCACATATTATGTAAATACTCTGGCAGTGTCAAAACACATATGAACACTCTCCTGTTATTGTATCTTTTGCAACTTTGCAGGGATTCTTGGCGGCCGGAGTACTTGAGACCCAGAACATAACAGCCATGTGCTCCAGCATCCAGGTAAGAGGACAAATAGGTCTCAACAGAGAGAGAGAGAGAGAGAGAGAGAGAGAGAGAGAGAGAGAGAGAGAGAGAGAGAGAGAGTGAGTGTGTGTGGGTGTATGACATGCAGTTGCAGAAAATAGAACTGTAGGGGGCTAGAGCTGCAAATGTTTACGTCTCAGGACTTTGCAACCATGTGCTTCAGTTTCCAGGTGCTTTTGCTTGGTACAGAAGTAGAAGGTGCAAATTTAAAAATCGTTATATGCTTCACTGCCATCTAAGGATGTTCAACGCCAAGATTACTCAACACTATGAAAGTTGTAAAACAGGGTCTGAAGCCTCCAATTCCTATACAGAGTAGGCAAAACAGAATTTGATTTCAACTGCATTGCCGTTGCATTGCATGCTGTGCTGTGCTGCGCTGCGGTGTGGCCTACTGTTATGCTTACTTCCAGAGGACCAAAAAAATGTTAGTTTTGCTCTGTGCTGTGACATTTAAAAGATGCACTTACACACATATCACATGCACACACATAACACACACAGGAAGGCATGTCTCGCTTGAGGGGCTCCATGCTTGGTCTGTTGCAAGGAGATGTCCCACAGGAGGGAGAGCCCAGCCCATTAGCCTCTGTTGATGCTGCCGAGGCTCACACAGTGAGTTCCTATGTGAACACGCGGTAATATGTGTATGTAGGGTGTGTGCCTGTGTAGATGATACATATAAACAAGTGTGTGAGTGTGTGTGTATGTGTGTGTGTAGAGCGCGTGCCTGTGTAATCATTACGTATAAACAAGTGTGTGTAGGGTGTGCGCTAGTGTGAATGATTACATATGAACAAGTGTCTATGCAGAGTGTGTGCCTGTGTTACAAATACATATGAACAAGGGGTGCGCATAAAGACAGAGCCTAGCCCAAGAGTTCATAATTAAGCTGCTGGAGCTCTAACATCTTTAATGCTTGTGTGGCCATGATGTATGTGCGAAACGCGCAGCATGTACCTTTTTGCAAGGTCCAATGCAGCTGTGTTCAAGGAAGGAATTATGACGGCCATGAAGTCTGGTGGTCAGTGTGTCCGTTTTTGTTTGATAGCCTCTAATCAGCACTCCTGCACCTCATTACTCAATACCCATGGCCTCTCCATTACGTGTGGTCAACGTCCCTAGGGTTCGGGGCTGACTTCAATCGACACTGCGTAAGTTCAACATCCACTGCCTCCTCATATATTCGCGCAGGTGTTTGCTGAAGTAGGGGAGCTGGGGAGTCGCATGGATGCATTGCTGCAGACGCAGCTCAGAGTCCACACAGAGATCATGTCACACTTACAGGTATAAGGCCTGATCAACTTGGTTAAATACGATGGCACATTCTGCACACGCACTACCGAACGTCTAAACATTGTAATTATATGCCTTAATTGTGTTTTTGTTTGCATGTGTGTGTGTGTGTGTGTGTGTGTTGGGAACTCATGTTGATTTGTAGGTTAAGTCTCCAGGCCTCTATTCACTGTGTAAATTACTGTGCTGTCGTGTTCACGCATTGCCTGGCGCCACCTTCTTTTAGGCATGTCAAGAAGAATGTTTTACTTGGTTCTTAAAATGTACAACACGGATTAGTGATGAAAACCAGTGTGGATGAAACCGTGGCTGATGCAGGCTGTGGATGTAGAACAGCCGCAGCAGATGACAAGGGCTGAGGAGTTCTGGCATGAGACGCTGGATGCAGCCCGCAAGTAGGTGCTGTGTGATGAGTGTGTGTGTGTTTATGTCGTGAAGGATTAGGTAGTGTGTCAGTACTCAAACAGGTTTGCTTCTGACTCTAACTTTGCATCTTCCAAAACCAAGAAAGCACGTTTTTTTGTCATTTCTTGCCCCCTATGGTACCCTGGTCACCCGCAAAATGTGTAAACTCGACATATCCTCAACTCAGCCGTAGTCGTTCAGACCATTACAGATGCCCTCCCGTTTTGCTATACCAAGGGTGGGCCAGAACCATATACATATACGTATATACGGTGTACATACAGTATTTTTAGCAGGGAAATCACCATACATACGGTCATGTACGGTGTGAATATACGGTTCTGGACCACTCTAGCTATACCTGATCTGTTCTGTGTCAGCTTTGTCCCCCCTCTGGTTCGCTGGTCACCCGCCAAAAGTGCTCAACTGCGCAAACCTCATGACGTTTCCTCAACTCACTCTTACTATTCCAGGCAAATGCCAAACGCTTCCCTTTTCACTGTACCTGATCTGTTCTGTGTCGACCCTGGCCCTACCAGGTACCCTGACCGCCTGCAGAAGGTGCTCATCAGTGCAAACATTACAGCGGGTGTGGATCCTGAGAGCGCCCTTGCGTGCCTGGTGCCAGCCTTTCTGCTGAAGGTGCAGGCTAAGGAGGTGGGTACAGGTGCTACAGGTGCTACAGGGTTACAAGGCTAAGGAGGTGGGTACAGGTGTTACAGGGTCACAAGTCCAAGGAGATCCAGGCAAAGGAGGTGGGCACAGAGGTGTTACAGGGTTACAAGGCGAAGGAGGTGGGTACAGGTGTAACAGGGATACAAGGCTAAGGAGGTACAAGCTTAGGAAGTGGGTACAGGCTTAGGAGGTGGGTACAGGTGTTACAGGTGCTACAGGGATACAAGGCTAAGGAGGTGGGTACAGGTGTTACATAATTACAAGGCTAAGGAGGTACATGCTACGGAGGTGGTGGGTATATGTGTTACAGGGTTACAAGGCGAAGGAAGTGCAGAAAAATAGGTCAAGAGGCAAAAACGTGCTCCCTCTAGCGCACATAGAATTGGCAGTGTTGTGGTACAGAATAGCAGAATGGAGACAGGTCATCATACATAGCATTGGCAGTGTTGTGATGAGCTGAAGCAGAATGCACGTAAGCACGTATGCTCGTATGCGCATGCGCAGGGTTGGCAGCACCGAGCAACAAATGATGAAGCAGGTTGCAAAGTATTAAGCTGATTCCTTGGTTGAGCCTTTTTGCCAGCTCCCCTGTCCTGAGCCACACGCGTCCACACGCCTAGTGGTGTGCAGCTACGTGGGTTGTGTACTCCTAGCCAGCCCTACGTGCTTGCTACAGTGACATGATATGCCGTGTTGCTAGCAATTCGGACAATCATGATGGCAGTCGCCTTCTGCCTCAAACCTGAAAGAATGTGTGCACGTGTGTGTGCATGTGCGTGTGTGTCTGTGTAAGCCTCAACCTCGTGATATTCACCCTTTTTTTACTGCCTCCTAGTAAATAGAATGCTCATAGCAGTTACTCTGCACTCCTCACACATTTTTCCAACTCCATTTCATTTAAAACTGCACTCAACGTTTGGTTAGAGTGTACGCTGCGTAACGATGCATGCAGCTAATAAAGCTATTCCCTAAGCGAGCTCCCCCAGGTAACTACACCATAAAAAGTTTTCTCCCCCTGCCATGTATCCTTTTGATTGTCAGGTGTCTAGGCTGCGTGCGTTGGAAGGAAGCCTGCAAGCCACCAGCAAAGCAGCAACTGCGCAAGCCAGTGCTGCCCTGGTGACTCTGTCCAGTGAGCGAGCAGCTGAGCAGATCAGGCAGCAACACATCACAGCATTGGTGGCAACCATGCGCAAGCAGGTAAGTGGGTGTGGGTGTGGATATATGTATACGTGGACGTGTGCGTGGTGTGTGTGTGACAATGTGGAAGCGTGATGACAAGCATGAGGAAAATCTTAAACGCATTGCAATTTGTGTCTCACTGTGTCTACAGTGCTCTACCATTTACACAAGCCCTGCAGACTGAAGTATCCATGGAGTTCATGAACACCTGTTGAGTGATTCTTAGGAACTGTGCTTGAGTGCAGACACGAGCCCTTCAGTCTAAACCATCCATGGTGTCGTTGTTGACCTATCAAAGGGTATATGCACTGTGCTTGACTGCAAGCATAAACCCTTCAATTTAAACCATCTGTGGCGTTGATGAAGGCTTGTTCAGCAATTAATATGCCGTTCAAATGCGCTATGTTTGACTGCAGGCACAAGTCCGTAATCATTCTAAACCAACCATGGCGACAATGTGTACTTGATAAGCAGTTGAAGTTGAGTGTGCTTGAATGCAAGCATAAACCCTTCATTCTAAACCAACCATGGCGACAATGTATACTTGATAAGCAGTTGAGTTGATTGTGCTTGAATGCAAGCAAAAACCCTTCTAAACCAACCATGGCGACAATGTTTACTTGATAAGCAGTTGAAGTTGATTGTGCCTGACCGCAGACACAGGCCCTGCAAGCTGAACTGGCCACGGCCTATGCAGGCCGCTCCCTTGCAGAGAAGGCAGCGATGGCTGCAAGCAAACGTGTGGCAGAGTCAACTTATTTAGTGTCCAAGGTAGGCGTGTCTGCTTGTGTGTGTTTGTGTGTGTGTGTGTCAGTACGTGTGCTTCAATGTATGTGCGTGTGTATATTTGTATCTGTGAGTTTTTGTGTAAGTGCACATGGGTTGTATGTTATTTGCTCATGCGAGTATACTTGTGTGTGTATGTCTTGTGAGTCTGAAGCGTGTGATGCTCACAATGCATCTTCTAAATCCCTCTGTACATAACAAGTATTTAGTTTTTGGGCACTCAGTATTGGTAGGGTGCTGTTCCTTTGCTGAGATCTGGCACTTTTCAGAGTTGAGGCACTCCTGTGTGTCAAACCCTCATGCGCAGGCCAAAGAGCGAGAGACGGTAACTGGAATGATCAACATTGTGCCAGGCCAAAGGATGGATAGGGGAGTTCAGGTGTGTGGTGTGTGCGTACAGGGAGAAAGTGCAGGGCAGGTCAAAAGTGTGGGGGGGGGGTTGTGGGGGAGGGGGCTGGTAGGCGTGTAAATACAAACAGGGGAGTGCGTATACTGGCGTACGTACAAGCAATGGTGTGTTGTGTGTCCTGATTTATACAGCACAAGCCTCAGTAATAGAATTGATGCAAACAAGTGAAACATTCACAAGGAAAGAAGATGGAGAAAACAGAAGGAAAAGAGGTAAAAAGCAAGAGTGGTACGAGCAATGTCACTTTGCTTCACTCCAAGAACTGGAGCTCAAGTGTATCAAACGGAACTCAGCTGCTTTCACTGCCTGCGTAGATTTCCCTCTCTTCCTCTCTTATTTCCATCCTGTTACTGCCTGCTGACCAAACTGACTTTGTTTTTTCACTGTTCATGCTTTCATCCCCCCACACAGACCAACTACAGTGAGCTCTGGGTAAACTCCCCCCCCTCAACTGCGGCAGAGCTAGGGCGCAGGCTGACAATGTCCGCATCAGTCCCCTCCTGGGGTGCGTGTTGCTCAGCTCTTGTGTACTGCTCTCAGCTTTAGAATATGTTCAAGTGAGCCTGGATGTAAGAAAAGAGTGAGTGTAGGGGACCACAGCGAACCAGCGTTTGAAAAGAAAACAGTGAGCTTACTTTGCTACCAGTATTCATTATGCTTTAACCCTCTCCTGGGCGCATGTAGCTTTATGCCTTTGAGATTGTGCTTGAACACTTGGGATAGCTTTCAGGCTCAGGAAACGCTGGGCATGTGATTGTAATTGTATCCCTCATCAGTCCCGAAAAGTGTGTGCTTTTTTGGGGGAGATACCTCTCTCAAGCTGTGACAACTCATGCAGTTCTACGTTGTCTCCCTGAAATTATAGCACTGAGCTCACAGACGTGTTTGGGTAGCTATGTTAATGGGGTGCATGTTTGCAGTGGTACTGAGGCACACACTCTCACTATGCATATCCACGTATGCACGCTCACAGACACCCACGCCATGCACACACATCTCACACACATTTTGTGTGCACCCCTTGCTATGAGTACTACTCTTTCACAAACACTTGCTTGGTGCATTTGCGCAAACACACACACTCGCACAAGCACACATGCACACAAACACACAAGCACGCATGCACACACACTCATGCCCCGCTCGTGCACGCCCTTCTTTTCCCTGCAGGAGGGGAGCTAGGTAGCGGAACAGTGTCTCAGGCTCCTGGTTTGCAGGACAAAGCAGACGGCAGCCCACGCAAACACAGGCAACTCTCTGCGGCTGCCAGAATATTAGGCAGTGCTGGTTTAGGTGTGTCTGTTGGTAGAGTTTGCACACGCTACGCATGCTTGCACCTTGTTAGCATGATGGCTGCAACTTCATATACACACACATGCACACACGCGTGCACGTACATGCACACATGTGTAGGAGAGGAGAACGGAGTTGGAGGTGGTTGGAGCCGACCCAACAGCGGCGCAAGCACTGTGGTGAGATGAAGAGTGGTTCAAGGGTACTGTTACCTCAAATCATGTACCAGCACCAGAACCCTAGCCGTGTATTCCTTAGTGGCATATATACGTAGCAAGAGTGAAAGCGTACATCCACCGTGTATTCCTTAGTGGCATATATCATATAATACGTAGCAAGAGTGAAAGTGTACACCCAGGAGGGGTCTTGCCTCTTACCGTAAACATTGCTAAGACTGAAGAGGAGTGGCATGATGGGTGCAGGGGTGTTTGATCAAATTTGAGAGAGCCCTGGGGGTGGAAAGGGGTGGGTGGTCAAGCAAGCACCCTGTAGGTGTGCTGTTCGTGCTTAATATACAGGAAATGCCACACAATGGCTTCGCAAGTTGGCCAATGTCATGCTTGAGAAGTAAAGTAAAAGATGTGTGTGTGTGTCCGTGTGTGTCCGTGTGTGTGTGTGTGCCCGTGTGTCTGTGTGTGTGTCCGTGTGTCCGTGTGTCTGTGTGTGTTTGTGTGTGTGTGCAGGCATACGGCGGCAATAGCCGGCCCATTACCGCCGGCCCCCAACCCAGCGGAACAGCAAAGAGCAGGAAGGCCTCCCCTCCTCGTGCAGTCAACACCCACGTGTTCCTCAACAGGTAGGCAACAAAGAGGCACTGGATCATCATGCACGGATGTGTTTCTCGCGTTGGTACACAACAGGCAAGCAACAGGTTTTCAACATGCAGTCAATTTGTTCAACAAACCCCTGCACCCACATGCAATCTATTTGATCAGATTGCAGTCTGAAGTCTTGTGATCTTCCTCAACATGCCTACAACTGGTACTTAGTAGCTACTCAACAGACAAGCTCCAGTCATACAGTAGTCCGTTCCAACGTGTCCATTGACATATGTGCAGCTTTGCCTGAAGTATATGGTGTGCGGTGGCTTTTCCCAGATTGGCTTCTTGATTCGCTGCAAAAGAGTCTGGCACTGTACATGATGGTGTAAACTCTGGCACCGTGCATGTAACGATGTAAACTCTGGCATTGTACATGTTAAGGCTGTAAACTCTACTGGCATTCACGTAATGTACGCAATTGGCTCACGCTATGTATACACAAATGGCTCACAACATGTACACGAATGACAGGCTTCACAACGTGCTGCGTTGCTGGCTTGCTCTGTGATGTTGGATCTGAAAAAGAGCGTTGCTGCCTGCTCTATACCCCGCAAAGGCAGGGAACCTGTACCACACTGTTACAGACATGCGCCATATTTGAAAGCAGTTGGTTCACAAATTGGGGGATGCGGACAGATGTGAATGTCTCTTTTCTTGCAGCCATGTCCTGCACTGGTCTATGATGACATGATGACTTTGCAGCCATGCCCTGTCAGTGCAGGCCATTCTTATATTTGCCTGATAGCTAGTCACAACTTGTCACACACACACACACACACGCACACACACACACACACACACACACACACACACACAAGCACACACATGTACAAAGGGACAGCCAGGCCTGTTGTCTTTATAAAAATAACGATTTTTTCTTTCCATGCCCCCCGATAAGCCGGTCAGTATACACCACACCTGCTGCTGCAAGGCACGAGTATTCCCAGCGGCATGCCATGTGTTGCACTCCAAGAAAGCACACAGCACGTTAGTACCTGCCAAAACGGCCACGTGTGTTTTTGCACACCTCCCTATCACAGAGGCCCTCTCCACCTCAGCACCATGTGCCCTTGGGGTGGAAGTGCACTGCCATGTGTACCTTTCCAGCCACTGTGTGAATATGCCTGCTTGCGTGCTTCCAATATACTGCAGGCCCTTCAGCAGTGGAGGCCTGTCCAACAACTCCACTGACACTGGGATCGCTCCACCTGCCCACCTCCCCTCTACCCCCTCCCAGCAAAGCAGTGCAAGCAGCACTCCTGCTGCGTGGCCCTCCACGCCCTTACAAGCAACAACTGCACGCAAAGAGCCACCCAAGGTATGGGCAGGCGGAGGCTTTCTGGTAGGAGGAGAGAGGGGGAGTGGGCAGCAGCAGCAGCAACAGCAGCAACAACAAGAACTGCAGCAGCAGCCAGCTCAGTTACAGCATCAAAAAAGGGCGCCTGTGCTGAGCAGCTACAGCAAACGTTCAAGGCCTGGCAGCGCTTTTCAAACAGGGAAGGGCGCAGGAGAAGAAGGTGTGTGTGTGCGTGTGTGTGTGCTTGTGTATGTAGTGAGGAAAGCGTCGGTTGCGTATGAGGTGAAACATGGGACTCTGCCGCCTCTTATCGTGGGGAAGTCAAATCCTTTTCTTCTTCCCAAAAACAATTGAACCTTCCCCCCTTATTATTTGTTGTTGGTGGTGGGGGCGGTGACGGGGCGGTGGTTAAATATTAATATTTCTAAAAGGGGCGGTTGTGGGCGGTAGCGGAATTGAAGTTTTTTGAGCAGTGCACGCAATGGTTAGGAATCCATCCTAGCACTCCCTGACCCCCCCTCCCCAGCTCCGCCTGCCCCTGCACCCTCAGCCCCAGCCCCAGCCCCGCCTGCACCCGTTGGGAAGTTTCAGCGGGGTGCACTCCGCTTTTTTGAGCGGGGCAGTGCAGGGGGGGCGGTTGCAGTACAAAGCTTTTAAATGTACTGCCAAAATTTGGGGGGGGGGGCGGTTGCACATTTTGACCATTTTTGACCATTTTAACGGGGGGGGGGCGGTTTAACCATTTTGACCATTTTGACCATTTTAAAAAATCTTTGTTCTTTAAAGGGAGCAATGGACGTATGGTATGTGATGGGTTTCTGATTGGGTTTCTGGTTTGCATTATGTAAGGATGGCGTATTCAGGTCTTGGCCGGATAACAGTAAAGGAATGCTGTTTGAGTTTCAATACCTTTGAATCATTTGATGTTTGGTTTGCATGAATATTTTTTATTTCTTCATTAAGCGTTGCAGCCAAGCCAAGCTGTTTCCTTCTCCCACTCTTACTTGCACACACCAAACAGCTGATAATGGACCGCCCTGTGGGGGCAAAATGAATGAGCACAGCTGTGCTGCTGAGGGTAGCAGCCTTCACCGACTTTCACACGCTGAGAAGCTGTTAACTGACCGTCCTGTGGGGACGAAATGAATGAGAGCACAGCTGTAGCAGCCTTCACCAGCCCTAGCTACTTGCTTGAACCTTTTGGTCTGCTGACCATGTATGCATGAAATGCGGGTTGACCTTTTTAACAGCATTCCTCTTCCACCTGCACACACACACACACACACACACACACACACACACACACACACACACACACACACACAACCACACACACACACACACTCACACACACACACTCACACACTACACAAACACACACAGCTTTGACAAAGCTTGATGCCGTAGACATTTAAATACGGATTGTGATTCCTTGACTGAAACAGATGAGGGGGCACACCTGTTCAGAAATGAGCATTCCATCTTTAGGTTGTACCAGGGTCGGCCAGTACCATACATACACACAGCGCCAAGATCAAACACTGGCAAACAAATCTTCACGTGCACAGTCCTATACAGTGTTCTGGCCAAGCAAAGGGAACTGATTTTGCTCATCGTTGATCATTGCTCTGTTCCTTTGTCAGGCACATCAAAATACAGCGTGGAGGTCTCATTTGTGGATGGGAAGTCTCACACAACCACATGCTCAAGCAAGCTTACACTCCCGCATGCAAATACGCACCCAGAGAGCCCAGGCACTCCTGCCTCGTACTTCTGGGATTGGGCATCTGAAGTTGAACCCCAGGTCAGCTTTGTGGTGGACCTGCTCAGCTTGCAAGACACCATGGATCTGATTGCAGACGTATACCGCAGCAAGGTGAGTGCGTGCAATCGCATGTTTTCAACGCTCGTGTGTGAGGGTGAGCCACTTGTTTTTCATAAGGTGTGTGCGCTTTGTGTGCAGTACACACACATTGTGCACATGCGTGTTTTGTGCTTGTTGTGCCAGTGCCAAACATTGTGCACTGTCTGTGAAAGCTTGCAAGATTTAAAGGTTTGGCTCATTTCTTTGTAAAATTGCCTTTCTGATGTGTCTCTCCTGAACTGATACAATGTAGCCGTCAACCTAAACAAAAACAGCAGTGCACCTTTCGTTAACGTTTCAGATTTGCCATGTCTTTTGTTCTAGATAACCAGCAAAAGTTGTGTGCGCACACCAGACTTTTACGTTGACACTTGAAATTAAATCTAACGAGTCATGGTAAAAACCGCAGGCAACAGCAAAACCATCCCCCTACACACACGCACACACAAGAACACTTACACACACACACACACACACATACACAGACACACACACACACACGCACACACATACACACACAGGCAGCTGCGGATGAGTTGTCCCACACCCAAGGCCACCCCCTCCCCTCCCTCCCCTCTTTCCTCGGCATCTACATCGACGCCACGTACAGCCCAGCGTGGGGCCCCCGCCCTTTACCCCCCCTTGCTCTCCTTATTGCCAGCATACGCGCACATGCTGCCAAAGGGGTGTACGAAGTCCTCTCATTTGGCAGAGCGACAGGGATGCTTGGGCGCCCCTCCTCTGCAGCACACATAACAACAGACAGCAACTCCTACTCCCCCACACACTCTGCACACCACCGACAAGAGAGGCCCACCACTGCCCCTCACTCTTACCCCTCACGCATCACCCCTAAGGCCTCAAGCCGTCCCACCTCCGGACTGGCTGCACCTCCTGCAGGGCCACACACACAGGGCCACACACACCAGACACTACAGCACGGGTCCCTGCCTGGGCCTCCAGCTGTCACAGCACCTGGCGCCGAGACAGCTGGCAACATCCCGCCCCAGCTATCTCGTCGCCAGCGCTGCCACCAGGGCTCTGCCATCAGCCTGTCTTTGCTGCCGAGCCAGCGCCCCCCCTCCGCTGCCGCAAACACTCTGAGTAAGACCACCACCAGTGCCAACTGCACCACGCCCCTGTCCACATCACTCGGACTGCCTCCCAGTGCTCTGTCCTCTCTCCTCCCCAGTCGCCCCCAAACCGCAGGCCCTCCGTCACGTAGCAGCCGTTCACGTACTGCCGCAACGACAGCTGGTAGTGCAACAGGTGGCACGACAGCTGGGGGTGGGGTTGCGCACCATCGACCTCAGACTGTAGAGCCAGCTGTCACCTCTCGAGCTGCAGAGCTGCAGCTGGGTAGGCACAGACACCACCAACACCAACAGCAGCAGCAGGTCAGTGCTGCGCTGATTTTGATGGTTCGTGTCGATTTACAAATGATGCTGAGCTGAACGTGGGCATACAAGCATTTGACGAGGCTTGCTCGCTGCATCCATTCCTCCTGGCTTGTTTTGTTTTGCAGCAAAGCAGCGGGACGCTGCCTGCGCTACCAGTCCACGAGCTGCTGCACTGTGCTTATTACTGCCAACTTGTCACCATGCTTTAATTCTCTTTGTAGCAGGGCGGTAGTGAGGCTGCACTGCGCTACGAAATCCCGATCCAGGGCCCGCTGCCACCCGAGCTGCTGCGCTGCGCGTTACGCACGCCTGATTTGGGCATTGCCATGACAGCTCTAGCTGCGGTGGCTGGTGCTGAGGACGTGGTCAGGTGTGACTCCTTGACCCCCTCTTATACTTTTTGGACTTGCAACTAACCTTTTAGATTGGCCATGACAGCTTTTAAAAGCAGTGGAGGTGCTGAGGACATGGTCACACACACACACACACATACACACACACACTCATACACACACTTTGATCCCTGGTGATCTGCAGGTACGTGGCGGAGGGTAACCCCATGGACCACCTGACGGCCAAAGACCTGGGTCATCCTGTTCTTGAGACCATGGTGAGGCTTCTTTTGTTTGGATCCTTTGTCAAAGGCTCTGAGAACCCGTGCAATCTCACCAGCTCACCAGGAGAGAGGAGGAGCACCTCCAGCTGAAAACAGGAGCGTGTCTGTTTGTGTTGGTCGTGTCTTTCTGTTGGACAATTTAGATTGCACTGTTGTTGTGTTGCATACATAGCCTTTGAGCAGCTCACATGACGTAATGGTACTGATGTAAGGACTGAAAGATGCATGCTGACATACAAGCACAAATCATTGTCTGTGGCTTCCTAGCATGTCGACAGTTCCCCTACTCAACTGCACTGTCAGTTTGAGCACCCGGCCAGCATGGATGACACAGGTTAAAATTCGCCGCATTTGGAAGCTGCTTATCATTACTCAATCCTCAATACACACTTGTTGGATGCATACACTACTATCTCCACTCTCCCAGACAAAATGACATTTTGACTTCAAGAACCTGTTCCTTTCTGGCTTTGACATCAACTTTTACTGCCACCAACCTTGCTCTTCCATGCTCCAGGCACCTGAACTGCATGCGCTCCTACACAGCACAGCCCTTTTGATGGGAGTCGAGATCGCTCCAGACCTCTTCCTGCAGCCACAGCTGCAGGAAGCTTGCCCTCCCCCTTCCCTCCCTATTGCTTTGCTGCACGTCCCACACGTGTCTACATCCAGCCTCAGCAAATCTTCCAGAGACAGCGGGTGTGTGTGCGCGTTACGTCTCCATAGCACACAGTTTGTAGACATAATAAAAGGAGGGAGATTAAGCAACGTGAGAAGCTTGGTACTATTAAACGCCCCCTCTGCTGCACAACAATTAAATGCCTGCATGCGTCCTCTGTGGCCTCAAAATATGTGTGTGATTGTGGTTGTCCTAGCGTCATTCCTAGGCTTCTGATTCTTGACCTGGCTTGATATTTGGAACAAGCTGCTAGCGCTGTGTGTGACCCCAACCTGCTGTCATCGTGCACGTACTAATCCACAGACAGCCTTGGTGAGACTTTAATGCTGAGACTTCCCAACAAGGGTTTAGGTGACACAGGTGCACACCTCTGCGTGTGACTGCAAGAGGAGTCACTCAGATCGGATGCATTTCACGGAATACTGTGCCAATGCGGGTGCTCATATGTGGCAAGGATGGTTCTGAACGCTTTCACAAAGATGATCCAAACAGTTCAGATTAGGCTGCCCCGGCCAGGTTTATGAGTTCTGAGTAAGGCTTGGAAGGAGGTTTGTGTGTTTGCTTCAAATTGCAGGCAGTAGATTTGCCTTAGATGTGCACATTGCATGGGCGTGCGATGATAAGAAGCCATCTTGTACAACCGCTTAAGCTATGAAATTTCATAGAAAGTTACCATTCTTAAGATTTTGAGCCATCCAATGTCGAACTCAAGCACATTTCAAAACAAAAATTAATTCTCACCTATATTACCAAATATGTAAGCAGAAGTTGATGACCCATTTAAGAGTCAAACATACACGTGCACGGTATTCAATATGCAGGGCTACAAGGAGGGGTCCCTTGCTGCCACGGCTGAAAGATGGGTCTTTTGGGTGGAGGCGGCGTGCTGTGCTTCTTATGCAGCCCCACCTCTTGCAGGTATGTGGGTGGGTGGGTAGGTGTGTCGTTGTGTGCATGGCATCTCGTATGACGACTTTACTATTTGCAAAAATCTAAGTCAGAGAGACCCTGCAGGTGTGCCCTCCTAATATTTCCACCAGACGCAACACTGTGAAAAACCTGTCTTGCTTCAGGCTTGTAGGTGTCTGCAACTGTGGTGTCTGCAGGCCTTTTGAGCTAAATTACAAACACACGTTCACACACAACATAGACATACACATACACAGAACCACTCATACCAGTGCAACACAGAAGCAAGCTAACGGTGTGTTCTCCACTTGCGTGTTATGGAGTTCAGTCATAATCACTAGCACTCATAATGCGCGCAACCCATGACCAAGCTGAGTCTATGTGCGACGCATGCACGTTTTTAATTTTATCCACCCACAATAGCACACATACATTGTGCAACATACAAACATGCTGACCCACATCAATGTGTATATGCTTGTGCGTGCAGTGCTTTGTCCAGATGCAGCAGAGGCGGCAGCGGCAGCAGGAACGCCAGTCGCTGATACAGCAGCAACACTTTAGAGAACAGCAGCAGCTAGAACAGCAAACCCAGCAGCGGCTGCAGTTGCAAGAGGGTCCTGAACCTTCAGAAATGGAGGAAGAGCCAGAATCTGAGCAGCAGCAGCAGGAATTAGAGGAAAGTAGTGAGAGTAGCAGTAGGATTTTGCACTCTAGCAACGCATCTCCTCCAAAGGGGAGCACTGAGTCTTCAGTTCCCCTCATTCTCTACCCTCCTGCCCACCGACAAAGAGACGAAGAGGGGGGAGGGCGACAGGAGGGGTTCCTGGAGCCTTCACAGGGCCACCACAACCAGCAGCAGCAGCAGCAGCAAGATCACAGGAGCGGTGAGGGGGCAGAGAAAGCCTCTAACACAATCCACCACAGCCCTCAAACACTATCTTTGGCACAGCCAGAGGACCAACCACAAGGGCTACCCCCAGGACCGCAGCAGGCATGGCAGGAGCAGCAGCAGCTTGAGTTGAATCAAGAGCAGGAGCAGCAAGAGCCTACAGTGTTGTACAGCCCAGCAGAAGTGCAAGCACTGATGGCCATGGCCCTGGCACCCATGTGCATGCCAGGGGGAGGAGGGTGGCGGCTGGACATGCAACGCAGGTGTGTGTGAGTGTTTGTGTGTGTATGCAGTGTGTATGTGCGCTTGTGTGTATGTGTGCTTATGCGCACGCGCACACACACACACACACACACACACACACACATGCACGCACACACACACACACACACACACACACACACACATACACAGACACACAAACACACACATGCACGCACGCACACACACACACACAACACACACAACACACACACACAACACACACAACACACACACATACATATATAAATGTATGCACTGCTTACTTCTGCAGGTCCCATGCATCCGTCGCGGCAGGCAACGCAGGCATTGGGCCTCGTGGGGCCTTGGCCCCCGCAGATGCCATCACTACTGCAGTGCTGTCAGACCTCATGCCAGGAGCCCTGCAGCCCCACCTGCCGCTTCAGGTGACTGCGAATGTCGCTGTAACTGCTGTAAATGTGGCACTAGCTCTGGTATTCAAGGGCGCAGTACTGCTTACGTGTCCTGTACCCACCTTGGATGCTCTCCTGGGGTTGCTTCGGTTGTGCGTTTTTATTTGGTTATTATCAGTGCAGCATTGCATCATGGTTATGTGTATTGAAATGATGGTTTTGCGGCGTTGCATATAGATGTTCTGTGCTGCAGGCGAGTAGAATGGTGTTGTTTCAATTTGAAGTCAATGCCATGGTTTTGCAAACGTTTGGCACAACACCGCCTTCTTGGGCGTATTTGCAGTATGCTTACTGGTTGCATAGTTATTGTCAAGGTGGGAGGGCACCTTGTCTTTGGTTGTAAGTTGTAAGAAAGCACAAGGCACTCAGTGGTGAAGGAGCTCCACAAAGTAGGCAATTACCAGAATAGTGTTTGCTATGGAAGGTACCATCGACCAAGGTGATGGCCAGGTCTCATCCACAAGAACACATCCTTTGCTCAGTGGATGCACCCAACATGCAAACCACTCACGTGGCACTGTCTGAATTCAAACTGATCCAATGTCAGCCTGAATGTTAGCTGTTCTTTATGCTTGCGTGCAAAACCGGCAAGCCGTCCTGACTGCGGACATGCACAACAATTCCCCTTTCTGCCTTTGCAGTTGCGCGCAAAGTGGGCTGCCCTGTACCAAAGCCTCGTACGAACTCCCCAGGGTTGCTTAACCGCCGGTGACCGCGCAGCCCTGCTGGTTGTGGGCGACCTGGGTACTGTGGCCACAGCCATCTACAAATCGTGTGTGGCTTGCACGTACTCGGAGGAGTGCCCAGAGCCTGCGAGTCTGTTAGCTGAGGTGGGTATCTCTGTAACGGGTCTTTTCTGTGATGGAAGTTTATGTCACCAGCGTTTACCGAAGCCGGCAAGCTTAGTGTGTCTTGTAGACCCAGACACGTTGATGTCTTTTATGCTTTTTTATAATTGTGTGCTGCCAAGAATGGTACTGTGGGGTCTGTACCAGCTTCACGCTCCCACATGCCGCGAGTTCACAGTCAAAACCCTTAGTGCTGCTGGGTAATGGCACTATCCCCTTTTTGCTTTATACAGATCAAAATGTTATGCTGTCTTCCTCCCTCGTCTGACTGAGTTGTTGTTTGGCTTTGCATCTGTATTCATGGTGTGCTGTAGAGCCCCAAAACTCAATTCGTTACCACCCCATGCCACTCCAGCCTGTGGTGTATGGCATTTATTGTGCTCCTTTCTATTGCTCTTGCCCAGGCACGCACGCTGTCAAAAATGAACCGCACGACCTCCAGCTCTGCTCCTGTCGTGGACCTAATGCAGCAATTGCCCCATGAGGCTGGCGCCATTGACCTACAGCAGCTTGCCTTTCTGCGCATCGGTGCCCTCAGACGCTGGTCAGGGTCGTCTGAGTGCAAGCAGCTTCTTGTTATGACTGCTGTCCATGTGCACTCGTGACTGCTGGCGACGCACGCACTCCACCCACCTTATTAGCGTATGAATTTCAGGGTACAGGCGTATAACTCACTTTATTGCATCCAGTAATAGCAAGAAGTATGCCCTGCCCCTAGGCGCTGCTGCGTTTCTGGATTCAGCTGGACCTTTTTGATAGGGACATTAGTGGAGTAGAGATCTTTTCAATTTATCTGCTCTGCTATCTCTTTACATCGATTAACAACCCCTACAAGTATAAAAGCAACACTCCTGGTGGTGTGCAGGCTTCTGCCTCCCAACCACTGATCCCCACTTAAAAACTTCATACTTATACTCTCCAGGTGGGATGTTGTGTATCTATTCATCCATTGGGTGGTGCAGAACACAAAACGACATCCTTTCCTAATCCATGCCGGTAGTGTTTACGCTATCTGCTTTCTTTTTCTGTTCTTACACCGATTGAGCTAAGGTTAAAGGTTCTAGGATTAAGGAATGAGCAACTAAACAGGTAGTGAACAACACTTTTTCTATAGCAAAGAAGCACCGACTTGAGGCTCAAGCTGTTGAAGGGGTAAGGGGTAAGGGTTACACAGCTATATCCGCCAGCGAGGGCAGTTGAGCTATAGCAAAAAAAAAAAAAGGCAGCTTCAAGAAGAGAAGGAGGCCAGACTGAACAAGACACCAGAAAAAGAGA
>Ga0307968_1000814_pt1 | contig 23923 bp, 28 predicted proteins | sample OrgLakmetagen650_FD_201834 | JGI IMG/M metagenome (GOLD analysis project Ga0307968, IMG submission 201834) | Saline water microbial communities from Organic Lake, Antarctica - #650 | ecosystem: Environmental > Aquatic > Non-marine Saline and Alkaline > Saline | place: Antarctica: Organic Lake...
TAGACTTTTTCTTTTTCTTTCTGAGCTTATGGATTTATTTGTGGCTGGCCGAGACCAGTCAGCAGCCGATCAGCCAAACAACCTGGCTGAAGGTCACCCCCAATTGTAACCATTGTAACCATTGTAGGAATGATTCCAACCTGGCTCTTACCTTCCAATCTCAATGCACAACGGCGGCGGCAAAAATGTAGCAAGCAGATGCAATCATGGTTACTCCGACCCAGCAAAGCACGCCCCAAACAAAACCCAACAAACACGTATCAAACTAGGTCTGCCAGGAATGCAAGAAAAGTTGCCCAAAATAACCTAGAAGATAGTGTTGCCAATCCATTACCCCTATATGGCTATAAAATATATGGCTATAAGATTAAGAGACATACAACCAAACAAACATGACATACATCTAACCGAAATTAAGTACTGTGTGGACACTTCTTCTCCCCGACAAGCAGAAAGAGCACAAGAACAACATAAGTTACTAAAGCCTCGCTTACTTGTACACCGCAAAATCCTTTACATCTACAGATCTGCAACAAGTCATACAAATAAGACGAGACATTGACAGCCTCTAAACTATCTGAGCAAAAATTTGGTGGTGTGCAGGCTTCAGCCACCCAACCACCTGATCCCCACTGCAAAACCCTATTTTTAGTCTCCAGGTGGGATGTTGTGTGTCTCTGCATCCATTGAGTGGTGCAGAACACAAAACAACATCCTTTTCTAATCCATGCCAGCACTATCTGTGTCTTTTTCTTTTCTTTTCTTTGGCAGCTCTCGTCATACTCCCAACATCATTTTAACTCACACAATGTTAAATGTTAAGGGCCTTGTACGCTGCGCAGAAAAAGCTCATTTCTTTGTAGGATTTGAGCAATCATGGTCCCAATTTGTAAGCAAATCAATGATCTTTGTGTGCTGCACCCTAATCATGCTGCTAATTGGGTCGGATGTCAATAACTAAGGTAATAAAGCGCTTTTATCCTCTTTTAAACATGGCCAAAAGAGACGTCTGTGTCTTTGTGTCGCCCTTTTGTTTGCTGTTACTTTCCCCTCCTTTCCCTCTGCCAAGAGATCCCCTTCCCTGCTTTTTTCGACTGGCAGGAGCGCTGCCACCACCTTTGGCAGGCATTGTGCTGCGAATTCGGTGCAGCTCCAGGCTTCTCATGATATTCTTTTGCTCCTCCACGTCCACACTGGCCATCAGGTCCATATCCTCTTTTGCATGCGTCTCCTGCTGCTCTTTTTGCTGCTTGTCTTTTGCCACATCTGCTGCTTGGTCACAACCTTCAGCTTGCTTTGGGGGCACGGCTTTTGGGTCACCAAGAATGCTGTGCAAAGTGCTCCTGACATCCTGCGGCTGTGTCTGCTGTACCTGCTGCTGCTGCTGTGGGTGGTGGTGGTGGTGCTGCTGCTGATGCTGCTGCTGCTTTTGGCCTGGACTGTGGTCTCGTGGATTCCCTAAAAAAGCGTGCAACTGATGCTGTACACCAATGCTGGGTTTCTTCGGTGGTTGCCGCTGCTGCTTCTGCTGCTGCTGCTGCTGCTGCTGCTGCTGCTGCGTGCCATCCAGAGAACAATTTGCCTCTGCTTGTTGTGGGCTGCCTAGCAAGCTGCATAACTGCTGCTGCTGCAGAGGACTGCTGCTGCTGCTGCCATCAATCCCTTCCCCCTGCTTTGGGCGCTTGCTTGAGGTGAGAAGGCAGTCAAGCTGGCGCTTCCAACGAACGTGTTGTGGCAAGGCTACTTGCTCAGGTTGCTGCTGGAGCTGCAGCTGCTGTGATTGCACACTAAGCTGCAGCTGCTGCGATTGCACGTGTAGAGGTGCGTGTTGCTGCTGCTGCTGCTGCTGCTGTTGATGATGATGATTTGCCTGGCATTCTCCTTCAAGCACCTGATCGGGAGGAGAAGGATGCAGCCCCTCACCCCATACCCCTTCCTGCCGCACCCTGCCATTTTGTGGATCACTTGGGTCGGAAGGAGGACAGAAAGATTTGGGAGACGACGTTAGAGGGGGGTTCAGGGATGGAGGGGGAACGCTAAAGCTTGCTTCGGAGTTTTTTGTGCTGGCCTTTGGCGCAAAAAAGTTGGTGATTGCAGATGCACCCTCCACAGGCGTGGCTAAGAAGTCGGTGGCAGAGAGAGCCAGCCTCACACAGGGCATTGGGTCAGAGGCACGTCTGAAGGTGATAGAGGGTGTGTGGAAGGTAGCTGGTTTTTCGTTAACCTAGCAGAGTGACTTCGGATTTGGATCTTTTTGTACAAACGCAGGCCTTCATTGCACACGTACGCCTCTTGACACAAAAGTCCTTGTTGCTCATTGGTCAAACAGAGCAGCAACAGTTGTTCTTTTTTGCTGCAACGTGTGTCTGTGTGTCTCACTCACTTAAACAGGTTGGTGGCAGCGCTTGAGATGGATTGAGCGACAGCTTCTGCTCCACGCCCCGCTCCCTACGAGCAGCGTTTTTTATTGCATTCTGTTACAAAAATAGGAACCTCCAAGAAAGCAGGGGAGGAAAGCAGTCTGTTCTTTGCCACAGTTAAAGGCAAGCAAAGTTGAGCAGCGCAAGTGATTGCTAATTGGCAAGAGATAGGAACAGGTTGCCACTTCTGGCAAGACCCATAAACAGGGACGCTTAAGCTGCATACATACGCCTATTTATAAGCTGTGCGCAGCAAGAACATACAATGACTGAGACAGATACAATTGACTAGGCATAACTTGAGAGTTTCGTTCAATTTACTTCAAGCGAACAAATTGTGAACTGCGACTTGCGCCTGCTGTGCGTATCACTTTCAAAACACGTGTGATGTATTATCAATTGTGTATGACATGTGCTCTTGCCTGAGGTGGAAGTGGCATGGTGCAGCGTATGCTTTTCTCTACACCAATGGGTCCCTCAGCGCGCCAGGTTGGTCCTTGGTTTGGAGCACGTCGATAATGCAGCACTGAAGTTCAAACCCATGTGATTGTGTGTATTTGTGAGTGTGAGTTTATGCGTGGCAGGGCTGGGGACCTTTGGTCTAAAAGTTGTGTGTGTGTGTATGTGTGTGTGTATGTGTGTGTGTATGTGTGTGTGTATGTGTGTGTGTATGTCTGTGTGTGTGAGTGTGTGTGTGTGTGTGTGTGTGCTGGTCACGCTGTTATTAGTTGCTGACAGATCCCTTTAGAAAAATGCATGCTAAGGGGTAACATGGTGTGGACAATACAATCTGAACCACACATGTGAGCACGCAGCACGTCCCAGGTTCGTTACCTAAGTTTTTGGGCCGTCGATTGTGCTCCCACTCATCTTCTAGAACCCTTTCTGCAAGCTCGTCTGATAAGATACTCAACCAGCGCATTATCTGTGTGCGTGGGACCATGTGGTTATTAGTAGAGCAATCAGGCACGTTAAGCACTGCAGCTGACAGAACAGTAGCTAGGAAAAACAATCACAGCAACTGCCAGTCTTTGCAAAGCAACTGACAGACCGTTAGATGCAAAGCAAGCTCCCAACGTAACAATATAAGTTAATATTATCACGTCAACATGAAGGAACTGAGGTTCTCACGTTCCTCACCTCTGCTCTGTCTGAGGTAGCACCAAAAGACTTGCAGCTGTTCAAGGACTTGATGGGACCTGGTGGGTGGCGCAACCACAGCAATGACAGGTAGGATTTTTTATATACATCAAAATGGTATACCACCCAGGCAACAGGGAAAAAGGAATGCATTGAGTATTTACATATTGCACATTAGATTTACCATCTTCAGTCTAGTACAAAAGACATGCTGTGCTCGTACGTCTTTCATATGCACATATCCCCTTACCCCTGCAGCCTGCCTACCTCACACACACACACACACGCACACACACACACACATCATCCCTCAGTTGAGTGCAGTTTAGCTCAACCTTGATCTTTTGAATTACGCAACATCATACTCAACTCACCCTTTGGCTTGACAGGCTCCACGTCTATGCCCCGCACAATGTGGTACACCCAACTGTATTGCGTATGAGTGAGTGTGTAGGTGTGTTGGCAGAAGGGGTCACGCTTACTTGTGTGTGCATGTGATCGGAGGGTGCTATGAACCAAAGGCATAGGTCCTTTGACGGGCTTAGCCAGCTAGGTATCTATAGGCACATATGTATCGTCTTTGATGTGTGGCACAAAAAGGAACAAGCTCTACAAATTGGCACGCAAGGCTAGCCTGCCCCTGCTACCAGCTCTGAGCACATAAGAAGCATAAGCTGAGAGCAAGCAAGCTGGTATTCGGAAAATACAGGGCTGTTGCTGTGCGATTTTATTCTACCGCAAATCAAAGCTCACTTGGCACGCTCCTCAGATCCTGCAGCTTTCACAAGGACTTCCCACGGGGCTTGCTGCACATCTCCTGCTTTGCCCTTTGCAAGAGTGTATATGTATATGTTGTGTGTGAGTGTTGCTTCAAAGGTGTACACACGTTCTATGCGAAGCAGGCTTGTATTCCTACCTGGAGTACAAGCCAATCTGGGGTACAAGCCTACCTAACTCGTCAAGTTACCCGACCCACTCGGTGCTATGGTGCAATTGCCTTTGATACTGCGCAACATGGCCTCTGCACACGGACCTCAGTGCCGCACATCTCCTGCAGGGAGGCCCCCAGTTTGCCGCCTAGTCCTTGGATTTTACCCAAGGGGAATTCCTGCACGTATGGATCAGAAAGGAGGCAGCACCCCTTTTTGAGTTGACAAGGCAATTGCCAGCAAAACCGATTGCCCATCAAATTGCACATGGCCACACATGCAAGGCAATGTGTGCTTTGAGTGGCACACATTGTTCACAGCCACACACCTTGTTCACGGCCTCACACACACACACATCACACACACACACATCACACACACACACACATGCACACACACACACACATGCACACACACATGCAAAGCTAAACACACAGGCAGTGGCAGATCTAACATGGGTGCAGGCGCACACAGGCTTCTTCAGCTGCTCTCCTTTGTGTTATCAACAAGGCACCCGTAGCATACAGCATCTTAACTGCCATGACAGAGAGCAGTTGTGTACCTGCATCAACCCGGCTACGGCCCTGGGTAGCACGATGGTTTGGTTGGCAGGCTTGTTGCGAGCACTCCCTATCTTGGCCAGTAGCTTGTTGCTTGCTATTCCAGCTGAGCAGGTGTAGCTGCGAGTTTAAACGGAAGGGGGGGAGTTCACGAGGGAGGGTGAGTGTGATGGCAGATCGCAGCAATGGAATAAATGGCCATGACCAATGCAGAGGCACGTGAGCAATGACTAAGCAACATCGCTGTAAGGGAAAGAGGTACAAAGCTTTCTTGATGGTAGAGGGGGTGGTCTGCGCTGTCTACCTCAGGAAACCTGCAATTAATGTGTCTTAAATAAAGCACATTTAATAGCTTGTTGTCTTGGCATCATTGGCAGGAACTAAGGGGCCCTGGTATCAATTGGCAGGAGATAAGGGCCTTGGTGTCAATTGGCAGGGAATAAGGCACCGGAGGATAGCAAACGCTTGTGCCTCAAACTATAACCCGACCCTTGTAGTGTAACTGTTGTGAACAAGGTATTAGGGTGATGCAACAGGATATATTTAAGGTGGTGGCCAAAATCAAATTATATACGGCGTGTGAACGGTATTTTTGGCAGGAAAATCACCAAATGTTGGTAGTGTATGTACACGGTCCTGGCCAACCCTAGATATGAGTTGTCCTATAACTAATGCACGGTCACAAATTCTGCCATCATCCAGTTTGCGACAGTGTCACACTGTCTATGCACTCCGTTCCAACTCTAAAAGGAAATCTGGCGCAAATTCATCTGGCATAACGTTTGTAAGTGCCTTGTAATATGGCTGTGACTTGCAACAATTGGCTGGACTTATATTTGGTTGCTGAACACCACAGCAGAATGAGCATGCGTTGCTCCCAAAATTGGTATGCCTCACTCATGAATTGCATATATTATACTGTGTAAGATCTCTACATCACTTATTTAAAGTGCGGGTAATGTAAAGACGCACTCTAGTGGAATGTTTGGCTATCAGTTCAAACAGGCACAGGCACACGCACACGCACCCGCACTCGTTGAGAACTGCAGTTCGAAGGCGCTGTGCAATCTTGGCTGCCACCACAAGGCGCCTATCTCCATCGTGCTCCAGGTTGATCTGTACAGGAAAGGACAAGAGTGAGAAGCTGGGGAAGGTCTACTGAGGAAGGGCCTAGATTAGAAAGAGGGCCTTTCAATAGTCCTGTGCTTATGTACTTCGCATATAATCAGAACATAGGGATCAAATGTGCAAATGGTCATGCGCACACACACAAACACATGCACACACATTCACAGGAGAAACACTCAAATCACACCCAAGCAAACCTGCACGCCCCCTTCTAGAACACTTGAAACAGCCATCTCTGCTGCCATAGCTGCTAAGGCAGGAGGAGCTTCCTGGTGATGGCTGTGCTCCATCATGGACTTCAACTCTGCGTCACACATGCTCGTGACGTCCTGCAGGCAGCCAGCGGTAGTGGTACGAAACTTTTGTTACGCATGAGTATCATCAGCTTGTACGGCCCTTCAAAGCCCCAGGAGGGCCAATGCAAGACCGTCAGATTTAGCACCACCCAATCAGACCAAAACGAGCTCAACAACAAGTGACGACTCACCATCCACACTTCGTCCAACCCTCCCTTCTCCATGACTGCGTTGTTGGACAAGCCTTTTTCCAGGACGCGGAGAATAAGGGTAGATGCCTGTGGAATACAATGGTGGCATGCAAGAGCTGTTCCTGGCAGGGGGGATGCCCGGTTCGGGATCCTTTTGGTTGGGGTGGGGCAGTGAGGCACAAATTAAGCGAAGCACACTGCTTGCAGGCAAGGGTAGTTAGCCCACGTCAACGCAGCTGGACTTAATAAGTCCGACTTATACATACTTTGGTGGTGGCCGCTCAATGCTTCACCTTAAAACAAGCTGTGTGACCTCCCTATACGTCATGGTAAGGCACACAAAAAAACAGGGCACCAAAAAAAGACACACCCGAAAAGTGACATCCATTTACACAAGGTGTGTGCAAGGCCAGGCAAGCCGTCGGGTCTTAAGTAAAAAAAAGGCACATATACAACACTCCTCCTTTCATTCCACCTTTCAGTCAGCTATCCTGTCATCATCTTGCTGCTTAGTCTAGATGCATGTTTGCGCACACAGTTGCAGATTTAAGTAATATGCCCTTGTTTTGTTGGTTCCTGCCCCCTATAACAGGACTTATCAAAATTTTCCTACCAACAGTCAATGGAAGAACTCTTATGAAGGATTGCTGCATTCATCAACACCAACCTGTCGGTATCGCTGCAAGCAAGCTTTTGCGACACCCCTGTAGCCTGCCCCTTCTAATATGCTCCCACCGCCCTCACTAGTTTGCCCTGCACTCCCTCGTGCTGCCGCTGTTGCTGCGATTGGCTTGGAGGGCGAGCGCTGTTCTGATGCTGATCCTGCTGCTGCTGCTGCTGCTGCTTGGGCTGAATCTGCGACTGGTTTTGATGGCGATGGTTGCGCCAACCCTGCAGGCGCAGTGTCTTTTGCGGCGGCATCAGGTCCCCCTGCACAACAATGTTTGCAGAGGTTTTAATCACATGGCCATCAGCAGACAGGATGCAGAAGCATTTTGCATAAATAGATAGAAACTGAACAAACAAGCAGAATTTTGGCACAAGTTGATATTGATGGATATAAGCGACTCTCGTGCACCCCAGCACTTTGCAACCTCAAATTTTAAAAGCAAAATACAACAAGTCTGGAAAACAAGGACTCGACACCAAATCATCAACAATTTCCTGGAAACTAAATAAAACATCCAGGCAAATCACTTGAAGCAGACACTTCCAAGCTCGCTGTATACTATACAAGGCTGGATATATACTATACAAGGCTGGATACCTTGAAACTGGCAACAGTCCGACATATGCAATGAACACACAACTGGCTTTCCAGGTAACCAATATGTCCGGGCATGATGTAGCGGGACGGAGAGGTTTGGGAAGCAATCGCACCAAAACGTGCTGCGTCCCTTCCACGTTAAGCAGAAAGTTTGATATACTTCCTGCAACTAGTACCGCTTTAATATATGCACAGATAAAAACACGCTAGCCCATGGTCTGCATCCCTCTACCGAGGCATGCGGGCAGAGTGTGGAACGCGTGCACAGCTGAGTTTGAATTATTTGCCAAATCGTAGGCTGCAAGCAATTACTCCACACATATCAACGCTTAAGCGCACAGGACAGGCATCTGCGTACCTATCGTCCGCACGTGGACAAACACAAGATCCGGACACGCTTTTTTCGCTTCGTTTATGAGCATGAAGCGGGAGACTCCTCTGCATGATGAACATACGTGTGCATGCGTGTACTTTGTGTTCTATGGGGGGGGGGGAGGGAGGGAGGGATTCCTGCCTGCGTGCATGTGGACGTGCATGCAAGCGTGGGCTGGTTGTGGCAAAGAGACATTGGCTAGTGATCATGAAGAGATGCTTCAGTGACAAATTGTTGTGGAAGGGCATATGTTTACGCAAAAATGTGCCAAACATTGAGATATGTGCACAGACTTTGCTTGTAATCACAGACAGCTGCTGATGGAGCACCCCAGAAAGAGAAGGACAGAGGCGAATGGGGATTCAAAGGGTGGATGACCCGCTCTGCGGCTTAAGAGGTTACACCACCTTGTACCATATTCCCTTTCTTCAGAGGTTCCAAAAGATTGGGGTGAGCTCAACTTACGCTCGTTTTGCAGCGTAATTGATCGCAATTATCCCATTCCACTGTTGCACTGCAAGCGGGACACTTGAGTCCAGGCCCACCCTCTTTTGCTCAACCTGCATAAAGATGCAAGCCACGGAGGACTTAAAGCTACCGTACAAGTGTTTTTGCAGGTATGCGTATGAGTGTTTCAGTTTGCATGACAGCGTACGCGGGCGTTATGTATATATGTGTGAGCAGTATGCTTGTGTGCATACGTGTGCACCTTTCGTTTGTATGCATACGTACGGTCTATGTGTTGTGTATGTGTATGTGTGTACGTGTGAGTTTGTGTGTGCATATGTGTGTTTGAGGGCGTACGTGTGTACGTCCATGTGTGAGTACGCATGTGCATGCGTGTGAGCATGCGTGTATATGTGAGTGTGCGTGCGTACTGTGTGTGTTGTTTGTGTGCATGTTTGCGTTTGTTTACGCATGTGTGTGCTTGAAAGTGTGTGAGCATGTGTGTGTTTGTGTACGTGTGTTTGTGTGCTTGCATGTGTGTATGTTTGTGTATGTGTGTATGTGTTTGTGTGTTTGTGTGTGCATGTGTGTGAGTGTGAGTATGTGTGCTTGTATGTGTGTGTTTGTTTGTGTGCATGTGTGTGAGTGTGTGTGAGTGTGTGTGAGTGAGTGTGTGTGTGTATGTGTGTGTGCGCTTGTATGTGTGTTTGTGTGTGTGTGTGTGTGTGTGTGTGTGTGTGTGTGTGTGTGTGTGTGAGTGTGTGTGTGTGTGTGTCTGTGTGTGTGTGTGTGTGTGTGTATGTATGCGTGTGTGTGTGCGCGCGCGCAGGCTCATGCTTTTGCCAACTACCTGGGCGTAGAATCCATCGAGATCAATATGAAGGACCTGCCTGGAGGACAGCATCTATGTGTGTATGTGTATTGTAGCAAGATATTGTAGCAATTAGGTATACAGGTGGTGCAAGCGACCGAGCCTGATTCAATAGGTAAATTACTTATATATACTGACAAGTTATAAAATTTAATATACTTATAAGTTATGAATGAAATGCAAAACACGAGAGCTCCCTAAAACAGGCGCCGCAAGTATCTAGTCAATCAGTTTTATATTGTAGGCATAGGCAATGAAACTCAGCTGCTGATGTCTGGATCAACACACCGAGAGCCCTGCAATATATTGCAGTTTCGAAAGGATACGAATTCGACACCTCTTTTATTTCTTGATTTATTGATGATCAATTCAGAAACGACGATTGCTCATGATGAAGAGGAGAGTCTTTCAAAGCAGACACAAGACTTATCTGTCTGCCACACAACCTCCCCTTTCCTTCCTACAAAAGAATTAGTTTTCAGAACACCAAGAAAGAGGTCCGTAACTATAGAACTGTTTCGTCTGGGAGTAACTGTTGCGCGACATAGTTTGAAAATGCAAGCCGTACCAGATCAAGTTGGCGGTCTCCAGACGCTGTTGGCTGTAGATCACCGTCAAAACGCAAAGAGTGCCTGCTCGCAGATCCTAAAAAAAGAAAGAAGAAATCATAGACAGTGTTAACATTTCCGGCATGGATTAGGAAGGGATGTTGTTTTGCATTGTGCACCACTGAAAGGATGCATAGACGCACAACATCTCACATGGAGAGAAAGGCTTACAATGGGGATCAGGTGGTTGGAAGGCAGAGGCCTGGACACCATCAGGAGCATTGCAAAAATATTTTTGGGCATTGTGTACAATGTCTCGTCTCATCCGTATGATTTTTGTTGGCGACCTGATGGCATTTGAGCTGCGTATTTTTATGAGTGCTGTGGTGCCTAGATCAGTAGCTCCAGGCTTACTTGTAGATCCTTACTTTCACAACTGGTACAGGACAAAGTCCGCATATAGTAAAATAGCAAACCCGTACTCTCTTGAACTGGGTCAGACTAGTGTTGTTGTAGAGGAGTGAACCACAACCAAGGTAGGTATAACATTTTTGCAGGCCTGCTTTCATCAAGGTTGCTCCCAACGACATCGTACTGCCGCCCTTATGACCCTTAAATGGGTATCCCAGCACTCTACACTCTTGGGCAGCCCTTCAAGGCTTGCACATTTGGTGATACCAGTAGCAAAAGAGTTGTAGAGGCTGTGTTGATCATGAAAAGTCTGAGTGACAGAGATTTCCTAAATTCTGTTTGGTGAGCTGAGGGAGAAGCCATGTTGGCAACGTTATATTTTCAGCACTACTAGGACCTACAATGAAGCGCCACACGTACCTTTGGCTATTGGGCTGTTAGTAAGTGAGTGGCTGAAGCAAGGCAAAATTGACGACCGTGTTCATCATGCAAAGGCCCCTACTTTTCAACGTATCATTCAACTTTCCCCTCCTGGATGGAAGGTTTTCCAGGTAGTACCTCTCTTCTCTGACATTATATGAGGGTGGGATTGTGATTTAACAAACCATGCAGCTAGCTGTGCAACCACGACAAGCAGCTCACGCACCAATGGCGAAATGGCCGGGTCTCATACATGTGGCATATCAGTGACTGTCAGAGTTTCTTTCTTGAAGTGTAGTACTTCTTTACCACTTTACCCCTTGTCAGTGTTGGCCATGGCAGTGCTTTAGTGCCCCTGGACATATATTGAGCATAGATCACCCATGATTGAGCATAGATCACCCACTGAAAACTCAACTTTGGTCAAATTAAATCAAGATGGGTTCTGGCGGAAAGCCTTCAGAGATATAGCAGCTTCTGAGGAATTGATGACACCACGTACAACATTCAGACATTGAAAGGAGCTAGTTCTCAGATAGTCAACAATTTCCAAAGCCCTAATCGCAATCTGTCAACTTAGCACACTCCTGTTGCCTCATACCATAATTTCCTTTCTGTACTGGGTGTCAGATCAAATTACCGTCACTGCAAAGTATAAGACTCAGCACATCTACTAATTGATGTTACGCTCTCTGCACACACGTGTGTGTTTCTTCTAGTGCCACTCATCTTTGATTGGCTCCCACACTGCTGCTCCTTCCCGGAGCTGGGACCATCAACTCAGACAGACCTCTCGGCCTCATTGTGGTTACACATTAATATAACTAAACGAACAAATACAATCAGAGACCTTGAGGAATCCCTCTAATGGTACCTCTTAGAGTTCACATGTTGCCAGTTGATTACCAAAACTGTCAAATCCAGAGGATGAAGGTCATCAATAAGACTGGCCATCCAGCTTATTGGACAAGACATAAAGAAACTCTCAATGTTCAACCAACATAACTGCTCTGTCACACGATTCGTCGCTGCCAACAATTGGGCGTAAAAAGGGGCATCTAATGTAATATGTAAAGGGTCGTTTCCATATAATACTTACCTACTTCTTCTTGATCCCCATCAAAGTTTTCGTGCTTTTGTGGTGAAATACCACTACTTTACAATTAAAAGTAGCTTTTTTTTCATGAGGTGGCAGGCAAATTTCTGCTTCAGACTTCGTGTTCACACCCTACGTTTTGAGACAGCGCCATGGAATCAAAGTAACTCCCCCACCTGTGACCTGTGTGATACTGATGATGTCCAAGATGAGCAGCATGTCCTTTTCCACTGCGTCAATCCCCACGTGATTTCTACCTGCAGAAAATAAGCATCTCTGTTTCCCTCAACAGGAGCCCACCACGTGTCTACTTTCTCAAGCCAGAACATTAACATATTTGTTATCCTCATGAACTAATCACTTTTTATGAGCGGGCTAGCAGTCGCACATCTTGACTCAAGGCCTTTTTTGTATCCCTTGTCAGGTTTGTGAGCTGAGGAAACACGTCTCATTTTTGTTTACACCTTTTTTGAGGACTTTTCATCAGCCCAACCCTTTTTGCTGCAATAGGTCAACAACCAACCTGTTCATAACTTCCTTTCTCAGCAGAACACTAGACTTTTTCTCTTTCTTTCTGAGCTTATGGATTTATTTGTGGCTGGCCGAGACCAGTCAGCAGCCGATCAGCCAAACAACCTGGCTGAAGGTCACCCCCCATTGTAACCATTTATTTGTGGCTGGAAGACCAGTCAGCAGCTGATCAGCCAAACAACCTGGCTGAAGGTTACTCCCAATGGTAAACATTTTCTGGGTTTGGTAAGCACGCCTGGCCAAGCCCGGCAAAAGGCCCATCATGGGGGTTGATGATCAACATGTCATACGTGCGCAGGTTACACCTTTGTAAGGAATATCTGTTCTGCACACAGGTATCTAAGTGAAGAAAAATTATGTCAATCTAGGAAAATTTTTAATGAATGCCAAGCAATACAACCTTGTCATCTTACTTGTACACAAATAAATCTAATTGCTACATTAAATGTCAAACAAGCCAACATATGGCCAAAAATGCAATCCTACGTTTACACTAGTAAACATACGGTGCATTTGAGGAATGCTTGAAGCTGCAATACTACTTTGATAAATTGAGCCTCAAAAAAGAAATTATGCATCAACAGCGGACAAACTCCTGCGCGCCTTGGAACTGTGTACCCACACTCTTGAGTGCAGGCCATGAACTCTGCACCTGACACTTTTAGCAATGTTAGCCTGCCTTGTTCAAAAGCGTGTGAGATAACCAGCAAACTATTAATTAGCGTCCTGTTCTTCGCTGACAAAAAAGAATGGTTGCGCACTTCCTGTCAGACTAGACAATTGCTGACGCTCCAGATGTCTGGTACGCGCTGACAACAGCCCGCATCTCCTCACAAAAAGCGGTGACTAGGTGCTTGGAGATTAGGAAGACTGAAGAGTCAAAGGTAGCCTGCATTGGGAATAATGTGATTTAAGATGAATTGCTTCTTTGTTAGGGTTGGCCAGAACCGTATAAGTACATATGCGCCGTATGTACGGATGCCACAAAATGATTTCACCGTACTTGCTTCCGTATTACGGTACACACGTTTTAGCAGGGCATATATACGGCGATGAGTGGTCAAAAGCGACTTTGGAAAACATTGTAATTGTATAGCTTATAAATTGCTATTGCTGCATGTTCGTTTTCCTTGATGCAAGGAAAGTTCCACAGGACAAGCATCAAGACAGCAGCAGAGTTTGAGAGAGGTCTCATGCAAGCCAATGCTAAGGGGACCAAGTGGGTCTCCTTGGTGGAAATCCTGCAAGCAGGAGTAGAAACGGCACACACACTCACTTATGCACACGCAAACACACAAATGCACATACACGCGCACATGCATACACAAATGCATGTGCATGCACACGAACACGTACATGCACGCATGCACGAATCCCGGCATGAGCGCAAATGTAGGCGTAAGCACACACACTCACGCACGCATATACACATAAGCATGCACACATGTCCATACATTACATATTCACGTGCACGTATGGGCACATGCACAACACACGCACATACACATATTGATTTGATAGGGTGAAGGAGGAAGAGAGGGAGGAGGAGAAAAGAGGGCGTCAGGGGAAGGACCTAAAGAGGGTGATTTCTCAAACCTGATTCAAACTGAAATATATAGGCATGTATGCTCAAAACCATCGATGAACAAGTCTTGTACTTATGGTTTAGACACACTTTTGTCACAGTGACATTGGGTAAATAAGGTGTTTGGTCATGGGCCTATTTTGGCAAGCGTAGCTTTTCAACCTTTAATTTTTTGTAAATTTAAAATTGGGTAAGCGATCATTGGGTACGCGATCAGAGTTCTTCGTTAACTACATAATGACCCCACTATGAATCATCTAAAGAGTCCAATTTTCTATGTACACTTCACATTATTATATACGATAAACGGTATCTTTGTATATATACGGCGTATATACTTGTGTATACAAAATTCCCATACACGGGTCTGGCCAGATATACTACATCGTTGACACACCCATTCATTGCCCACCTGCATGTGACTCTCTGTTGCTCCGCAGTCATTCAGCGCCTCTAGCAAAGGCCTTGCAAAGGGGTTGCTCTGCAGAGTACCAGCAACAAATGTACGCACCGTTAAGCACATGAGCGAATCATACGGAAGCATTAAACCACACACCTATGGACCTAAGTAATCACGCTTGAGTGGTACGCAGGAGCCTTGGCTGACTTGTTTTGTGTGCACGTGAGTAAGCAAATTGCATAGCACAGCACAAACCCTGTCAGCTAACAACAGAACCCCTCCCTTTCCTCAGAGTCTTCATTTAAACACCTGCCCTCATTCAAACACCTGATTCCTTGCACAGCTCCAGCTGACGGCAAACACACGCACCTGCATTATACCAGCCTGGTGCTTCTCGCGCACGGTGACGATGTAGCACTCATCCTTCTCATTGGGTGGGCCCACAACCAGCAGGCCGGCTGTGGACTTCATGCGCTGAGCGTTAGCGTCCCTGCATTTGCGTTTTCAAGGTCGCCAGTTAAACGGAGAGACAAGGAATGTGCATTGTAGCTTGTGTATGTCCAGTTTGTTTTCTGTACCTGAAGGCTGCATGACAATAATGGCAATTTGCAATGTAACACATATTAAATGGCTGAATGGGTGCTGTATTGCACCCACACATACACACACGAAAAGAGAGAGAGAGAGAGAGAGAGAGAGAGAGAGAGAGAGAGAGAGAGAGAGAGAGAGCAGCATTTCACTCCTCACCTGAGGAAAATGGCAAGCTTGAGGAGCGTGGAGTGGTGGTGGAACTCATGCTGGCCTGTGAAGCTGATGTTGGCTAAGTCCAAGTACCAGAACCCGCGTTGCCCCTGTGAACACCAGGATGACAGGCTTTGGGCACACCGAGGCTTCTTGCCCAGACGCTAAGTAGCCTGCCTTTCTGGCTCTTGTGAATTGATTTTAATCTAAAAAGTCTAAGAAGATGTAGAGGACTAGCCTGCCTGTCAGGTTAGCCTGCCACCCCTGTCCACAATCTTTTGCTGCTTTGTAGGCTGATAGGTGAGGAGGGTCAGCTCTTTTTCGCTGGCAAGTGCACAACCCGTGTATGTACACAGCGGATATGAACACATTCAAACACGCTAGCACGACCACAGACGGGCACACCCACTTCCACACACAGCCATTCGACGCACCTGCACTTGCTTTCGTGTCAGTGCCAAGCCCCCTTGCTCCACCACCTGTGCACAGGCGGCATAAAAACCCCCATCATTCCTTTTGATGTCAACACAATAATCAACGGAGTTGAGCAAAACTCTGTGCAGTCTAAATGCCCCAAGCTTAGTGGCGCTGAAATAAAGAAGGGTCCTCAGGGAATCAGCCTTTGCAACACTGAACCAACCTGCACAGCAACATCCTTCGCTCGCTCAATGCCCTTTGTCAAAAGCTCCATGCCGTCTTTCTTTTGGGGGTAGAGGCAGTCAAGGGCCTCACTGCGCGTGCGCCACAAGATAAATAATAAGAGCCATTTCCCCCCATGCACCACCAGATTTTTTTAGGGTACAACATAAGCCAAGAGGTGCCACGTTGGCCCAGCTTTTATGCTTAGCCCACCATGCTAAGCCGTCAAAGCCCACCATGCTAAGCCCACTATGCTAAGCCGTCAAATTGAGTCTGCCATGTGGCTTATATACAAAGCATTGCACGGATTGACTGCACGTGTTGTTAAAAACGAAGGAGCCTTGTGTGCAGCTTGCCGTAAATGATAAATCACGTGTATATTTGTGCTTGTGTGTTGGTGGGGGTGTTTAAGGAGGACTTACTGAAAGATGGTGCGAGCAGAGCGTTCTGGTGTACGCGGCCTTCCCAGCATGGCAGTGATGGCCATTACATGGTCCATGGCGGGCAGCTGTACAGCGTATGCAAAAATTTCTAGGACTCAGCAGTGTCCAAAGTAGAGTCAGGTAGAGTCAGGCACAGCAGAGTTCAGCAAAGAGACAAAAGCATCTTGCGACCCAGCTAATACCGCACCCTCCATGTGGCTGCTATTAGTTCATTGATTGCAGCGAGCAACCCGTGGTAGGGACGCAAGACGTACGGAATTTCAGGTACAAATGCTGGCAAGGTAAGCGTACTAACAATACGTGGTGTACAAGGTTGCTGCGATTTAAGTGTACAGATATTGGTGTTGCGGGTTTCTTGCAATTCGAGGCGTCGTAGAAATAATTATGGTTTAGTGTAAGGAGGATGCAGCTGTTGCATTACGGAGCAGCGGATTCTGTTGTCAGTGGCACTAGACCCCTACCTTGATGTCATTCTTGTAATGCAACTCAAAGCCGTCGTACTTCAGGAGCTCCCAGTTTAAGCCAAAGGTGGCCACCGTCTACAGTGCACAGAGGAGCAGAGGAAAGGATGGACGTGCTGATGACTGATGAGGAAGGACCTTTAGCTTTGTTTGTTCCTCACTTTAACGTTCAAACTTAATGTATCTCACGCCCAAGTTTTCTACATGTTCCACCAAGTGCCAGCATCCCGATTCCTACGCCTAATGGGAAGCGCTGCACGATGCAAAAATTATGCTCCGCCCCAGACCTGTGGCAGCTTCTCCCTCAGGTGTGGCTCCACGGCAGGGTGCATGGATGCTGCGTGTGCAAGGGGAGGACACACAGTGAAGCCTTGCTTAATGCTGAGTGCTATGAACAGGCAGTGTGTAGGACCCAAATGGGCGCTTGAGAGAGGTGGCGTGGATCATATGGATGGGGTTAGAACAAAAAGCTGGGCACCATGACGCTGGGACTCAGGCATCTCAAAAATGCAGGAGTAGGCCTTCTCCTTTTGCCTTGATAATTGCTGAACTCCCGGGGCTGCCCTCAAGATCTACTTCTTTGTGTATTGCGTTGACTACCAAATGTTTACAAGAGACAAACTCACACTGACTGGCATTGCACGGTGCTTTGGCGAACAAAGCACAGGGAAAAACTATTTTAAAGCAAGGCACGAAAGCAGAAAACCATCCATCGCCGCTGGAAAACGCCCTGCAGACCATGCAAGCACTTACTGTAGCTGGACTGATGCTGCTCCATTCGGATGTTTAGTTTTGACAGCAGGTAGCCCACTTGCTTCTTGCCAGCCTGAGAGAGCACAGGTAGCACCAGCAGGTTCAACAAGAAACGGGGTTAGAACCACCAAGTAGGCAATAAGGAGTTTTGCAGGCATCACCGTATTAGGTACCAAGTGCTGTAGTGGGAACTGTAAAACTCCTCAAACACGACGAGTGTGGGAGCATCGCTAGCAACGCTGAAAAATTGGCGAAGCCCATCACGCGCGCAACGTGTGCATGCATATGCACGTGTGCATGTGAGCGTGCGTGGGCGCGTGCAAGTGTGTGCGTATATGCGCGCACGTGTGTGCCTGTGTATTTGTGCATGTGAATGTGTGCTTGCGCTTGTGTCTGTGTTTGTGCGCGTGCATGTGTATGCGTGTGTGCGCGCCTATGTGTATACGCGCGCACATTTGTGTTTGTATGTGTGTGCACGTGCGCATTCGTGTGTACGTGTGTGTGAGTGCACATGTGTGTGTGTGTGCGCGTGTGTGCAGGCACGCCTGTGTGTGTGTCTTGCTGCCTCACAGATGCTGCAGCGGTGTACATGGCGCTGTGCTAAAATAGCCTTTGCTGAAATAGGCGTGAGGATGTGCTGCCACTGCTGTTCCCTGTCTGTTGAGAGGGCAGGTGCGAGCATGGTGCCCGGGCTGGCCAGGATGTCTGAACTCTGCTTCAACGCGCAGTGCGCGGCAAGCATCTGCATCGTGCGCTTCATCCCCCGCGAACAGTCCAAGCCAACACGGACCGCGTCCCTGAAGGGTCCCGTCCAATCAAACATCCGCGCGTCATGCACACCTGACTAAAATAAAATAATATATTTCATCAAATTTAGTACTACTTGATTCTGCTTGCATGGTCAACCGTGAACTTTGCAGCCGGAACACAACCGACGACACCTGATGCAGCATTTGCAGCCAGTGAAGTGTGCTGATGGATATTGCACCAGCAGGAAGTGGTCCGGGGGCCTGGCTGAGGAATCCTGGGCAGCTTCCTGGGGCTTCCAAACATAAAACTTGTCTCTAAAACTTTACACACAGCACCCCAAGCTCCCAGAATTCATCTGCCCCGGTACGAGTTTTGGTTAGGAGCCTATGTAGAGTTTCAGCCCGTGGGGTGGCCTGGGTGAGCCCCCACGAGGGGGGCTTCGCCAAAAAAAGTTGGACAGTTGGTGAAAGCAGGAGGGCTGGAGGCTCGTGGCTGTGTCTTGCCTAAAACAAAGGCACATTTCCCCCTCCTCAACTGCCTTGGTAGGGCATGTCCAAAGTTTGCTTCTTTATACGCAACCGGGCCTGAAGCCGGACCTTGATGACAAATGCTACTTTTCATGGCAGAAACACGTTTGAATATGCAAGTTTGGCAGCATTTCATATCAGAGCATGGCAGTAAGGTTAAAATGAGCAAGGCCACATCAAATGATGGGACAGCACAGGCTTTTACTTCCCTTCTCACAGATCGTAACATCAGCAGAAGTGCACTCAGATGCAACCCTTACCCCTTATACCTTTAACTGTAACCTGGTTCTTGAATTCCACGCCTGCCCTTCCCCCCTGACATCAGTAGCCGTGCTCACAAACAATCATAACCATGTTCTGAGAATTCAAGTGATTATCTGTGCTGGTCGATGCGAAGCAGGGACTGCATACGACTTCCAAGCCCTCCCAACCTATCCTCCATACAGCCCAGCTCTCCACTTCCAACCACACCCACCTCTCGCCACGTCTGAAACCGCGTGGCAACGTGGTGGTTGTACAGCATGGAGCTGCAAAGGGTCCAGCGCCTGAGGAACGCCAGACGCAGGCCCTCAATCTTCACCACCGTCGGCCGGTGCTTTGCGCGGTTGTTCCCGTACTGCTCCTGCATGCAAGCAGGGTTGTGTGTGTTTTGAGGTGTGCACCCCTGCAAATTGCTCCACGCTTGTATTTGTCAGGGCCCAGTGTGAGGGTACAGCTCTGTCACACATGTGTATACACATACACACACACGCGCACACACACGCGCGCACACACACACACATGCTCATGTACAGGCGCTGGCATGATAAGCCATAGTGAAGCATGCAAGCACCGCTTTTCCATCAATTTGAATGAGGATTAAATCTCATCATAAAGCCACAACTCAACCTCAGCACATTGCCTACTACAAGCACCAGCACGCAGCACACAGACGGCACCTACAATGTTATCCTCTGGCTCCTCCTCCACATTGTGCTGTGCCACGTGGTTTTCAAGCTCTAGTCGCCACTGTGTGTACTGTATTGGGTCGACCCTCTGTAGGATGTACTGGTCAGTCACGCCAAGGATGGCCAGCCTGTGGAAGGAAAGCGCAGCACACAGCAACAGCACACTGAGCAACAGCACACTGAGCAGCCTGTGGAAGGAAAGCGCAGCGCACAGCAACAGCACACTGAGCAACACAGAGAATGGGTCTCCAGGCTGCTGCTGGTTGCCTTAGGATGTAGGGTGGGGAAGCATGCGAGGCGTGTGTTAGATGCGTCCATACAGAAAAGAGGCGTTTGTTGCCACATCCCGCTATTTGTACCGTCATTGCATTTGTGTGCGCTAGCAGGCGAGCCACGTTTCTTTTTGATGCTGTGCATGCAGCTGCCAGCAGTTTGAGCCCCTTAAGGACACCCCGGATCCCATGCATGGCCTGCCACTTATTGGACTTTAAATTATAGTATGACGGCATGTATATGCCTACCCACCAAATGTGGAAGTTGTCCTCAAATTGGAGGCCATGCGCTAGCTCAAACAGCAGCAGGGCAGTGGGCTTGCCGTATCCTGCTTTATTCAAATAGTAATCCTCAACCTCCTGCAAGACAAATATTATATGTTGCAGGGACTTGAGCATAGCGTCAGAGATTTTTGATTGGAGAAGCGGAGAGAGAGAGAGAGAGAGAGAGAGAGAGAGAGAGAGAGAGAGAGAGAGAGAGAGAGAGACAGAGAGAGAGAGAGAGAGAGAGAGAGAGAGAGAGAGAGAGAGAGAGAGAGAGAAAGAGAGAGAGAGAGCGAGAGAGCGAGCGAGAGAGAGACAGAGATTTCGACAGGAGTGCATTACAGGGCAGGGGAATGTCACATGGCAATTTAGCAAGAGTTAGGTCTGATGATCACACATCAGGACTGCTGAGGCCATAATCTTCAGGTTCGCGGGAGTTTGGACCTGCCTGGTGACGTACCTGCATGTAAGGTTGTCCAGAACCCGTCAATGACTGTATATTTGGTGATTTTCCTGCCAAAAATACTGTATATGCACCGTATATATATGGTAGAGGCCAACCCTATGTGCGTGTACCTTGCTGTCTGACAGCAACCTCTGTTCCATTGTTGATCCATGCTATGCCATGCTAGTGTTTGCTAGTGCGTGTTTGCTGGTGGCTATGCCGTGCTAGTGTACAATAGTGTGTGTATGCTAGTGGCTATGTTATGCTATGCCATGCTTGTGTATGCTGGTGTGTATGCTGGTGGCTATGCTACGTTCGTTTATGCTAGTGTGTGTATGCTGGTGGCTATGCTAGTTTATATGCTAGTGTGTGTATGCTGGTGGCTATGCTACGTTCGTTTATGCTAGTGTGTGTTTGCTGGTAGCTATGTGGTGCTAGTGTATGCTAGTGTGTGTATGCTAGTGGCTTGGCTATGGTATGCTAGTGTGGCTATGCTATAGGTATGCTATGGGTGTGATCACTACTTGCGTACATAACTGTAAAGTACATGTTCATGCTCATAAGGACCACGGTAGGTACCGCTCACAATTATACCCACCGCCCCCATCCCGCCAGAAGCATTTTGCACGGTAAATCTGTGGTCACCACTCCCCCAAAAGTGAGAATATCAAAGAATTGGCAAACGTCAAGATTGCCCTGACACCTTTCCGGTCAGGGCATTGCTGCACAGCAGTATTTCCAGCTATATGCTGCTTGCTGTACTGGCACCCTGCTAAACGTGTATGCTGCTATACTGACACCCTTGCTGAATTGGCACCCCGCCTCATAATGCTGCTGTATGCTGCTTGCTAAACTGGCACCCTGCTAAACGTGTATGCTGCTATACTGACACCCTTGCTGAACTGGCACCCCGCCTCATAACGCTGCTTGCTAAACTGGCACCCACCAGCTTGCCATCAGTAACGCTTCAGGCAAACCCGTGTGCAAGATGCAGTCAGTTTTGCTGGCTTAAAAGCTGTGCGGCAACCCTTCTTTAGTGCACAGGAAATCAATCTGCACAACCTCTCTGTTACACGTACCCCCTCCCACAGGCGCTCCTCGACGCTCCTTTGTCGCTCCCACTGACCCCCTCCCACTAAATTTTTGTGCGCAACTTTGTCATGCGTATATTATAATGTTCATACCGCTGTCTGGATGCTATTCACACTGCTGTCTAGACCACACGATTTCATTCACTCACTTGCTTAGCATCGGTCTGGTGATCCTGATCAGTCTTAACAGGCTGGGCTGTAGTACGGGCGAGGTACTCCTCTGCATGAAAGTTAGAGATGGCCTTCAAGCGCTCCTGCATATGTGCGTATGAACGTGTACGTGTGTGCATGTGTGTGTGTGTTTGTGTGTGTGTGTTTGTTTGTGTGTGTGTGTGTGTGTGTGTGTGTGTGTGTGTGTGTGTGTGTGTGTGTGTGTGTGTAGTGTGAAGTGTGTGTGTGTGTGTGTGTGTGTGCACGCATGTGTGTGCGTGTGTATGTACTGTGTTTGTACTGTGTGTGTGATTGTGTGTGAGAGTACTGGTCACATGCTTAAGTTACTAAAAGGACTTTGGCAAAACTTCTACCATTGATTGTTCACACTCGAGCCCCTTTCGTGCAACCCTAACTTTATCATACACAATGCAGCCTATTTTCACATGAGTGTCTGTGTCAACACACTGCTCTACAGCATCCTTACTGCTTTTCTCATACTGTCAGGGTTTTGCAAATATGCATGCAGACACACAAACACCCTCCCACCAAAAATCTCCCTATGCTTGTCCCATGCCCTCCTAATTCACAATATAGCCTTTTCTCACGAGTGCAACATATCCCTTGCACTTGAAGACGTACATGCACGGCCTTCATCATAAATCACACAGCCTTTTGGCCAAGCCCACATCAACCAGCAACTCCTGTCTAGCTCGCTCCACCTCTGGACCCAGCCATTCAACACCTCTGTACCCAGTCATTAAACATAGACCCAACAGCGTCGTTGTCAGCAATACACATCATATAGCACTGCAATCCACATCATATAACACTGCAATCCACATCATATAGCACTGCAATCCACATCATATAACACTGCAATCCGCATCATAAAACACTGCAGTACACATCATATAACACTGCAATCCACATCATGAAACACTGCAATACACATCATATAACACTGCAATACACATCATATAACACTGCAATCCACATCAAATAACACTGCAAGGACTCACGTGCACGGCCTCCTCCTTGCTGAGAATACCGTCGTCCACCCAACCATCCTGGTACAGTTTTTGCAAGTCATTTTGAGGGGCAGGGGGCAGCAGATCAGTAGACCCCCGGGAGGCCATGCTATTAGGGCTTGCGGGAATGGAGCGGACCCCCGTTTTGGGTGAGGGAATGTCCTCCTGCAAGCGTGAGAGTGTGTGTGTGTGTTGTGGGTGCGTGCATGTGTGTGCAGTCAACAGACGTATTTCCTGCTCATGCATGGGTGCAAACAAGTGCACATTCAGCTTTGTGCAAGTGCACACGCTTGTGTGTGTGTAGGTGTGTGTGTGTGTGTGTGTGTGTGTGTGTGTGTGTGTGTAAGTGTGTGTGTGTAAGTGTGTGTGTGTATGTGTGTGTGTGCATTCTTTGAATACGTGCCGGGAAGATTGCATATGCAAACAGAACGCGCATTACGAAAAAAGCTCTGCGGTACAATCATTCACTGCTACACAGTCTCAGCCTTACCTTATCTCCTCTTGACACTGACTGCCGGGACTCTAGTTGAGAGGCATTGGCCTGCGCACACAGAAATGTGTGGCATACAAACATATGCAGAGAATGCACTTTGCAGCTAGTAAAAAACAGTAGGGCGAGGGCGACCCCCTTGACTGCAGGTGAGCTTGAGGGTGCAGCTGAGAGAGGAACAGAGAGAGAGAGAGAGAGTGAGAGAGAGGGAGAGAGAGGGAGAGAGAGAGAGAGAGAGAGAGAGAGAGAGAGAGAGAGAGAGAGAGAGAGAGAGAGAGAGAGAGAGAGAGAGAGAGAAAAAGAAAA
>Ga0307968_1000818_pt1 | contig 23902 bp, 33 predicted proteins | sample OrgLakmetagen650_FD_201834 | JGI IMG/M metagenome (GOLD analysis project Ga0307968, IMG submission 201834) | Saline water microbial communities from Organic Lake, Antarctica - #650 | ecosystem: Environmental > Aquatic > Non-marine Saline and Alkaline > Saline | place: Antarctica: Organic Lake...
ACGGTGACCATTCTCCTCCCTCTTTTCTTTTTGTTACTCTTGAAAGAAGACCTCAGAGTGCAACCCTGATCTCCTGAGTTTGGTCCAAGGCACATACAAGCTCAGCTTATTTCAAATATATTATTTTAAAGGAAGGGAGCGGTTAAAGTGCGTTTGAAGCGGTTGGATTCAACCGCGTGCGGTTGAAAATTTTTCAACAGACCCCTGCGGTTGATCGGCAAAATTTCAACCGCATTTCAACCGCGGTTGAAATCAACCGTTTCAACCGCACTTTAACTGAGGCCTGAAATGTCTGACGTTGCCTGTGGTCTTCATACACAACGTGTCAATGTAATCAATGAATTGATTTTAAGGCATTCAGTCTGTCTTGAATGCAAGAAGCAGAAGCCAGTTTGCCACCAACACCAGCACACACACACACACACAAACACACAACACACACACGCACGCGCACACACGGCAGTCAACACCAGCAAGCTGACAACACATGGGGCGGAAAGGAGCGGATTAAACAATGTTGTGCCCACATGCTGGACCAAATGTCAAGAGAATGGAATGTGTTTAGGAAAAACTACCAATGGGCATAAGAAATCAAGTATGCTTTGAACGAGGGAAGAAAAGCAAGCCAAAAAAGACTGTCAATTTAAAAGGATGAAAAGGCATCAGCAATCACCACAGAAGCCGTGTCGTAAATAAATTATGGCATCAATCCTGTATTTGTCAGGTCAATCTTTGCAGCGCTTCTAGCCAGGTACTTGCAGGCTTTAACGCTGCACCACTGTAGCCTTGCTGTTGCTGAAGTGCTAAGCAGCTCCGCATAGACTCCAACCAGGGTGCAGCAGGGCGAAGGCTCAGCTGGTACACAGCAATAAACACCTGCAAGAATGGCACAAAAAGAAGAAAACTTTCTTGATTACTGCAGGTGCTGCTGCTGTTATAATAAAGAATTCCGAGATTGCAGCTGCAGAGGCGAGGAAATAAGGCTTGACACATTTGCGGGAGCTCTTTTCCCTTTTGCTTTGACTCTTAACAACAAAGCAGTACTGTCATTGTGCTTTCCAATTGTATGGGTGCAAAAGTTAGAGGTACAGAGCTAAAGGCACACTTTAATAAACAAGTGCGGGGGCATGTGATCCTCAAAAGGACGACCGTGAGCACAACTGTAGGGCATCAGCACAAAAGGTGGGCTGACATGCTTGAGAACAAGCCTTTGAAGACATTTGAGACCTTCAGGATTTCAGTGTTGTAAAACGTCAAAGCCCATCTCTCCAGTACAGATAAGGCCTTCTGAAAAGGGAAAAAAGGCGTACCTGTGTCACATCCTCTGGAGAGATATGGTCGTGCTGCAGAGCTACCATGCCCAAGATCTGATTGCTATGGGCAAGCAACGCCTTAGGCATGCCCCTGCATTGGACAGTCGGGGAAAGGCAGTATTGTAAGCAAAACATCTGGGGAGGCGCCTGATTGCATATCCCACAATCTAGCACCGCATCCAGATCCAACCAAACTGAGGTCGTTTTTGCGAGCCATACATTGTACCTTCCGCGCTTCACCAAGCCTTGAAGTAAAGCAGCCACAGCTCCTGCTTCAATCAGGTCCTGTACTCCCTCGTCCTGAACAGCAGATTTAGAAACCACACTTTAGCAATTGAGCCCATCATGGCTTTATTTTGTTTGTATCAAGGGTCAAAACGACAATCACCTTTGAAAGCACCTCCTCGTAAAATAGGTCAGGGTTGCTCCAGTACTTAATTTCTGCGGCCCATTGGTTGTTTTGAAGCACAGCCGATTCTGCAAAATCTGTTATCCAGTTGTCATCCAAGGGTTCGCGTGGAGACAAAACACGTAGGCCGCCCCCACCCTGCAAAGGAATGAAGCTTGGAGTTACTGCGATTTCACAGTGCAGACCACACACAATTCGTAGTGACCAGAGCAAGAGTGTTTTTTGCAGCTTTTGCAGCCTTGCAGGTAAGAACAAGAAAAGGTCTTCATGGAATCGAGTGCTTTCAACCAAGCACGCTTCGATGTTGGGAAAAGAAGAGACGTGCCAGGTGCTCCCTGCCCTCTCTTGCTAAATCCGGTATAATATACTACTACGATAAGGTATCTGCCAGAAACTAAATTTGCAAAACAGCAAAACGCACAGCACGATGCCTTGGCCTCATCATACCTGGGTAACAGACAAGGAGCACAGATGTCCAAGCAAAAGAGCGGCATCTGAGGATGAAAACAAGCCCTGCTCAGCTCCTTCCGCACACGCAGAACGTAGAGCAGCCCAGCGTTGGGGAGTGAGCACCTGCTTCACGTTCTGTGCGCCCCAAGCCTGCATCACAGCAATTATGAAGAAGTTGGGTTGAGTGCAATTGGAGGGCAAGGCGCAAAACATTCAATCTGGAGGTGAAGGGACGTTTCATGGATGCTTGTGTCACTGGTAGGTCGACTCAAGCTCAAAGACTTGGATGCCAAATGCTTATACTGACCTTCAGAGCCTGGGTCAAATCTAGCACTGCGTCGCAGCTCATGTGCAGCTCCTCCTCCTTCTGCCCAGTGCTTTGCTCTTTGAGAGCAGGTGGTGCCAATGTCAACAGAAGCTGGTCTATCCATGCTGCCTCTGGCACAATTTGACAGAAAGAAAGTGCCCAAGCCACGCGCGCTAAATCCTGCGGTGTACAGTTATAAAGTACTGACCTAGCTCAACCCACTGGTATGCAATTAAGATGGGGTATTCTCAAGCCTAATCCTACTTGTACATGCAAGTGCAGCGAAATCTAAGCACAGTAACCTCTACCGTAAAGATGACGTGACCCCCTTATATCTTGCAACGTGCTAGCAGATTAGTCCATTTTATATACAATGTGCATTCACTGTTTAGTTACTGGTTGATTGATCGTGCATGTACAGACTTTAAAGGACACAAATTTATGCGGGACACCAGTGCACCGCACCTGTGGGGGGTCCACTTGCAAGCGTGTGGTGATGTAGGACAAGCAGTCACTGATGAACTGCTGGTCACGCATGCACGGTAGTTGCAGCTGTACAAGGGTTGGCAGTGCTTGTGCCAGGGCCTGTATTGCGTGGTAGTAGAGCGCGAAAGGCCCTTTGAGAGTTTAAACAAGAGGCCAAGTGACCTAACGGCTTTGACGTTCAACAGTTTGCAGCACAACAAACACCTGGCACGTCTCTTAGTAGGAGCAACAGCTGCGAGGAACGAACAGAAACCTACCTGACATGACATGGACCCTGTCTGAAGCTTGGCCTCAAGAGCTGCTGCATACTGCCTCACCCACACACGCCGGATCACCAGGCCATCGTTTTCCAAGTCATCCACCTGAGCAAGCATGACCAGGAACCAAACCGTTTCCTATTTTAATGTCGACGAAGAAGCTTAAGGGAGTATTGAGCGATGACTAAAGAAGCTTGGTAGCAATGTTCTCTCTTGACTTAACGGTCTGACTCACTGTTTCAGGGCGCAGCTCTTCTTGGAATTGTGCCTTGAAATTTCCAATGATCAGGCTTGAATCCCAAGGCTCGCCATTGGGTGCCATTGCAAGCACGTAGCCGATGTCGATGGCATTTAAATGTTGCCAATACCTGCAAGGGGGAAAAAACTGCAGCTGTGCTAGCCTGGAGGAGGGGTCGGCACTGTCCTAGGAACAGCTCAAGCTGGCAAGACAAGGAGCAGCCCTTGTGAATCAACGTTTCAACGAACCTCTTGGCCACGCTCTCTGCAATTGCTCGCTCGTCCTTGTGCAGCTGCTTAAAAGCATCAGTGCCTCCACTGAGCAGCAGCTGCTGCACAGCAGGCGACAGCTGTGATTCTTCCTCTGATAGTAGCTGCAATTATTGTACACGAGAAGGGGTGCATGCATGCATTTGTAAGGACAGCGACAAGGATAAACTTTCAGTGTCATGTTTTTACGCCGCATTTCCATTTCCAGACCATATATACGGTACGGTTACGGTAGGGTATACCGTTTGTGTACGATCACTTCGGAAATTAATTAATTATTTGGCCAGAAAACGAAAACTTTTATTATTCTTGGAGGCCTCTCCGAACTGACTTCGAAGTGATAAATTCATTATTTGTAGTGGTTTTGAGGGTGAAAATCGTAATGAGCTCCAAGCGCGCCAGTGTGAACCCCCTGGCCGGGTTCTTGAAGCCTCAGCCACAGCTTCAGCCTCAGCCACAGCTTCAGCCATAACTAACAGCAGTAGCAGTGCACAGGCAGCATTCACAGGGGGGCTCTCGAACTCAAAAACTAATTCCCGACAGGGCCCTCCCGAAGTGCCCTCGAACTCAAAATATATTCCCCAGACTCCCTCACGAACTGAAATCGAAAATTTAATTAATTATTTGAAGGTGTGGTCGCGAACTGATCGTGAACGAACGGTAGTTCAAAACCGTATTATACGGTTGACAGAAAAATACAGTCCAAATCGTGCTATACGGTCGACCATATTTTGCCTTTTTGCAGGGAAACAGGAGGCCCAGGGTTTAATTCCCGGTCAGGACTGTATTTTTATTGTTTTTTCACCCTATTGGTTGTTGTGTGCTTCTCCTCTCATAATGCATCTTCGTTTTACATTGGATATACCCAAATTTCTGAAAAGAAATTTGCGATGTCCGGGCTTCAACCGAGTTGTTGTACGAAATTTGGCCCTGAATAGCTCCGCGACCAGGCGTTTGTTCCGCGTAAGATTCTGTAGACAATTAAAATGGCTTCACCTTAGTCTGTGTGTCCAGTTTCGCGGCGAGCGGCGAGCTGTGAGGAAATTCTGACGACGATAAGGGCTGGAAAGCGGCGCGTTGTGACGGCGTCAAGTTGCAAAATTCACAGTTTTAATTCTTGCTTAATTCCGTTCAGGAATTGTGCAGTTATCATGTTTTTCCTGTGGCTACATGGAGACCGACAAGGAGGGATTTTTGGCCGGCTACTTTTGATGCAGTTTATTGCCGCTGTTTTAAACTTTTAAACTATTAATTTACAGCGCAGTAATGAGCTTGAATGGATTTTGGGGAGCTCTGGCAGTGAGGGGCGTCCGTGCATGAACTTGCTTCTGTCCGTGACTTCTAATCCCGTTCTTAAAGCAAGAACGGGTCTGCATGGTGCAAAGCGAGTGCCAGGAGGAGGCCTGTTTCCGCACAATATGCAGGAACGGAAACAAATACACAAAAAGGCAGAAAGTTTGCAGGTAGAAACTTGGGCAGGCGGAGCCCTTCTATATGTAAGGGTGGGTAAATTGGGTGCCTGACTTTGCCAGCGAGGCTCGGCGAGCCTCAATGAGGCTCGGCACTCGCTGGAGAGGCCCTGGCTGGAAATTACGGTTAGAAAATCACTTTCTCAAATCTGCACGGATTGAGCCGAGACTTTTTCTGTTGTTTGCTTAAACATATTTATGATAATTATTATTAACGTTGGGACCGGGTGGAAAATATGGGTGTGATCCAGGTTAATTTGGTACGCGGTAACACCCCTGCCAAAATTGTTGCACACCCCTTTTAACTCTCCCTGTTGTTATATATAAGTAATGAAGATGCTTGGTTTAAAAGATGGGCCTGTCAGCCAGGAAAATGCAGTTCACGAAAAGTTCGGATTTGGGAAATTTGGGGGATTTCTGGAGAGATGGGGCTGATTCCTCCCAAAAAGTGGACACTCTTGCTGGCTGACGATTGTCTTCCACGCCGGGAAAGAGGCTCACCGAGGGCTCCCACTCGGCGAGTCTCGGCGAGGTCATGACCCAACTTGGATATATGTAATTGATAAATTGTACAAAAAAATGAGCCCAAATCCCCTTTTTTTTTTTTCCAGCCTATTGCACCATACCGTACACCATAATGTATCTTAGCGTGTACACAGTTTAAAATCGTATAAATACAGTTCTATAATCACCACACCGAATAACCGTACACCGCACCATATACCGTACTGCACAACACTGTCAATACTACGCGCAACATTGAGAACCAAAACCCCCTGTTGTGAGCAAGTCCTAATTCAGATCACTTGCTGCAGCCACACGCACCTGGCTCTGGACACGGTAAGAAAGCTTAAGGCAAGTGGCCATACCCTGGATGGACACGAGCACAGCAACCAGCTCACGGTCATTGCATCTGCGCGAGTTGAAAAATGTAACACCCAATCAATTACCATCACTGACTCACGCAGCACAACAAAAGGGTGGGACGCGTAATGAGTACTGTACGGCATGCACAACCAGCCAAGGCCTCTCATTTCATCTCGTCTGAAAGACATACCTAACCCTAAGAATCAAATAGTATGCATCCAACCCAAACACACGCCTCACCTGCCCAGGTCGAGCTGGCCGAGAACTTTATCCTGCAGCAAATGTGCCTTTTGCAGAGACAGTCCCCGTAAAGGAGATCCCCCTCCTTGGACATAGTTCTTCTCCTCCTCTGCCTCTACAAAGGGAGACATCACACCGTCTCCCGTCCGGCACACATGTGCTGCGTGCTCAGACAGCGCAGTGCACAGTTTGACCATCACACTGGTAGGCAGGCCCAGCTGCAGCCCTTGCTCCACCTGCATGCATACTTGAACACACGTTAATATCAGAAGAAAAGGATGATGTAATCAGCTCATGCAACGGCAGCACACCTTTACATCTGCAATTTTGCAAAGGTCAGCACCTAGAGATAAGTACAGAGCATACTCGTACAGTACGCACATGCCCATCATACCTGATCTGTCATGCGTCGAACTAGAGCCTCGGTCATGGGTGCTCGCAGAACCCACATGTCGTACATCATTTCCACGACAGAGGGTGCATCGTACGCCATCAACTTCTCAGCCACACGCACGGGGATTTGGCTCACCAGCTGCACCAAAAGCAGTGAGCCCGTTGTTTAGTGGCGACAAAGTATCAAGCGCTGCATGCAGCAGGTTACGCAGTAGTATGCAGAAATACCCCTAGAAGTACCTCACCTGGTCGCGCAGCTGGGAGTAGGTTTGAGGTGGTGTCAGCGATGGTGACACCGATGCTTCTGAGCCTCCTAGTTCTGATGCTCCCATGCCTTGCTCTTGCCACTGGGACAACACAGCCAGCAAATTCTGCAGTGGCTTGGAGTCCAGGCTGGGCAGCAGGGGCAATAGGCGCTGCAGCAGGGCAGTGCACCACCTGGGAGGAGGCACACAGCGGGAAAGGGAGTATCTGCAGCTCATTCTTATACAAGTGAGTGCACTTTAAACAGCGGGAGGAGACCAAAGATGTGCATTCTTTGAGCTGTTGACCTGAACTTGAGGAACGCAAATGACCAGGCTGGGAATAAAAGCTTACAAAAGGCTATATGTTTTGAGTTGGACCAAAAACAACACGCACACACCTCGCCTTCGGTTGCATGCCCAAAGTGTTTCCAGCCAGCAGATCCAAGACAGCAAGCACCTGCGTGCGGTTCAGCAAACACCAGTCACACACTGCGTCCCTTCTGGCATCGTACAGTCCACCTAATATCCAGGCAGCCAAACAGGTACCTACGAAATCACTTATTATCAGCAACCCACCCACCGGCGTATCATCTAGACTCGCAATAGAGTCTGCTCGCAGCATGGAAAACCATGCTCTTAACCACGGCTGGCTGGGCATGCGACCGGACCTGCCACGCAAAGTACAGACAAGGGCACAAACAGAGGAGATGTTGAATCGCTTCCAGCATTTTATAATGAGAATCAGTTCCTACGGGAAGCGGAAAATGGCTGCTGGATCTTCCCCTTTGCCAAGTAGCTAGAGCAGGCGCAATCTACACAGCACTACTAATCTACACCCATGCGGGTACAGCTGGCGTGTATGGAGCGAGCTGAAGCCACAATTTCCCCCTCGTCGCCACCCACCCACCTGCACAAGCCTAGGAGCACCAGGATCATCTCCCCGCTTGTAACACTCGAGGCAGCTCCTTCAGGCAGAGAACCCAGCAACGCGGCACCTGGTAATGCCCCAGCCAATGGTTCCGCTGCTGAAGTTGGAATCGGGGTGTTGTCAAGCTTAGCTTGCTGGGCATCTCCACTTCCTAAAGCTACAATGGGCGTGGTTCCTGTAGCCCCTTGCAGAGCATCTGCGTCCTCCAGCTGCTGCTGCATCAGTGGCAAGGTCCTGGCCTCTACGGCGTCCAGCAGGTCCTCACTCACCCTGGACAGATGCAAGGCTTATAGATTTGAAAGTAAGTATATTACCAAAATGTTTTGGCGCCACCTCCTATCAATCGCAGGCATATGAACAGGCATATCGAGATCCCAACCTACTTGAAGTTGAAACCGGTGAAAGCATCCAGCACCAAAGCAGCGTCAGAGACAGTCATGTCTGGCACACCCGCCATGGCCTGGGCACACAAATAAGGAAACCAAGGAAGGAGATAAGGGCAAGGGGAGGGGTGCTGCTGCTGGTATGTGCCGATGCAGCAAATCGAAGCTCTATTTTCCCACCAAAAACACCCACGCGAGGTATCCTAGGATCACTATCATGCCGTCTCTTTGACGCTCAGTAAGCTGGTCCCATGGCGCCAGCACCCCCCTGCTGCTAATGTCTCACCCGCTGCTGGTACGCTTGCAATTGGGGCACCAAGGGTGCATAGCCAATGGTGGCGAATGACCACAGCATGCACGCCAGCTGATGAGTGGGCAGTGCGGCCAATGAGCTTTGCAGGCGCTTGATGGCTGTGGAGGCAAAGGCAGGGGCCAGAGGTAGGCCTAACCTGCAATAAACAAAGGATAGGAGCGAGCGGCAAGGAGTTGGGGAAAGGCCACGTGGCACGAAATTGCGTGACAGACGCGGGGGGAAGTACTAGCTTGGCTAGGCTAGGGAAGTGTGAGAGGTTTGTGTTTCTTAAATGGGCAGCTGGAGCTGAGACGAGTCAGCCAAATGTGACGGATATGTTGGTGCTCATGCGTACGACACCGCACCTGGCGAACGAATACACAAGGTCTGCCAGCTCTGTCGGGGTAGCACTGCCAAACCTGCGGTGGTGCATTGCAAGGAAAAATACATTACAATGCGTTTTACGATGAGGTTAAGTGGGAAGACAGACAGGGGAGAGAAGAGGGCACACATGCCACGCCTGTTCCCTATCCTGAGGATTTCAGCATCAATATCCATACGCATCAAATGCTGACGAGCAGGCAGCTCAGCTTACTTTGAGGCGGCCACCTTGGACACCTCGTTGGCCAGAGCAGGGGAGAGAGTGTTGCCTGAATTGGCTGCAGCGACCAATAGGCAGGACAGCTGGGAGGAGGTGAGTGTGGAGACCCTGTGATGCAAATGAGTAGAGCGCTGTTGTAGAAAGGGAAAGGCACTGCTGTTGCATGCATGTATCACAGCACACACCCTTCTACTTAGGACCTCAGCAATTGGCACAGTATCGACAACGGCAAAGGAAGGCACCACGTTTGCTGGCAAGTTTAGATGTGAGCAGGCACACGGATGGTCTGTAGGCAAACTGCACGCAGATGGTGTGGGCAAGCACGTGGATGGTCTGCAGGTGTGAGCAGGCACGCGAATGGTTTATAGGCAGGTTGCACGCAGACCCACCGATTTGTGAGGCGTGTCATGCCTGCCTGCCACTTGGTCCCAGGCAGAGGACGTCCCAGCATTGACAAGGCCCAGAGGACATCCACGACGTCCCCAGGGCTCAATCTCCCTGAGCTGCCGCTGCTGCTGCTGCTTGTTGCTGCTTGTTTGCTAGGGCCAGAGGTCTGGGGTGCAGTACCAAGGTCGAGGGCTGCTAGCATGGACTCACTCTGGTCTAAGAGGGAGGGGGGAACCAACGCAGGGTTTGTCTGGAGGGAAGCCAGGGACCACATCAGGCGCACCACCTGCGCGTGAAAATATATAAGCAAGGGTGAACACTTGCCAATCGTTCAGAAATCAGAATGCTGGTGCAAGTGGAAACATTAAAGCAGCTGCATGTATACAAACGATGATTCAAGTCTGCTGCTGCTTCAGAAGAGAGATGAAATCAGTGTCGATCCAAACGCTGTGTAGCTATTGTTAGGGTCAAGCCCACCTGAAGCTGTGTTAGAGGAGTAAGGCCGCCCTGTAGGCACGCAAGAATGGAGGCCGTGTAACCAGGGGGAGGCACAGCCCGAAAACGAGCCTGGGACCATAGGGCAGCTATGAGCTCCCCACTGCTCAGTACGGAGCTTACACCTTGTTGCCGCTGTTGCTGCTGCTCCTGCTGCTGCTGCAAAGCAGAGGACTGAAGGGTTGCTGCAAGAGCACGAGTCGTGTCTGGGCGAGGCTCGTGCCCAAAGCAAGCTAGGGTTGCTGCCATGCTGACAAGCTGCGAGGGAGCAAAGGCTGCCTTACCAGCCTCGTGCGCGTCACGCAGTGTGCGGCCCAGGCAGCTACACAGGGCCTCTAGCAGAGCGGGGGAAGGAGACAGCGTAGATGCCACCAGCAAAGGGCCTCGTGACGATGGATGCTGCACTGGTGCTGGGGTGGTAGGCTGCTGGGGTGTGGGGTTAGGCTGCAGGTGTCCCAGGACATGGAAGTTCAGAGCCCAGAGCGTGGACTGCAGGGCCGCAGGGTTGAGGTGCGAGAGGAGGGGACCCTGTGTGGTGACATGTTGAGGAGTGAATGCAAGCTGTGTGTGGGGGGGGTGCAAGCGGTGTGTGTGATGCAAGCTGTGTGTGTGGCTACATGTTGAGGAGTGAATGCAAGCTGATGCCTGAAGGCTGAGCGTGTGCTGCGTGTGCACATTGCGTATAGGGCAACAGAATATTGAAGCTACAGACAGGCATTTAAGCTATGTTTTCAAGAAGGAAAAACAATCCTGCCGCAACTTGCATGATATAAAGATCTAAAGCATTGCAATACTTGTAAATCACTATGTTAGCTGGCATACCCCATTCCCCCAGTTAGAGACCAATTTAAAAAACAGCAGTGCGAAAACGAAAGAGCCAATGCCACATATATTGTATTGCTTGAAACTGCACACAGAGAGAGAGAGAGAGAGAGAGAGAGAGAGAGAGAGAGAGAGTGTGTGTGTGCATTGCACCTGCACTGCAGCGGTCCACTGATTCAACCACCGTGGGGGCATCTGCGCGCCCAGTGCTGCTGTGGCCCACAAGCTGTCCAGCACCAGCCGAGGGGGCAGGCCTGACATGCGGTCAATGCTCTTGCCTGCAATTGGGTATGGTTTTCATTCTTGTTTGTGTAAGCAGTATGTGAGTTGAGCCGTGTGAAAGGTTACAAGCACATTTGCAACTAAGAAAGGAAGCAGGTAAATTCACCAAGCCTGCACAGTTTTGAAGCAGGGACAGCAAATGTGAGATGTAAACGAATTCGAAGCTGCAGAACAGGTAACGTGAGTGAGCCGGAAGGTGCACGCAGTCAACTTTCTTTTCACAGACAGGAAGTGCATGCACTCTCACACACACACCTGCAAAGCTGTTCAGCAGACCAGCACGCGGGCTTGTGCGCAGAGTAGCACACGCCCACAGCAGGCGTGCCAAGTCAACCAAGCTGTACGCCTCGCCTACCCCTGGCCGTTGAGCACTGACACGCTGCTCAAAGGCAGTGCGCCATTGAGGCAGCAGCAGCAGCCCAGCAGTAGGGGCACTGCTTGCACTGTTGCTGATGCTGGCGCTGTCAGAGGGTGCAGCAGCAGCTGCGGTAAGCTTGGCCACTGCCCAGATGAGCTCTGCTGCGTGTACCTCGCGTGCTTTCAGCAGCTCAGGGGCAGTAGCTGCTTGTAAGCTACGCAGCCAACCGGCATCAGGTAACGCACCCGCCTGTTCAAAAAGGCAAAGGCCATTGAAATGTTCAGAGTAGCTTGGACTTTTCATTTGCAATTCATTGCTATCAGCAGTCGGCTGTGAAAGGAAAGAGCCGTACACAGAGGAATGTCAGCAAAGGCACAAAACCATTCTAAATAGTTCTTCCCCACACACACACACACACACACACACACACACACACCTGTGCTACCGTGCTTGCTAGGCGCGTCACTGTTGGAAGGTCTGCGGCTCCCATCTTTGGACCAGATGCCTCCAGCACAGCACCTACAAATGCATGTGGGACCCTTCCACTTCCACCGCCATCAACGCCCCCTGTCTTGGTACTGCTGCTGCCTTGCATCAGCGCAGCTGCCATCCCACCCCCAAGACCTGGTGCAGCACCTGAGGCATTACCCCCAGCACCACTAGTGCTGCTGACGGCTTCCATTAGGTCTGTCAGGGCGGGGAGGTCCAGATCTGCTACACCTGCTCCAATGCGATCCACGCACGCACCAGAAAGCCCACATACCCTGTCTGCTTCTGTTGTCCCATCTGCAAGCTCAGATGTGACGCTGGGCAGGGCTGCCAGCAGAGTGACGAGGTCAGGCACACTCGCATGTGCCACTTCTTCACTGCAGCGCTCCACAAACGATGACGCCCACTACATGGCGATGGTGTATAGATGACTTCATCCATTACTAAATTACGACAGGCAGGCAATTGCAGGCACAGAAGTAAACAAAGCTGCTTTCCTACTTACTTCCCGCCTTTCAGAGAAGAATGAAATCGTCGAGCAGACCTCTGGTCCATTGCACACGCACGGCTGGCATACCTGGTGTGAGGGAAACACGGGTCCCAGTTTTGCCAGGCAGGTGGCTAAGCGTGCCAACTGACGCATGGGCAAGGAGGAGATGTGGGGGTGCAAGGCAGCGAGCAGGCTGGCACAGAGGTCCGAGGGGGAAGGGATGCCACCCGCAGTCGTCACACGCACGCCTTTGCACGAATTTATATCCAATAGACGGTTGAAGGTAGCGGCAAAGGAGAAAGAAAATGAAGAAAGTAAAACTTGTTTGTTGGTGAAATTCACACTGCTCTGTATGAGGCAAAATAACCCTTATTACACCTGCTCGGTACACATCAAATCGCCCAACTGGCATCTTGGACTGATTGCCACGTTCAAGCGTACCAATTGCGGGACCAAGATCTGAGGCAGTGCTTGCATGTTCACCGCTTGGAGTCAACAACTTGACATTGGGCTCTTAGAATGATAACGCAGTGCCCGCATCTCTGCTCACCTTGTAGGTCCTCCTTGGACAGCTGCATGCATGCAAGGGCACCCATCACCTCCACCAGCATGTCTGAGCTGCAGCCAGGCAGCACCTACAAGGAGGAAGAATCAGGAAGAAACTCAGCCGCTCAAAGCCAAATGTTATGTAGCTTACAGCTACACAACTTCCCAAGGGCAAGTTCTACGCAGGGTTTGCAGATGGATGTTCTATGGAAGAAGTGATGAGGGCTGGGGGTGCCTACCTGCATAAAGCGTGCCATGAACGGACCCAGGAGGGAATAACGGGGCCTCCATGCTTTGCCAAACTCCCGAGCGTGAGAAGCCATTTCGCCCAAGCCTATGACAATTGCAGGCAGCTGTGAGGAAGACACCCCGGCAGCCACTTTCGTTGCGGGAGGGACGGGGGAGGGAGTGGCTGTGGTTGCGTGGTCAGGCTCCACCACATGAGAGAGGTAAGCCTCCAGTAAATCGATGTCCATCTACAAGGGAGTGGTAAGTTGGGATAAAGGACTTCAGGAGGTAGTCATTGTCGGTGCAGCAAACATTAGTGACTGTGTAGGAAGCTGTTGTTTGCATCAGAAAAATGCAGCCAATATGGACAGCATGACATAAATGATTGACAGCATACCGGTCATAGGTGCTAGAAGCTGAAAGGGAGCCAAAGGAGCATGAAAGAGCAACACACCTGGGCCCCTGTCTTAGCGACTGTGGTGCAAAGAGAAGCAATGGTGGCAGGATCAACGTCAGAAAGCTGCAGCCTCAGTGATCTGCGAATGAAGATGGGTTCCCAATAAGCAAGCAAAATTAGTGCCAGTTTGGCAGCAGTAAAAGTTGATCAGCAGCATAAAATGCCTGTGGTAAGAGATCTACTGAGCGCCTGTGGCATCTCCTATATCACAACTGTGCCTTTGTTTTGTCTTGCCTGCGGCAACACGTACACAGTCCACACACACACACACACACACACATACACACACAAACACACACAAACGCGCACACACACATATGCACACACACATGCACACAAGGATCTTCACGCCTCCCCACACTCACCGACAGACTGCAGACAGCAGGCCTCCTCGGAAAGCAGGCAGCGACGCGCCAGGCAGCAGCAGAGCGGCATTCTTTGCACTTCCCACCCTTCCACTGCCTCCGCCACTTACGGCAGCAAAGGCAGCGGTTGCCCTTGCATGCTGAATTTCCGCTAGGGAACACAACAGGGTGACCATGTCACTTGGGGCCACGTCGTGCATGCCACGTGTGGCTAGCTCATCCTGTAAGGTCTGCAGGACGGAGGGGAGGGAGAGGCTGAAGACTGAAGATAGATGGACGGAGGAAAAACAACGACGAGCGCTGTAATGCTGTATTGCAAAACGTGGTGCAATCAGGGGACAGCCACAACAAGCTAAAGGCTTGAGCCAGCAGGCTTACGAACAGGCTTGAACAACACAGCAATGCAAGCACAATAACAAGCAAAACGATGTAAGTAAACGCGATTGTGCTGCTTGTACCTCCAAGCGCACAAAGTCTAATGAGACAGGGATGGTCGAGGGGGAGGCCGTGCGTTGGAGTGCCACATAGGATCCCAGAGCGACCACAAAGCTGCACAGCGCGGGCGTTGTTACACCAGAAATAGAAGCAGCCCCTTGCCCAGTAGACGGGGTGCCTGCTTTTGTAGTTGCAGCAGCAGGTGTGCTTGGGGTGACCTGCAAATATGAAGCACGAGTTTTGCAGCATGGCTTCAGAAAGACCACATGACGCAACCATCGCTGCGTTGAGGATGAAAGAACAAACGGGGTACCAGGTCCAAGATGAATCTTCCATATTTCCAATATTCCAGTGTACATCTTATCCGGGCTTTGCATAAAAGGTATTGGCAGCAACTGACATGTCCAATAAAATTCCCAGACAGCATATGTAATCACTCGCGTCCTGTCCCCACCGCTTGAGCACGCACCTGTGCTAAGAAGGAGTGCAGCATCGGCCCAGGCATCTGGTAGCCCCACCCCACAAGCAGCTGGAACAATAGCATGGCTGCAGCAGGCGGCAGCTGATCGAGCTTGGGCCACAGTGCAGACGAGAACGCATCGACCAAGGGAGAGGGAGGGTGGCCCGGTAGCTCAGCTAGCACGTGCCCCAGGCGTACGAGGTCACGTGCAGCACACTGCTGCAGGCCGATGCTGCTGTTGTTGCCATCTGTGGGTATGAAAGAAAAAAGAGGAGCAAAGGAGTAGTTAAAGAAGGCAACAAAAGGTGAGACGATGGCAACAAAAGGTGAGACGATATGCAATCAGTCAACAAACAAGCCTTAACTATAGCGGCTCTAAAATACCTTGCTGCCTGCAGGGAGTTAGCGGCACAAATTTCTAAAGGAACAGCTTTTCTGCAGTAGTCTGCATTGGAGGGAGGAACATCCTTGGCAAAGTCATGAAGCATTGCTTCCTACTCACCTTGGCTGGTGGCCTTTCCAGGTGCAGCAGCTTGCATGAGCAGGCGCACCACCCACTGCTGGTCAAGCTGCCTTGACAAGCCCAACTCATGGGAGGCGCACACAAAGCCCACAGCATGTTGAGCGCTCAGGGCCGCTGCACCCACTGCAAAAGACAGCCTATACTGTTTTGCGCTCTCCTTCACTACCATGCCGGGCGAAGCGGCTGCAGCCTCTGCTGCACTGCCATCGCTGGTCTGCAGCGATTGAGCGTCGACATGCTCAGCATCCTCTTTGGAGGCAGGTTGAAGGGGCAGGGTGGATGAAGCTGCGGCAGAGGAAGCCATATCCGCCTCTGAGCTAGAAGGGGGGTGTTGAGCTGCATCTGCTGCCTGCCCAGCTGGTGTGCCTGAGAAGTCACGCTCCTCACCTTGCGGTTGTGTCGTCGGCGGATGCTGCTGCTGCTGCTGCTGCTGCTGCTGTACCTCTTTCTTCTCTTGCCTTTCGACCCACCCCTGGTACTCATCCACAAGCTCCGGTGGCGGGGCCACTCCACACTGCGCAGTGGTGGCGGCTGCTGTCGCTCTCAGCAGCCACAACCACTCTGGAGGTGCTTCACGGCACGAGCTATTCCCTCCTCCCCTCTTTGAGCCTCTCCCTCCAAGTGCCTCTTGCTTCTGGAACAAAGCAACAGCCGCAGCGGCTAATGACAGCTGAGGTAGCTGGTGTAGGTGGCCTTGAGCCATGGCAGATGTAGTGGATGCCCAAAAGCAAGAAAAGAATGAGGGGGAAGGCTTTGTGTGTAAGCGGGCCAAGCCTTGGGCAGCAGCAATTAGTTGAAAGGCCGACATCCTGTGTGTGGGCGTACATATTTGTGCGTATTCGTGTGTGCCTCTGTGTGTGTGATGGGACCATAGTGTGTGCGTGTGTGTGTGTGTGTGATGAGAACATTCAAGGATACCTCTAACACCGTGTTACCTTGGTGCTGCCCTCTCTACAACGTTGCTTGCAGCATCCACCCACACAGGCTTGGGAGATCCCCCCAGCACACCCACAGAGTTGACCACGGCTGCTAGGGCAGGGGGTGGCAGGCGCGGCAGCTGGAGCTGCAGCAGGGTGGCTAACTCAGCAGCGAAGGACTATGGATGAGAGGCGAAGGGGAAAGAAAAAAAAATGACAACAGATGAAGTAGACATCGCGTTGTTACTGTTTGGGCCAGGCCCCTCCTAGATTCTTTGTGCTCATCCAAAGGGTAAACAACTGCTCTAAGGAGAACAAAACACAGGCGGCATGCTTGTCAGGCGGTCAACGCACACACAACAGTATACCTGGATGGCAGCCCTGTCTTCAGAATTTTCACCCCCCCACGCCGCTTTGACCTCTGAGGCTGTCCCCTCAATTGCGCCCCCATTTCCTTGAGTCACATGAGGGACAGCAAGGTCGGGTGCCAGAGTAGCTAAGCGAGCGAGCAGGGCCACTGCGACGGTGAACAGTAAAGAGACATGACATGGCATGACGTGCAGCATGCAGGAGGAAAGAACAGCTTTTTTATTGCTCTAAAGGGGCGGTTGGCGTTGGCTACCAAAAAGGTGTGGCAGCAAATAAACTATGAACAGGGATGTGTCATACGGACTTTGAAACGTTCAGTACGGTAAAGCTCATGTAAAATACAAAATATGTGATGAAAAGCAAGACATGTTTTTGCAAATGTGAAAGCGCCGATTGACCAAACTGGCCCGATTCGCCCCAAAATTACCCAAACGCTTCCAATTCTTATCAATTATTTTCGATACATTGTGGCAATTAAAGCTCGCTAATATGACACGAAACATTGCCTGAAAAGGCCAAAACATGCCTTAAAAATGTAAAGATTGCAATCGCAAAGTACGGCCGGATTTATCTGTGGAAAATTCCCTTACTATCAATCAGGCAAATTTGTCCACTGTAGGGCGGCTGCTTACACCCACCTGTGTGCTGAGTGTCCAGTGAGCGCTGCTGCATGGTTGCCATACGCTGCAACTCTCGCCAACTGCAACCAGGGAGGATAGCACCAACATTTTGACCTGAAGCTGAACGCGCAGTGGCTCTACATATTGCTGTCCAATTTAGGCTCAAATATTCTCTTCGGTCAAAAGATGTGCGCTGATTAGCAATGAGAGTCCACAAGGACAAGCACGACCTGATCACAAGCAGGCAGCGTGGCAGGGCAGCCCTGTTTGCGATAATCCTTCCTCGATCAATCGCACCTGGTGCAACCCCAAATGCGGTTCATCAATGACGAGGGTGCTCCTGCTTTTGCCGCTGCCAGCATGTGCTCGACCTCTGACAGAGGCACACGAGGAACACCAGATCCTGCACTGCCACGCCTGCTACGCTCCACCCCTGCCACCAACTCTACCCCCCTTCTCCGTGGCCCTTCTGGCTCACTTGAGTTCAGCTCCCTGCGCCTCTGTATTTGTCTCCCTGTCCTTGGAGCTGCAGATCCCAGCAGTTCCATTGTGTCTGCATCTTCCTGTGGGCCTGCTGCAGACCTGTTGGGACGGGTGGGTCCCCGAGACTGAGCCTGCACGGCATTTGTGCGTGACAGGCTTGCAGGAAACAGAAAAGTGTACAAAGCAGCCTTTCCTTTGTGCTTTCTAAATCCTAGCCTTGACTGCATGAAGCAGCACACAGTAAACCTGCAAGCAAACAGGCACTTGTACTCACGTGCTCTGCTGCTGCCGTGCTTGCCTCTGCTCCTGCTGCAGCTCCTCTGGAGGGAGACACACGTGGGAGCGAGGCAAAGGGGTTGTCCACGGGGGGTGGCAGCACAGGCTGCAGGCCTGCCTCAATCCGCTGCAGCAGCAAAACGTGAGCATAGATGACAGAGGCTTGCAAGATGTGGGAGCGGCACATGAGTAGAGTGCACAGGGAATGGTGTGGTTCAGATGTGTTGGCATGCACTGAAATGGGATCATCATAAGTGTATGGAGGTGTATTTCTGGGAATGCTTTATTACTTGACCCTAGCACTTTTGCACAATGCCAGGACTAACTTAACAACCACGCCCCAACTGGGAACACAAACACTCCTACACCTCCCTACACAACTTCCCTGTTTAAAGCACATACCTGCCACAGAGAGGGTGACCAAGGAGAGGAGACGCTTGCTGGGGCTTCTTTTTTTGCTTGGCTGCTGCCTCTACTGCCCGTCCCAGCGTTGCCACTGCGGTTCCTACCAGGGGGGCCACTGCTCGATTCTGCTGCAGCATGTGCACATGCAAGAGTGAACGCCTAATATGACAGCTGGCTGAGAGTATCAGAGCAGGAGGTTCTGGTGTAGCTGTTTCGCATGCAGCGTTTGTGTACACAGGTACTCACCACCGCTGGCTTCACCACCCTTGCTCAGGCGCTCTAATTGGTCTACCAGGGGCTGCGTGGACTGCAAGAGACTTGCAGGGGCTTCAAGATCCTGCAGTATGAAAGCAGTCCGTAGAGGAGAGAGGGACAAGTTTATTAGGCTTACCTATTGAACTGTCGTCGCCAGAATACAGCAGGAAGGTACCAGAGGGGGTTATCTAAGGCTGGGTATGGTTTTGCATGCTCCTAGGGTGGGCTCCATAACTGGCTAGTTTCAAGCTCAGCCTTGTTTTAATGACCAAGGATGTCGATGCAACTGAGCTTTAAAATAGGCAGTTATGGGGCCCATACCTAATTGGCCGTGGCGTGAACCCTACTTTTTGAGAAGCCATATGCTGTATCTGACCAGCCAGAGCATTAAATTGAGTAATTATTTGTGTTTTGGAGTCCTTATAATGAATAAAGATCATTGCAAAGACAATGGAGCAAAAAAAGCAAGTGGTTGGCGAGATATGCAAATTAATGCACCATTCCCCATGGAGAGCACTGATATAGGGTTAAGGTACAAGACGTGTGCATTTAGTCCTGTCATCCCTTATGCAGGGCGACTTAACTAAATATAAGCACATGCTCTGTTAGCTTATAATATCAGCAACAGTGTGAAGCTAGATCGGGTTCAATTTGGTGAATTGACGTGAGAGAGGTTGCCCCTTTAATGCAAAAAGGAGCATGTTTGGACATTTGCTCAGATAACCCCCTCTGCTAAATCACGTGGCCATTCAATCCCTTACCTTGCTGCGGAGCAACTCGACCAGCTGGGCGTTCATGGCATTCATCTCGTCCAGTTTCCGCGCAAGCTCCTCCATGGTGCTGTTGGTGTGACCAGAGAAGCTGTCTTTCTTGCTGTTGCTGCTACTTTTGTTTGCCTCCCTCAGCCCTTTCTTGCTGCCCTGCTCGGACGGTTGTGGTGAAGAGGATTGAACAGGAGCTGCAGGGGCAGATGTCTTCTTAGCAGGTACAGAAGTTTTTTTGGCTGCTGGTGCCGCATCAACAGTAGCAGACTGGCCTGAACCCTGTGCGCTAATTTTTGGCAATGGGCTTGGCGAGTCTGCTGCCTCAGCTGCTAGAGGAGAAGCAGGAGGTTCTGCAGGTGAAGACACCACAGTATGGGCAGGAGACAAGGCCGGCATTAATCGCTGTATTGCTGCTGCACCACTATCTGCTGATGTTGGTGGTGACGGTGGTTTTGGTAATGGCTGAGATGTTTGAGATGCCTCTGTCACTGCTGCTGCTGCTGCTGCCGCTGCTGCTGCTGGCAATGGATCTGCGGGAGATCCTGCAGGTGCTGCTGGTGAAACTTGAGATGGAGACGCCTTTGACTGGGCAGAGGGTGGTGCAGGGGTTGAGGCTGGCGGAGGCGTTGGTGTTTGTAGTTCTTTTTCTGCAGCTGTTGCTGCTGCTGCTGCTGGTGGTTGGGGTGCCTCTTTTCCTGCTACTGGTGGTGATGTTGCTGGTGGCAAGGGCTGCGGTTTAGATGGTGGAGGTTGAGCTGCTGCTTCAGCGGCTGGTGCTGGTGGTGGTGGTGGTGGGGGGGGTGGTGGAACTGTTGACGGCTGGGGTGATGGCGGTGGTTGAGCTGCCTCCAAATCTGCTGGTGCTGCAACTTGCTGTGTGGAGGGTGACGATTGTGTTTGAGCTGTGGAAAGAGGCGTGGCAGTTGGCTCGGACACCTCAGGGTCTTTTCGTGCGGACGCTGCACCTGTGCAGTCTGGCTCCTGTGGAGTGGAGGCAGGCTGTGCTGCTGAGGGAGCTGGGTTCAACCGCGCTGGAGGGGCGTGTTTTGCAGGGGGAATGGAGATCACCCCTTCCTCAGACGATCGTGTGCTGCCGATGCCAGCATGCCCAGCAGGTGCAGCCGCCTCCAAGTCAGGACTAGCTTTGGCCACAGCACTATCTTGAGACGGCGGTGACGGCTGGGGTGGGGGGGGTGGTTGTGGCGTCCTGGCCAGGCTGACTAACATTTCCATCTGCTGCTGCATGGCCGCGTTCTGTGATCGCTGTTCCAGCAGCATGCTTTGCATCGCCGCCATCTGAGCAATCAAAAGGAAACAAAAAAAATAATATGCACATTGAAGAGGACATGTATACTGCTACATTATGCACACATTTTGCCGCCCCAGTGTCATGCATCGTCCTATTCTTTATCCCTAGCTTTGCTCCAGATGGCATGCACTTTCCTCTGCATGTCTGTAAAAGTATAAAAATGCAATTTTCTGCAAGTAAGACCCCGCCACGCATACAACGTAGCAGCCAATTCTTGCTTCCAACCTGCTGCTGCAGCGCTTCGACCGCCTCATCTTTTAGGGGTGGAGGAGGAGAGGAATTGCTACCATTAGGGGAATTGCCGTTATGACTGTGGTTGCCCAAGCCGGCAACTCGGGTGCCTCTGCCACTGATCCTGCTGACTTGAAATGAAGCATGGTGGTTGTAACGATGGCGAGGTGGCAATGCTGGTTGCCCATTGGCTGCTGAAGCACGCAGCCCCCACGGAGCTGCAATGCTATGCAGTTGCTGCATGGAGTTGCAGGCTTCTGGCACTCTCTACAAGGCAATCATTCGTGCTGACCTGCGTGCGCGTAGGATGAGCGTCCACACTGAGTGGTGCGCGTGTGCTTTTGTGTGTGTGCGTGCATGCGTGTGCGTGTGTGCGTGAGTCACATGCATTTTGCATGCTTGTGCATAAGTGCATGCGTGTGCGTGTGTGTGTGTGAGTGTGTGTATGTGTGTATGAATGTATGTATGTTGAGTGCATGTGTGTGTATGTGTGTGTGTCTGTCTGCGCGTGCGCGCAAGTCCGTGTGTGCGCCTCACCTCGGCGGCTCGAGTCTAGGTTTACAGCTATTATGGACATTAAGTAACAATTGAAAAGGACGGATCAAGAATTTTTGCTTTTTTGCTTTGTGCTCGGTTCTGCGTTAATTAAATCAACAGTTACGAGTGTAAAAATCGTCCTTGCCTGCCATGCAGCTGCTTGCTGGTGCCTCTAACACGGCCTCTTCTGTGAGCCACCTTCACCCCTCCTCTCCTGGGGGGCTTGTGGTACCTCAGATGGTGGCCAGCAGGTCCGCCAGGATGTCCAAGAGCAGCAGGCAAGCCCGCCCGAGCACACGAGTGAACATTGCAGCCCCAGACCGGAGCGCGGTGGATGCAGCTGCAATGCTGCCATCAATGCGCCCAGATATTAAGGGGCGATATGGCAAGTGAGTGATGCGGTGTAGGTGTTTGCTGCATGCCATGTCTGGCCTCCAGACCAGTGCTGTACTTGAACAAGATTTCTGTGGCCAATGAGCAGCCAGGTCTTGCATTCATTGAAGCAAAACCCATTCATTGACTACTAGGTAAAACCTACACATGCTCTTTCTTTTTGTCATGCATACTCACAACAAACTCTCAAGACACAACGCACGCACACATGTACATGTACTCATTGCACCTGCAACCACAAACACACACACACGCACACTTGCACGTGACACACACAACACGCATACACACACATGTACATACGCACTAACACATGCACTCATTAACGTGCACTTATATACGCACACTCAAACAAACAATGCATACAATCACACATACACACACAAACGTGCGCAGACATTTATGCATACCTTAAAACACAAATGCAAGCACTTTGCACACAAAAGCATATGCACATGGGAACACTTCAACACACACACAGGTTTGGTGGCAAGTACGTGCCAGAGACGCTCATTCCTGCCTTGGCCGAGCTTGAGGTTCAATACTACGAGGCCAGAGCGGATCCCAAGTTCAAGGTCAGCATCTGCTAGCTTTCATGACAGCATGTGCTTGGATGCCAAGGGGAGTAACCCAAACACACTCATCTTATGCGAATGTATGCTGATGTGTGTGTGTGTGTGTGTGGTGTGTAGAAGCGTGGCCAAGTTGTGAATGAAACAATTGTTTTGAGCAGGCGATCCTGGAGGCTGACTTGAAGGACTACGTGGGCCGTGCTACGCCCCTGTACTACGCAGAGCGCCTGTCCCAGCGCTACACAAAGTAAGGAACTTGAACTTGTTGCCTTCCACTCGCTTTGCCAGTAGCAAAGCTGTTGAGGTGCAAGCCCTCTGAATACACAACCCAGCAAACCTCAATGTGGCTATCATTAATAAGCAGTCAGTATGTGAGCTCAGTAATAACGGACTGCTTAACACTGCTACGTAGAGCTGATGGCACCCACCCTCGCATTTACCTCAAGCGTGAGGACCTGAACCACACGGGCGCCCACAAGATCAACAACTCCCTTGGCCAAGCCTTGCTGGCTAAGCGAATGGGCAAACAGCGCATCATCGCAGAGACTGGAGCTGGTCAGCATGGCGTGGCCACAGTGGGTGCAATTATTCCATTAATTTGCAGTGATAGTTTGGGGCCTCGCCCAAGCACATAGAAGCTTCAGGAGCCTGCAAGAGTGTTTGAAAGGCAGAGTTTCGTTCACTAAATTCAGGGCGTGTTTGTTATTCAAACTGTTGTGTTGTTGGGCTGTGCAGGCGACAGTTTGTGCCCGCCTGGGCCTGGAGTGCATCATCTACATGGGAAGCAAGGTGAACATTTTATATTTGCCAATGCCTTGCGCAACGTGACGCAGTCCTGCTGGTGCTATGTTGGGTATTGGATGCCTTCTTACGACTTCATTAATAGACAGTCCGGTTCGGCCCTCCATGTAATTTCAAAATGTGTGTGCAGGACATGGAGCGCCAGCAGCTCAACGTTTTCCGCATGCGCCTCATGGGCGCTGAGGTCCGGCCTGTAAATTCCGGCACAGCCACGCTCAAAGACGCCACTAGCCAGGCTATTAGGGACTGGGTGCGTGATTTTATATGCTTCCTTGTGTGTGTCAGACTGGCAGTGCGGCTACCAGCTTCGTGTCTCCCTGAATAACTTTTTGTTGCAATCATTTGAGCCATCAGCATGGCGCTCTCTCTATCTTTCATTTTTCCTCGTTCACCTGCTTTCACACACAAATATACCTTCACACAAACACACACACATACATAAACATTACATACATAAACATAAAAACACACACACCTCGTCTTCCT
>Ga0307968_1000820_pt1 | contig 23885 bp, 24 predicted proteins | sample OrgLakmetagen650_FD_201834 | JGI IMG/M metagenome (GOLD analysis project Ga0307968, IMG submission 201834) | Saline water microbial communities from Organic Lake, Antarctica - #650 | ecosystem: Environmental > Aquatic > Non-marine Saline and Alkaline > Saline | place: Antarctica: Organic Lake...
GCCACACTGCTGCTCCTTCTCCGGAGCTGGGACCCATGACTCAGACGGACCTCTCGGCCTCAATGTGGTTACATATTAACATCGCTAAACAAACGAACAAATAGAATTGGAGACCTTACACGGCACAGGGTCTCTTGAGGATCCCCTCTAATGGTACCTCTTAGAGTTCACATGTTGTCAATTGATTACCAAAACTATCAAATCCAGAAGATAAAGGTTATCAATAAGACTCTTTCCAGCTTATTGAACAAGACATAAAGAAACTCTCAACTGCCAACCAACTTAACTGCTCTGTCACACGATTCGTCGCTGCCAACGATTGGGCGTGACAACACGTTCTTGTTTTCATCATAGACAGGATCCCAGGATGTGTCGGCTTATTTACACCAGGAAAGGCATATATAGTGATGTAACCTTACCTTACCTTATTACACCAGGAAAACAACAAATTCCTTTTTGAACAGGCGAGCAGTCATGCTTCTTGACTCAAGGCCTTTTTTCTTGCAAACCTTGAAACATTTGTGGCTGGCTGGCCGAGATGAGTCAGCAGCCGATTAGCCAGTTTTGGCCTATGTTTTTAACTTTTTAACCATTATGAAAAGCGGCAAGACCTTCCTAACCTGAACTTTCCGCGTTTTCATGTGTGTGCTCTCTGCTTTCTTGGACATAGCTTCATTTATCGGCACAGATTTAACTCAATTACCCTCTCATGTTGTCATCGCCTTTACAAACCACTGCGGCGGACAAAGAATTTTAAACATCGTCTCCTAGCATTGTTCACAGATCGAGAAGAAAGATATGAGCGACAAAAAGCTATTTGTACAAAGCACTGTAGTAAGCAGGAATGAACGCAAAAGAAAATATATGTACAAGTAATTAATCACTAGCTAAAAAGTATATGTCTATGCTGTCTATGCTGTAAAGATTAGGTGCATTAATTAAGGAAAGATTAACGATTAGCAGTGCTCACACAAGTCAAAACCCTACCAAGCAACGAATATATTAAGTTATCGGCCTTCTTGTTCAGCTAATATAGCATCATTTGGGATTTCCTGTGCATGTCTAATAATCTCTAAAAGAGAAGAAAAGCACCGTGCTCACTCGGTGGGTAGGTCGACTTCATTTTTCTTAGCTTCGCCCTCTGTATCCCGGAGGCTTGCTTCCTTAAATTTGAACATGCCGCACGATTGGCGCAGCACCTTGTTCATCATCGCCCCACTTCTCTGCATGGAGGCACGGACAGGGCTGCTGCTGTAGAGCAGCGTTGCGCACCTGCACGCAGAGGGTGAATCAAAAGTCAGGACGGGCGCGCGAGCCAGCCGGATCCTTATAAACCACAGATGGTGTGTGTTGAAATGCTGACATGCTCGCTGCAATAAGAGGCTATGACCAGGCTATGGTCGACCAGGGAAAATATGTGGGGCTATTAGGCACTGGCACCTTGGTGCTCCTTCCTTATCATGCTGGGTGTGTTTACCTACACACCTATCATGATCAATGTAAGGTTCTGTTTGGCACCTTAACAAAGGTGTTTATCTGTAGAATCTATAAAGGTGTGAGCATGCACAAATTTGGGGTACACATCATCAATGCAAGGTTCTGTTTGGCACCTTGAAGAAATGGTTTTCATTGGCCGCACAGTCATGACCAAGCCCAGATTCCTATGCATGCTTCATTTAAATGTCTGCACTTGTTGCCTTTGGGTAGGGGCAGTGAGCGCGACACAACCTTCAGCAACTTGTTACAGAGGTACAGTTAGGAAGGATAAACAAGGAGACCACAGAAGGTAGATCTCATTTCCATTGTTATGGTGAATTTGTAGTGTGAATCTTGATCCATATTTCGGTACCGGTGCCAAAGTGGCTCCTTTACACACCAATCATTTGAAATGTTCTGTCCTTATTTTTTCACTTCAATGCAACCTGTTTGTTCTTCTAAAAGGAGTTCTCCAACCTCTGAGTCAGTTTGTCAAGAGCTGCAAAAATTCCACTGTGGGAGATTGTCACAAAACCACACACATGTGCCCTACAAACATAACCGTCCCGCCCACAAGTACGCAGTAGCTCCCATCCAAAACCGCACCCTGCACACGACACACCAAAAGCACCCCACCTGCACGTTTGCAGCAACTCCCGCATGCTAGGTGAGATGCAATTCACGCCTCGAGACCCGTTTGTGCGGGGCAGGTGCACTGCCAGCAGGCCAGCACCACGCCGATCAACCTGCTCCTTGTACTCCTTCAATCGATCCCCGTGCGCCACCATGGAGTCCTTGGCATGACATCTGAATCCTGTACCTGCAGGTTCCGCAATTGTAGGGGCACAGTGTGGGTTGTGTCAAACGTCAGGTGGGTTTGAGTGAACTGTGGCCAGTTGCTGCCGGGGGATAAATCTCTCTCTTACCACTCGTCTCAACTGGTCGTCTCAACTGGTCGAATCATCGACCCCACCCGGTGCTTGCTCACATACACGGACACACATTCACAAGCAAGCAAGCACACACACACGTACGTACACAAATTTATGAGCAAGCGAGCACGCACACACAAGCACGAGCAAGAACGCACATACACATGCTTATACATGCGCACACAGACTCACACACACTTGCAAACACACACAAGCACTAGCAAGCACACACATACTCATGCATATACACGCACACACAGATTTACACACACTTGCACGCACCACACATCAATGCCCTCTTCAAACTCGCCTCACAGGCACCCCTCCCAAATTCCACCTACCACGAGCCGCTTGGTCACAAGAGTTCAAAAGAGCTAGGTTGGCGTTTGCGCGATTGGCTGTCTGATAGCTGGTCGACCGTACCTGCACAATTATTTGTGAACTTCATACTTGAAGGCAACATGGAATATAAGTGCAAGGAGGAGTTGCATGCACTTGCATTTTGCTATAGGGTTTAGGGCTCAGCCTGCATACTCGGTACAGATTTCTTTTACAGCATGACGTTTTAATACACATAAACAAAACACCTGAAGCATTCAAAGCAAGACCTCTTCCACAACAGAGGCACCACACAGCAACAAGCAAGGCACACTGGTTAGCTGTGTGTGTGTGTGTGTTTGCATGTGTTTGCGTATGTGTATGTGTATGTGTGTGCGTGTGTTTGCGTGTGTTTGCATGTGTGTGCGTGTGTGTGTGCGCATGTGTTTGCATGTGTGTGTTTGCATGTGTTTGCGTGTGTGTATGTGTGTGCACGTGTGTTAGCGTGTGTTTGCATGTGTGTGTGTTTGCATGTGTTTGCGTGTGTGTATGTGTGTGCGCGTGTGTTAGCGTGTGTTTGCATGTGTGTGTGTGTGTGTGAAGTTTCCACACACAACCGAGGCACCACAAGCAACACGCAAGGCACACTGGTTAGCTGTGTGTCAAAGCATACAGGAATTAGTGCAAGTGCTGGGTGTTCAGTACTTTAAGTCTCGGCATAATCTCTTCAAATCCAATTAAATCTTACCAGCATAGAACCCTGACACGTTTCCTATTCTACGTTTGGTGTAAAGGCCAAGGATTTTAATCGCCACAAATTGCGAAAGCTACCTGGAGAAGGCTCAGCATGTCCCTGCTCTGCAAAACGTTTTGGCCAAGGAACTCGATCAGGGGTTTGCTGTGCTGGTCTTCAACGGGAGCCAGGCAGTGCATGCCTGGTGAGGTTGGCAACTGTGTGTGCGTGTGTGTGTATGTGTGTGTGCAAACGTATGTGGTGCAGACTGTTGTGTGTGTATGTGTGTGTGCATGTGTGTGCGCATACATGCATGAGTGTATACGTGTGTGTTGATGTGTAGACTATAAGTATGAATTCACTCATGTAATTAGTATGCATGGCTGCGTATGTACGTGTGTGCATGGTTTTGCCAGTAAGTGATTGGTTTTGTGTGTGCGTGCATGTGTATTTAGTATGCGCGTTTGCACTGTGTGTGTGTGTGTGTGTGTGTTGGTGCATGCAGGCAGAGCTTGTACACTTCAGGATTCCTCATGCTCTTTTTTCTACCACGAGTCATGTCTTCATCAATGTAGGAGGTGAGTGAGTGGGTTTTCATTGATGGCGAAACACTTATGTTCAGATGCTTGTGCAAGACAAGAGTGTATGCGGGTTGCCCTGCCCTTCATTGAGGATCAGCCGGGACTGTAGGCATATAACGTCGGCCAGAATCATAACCATAACACATACGTATCCAAGGTGCACATACGGTATTCTAGGCTGGTATATACATGCAGCCATACGGTGTATGTTTATGGTATTGTTCATTAAACCCAACATATACACTGTTTGATGTACGCCACACACAGGACTGGGCTAAAATCCTGCTAAAAGCCTGTCCCTAAACACCAGCCCTTAGTTTGGCCACTGTATAAAACACTTTAGCGTGACCAGCGACGGAAACCCAACCTTAACTCTTGAATTACCAGTCTTTGAATTGACCATTGATTTTGGCAATATCTCATTCTTAAGTCTCGCTTGATGTGAAACCATTCACACCATAACCAGTTGGCCCGCAGGAGTGAACCTGACATCCTTTGGATGCAGGTTCCCACACCACACACAACCAACCTACAGCCGTGTCTGCCAACAATAGCGAACATGCACCATGTATATAAAACGCATTTGCGTGGCCAACCCTACACACGAAAATTCATGTGGAGCTGTCCCTGCATTAAAGAGACCCTCTGTGCATGTCCCCGTGCATGTCCCCAGCATACTCTCTATTGACTCCTATCTTAACGGTACATCTGTGGTTAACCTGAATGATGTAACAAGACAGCGGATGACGAAAACGAAAAAAATAAAACATCCTCACAAGACAGCGGATTGACAACGAAGAAAATAAAACATCCTCACCTGGCTGTGCTTCGTGACCACCACAACAGGGGTGCCAGGACACCTTGCTACGAATCCCAGCGTCGTCGACCAAAGGGTCCTGCACAGATTGAGATTTGTGACTTATAAGCAATTAATGCAGCAATGCTCCCCACGGTAGCAATAATCAGGCAGTTTGATGCAGCTGTCAGTAATTTCAAATGAGTAAGCAGCCGTGCTAGAAAGGGGATTTTATCATCCGAATTGGACAGCTGCATTGGTGGACAATGTCGTGTACTACTTTTTGCTCGTTTCCAAAGCCTAAACAACAGTGCTAGGGCACTTGCCTTTGAACTGTAAAGTTTTGACCTGAATGAGGTAATTAAGGATGGCCAGAGACGTATGCATGTTCACTGTATGTATGGTAATATCCCTCTGGTGATTTCTCTGCTTAATGATACTGTGCACACACTGCATACAAACATGGTTCTGGCCAACCTCATAATTAACCAATATGTGTGATTTGTGCAAATCACACTCTGAGCGGAACAAACAATTTGAGAGCTCCAAAGTATGCACAATCGTCAACAAGACTAGTCCAGTCAAAAAGTCAGCAAACGTGCCTATTCAGCAAACGTGCCTATTCAGCACACGTGCTTTTTCAACAAACGTGCCTACTCAGTACACGTGCTTTTTCAACAAACGTGCCTACTCAGCACACGTGCTTTTTCAACAAACGTGCCTACTCAGCAAACGTGCCCATTCAGCAAACGTGCCTACTCAGCACACGTGCCTATTCAGCAAACACCCCAGGTTCAAGAACACAAAACACACCTACAGAGATGATTTTTCAAGGGTACAGGAACGGATTAGTGTGATAGGTAAGAGCAGAAGAAGAGCACAGAAGATAGAGATGGGTGGAGAGCAAGAAAGAAGAGAGGAGTTTGTGAACAGTGATTGGCAGAGGTTTTGATGAAGGCGGGATACGAGCCTTGCTTGCTAATCGCGCACACACACACACACACACACACACACACACCAGGGAGGCAACTGAGGCTTAGAATGGGGCCACCTGTGAGCGATGTAACCCTAGCGATGTAGCCTTACCTTACCTTAGAATGGGGCCACATAAAAATAAGAGTACTGCTAATTGCTAATTCATCCCCTGACGAAGTCGTTCCTAGTTCGTCCACCACAGCTCAATTTTTTTTCCAGTCGGCTTTCTCCTCTTTTCTACGGTTGGCTTATGCCCCCTTGACAAAATCAGGTCTTGGTCCCAAATGGCTAGCACCCTAATTCTGAACGAACCCAAACACAGGGTGCACCTACAAACATGATATAAAGTAAGGGTGTACCTAGAAACACAGGGTGCACCTAGAGACCTTACTTTAAATCAATCCGGGCCCAAAACAACACACACACACACGCAGAAGAAGTGGTAGGGCTACTTTACTTGAGCCACATTTGCTGCATCTAGCCATACTTGCTGCATCTGCACGCACTCTTTCTTCATGTCTGTAGCGGTGATCATCTCGCTGCCCATGACCACAAGAGGCTGCTGGCCACCCTCTTTGAGGGAGATCTGCTCCACGAAGCACTCCATGCTGTCCATCAGACAAGCGGTCCGTGCCTGGGTTGCGGTGGAGGAGAAATGGTTAGGAGCGGTTGGGGTGGACAGGAGATGAGATTTGGTCGGTATCCAGCCAAGTCTCAAGGAAAGAGGCTCCTCTGAGTCGAGGTTGAATGCGGATTGAGATGCAGCAAATATGGCTAAGAGGGGTAGGATCGGACAGGAAAAGGAGCTTATTCGGTGCCCGGCTTAGTCTGACAGGGAAACAACAGAGAGGATCTCTTTATCTGATTGAGGTGGGTTGCAGCTCATCCGTTCTCAATGTGATGTGACGTGGCATCAGCCGAACAATGTATTTACATTGAGCCCAAGCGTTCAGATATCCACAAGCAAACTTGAGCGTCGTGTGTAAGCCAAGCTTGTACGTGGTATATAGGCCACAAAGTACAACTTGGCATGCGTGTAGGCTTGGCCATAATAACCACATACCTTCGGCGTATGTACGGTACTTTTTGCAGGAGAAGCACAAAACATACGATCGTATGCGGTACATATATATAAAATTCTGAACAACCCTACATGGATGCAACATGGTACGTTAGGCAGGAGAAGCACAAAACATACGGTCATATAAGGGGCATGTATGTACGATACTTAACAGCCCTACATGAATGCATTATGGTACAAGCAGGAGAGTGTACGACGCATGGGTCAGGTTGCAATGACAAGTTAGCCCTCTAGCCCTGTTTCCTGCTTCGCGGCTCTCTACACCGCACTTCAACCACACCTGCCCTTCAGTCTGCTTCATGGCTCTGCACTGCTTTATCACGACCTTTTGTTGCAACTGATTGCCCTTGCAGGTATGCGTGTGTCATCATTGTGCTTCAAATCACTTTGTCACTTACCACGCAGTACGTCTCTATTGGTACCATTGAACAGGTGGCAAACGGCCGGTACCCTTTCAGCAGCTTTGTACCCTTTTCTTTCTGCATTTTGTGAGCAATGGAGCGGAGGGAACAGAGGAGGTGTCATGTCATGTCATAGTGAGTGAGTGAGTGAGTGAGTGAGTGAGTGAGTGAGTGAGTGAGTGAGTGAGTGAGTGAGTGAGTGAGTGAGTGAGTGAGTGAGCACTTAAGCAGCGCATGACACTCTACCATTTGAGCATCACATCACACTCTACTATTTGAGCATCACATCACACTCTACCATTCAAGCATCACATCACACTAGTATTTGAGCAATACATCACACTCTACCATTTGAGCAACAAATCACACTCTATCACTTGAGCAACATATTTACACACCCTGTCGTTGTGACCAGGCACTTCCCTAAGCAAAACACACAAAAGAGGCCAAAAGTGGACGCAGTGATTTTGGCATGCTTTGCCTGTAACCGGTTTGCTAATATGAGAAGGATTGGCCAAGACCGTACATATACACCATATATGGTTCTGCCAGCCCTAATTATGAGCACCCAATTTGTTTATATTTTCCTTTCTCAGCAGAACACAGAACCTTTTCTCTTTCTTTTTTGTGGCCAGTCGACCAGCCAGCAGCCGATTAGCCAAACAACCTGGCCGAGGGTCACCCCCCCATTGTAATCATTGAAAGCATTGTAAGCATTGTAAGCATCGTAGCCATTGTAACCATCGTAAGCATCGTAAGCATCGTAAGCATCGCAACCATTGTAGCCTGTTAACTATTATGAGCATTGTGAGATACTTCAAGCGCCCTCCTTCCTCTCATATAGCAAATAACATTTAATTTTTCAGTATCACAGACATTTCAGACAGCCAAACGCAGGACGGAAAACCCTCAAAAAGAACCACTCAGCAAACAAAAGAGGCACACAGGCAAACACACACACAGCTATAGGGCTGATACTTTAACAGTTGCCACTAAAGGCACCTACCTGAGCGAACCACACAAACGTGGCTAGAATGATCTTGTCTTTTCCCTGACGGGCCAACTTGGCTGCCATGGACACGGCCTTGGCCGTTTCTTTATGGTCAGCCCTGTCTATCACAAACACGATGATGGGACGGCCTGACGACTGTTCAATCTGGAAGTCCACTTTGTGGACCTGTGAGTGTGAGTGTGAGTGTGAGTGTATCTGTGCACATGTGTATACCTATGTTTGTGTGCGTGCGCGCGCGAGCGCGTGTGTGTGCGTGTGTGTGTGCGTGTGTGTGTGTGTGCGTGTGTGTGTGTGTTTGTGTGTGTGTGTGAAGTGTCACTCTAATGCATCTAACACGCAACACAATTTTGCATTACTTGCACTGTGTTTGCGTGCTTCTGCACGCTCAGCCTGACACACAATCTATTGCTTATGACTAGGGTTGGCCAGAACCGTATATCTGCAACGTATATGACCGTATGTATGGCGATTTCCCTGCTAAAAATACCGTCTGTACACCGTATATAGGTACCTATAAATGTATGGTTCTAGCCAACCCTACTTATGACGTCATACCTAATTTGCAACACAGTGCTGTGTCACACGCATCCATGTGCTGATACACACACTACCATTCCTGGCGTGCGATCTTTTGCTCTGGGACCTCAACCATATCCATGTGCTGCTACACACACTACCATACCTGGTGCGCGATATCCTGCTCTGGATATTCGATCTGCATCCTTGTGCTGCTACACACACTACCATACCTGGCGTGCGATCTCCTGCTCTGGGTCCTCCATCATATCCATGACCACCTCATGGAATTTGCCGTTGTGGTCTTGGGCTTTTAATAGTGACAGCAGCTTGTCGACGTCGTCCTTTTGCGTGAGCAAGCCAGGGTTTTCCCTGCGCCCACACAGCATAATCAACGCATTAACGTCATACTTTTCTCACGTCGTCTTCGCACGTGAGCAAGCTAGGTTTTTTCCTGCACCCACGCAGCAAGTATGCAACCCATTGACGTCATATTATTTTGCCGTTCCATCTTTATGCGCGATGAGCAGCCCCTCCATGCGCACAGGGCACGCATATTTTCCACTGCCTATGCAAAGGCGCATCGTCAGGAAAACAAGGTAGGAGAGTGGAGAGAGGCACACACATACACATATACACAAACAGGGTGCTTATGCAGGGTACCGTGCAGGGCATTGCGATTTCTGCACCGGATGTTGCGCTGGAGAGCGGAAGCAATGTTTTGCCTGTTTGATCAAAGTCTGAACACACACACACACATATACACACACACAGGGTGCTTATGCAGGGTATCGTGCAGGGCATTGCGATTCCTGCACCGGATGTTGCGCTGGAGAGCGGAAGCAATGTTTTGCCTGTTTGATCAAAGTCTGAACACACACACACAAATACACACACAGGGTGCTTATGCAGGGTATAAGTGCAGGGCATTGCGATTCCTGCACCGGATGTCGCGCTGGAGAGCGGAAGTGATGTTTTGCCTGTTTGATCAAAGTCTGAGAGGGTCGAGCTTTGTGTGGGAAGGAAGGCCGGTCTGTTTTTTGGCTGGGTGATCACGCTATCAGCCGTTGTACTTCTGTACAAGTCAAGACGCTTCAGGCATGTGTAACAGAAGCAACACATTTTTTGTTTGTGTGGGCGCAAGTCTGACAGACAGATTGGGTGCATGCCCCAGGTGGTGTTCACATCAGCCACAAGGGCTAGCCAGTACCTTCATGGTGTGAGCAGCCCCGTTCTGCTGCTTCCGCTCATGAGGACTGCTGCGTGCTGTGTCCCTACAATCCCCATAAATGTGAGCAGCCCTTCCTGCTGCTTCCACTGACAAGGGCCTGCTGCGTATCTAGCACATTCTATTATTAAACAGCCCAGTTTTGCTACTTCCGCTACCTCACCCTGACCTGGCTACCCCTCCCACACACTTCATTTTATTACCAGAAGCCTGCTTTCAAAACCCCGCTGCCCCTGCTCTGCTACGCTCCTTGGTTGTGCCTCAAAACTCACCCATCTCTAATCGCACACACACCCCATCCTCTTACCTGGCCTCCACCGCTCTGGCCCTGGCACTCCTATGACTTGTGGCCAGGTCTGTAGCGTCCAGGCTGACGGATATGCAGCCACCATTAAGCGCATGCAAGCGCGGCCGAAAAGACGCCAGACTGGTCATTGCACCTGCGTTTGCGTGTGTGTGTGTGTGTGTGTGTGTGTGTGTGCGCGCATGAGACGCCAGACTGGTCATTGCACCTGCGTTTGCGTGTGTGTTGTGTGTGTGCGCTTAAATTTGCGCTTGATTCAAGTGAACTTCAGGCTTCTTCTTAAGGAGTAGGTATAGCTGGACGATTCCCGAAACGCCCCAGCACCTCTGCACGTGCATGTGTGTGAGCATTGCGCAGGCATGCATTAACAGGCACATCTTCTTATTATATAATGAGCTGCAGCAGGTTCCATGCCGGGACTAGCACCTGTGCAGTTGCTTGTGTATACGCAGCATTGCTTTTTGCACACGCAATAAGTATGCAAGCAAGTCCAACGCAGTGATCAGGTTGGATGCAGCGAAGTGCGCTTTTTTGGGCCCTTGCTTAGCTGTTGCTAAGGCCGTTTATACGATTATTATGAAGCAGTGTAGTGAGCAAGAGTCAAAGGTAGGAACATAATATATTATTAAATGTAGTATATATCATATATTCACACACTACGTATGCGCACAGTTTGCAGGGGTACTGGTAATGCGAAGAAAATGCCTCGAAACAGAACGTGTGGCACTGTACAAAGAAAATACCTTTTAGTGGGTTGTAGTTGCAGAAACAACAGAATGTGCAGCGTCATGCATCCGCCCTTCTTAAAGGACACTTGCATATATGAGCATATTAACTACTTGAGGGGGTTACCTGAGGCCAAAAATGGTACGGTTGTTGCATGCTCCCAGGGTATGGGTCCCGTAACTGGCAGGTTGTAAGCTCAGCTCTGATATATACATTGATTCCAATGCAGCTGAGCTTACCGTACACAAAGAATATCACCGCCCCTAAGTATTGTTTTTCGGAGGGGGCGGTGACAGATTACTGGAGAAACGGTGGTAAAATATGTATTTATTTCTAGGGGGAGCGGTTCAGGTTTTTAGGGGGGCGGTAGCGAAAAATAATTATTGTTCGAAGTGACGAGCAGAGAGAATGCTCCCCCCCGCTCCGCCTGCACCTTCACCCCCCTCCCGCCTGCAGCAGGCAAGGCGGACCGGGCTGAGCGAGAGGCAAAGGAGTGCAAGAACAAGGACTCGCAGCCATGCAGAAGTCGCAAACCTTGGTTTGCCCCCACAGGGTTGTACAGTTGGCACTGCATTGGCATTCTGTGGATATGCAGCTGAATGAAGTTGACAGGAATGCAAGCATGCTGCAGGCGCACAACGTGCACACACATGCGCACACACATTCACACATACACACACACGCACACACATACACACACGCACACACATGCACAGGCGCACACACTTACACAGGCGCACACACGCACACTTACACACTCACACATACATACACACACTCTAGCTATAGCACCCAAGCAGCACGCAAAGCTAGCACACGCATGCAGCAGCAGTAGCAGCAGTGACAGCAACAACAGCAAGAGTGGCTTCCTCCTTTGAGAGGGGGTGGTTGCTGAATATTACTGTAAAATAAATAATTCTAGGGGGGGGGGTTGCTGTAATATAAAAGTTTTTTCAGGGGGGGGTGAGTACATGTACGTACAGTAAAACTCTTGCCAGTTACGGGACCCATACCTAATCGGCCGTGGCGTGAACCCTACTATTTGAGCAGCCATATGCTGTATCTGACCAGCCAGCGCTCCAAACTGAGCGATTTTTGGTGTTTTGGGATTTTTAGAGAAAATCAAGATCATTGCAAGAGAAATGGGGCAAAAAGACGAAGTGGTTGGCGAGACATGCAAATTAATGTGCCGTTCCCCCTGGAAAGCACCCATCCAGGGTACAGGTGCACAACGTGTACTTTTAGTCCTGTCATTCTGTACGCAGGGCAACTTGTCTAAATCTGAGCACATGCTCAGGTAGCTTATTAAGTCAGCATTAGTTTAAAGCTAGGTTGGGTCCAATTTGATGAAGTGACGTGTGAGTAGTGTCACCTTTTATGCAAAAAGGAGCATGTTTTGGCGTTTGCCCAGATAACCCCCTCTGGGAAAATGAGTGCCTTAAGCACACTTGCACATATGAATGACTAGAAGAAAATGAGTGCCTTTAGCACACTTGCACATATGAAAACTTGCCTTGTGTAAAACTTGCCTTGAGCGCGCTTGCACATATGAACAGCATGAGGAAAGTGAATGCCTTGAGAGAAGCAATGGCATATACAAGAATGCCTCCTCAACTCTATGTTCTTACTTGATGCATACGATTTTGTACAAGCGCCTGCTTCTTGTGTGTCAAGAGCAAAATGTTTTGAGGCGACAAATGGCACACAGTGTGATGTGTGCGTGTGTGTATGTTGAAGGCAATGCTTTGAGGTGACCAATGGCACGTTCTTATTCTTTTGGCCTTCCACTTCCAGCTCAAGCAGCAAGAGCTGCGCACAGCAGGTACTCCATTCTATCACACGTCCCATAATCACGTTGACCGCACACACACACACTCGCATGCACATGCACACACACACATACTCACACACACCTTCAAGAGTGGGAAGGTGGTAAAACAATCGCCTGGTGCTACACCACGTGCTGTCAAGCGCTGCTCGCACACACGCGCACACACTCACACGCACTCACGCACACACACGCACACACTCACACACACACGCGCACACACTCACACTCACACGCACTCACACACACACACACACGCACACACATACTCAAACACACCTTTGAGCGTGGGCAGGTGGTAAAACAACCGCCCAATGCTGCACCACGTGCTGTTAAGCGCTGCTCGGATGGCCTCCGCGGAGGAAGGGAGCTCATTCCAGCGCAAGTCAGTGACAGAGGATGCGTCTGATGTGCTCATCTGCAAGGTTGTGTGTGTGTGTGTGCGTTCGTGTGTACTTATCTGTTTGTGTTTGCGAGCACGCTCATGAGCGTGTAAGATGCGTGTGGTGATGTGCGCTTGTGTCTGATTGCGTCCAAGGCGGGCTCAAACGTAGAGCACAAATGATTCAATATGGCAAAGATGCATTGAAGTGTCCTGCTGGTGCTTTAAGATGGGCTTTGTCTTAACCTATACTGCCACATTGCTGGGGGCATTTTGTCGGCCAAAAGCATAATGGGAATGCATTTCAGACTTTACAGACCCTTGTCATCCATCACACACAGACACACACCCAAGTGTGACACATTGATGTCACAGACACACATACACACACATACACACAGGCACACAGGCACACAGGCACACAGGCACACAGGCACACAGACACACAGACACACAGACACACAGACACACAGACACACAGACACACAGACACACAGACACACTGACACATAGACACACACACAGACACACAGACACACAGACACACAGACACACACAGACACACACCCAAGTGTGACACATTGTCGTTGCTTGCTTCCACCGACTTGTTTCTGCCTTTGTTTGCGGGAGCGTGCGGCTACGTTACCAGGCAGTTTTGCACACACAAACAATACCACCATCTCAATTGTGACAAGCAAAGGGCACACTGAGGTTTGTCTTTACCTCACACTGTATGGTTCCGTCTTCCCGCACGACTTTGCTGTCATACTGCAGGGCCTCTGCGTAGCTGCTGGGACGGCACACCTATACACACATCAAGGACAAATTGTTTGGAGGCAACAGCAAAGACAGAACACCACACCAAGGGCGAATTGTTTGAAGGCAAGGGCAAAGACACAACACCACACCAAGGGTGAATTGTTTGAAGGCAACAGCAAAGAAAAGCGCATCAAGGGTGAATTGTTTGAAGGCAACAGCAAAGGCAAAAAATCACCAATCATACGTATAACACAAGGTTACACAGGTGCTACTCACCCTTCACGAACAAAAGGGGCAGAGCTGGGTAAGGACCAGAAGAACGAAAGCAACAGCATGGAGGGAAACAGTGAGACTGATACGTGCACATGGAGTACGGATACGGTTGGCCAGAAATGAAGATATATTCGTGGTAAACAACCATATATTTGGTGATTTCCTGCCCACATTACCGTATATACACCATGTATATTTTGGTTCTGATTAACCTGAAGTACAGAGACTGAACAGCATGATGGTGAGACTGGCAGCACTCATTCTCTTCCCTATCGTGCATACGATTTGCTGTACTTCTTAGTGCTTATACCACATGCAACACACACGCACACACCTCCATCACTGCAGTAGCCTTAGTATGTTCCCTCAGCCACAACATGTACGTCAGCATGTCCATGTCCAGCACGCCCTTACTGGTCAGCAGGCCCAAGTCACGTGCACGACGGCTAATCATCCACCTGTGTGTATAGTGTGGGTGGAGTACGCACGTGTGTGTGTGTATGTGTGTGTGCGTTTTTACCCACTGGTCAGCAGGCCCAAGTCACGCGCACGACGGCTGATCATCCACCTGTGTGTATAGTGTGGGTAAAGTATGCACGTGCGTGTGTGTGTGTGTGTGTATGTGTGTGCGTGTTTTTACCTAGTGGTGGTAATGAAGACCATGCCCATACACATCTGCACACATGTGAATGTGTGTGCGTTTTTAGCTAGGGGCTAGGTGGTGGTAAAGACCATGCCCGCATATGCACACAGCCCATACACACATGCACAAAGCCTGTATGTCGAATGCAATACAAGCTACAGTTGAAGGTCCGCAGCCTTGAACCCTATTCTTAAGTTGCGGCAATTTCACCCATTCTTGTAAACGTATTTGTAGTCGTAACCCCAAGAATAACTCACTTACTTCCCCGCATCACACTCACTGCACCCACTTGCAGCACAAAACATGCATACACACTGCACCAGCAGGCACTAAGCATGCTCACGATCCCAACAGATTCCCACAAACAGATTCTCCCGCTCCACACTCACAGCACCAACAATGCATACACACTGCACCAGCAGGCACTAAGCATACTCACGACCCCAACTACAAACTCACTGACACCCCTGCACCACGCTCACTGCGCCAACAATGCATATACCCACTGCACCAGCAGGCACTAAGCATACTCACGACCCCAACTGCAAACTCACTGACACCCCTGCTCCACGCTCACTGCGCCAACAATGCATATACCCACTGCACCAGCAGCAGCCAAAACTCACTGGACATTGCGCGATTCCAGCAGCTCCAGCACCGGAAGCTCTACAGGCACTGGTAGCCCCTCAGGGCCGACCGTGTAAGCATGCCCTGCCCAAGCAAGTTGAGCCATTGCATGGCCAGTGCCTAGGCTGCGGGGGGCCTGTGTGTAAGTGTGTGTGGGTGCGTACATATGTGTGAGAGTGTGCGCGTGCGCACGCGCGCATGTGCACGCGTGTGTGTGTGCGTGTGTGTGCATGTGTATGTTTGTGTGTAATGTTGACAGTGCACGTTTGCCTGCAAATTTTATTGCTGCGCGACAAGCCACAAAGAGCACGCTCCATGTTATAGGTGCGTGTGTTTGTATGCATTATGTGGACTGCTGTGTGGACTCGGCACACAAAACGGTGTACTTAGAGCCACACCAACGCAGCATACAAAACGGTGTACTCAGAACCACACCAATGCAGCACACAAAACGATGTAATTAGAACCACACCAACGCAGCACACAAAACGGTGTACCCAGAACCATACCAACACAGCACACAAAACGATGTTTTTCGAACCACACCAAGGCGATACATTAAACGGTTTCTCTAGGTTTTCACAAATGCGCGTCCGTTGCGTCGTGCCTTCAGGACCAAACCAATGCAATACACAAAACGATGTACTTAGAGCCACACCAATGCAGCACACCAAACGGTGTTTCCAGAACCACACATCGATGCGATGCATTACACTGTACTTTCAGAATCACTCATGCTGCAGCTTACAACAATTTCAGCAGAGACGTCCCACATACACAGTGCCACGCACGTTGTGTGTTTACTGATCTGGCCACCCCCATACCTGGTCTGGGGAGCCTGTGGAGGTGCTTGGCAGAGATCCTGGTATAAAGGCAAGATCATCGGGGTCAAAACGCAGTCCAGAGGGGTGACGCTGGGTCACCACAATCAGCACTCGGTCTGGGTACAGCCTGGAAGAGAAGGGAGGTCGAAAGTGTGTTTGTGGACATACGTTTAAATGTGTTTGTGATTACGCTGCAGGTGTGCTGATGTACGTATATGTGCTCCTTTGTTAGCATGTGTGTGTGTGCATGCGCGCGTGTGGGCATGGCGTGTAGGTATCAGTATTTGCAGGGCTGTTTTGGGTGTGCATTCATGTGCTCAACAGGTGTGCCAACTCCATCCAGATGTGCCAACTCCACACACACACACACACACACACACATACACACACATTCATTTTACCACCTACTTTCAAAATCATCCTGGCACATACATCCCCCCTCTCAAACTCAAGATCTTGTCATATGACCCAAACCCCTTCCAGGTTAATTGTGACACCTACCTACTGGACCCAGTGTTGTGAAGTTTACGGTTGACGCCGTCAACTGTCATTTGACGGTCAGGCGTAACTAACGGTTTTGACCGTCAGAAACTGATCACCAGGCGTAATCTACGGTGATTTTAATTTTTGACGTCTGACGGTCGGCTTTACGGTTATTTACGGTGTGAAACCGTCAGGAATTAGTTATTTACGGTGGGAAACCGTCAGGAATTAGTTATTTACGGTGGGAAACCGTCAGCAGCTGGCCAGGCCGAACCAGGCTCGACTGACTCAGGGCCACAGGGCCACACGAGCCCTCTTGGCCTGATTACCAAAGGACATTTTATATTTATATCGCAAATCGCAAATGTTGTTTGTGGGGAATTCGGAGCTTGAGTTGGCACTCTGAGCCACTGAGTTCCTGACGCCGCACCGTTACTTACGATTCCCCACCGTCAGTAAGAATTTCACCGTTAATTACGGTTATGTGACGTAGACGTCATTTAAGCACCGTAATTTACGGTGCCATTTCTCATTGACGCCGTAAATTCACAACACTGACTGGACCCCTTCAATATTCATCTTGGCACCCGCACCCACACACACCCCTCCTTAAACTCTCATCGGTACCCACCCCTTTCTTCACAAATGATGGCACGTGCAAAACCATACACATATGGTGCAAACACAAATCATGAAATCCTCCAAAAATACGGACATGTGCGGTGTAACTGTACACGGCCCTGGCCAAGCCTTCACACACCCAAAACACTCCCGATACAAATCTCGGCACATACTTACCCAAACCATTTGTGCCGCCGCAGCTCGCCCACCACATCCTCCTCCTGGTCCGGGTTTACATGCAGCAGCACGTGCAGCTCCTTCACGGCTTTCCCGACAATGCTGTTCAGCGAGACCACCAACTGACCCAGCGCACGCACGTGGAGGCTGAAGCCCTCCAAACGCAGCTTGTTTGTGTGCGAGTAAGGCCTGCGAGGGAGTTCCAAGTATGTGGCGGGGTGCTTACGTGAGGCCGACAGGGAGCATTTAAGCCTACAAAGCCTACTATTGCTCAAGAGCGTTGGTTGTGTAAGTCCAGCTGAGAAATTGCGTTGTGTGAGTCCAGCTGAGAAATTGAGGGTTTTTAATTTTGTACGTGCACGTGTGTGTGCGTGTGTGTACTTGTGTACCTGCAATCTGGTTGTTCACCAGAATTGGGCCTGCAAGACAAGGCCAATCAAGTCCGACGTCTGCCATTTAAGCAACAGTTGGCATCAAAGCAACAGTTGGCATTCGTGGGTACTACGGTACTACGTACCGTACGCAGACGTACTACGGTACGTCTGCCATCAAAGCAACAGTTGGCATTCGTGGGTACTACGGTACTACGTACCGTACGCAGACGTACTACGGTACGTCTGCCATCAAAGCAACAGTTGGCATTCGTGGGTACTAGCAAAAAACTGGTCTGGAGTTTGGGGAGCATATGTACTGTAGTGTCAATGCCAGGTACAGATTAAACTCACAGAAAACTCGTGGTACGTCCAGGAGGCGTCAGGAAGAAACATAACTTTTGGACGGCACGTGTCAAATCGATTAAAATTTATAAATTTGGGATCTTGACGTTGAGAGCTATCGATTAGTATATATATATATATATATATATATATGAGTTGAATCTGGGAGGGAGGGGGTGTGTCCCACGACGTGGTTTTAATTTTGGGGGGGGGGGCTCCAGTTTTTTCCTGGGCCACTTCCACGGAATTTAAAGCATAGAATCAGAATCCTCATCTCAGTCTCGATCAATTGCCACCCTGTTTGAGCAAATTGGGAAAAGGGGGGGTCTGTAGGCATGTCCAAAAGTCAGAGGCACACGCACTTAGGTGCAGGCCGCGGGATGAGTCAAGCCAATGGAGCAGCAATTCACTCCAAACTTCCAAGATTGAGCCAGCATGAGATAGTCAGTGGAATTATGAAGAAATGGAAGCAATGTGGGGCTGTGCAAGCCAGTTGTGGTTGCCTGGTAGGTCATGTGTACGTGGGCGTCCTTATCTCAGTTTTTGTCCCCTAACTCTGCAACACTTCAGTTTCAGATCTTCACGATTATGCACATGGATGCAGAATTCAAAAAGGAGCACATTGACACCTTTTTTGTCTGGTGGGGGCACTGGAAGGGGATTTGGGGGCTGGGTGGTCCCTCAGGGGTGTCCACCCAAAAAAGTAAAAGTGACTTTCAAAAATAAATAATATCCTGGTACGTTGCAAGTTTTTATGCAGGGCTAGGTATAGGCAGCAGGGACGTGACAGGTTTGTTGGTGGTCCATGTAGGCATGTGGATGCGAGTAGGCCGATTGTTTGAAAAGCAGCCCGTCAAGGTATGCTAGTGCAGATGCTTGGTGGCCGTGGCCGATGCAGCAATAAAATGATAGAAGCTGCCAGGAAGGGTGGGGGGTAGTTTTTTTGAAGGACGCATATATGCGATTGGGCATTGTAGCCTGGCTACTAATTTAGCCTGGCTACTAATTTCTATATATGACCCATGTACTCAAATACTCGCTTTAATGCATTCACATACAAGCACACACACTTACACATGCACAAGCACACAAATACACGCAAACACACACACACACTCCACTAAAATTGCCATTAGCCCTGCACCACTCCAGACAGAAGGCATATCGCAAGTTTTAAATGGACACTCACACTCACGCACACTCACACACACATGCACAAGTGCACACCTGCATCGATCAACAACATCCCACAAGTCAGACGTCCACAGATCTTGGAACACCTTCTCATGCTCTGGCTGAGGTTTTGGGGGGGAGGGAGGCCCTCCACGCGGCCAGCTGGGTATGCCCAGGCCGCCACTTTTTGGTGTGGGCTGGTCACAGAGTATGCTGTCGTCTCCCACATGTAGCTGCACAGCAATCTGGCCTGCACGGAGCATGTCCCTGCAACCACAGGTGTGTGAGTGTATGTATGTGTGTGTGCGTGTGTGTGTCTCCCACATGTAGCTGCACAGCAATCTGGCCTGCACGGAGCATGTCCCTGCAACCACAGGTGTGTAAGTGTATGTAAGTGTGTGTATGTGTGTGTGTGTACGTTTAGGTATAAATGTATAATTCATAACTGTTCTTCACCATGTAAGTGAAGATGTGCATGGGTGCAATGGGTGATGGGTGAGATAGATAGTAGGCAGGTGAAAGAAATGACTGCCTAGGTATTGAACATAAAATTACGTGTAGCATCGTATATGCGGGAATATAGTGTTTCAGGAGAGAGAGGTGATAGGTGGGTCTGTTCAGTAGTCTCAGGCACAATTGGCTAGAGTGTGAGTCATGAACAAGTTTGGCACGTGAGTGGCGTGCTACTGCAGAGAATATGTAAGCACCAAAAGGGCTCTAAAACGAAGCAACTGTAGCGATCCATTTGCCTGCTCAGCAGCAAGGAGTCAAACACCGCAGAAAACTGAGTTGAGAGCAGCTGCCGATCAACAACGGCACTCACTTTCTGCTTATGCTGTGCATAATCATTCTCCTTTGAACACGTGCTGATGGTACTGCAGCTTAAGTCATCTGACATGAGTACTCACATCACTTTTTGCTTGTACTCTGCATAGTCATTGTCCTTTGACCACGTGCTGATCGTACTACAGCTGTGCACATCAGGCGCAGCCCAGCGCCGAGGCTTTGCCCACGCCCAGTTTGCCCGGTTCACTTTAGTTTGCATTATTTGCTCCGACTTGTTGAGCTGCTCGCCCTGCGAGTGAACAAGTGTTTGCTGCTGTCTTGTGCATGTTCTAAGAGGGGGTCGGGGGTATAGCTGGATAAAATGGAAAAGATACGCTATGCAAAGTAATCGATCAAACTCAGTAATTGCGCTTTTTCAAAGAGGGCTGGGGTTGTGACTAGAAAAAGAGAGGAAAGAAACGCTATGCAAACAAAATCACCATGCAAAGTAATTGCTTAAACCCCAGTGGTGTACAATCAAGCTCACTATGCAAAGCAGTCATCACCCCCCGCAACATCTGTGGAGTACAAAGCACTTGGTACTGGGCCGTAGGGATCAATAATCAAAGCGGACAAAACAGGCCCAAGCAAGGGGGAAACCGGCAAGCATCTCAGTTATGCTAAGAACCAGACTTACACCAAGAAAGTCGAGTACGTAGGGTAGCAAGGTCGCCTATTAAACTTTGCAAGTGCTACCCTGATAGGTGCAAGGTTTAAAGTCCCGGGCTCCTGCACAACTTGAACAACCACGTTGACACGCAAGCACGAACCCCAGCTCTTTGTCGTCACAACATGTGCTTTGTAACAAGGGCCCTACAGCACAAGGCAAACTCCCTCGATCACGATGAAAAGCACCCTCCCTTGACCGCCCTTATTGGCCATCGAGAAAAGCAGAAGAGCTCACGCAGGTATTGTAGCTTGCATCACAAGTAGGGTTGGCCAGAATTATATGTATTTACGGTGTATATGCGGTAGTTTTGGCAGGGAAATCTTTCCAAATGTACGGTCCAAATATGAAATCACCCAAATATCAAATATACGGTCATACACGGTGAATATAATATAAACGGTGAATATATATATATATATATATATATTTATATATATATATACGGTTCTGGCCAACCCTGATCATAAACTTTTAGCCGCGCTTCCTGCAAAAATAAATATGAGAGCTCATTGTGTGCCTTACAGCTTGCTTGTATCATAAGCCCTCGGCCGCTTAGCCAGCCCTTCAAGTCAAGTCGAACACCCCAAAGTGTACATACACATCACAGCGTCATAAGATCACAAGTCTTCATTCGCTCCAGGCTTTACCTGCTGTTCGAGCAATACCGAGAGCTCACGCAAGCGTGCCTCTCTGTCCACAGGCTTTGCAGCTGGTGGCGAGGCCAAGCGTCGTAGGCTTGCATCTCTGTCTGTAGGCCTCATGGCGGGTGAGGCCACGCGTTGTAGGCTTGAATCTATGTCCACCGGTTTTGTAGCAGGCGTGGCCGCAGGACATGAGGCCTCCGCTCCCTGATGGCTTTCTTGCCCAAGGGCTGGTAGCTGCCGCCGCCGCTGCTTCTGTAGCAGGGATTGGGAAGGGGACAGGGAAAATGTCATAAGGAAATGATGGTGCTGCTGCTGCAGCAGGGAATGGGAATGGAACAGGGCACTTGCTGCGAGGAAAGAGAGTGCGTTGCTTTTGGAGCAGGATTGGGAAGGAAGCAGGATGAGTGGTTATAAAGAAGTACGGTGCTTCAAATGAAGCGGAAAACGGGGAAGAAAACTGTGGGTCAATGGTGTGAGGTAAAGGCCGTCACATTTTGCACACGGGGTGTTTATGTATACCGTAGACCAAGTCCTTTCGTGTGTCTTATATTTCTGCGCCAGCTCCTGTTCTTAACCCTTTTCCCTTTCGATGGGCAGCACAAATTGCGTTCTTTACACAGGATAACCCCATCTCTTAGGATCGACTTACCCATGTTTCCATGCTTCTGTAGCAAGGGTTGGGAATGACATCAGGCACGTGTTGTGAGCACTAGTTACTGCTTAAACAATACGATTGGACACGAGGAAGAGCGATGTATGTCATTATTCCCACCAGAAAAAGGTGCTCTGTGTCAGGCTTGAAGGGGGACCATTTTGCGACAGAAAAGGCTTCTGTAACTTTTGGCTGAGCCTACCACGGAGGCACAAATAGCTGGGATTATAAAGAGTGAGCACCGACACTTTCAGAAGTGCAGGACACACAAAGCAAGAACTAACTGCGCTTGCATTTCATGTGATGTGCACACGTGGGCAATTCTACACATGTGTCTGAGGTGTTTGGGTGGGTTAGCAAGCGGAGTACCATGTAGGTGCATTAGAAGGGCTGGCTAGAACCATTCGTATACTCACCGTACACGGCCGTGCATTATACAGATTTTCCTGTTTAAAAACACTTCACACTTCTCCTGGCCAAACCCATGAATCTAGCATGCCATTGATGTATAGAAATTGCGCTTGTCCCTCTGTATGGGTGCTGAAAAACGATTTAGCAAGAAGAGCATCCAATTTGCTCAACTCGCACAAACATGCCACAAACGGCAGACCGATTGCCTGAAGCTTGTTAACGGATGCGTAGAATTGTTTGTGCATGCTGTACATGACCCAAATCATTTTTATTCCCTGAGCGGATAACATATACACTGTATACAACCCACCATTTTGATCATGGGACCAGTGCCGAACACGTCAGGAATATACACTCCAGGGTTGCTCAGTTCGTTTTTGGAGCAAGCGTTCAATTAAGTTCGTGAAATTTCTAGAACCCTCAAACTGTTCGAGCAGTTTGATGTGCAATTTCGAAAATGGAGGAACTTGCCGGTTTCTGTAATCGTACTAGTCCAAAACATGCTTGTATTGTCTAATGTATATAAATTATTATATAGTTAATGAGTGCACAAAAATCAGAACGTTTGACGGCCATCTAAGGCTCTTTCCTGCATTCTGGGCTGCAATTCTGGACCCGAAAAAAAGAGCATAGACTTTGACAAGCTTTTAACAGCTCACGAGCGGCATTTTTTGGGTTCGTTAAAATGCGTGAAAGTGTGCAAACCCGAACTTTTGACCGATCCCTGAACTGAACAGCCCTGATATACTCAATGCCAAAAAAAGTAAGGACTATTATACAGAGTACTTTACTACTATGCAAGGAATGCACTCACCTTGGATGCAACGATGATGCCATTAGAAGCTGCTTCTGCGCGTGCAATGCATGTTTGTATGTGTACATGTTTGCGTTTGTGTGGGTACATGCTTGTATGCGTGTGTAAGTGTGTGACTCAAATATGCACATTGCATGCAAAAGAGGATACAACTGTATTGGACATAGAGAGCGGATGCCCACTTGGTTCTCCTGTCAAAACACATTTTTTGTATACGCATCCAGTAAGTCAATTTTACGCGAGTGCCACTTCAGATGCTATTTCCCTTCAGGCACCTTTGCATT
>Ga0307968_1000821_pt1 | contig 23884 bp, 28 predicted proteins | sample OrgLakmetagen650_FD_201834 | JGI IMG/M metagenome (GOLD analysis project Ga0307968, IMG submission 201834) | Saline water microbial communities from Organic Lake, Antarctica - #650 | ecosystem: Environmental > Aquatic > Non-marine Saline and Alkaline > Saline | place: Antarctica: Organic Lake...
GGGTCGCGGGGGGGGGGGGGGGGGAGTGGGTGAGGGTACGGTGCACGGTGGGGGATGCGGGGGAGGTGAGCGTCATGGCTGCAAATCTGTAAGGACAAGGAGAAGGGAGCGGTTGTAAGGAATAAGGAGGCAAAGGAGAGGTGTGAGCGTCATGGCTGCAATTCTGTAAGGACAAGGAGAAGGGAGCGGTTGTAAGGAATAAGGAGGCAAAGGAGAGGTGTGAGCGTCATGGCTGCAATTCTGTAAGGACAAGGAGAAGAGAGCGGTTGTAAGGAATAAGGAGGCAAAGGAGAGGTGTGCTACAGGGGGCTATGAAGGGGGCGGGGAAACAGTGTGCCTTTTCCTGCTCAAGCGCCTTCAAGCATCAACAACACAGCAAATAAACAAGGTGTCAATAGTGTAGGGAGAATGGGCGGCTCAAGTGTAGGTCACAGGTTTGACAGAGAGAGAGAGAGAGAGAGAGAGAGAGAGAGCGCTAGCTCCGGGTAAGGGAGCGCGCATGCTTGAACAGATAGATAAACCATAAGACTCACGCAATGCGTCACTCCTCGCGCAAGTTGTCAAAGACAAAGGCAGGGTTGGCCAGAAGCGTATACCTAAATACACTATATATAACCGTATATTTGGTGATTTCGCTGCCAAAAATACCGTATATACACCGTGTATATATATACATGGTTCTGGCCAACCCTAAACATATGCCATTCCCTTTTAAGCCCCGTCTTTAGAGGTGTATGCACAGATCATCCCTAATCTTCGATAAACTCAAGCCAAAAGATTGCTCCTGCCTCCCTTCCACAAACCACCCGCTGTTTCCTTGGCAATGCCCCCACCCCCTCTCTTCCACTCACTCCAATTTTTTGGCTGTGGCTTCCAACTTGTATACCTCCACCACCCACTCCCACTCCCCCAGGTTTTCACTTCCCCCCTCATTTGCCCCTCTTGCTCAATCTCCCTCTGCGCTCTCCTCAAATCACTCACTGGTTACTCGTTTCCCCTCTTCATCTCCTCAGACCACTCACTGGTATCTCAATCTTCCCCTTCCCCTTCCCTTCTCCTCAGACCACTCACTGGTTTCTTAACCTTCCCCTCCCCCCTCTCCTCAAATGGCTCACTGGTTTCTTAATCTTCCCCTCCCCCCTCTCCGCAGATAACTCACTGGTTTCTCTGTGGTGTGTCTAATAATTCGCTGGGCATGCGTGCTCTGGCAGGTGTAGCTGATGTGGGCACGGAGTCGGAGTCTGAGGTCAGTGCCACTGCCAAAGACGCTTGTGCTGGCTGACCAGCTGGTTGCTGCTGCTGCTGCTGCTGCTGCTGTGATGGGTGAGCAATCTGCTGCTCTGGTCGTTGTTGTTGTTCTTGTTGTTGTTGTTGTTGTTGTTGTTGTTGTTGTTGTTGTTGTTGTTGTTGTTGTTGTTGTTGTTGTTGTTGTTGTTGTTGTTGTTGTTGTTGTTGTTGTTGTTGTTGTTGCTGCTGCTGCTGCTGTTGCAGGGATAGCTGGGTGGGAGGGTCTCGCAGGCTTGCCAGCAACACCTGTACAAGGGCATCCCACTCTGCGTCCGCGTGGCCGCAGCATGTGTCTGCATGTGCAAAAGGCGGACCAGTTATTTGTGTGTGTGTGTGTGTGTGTGTGAACATTATTGACCGTCTATCGTCTATGTGTATGTATTTCTTTGTGTGTGTTTGTAAGCATGAACGTGATTTTAACACAGTGGACATGGATGCAAGCACGCAACACAAGCAGGTTTAACGTCACTTGTTCTTTGCCGAAGCCCTTCCAAACCCCATATGTCCCTCCCCACACAAGGCAACATACTTAGGTGCCATACAGAGCACCCACACATGCTCATCACCACCTACCTGGGTGCGCATATAGCGCGTGCAGCAGCTGCGCATACTCCTCCGCCCACATCACCATACGCAGCACGTGCATGACGGAACGCTGCAAAGCCCCACAAGGCTTGAGGGCCACATCTAGGCACACAGAAGTGTCATCGGCCATGCCCAACGTCACATAGCGCCCCCACGCATGCTGCAGGTGCAGGGGCTATGTGGGAGGGAGGGGGGGAGGGAGGGTGAGTTTACGTGCGTGCATGCGTGCGTTTGAGAGCAAATGCGTCTGTGGGTGTGTGCATACTGTAACTTGTGTACGTGCAGACAGGAGCAGCAATCATGCATTGCCCAGTCAGGAGGGAAAGTGAGAGCATTTGCAATTGTGGGCATTGACTCAAGGCTCCCGACAACCTACAAAGCTGTGATGCAGGGAAACTTGAGTTTTGTGCTTGTGTGACACTCAATGTGTGCAGAGCAGCCTCAACATGCTCGCGTGTCAGCCGCCCTCTTTTAATACATTCTGCAGAGCAACCTTAACGTGCTAAACACCTCCCAGCATGTGCGCAAAGCAGCCTCAGCGCACTCGTGTGTCAGCCGCTCTCATTTCGTATATTGTGCAGAGCAACCTCAACATGCTTAACATCCCCCTGCTTGGGTGCAGAGCAGCCTCAGCGTGCTCGTGTGTCCGCCGCACACATTTAATATGTCGCACAGAGCAACCTCAATGTGCTTGTGTACCCCCCCCCCCGTGCATGCGTGCAGAGCAGCCTCAGCGTGCTGGTGTGTCCGCCGCACTCATTTCGTATATTGTGCAGAGCAACCTCAACGTGCTTTACACCTCCCAGCATGAGCGCAGAGCAGCCTCAGTGTGTTTGTGCGTCAGCTGCCCTCATTTGACATGTTGCACAGAGCAACCTCAACGTGTTTGTGTAACCCCCCTGCATGCGTGCAGAGCAGCCTCAGCGTGCTCGTGTGTCCGCCGCACTCGCTTAATAGGTTGCACAGAGCAATTTCAACGTGCTCGTGTACCCCCCCCCCGTGCATGCATGCACAGCAGCCTCAGCGTGCTCGTGCGCCACCCTCACCTCATTGTGCCTGTCAGAGCTGCTGCTTTCACCAAGAGCTGACGTTAGCCTCTCACCAAGTCCGTGTGCATCACCACTGTCACCACCGCCACGACTGTGGGCAGGCACCGAATTAACTGCTGCTGCTGCTGCTGCTGCTGCTGCTGCTGGACTAACTGCAGAACTTGGGCTCGCTGCTCTTGCCTGAATGGGGGAAGCGGGTAGGGCGTGTGGTGGCAGCAAGCTGGTCATGGACATAGGCGACACAGCCCCGTCCATCTCCATGTCATCTCCCTCATCCATCTCCATCTCCATGTCGTCACCCCCGTCAGATGCGCCCTCACCCACTGCAGAACAATGAGCACCTGCAGCACTTGCAGTTTGCATGCCCACAGCACTTGCATCGTGCGCACCACCCACACCGCTCGCTGTGTGTGCACCCACAGCGCTCGCAGTGTGCGTACCAGGGGTGGGGGGGGGAGAGCTGCCCCCCAAACCACGCATGCACAATCCATCACCTAACCCCCCAGCCCCACGCATTTGTTGTTTGACTGCAGACGTTTGATAGCCAAGGGGGCTCAAGGCTGCTCCATGGGCTGATGCAGGTTGCTGCTCCGCCCCTCCGAGTGTAGAGGTTGTTGCTGCTGGTGTTGCGTGGCTGCTGGGCTGTGAGAGGGTAGGCTGGGATGCAAGCTGAGGCAGTGCCACGCTGCACAAGTGTTGGGAGCCCTGAAGGGGGAAGGGACAGGGGCATGGTGTATGTGTGTACAGGTGTATGAGTACATGCGTATGAGTACATGTGTATGTGTTTGTATGAGTGCATGTGTATGAGTACATGTGTATGTGTGTGTATGAGTACATGTGTATGTGTGTGTATGAGTACATGTGTATGTGTGTGTATGAGTACATGTGTATGAGTACATGTGTATTTGTGTACAGGTGTACAGGTGTATGAATACATGTTAAGTGTTCAGCCCGCTTTGTAGTAAAACTAGGGTTGGCCAGAACCATACATTTCTAGGTACATACGGTGTATATACGGTATTTTTGGCAGGGATATCATCATACATACGGTCATATACGGTGTGTGTATATATGTTTCTGGCCGACCCTAAGTAAAACAGACACAAAGAGTGACGTAGGTCATGCCAGGGCCCTTGATTTGCATATCACGTTCCAGAAACGTAACGCGAAGAATAAGCAACCAGCCTGCAGCACACACACACACACTTCTCACAACACACACACTTCTCACACCTTTTCTGTATGCAAACTCCTTACAGTGTCACAACTAACAGCTGCTGCCAATTCCTGTGTGTGCGCGCACCTGCTGCATGCATACTCATCCTGACACACAGCATGCCTCAGCCATGCATACTCATCCTGACACACAGCATGCATACTCATCCTGACATACAGCATGCCTCAGCCATGCATACTCATCCTGACACACAGCATGCCTCAGCCATGCATACTCATCCTGACACACAGCATGCATACTCATCCTGACACACAGCATGCCTCAGCCATGCATACTCATCCTGACACACAGCATGCATACTCATCCTGACACACAGCATGCTTCAGCCTCCCCTTCCCCTGCCCTTCGCTCACATTTGCAGCTTATGTTTCCGGTGACACTTTCCTTCGATGATATAACCTTAGGCCTTAAGCCCTTTGCGCACATCTGCAGCTCATATTTTCGGTGACACTTTTCTTTTGATGATATAACCTTAAGCCCTTTGCACACATCTGCAGCTCATGTTTTCGGCATCACTTTTCTTTTGATGATATAACCTCCAGTGTGCACCACACAAAGGAGGCACAATTCTAGGAGCAGCTACACATATAAAACCGCAACGCACGTCTAGCTAACCACCAGGAGAGAGCACCAAAGGAGGCAATGTGAAGCACAGAAAACACACTCATAGCTAGGGTTGGCCAGAACCGTATATGAACAACGTATATGACTGTATGTATGACAATTTCCCTGCTGAACTTACCGTATATACACTGCATATACATATCATATGTATATATGTAACATAAATATAACATATGTATGTATGGTTTTGGCAAACCCTGCTCACGGCACCTCCCAACCATTATGCAAACACAACACGCACCTGGTACACGTCCAGCTGGCCACTGGGAGAGAGCACCAGCAGCTCCATAGTTTGGCCCCCCAAAGGGCTCAAGGGGCACAGGGACTCTGTTGCACGAACAGGGGCAGCAGCACGTGCAGGGAGGGAAAAGGAGAAGGCCGGCAGCTGTGTGGGGTGACGCGCGTGCAGGCCTGGCTGCTGTTCAGAGGGGGCCCTGTAAAGGTAGTGTGTGTGTTTGTGTATTGAGTGTATGCTAGGTGTGTGTATTGATTGTATGGTAGGTGTGTGTATTGTTTGCATGCTAGGTGTGTGTATTGATTGTATGCTAGGTGTGTGTATTGATTGTATGCTAGGTGTGTGTATTGATTGTATGCTAGGTGTGTGTATTGATTGTATGCTAGGTGTGTGTGTATTGATTGTATGCTAGGTGTGTGTGTATTGATTGTATGCTAGGTGTGTGTATTAGCATCCTGGTGCACAGCATGAAGAGCGTGTGTGTGTGCGTCATCGCGCGTGGAAGCCTAGGTGCTGTTTAAAGGGTGCCCAGGTTACCGAATGTGTGTATGTGTGTATATGTGTGTCTGTATGTGCACATGTGGGTGTACGCATTTGCGTGCTGAGTATAGTTTGAAGCCCACCTTTGTGCGTTTGTGTGTGTTTGTGTCTGTGTGTGTGTATGTGCACGCGTGGGTGTACGCGTGGGTGTGTGTGTGCTGGGTGTAGGTTGAAGCCCACCTTGGTGCACAGCGTACGCCAAGTGAGTAACAATGTTTTGAACAGCAGTGAGCACAAAGCGCATGTGCAACACAGCCCGTTGCAAACTGTATGAGGCAGGCAGACAGATACGTGAGGTAAGCTTGCACGATGGTGAGTAGCAAGGCAGTATTTAGGGTTGGCCAGAACCATATTTATACGGTGTGCATACGGTATTTTTGGCTGGAGAATCACCAAAATACGGTCATATACGGCGTACATATACGGTTCTGGCCAACCCTAGCAGTATTGGTGCGTAGGTGCAACGTCACCCTTTTATGACTACGGATGGTGTAAGCTGGAGCAAATGCACCAGGCAGGTGTGAGGATAGTTGAAAGGCCGCCATGTCGAGCTAGCCTGCTGCATCAGTTGACCTACAAGGTGTACATATTTTAAGGCGTACGCTTATAGGGTTCCAAGGGTTCCAAGGGTTCCAAGGCAAGACACGTATGCTTATAGGTAATGAGCAAAGGTTATGCGCAAAGAGGGTCACCTTGCGCACCTTTGCGTATGCCATACACTGAAGAGGTACAGAATCAGTTTTGCTCTCAAACAATGGTGACATGCTTTGTATGCTGGTGGGCAAACACAAGCTGGCTGTGTGTGTGTGTGTAAGCGCTGCACGTTCTGGCACACGGCAACCAGCAGCACAAGCTTGGCGAGTTTGCTGCAATGGCATTTTGAAGGACGCAGCTTTGGAGGGGCTCAAGAATGGTATGCGGTTTCCGTGAGTAGGAATCCAATAAGGTAAGTAACCACCCAAGCTTGCAGGCTTAACATATTTGCATTTAGGAAATCATGAAATATTTCACAACAGGCAAAATTCGCACCCACGTTGGCAGACTGAATACAAGCAGCTGCTGCACGTTTTGGCACAGGATGGCCTGGAGCAAGTGCCCAGAGGGCTTTTAAGAAATCATAAAATATTACACAACAGGCAAAATTCGCACCCACGTTGGCAGACTGAATACGAGCAGCTGCTGCACGTTTTGGCACAGGATGGCCAGGAGCAAGTGCCCAGAGGCATCCGTGACCACGAGGCCCTCGTCGGGTTTGGCACCAGCAGCCACTGCAAGTTGCAGAAGTGCAGTATGATAGTATGGCGTGCTCCCAATAGCTCCCCATCAAAGTGTAGGTATGTGGTACAGCGTATTGTTAGGCGTGAGGGGCACTGCATTTCCATGGTCAAAGTGTGACTAAAGCAATGCAGAACACAAATGTTTGGCGAAGTTGCCATTGGATAACCCTCACACCTCACACTTATCCTGACCCCCTCATTTGCAAAAGGCTTGGCAATAACTCTGCCACTGCATATAAACGTATAAAAGATGGAGGTCTACCGTGTAAGGCAGTTGTTATGCACCACATAAGGAAGCCCTCAATCACACTCACGTGCACACTTGGCATGTTTAACAGAACAACCTAAAAGAACACAGCCATTGAACTGAAATGTACTTGAACTTCTTGCCAGCCGTGTCCACGTTTCACGTATACCAGAGGGCTGGTCTATGACTGCCACCTCCTGCATTCAACTGAGTTGTACTTTATTTTCCTGCCAGGCATGTCCACGTTTCAAGTTTACCAGAGGGCTGGTCTATGACTGCCACCTCCTGCATTTAACTGAGTTGTACTTTATTTTCCTGCCAGCCATGTCCACGTTTCACGTATACCAGAGGGCTGGTGTGTGACTGCCACCTCCTGCATTCAACTGAGTTGTACTTTATTTTCCTGCCAGCCATGTCCACGTTTCACTTATTCCAGAGGGCTGGTCTATGACTGCCACCTCCTGCATTCAACTGAATTGTACTTTATTTTCCTGCCAGCCATGTCCACGCTTCACGTATACCAGAGGGCTGGTCTACGACTTCCACCTCCTGCATTCAACTGAATTGTACTTTATTTTCTTGCCGGCCATGCCCATGCTTCACGTATACCAGAGGGCTGGTCTATGACTGCCACCTCCTGCTCTCTTGGAGCATACTGACTGCATGCATACTTTTTAGTTCTCGAGTTTCAGGTGAAGGTGGCTGGCACTTCAAGAAAATCTACATCAAAAGATGCATTGGCTATTGAGCAAGGCGGACGGGCAAGGTGACAACGGTGCACAGTTTGATTGGACACACACACACAGACACACACATAGGTACTCAATGATTGAAGGCCGAGAAGACCTCTTAGGCACGCAGACATGTCACCTTGGCGCGTGAGAAAAGCAAAGCAAAGAGAGTATCAATGGCACAGCACAGACAAACACATACCCACTCACTTCACGTTGCTGCATGCCCACCTCATGCAGCAAATAAAGGAATTTAAACATGTACACAAAAACGAAATGTAGAAGTGTCCGTCCAAGTTGCCGCACGCCCACATTGTGCAGGAATAAAGAGATAATATTTAAGAAAAAAGAATGGCAGACAAACATGCCCACCTTGCTGCATGTCCAGCTCGTGCAGCAGACAAAACACAGGCCGAGGACCATCCAGGCCGGGCAGCCCTGTCAGGGGAAGGCACGGGTCGTCGGAGTCTGCGCTATCTTCTGGAGAGCTCCACAACTGGGGGCCCATGGACCGAGACACCTGCAAAGCGTGCAACCACACGTTCAGTAGTCTGGCCTGGTACAACTTAACATTCAGTAGTCTGGCCTGGTACAATTTATATTCAGTAGTCTGGCCTGGTACAATTTCACGTTCAGTAGTCTGGCCTGGTATAGTTTTATATTCGGCAGTCTTGCCGGGTACAAATTCACGTCCAGTATCTGGCCTGGTACAATTTCACGTTCAGTAGTCTGGCCTGGTATAATTTTATATTCGGTAGTCTGGCCGGGTACAATTTATATTCAGTAGTCTGGCCGGGTACAATTTCACATTCAGTAGTCTGGCCTGGTCGTCCTTGCGCTTTTGACCACGGGGCTCCGGGGTTACAGATATGTTGGGTTGGCCAGAACCGTATTTATGCACCGTATATGACCGTATATTTGGTGATTTCCCTGCCAACATTATTGTATATACACCGTATATGTATATATGTATGGTTCTGGCCAACCTACAAGTGTGCACACCCATCAGGCCAGGGGCATGCTGCTGCTGTTCTGTAGCAAACCATGCCTGCAGCAAACCATGCCTGTAGCAAACCATGCCTGTAGCAAACCATGTCTGCAGCAAACCATGCCTGTAGCAAATCATGCCTGTAGCAAACCATGTCCGCAGCAAACCAACTGTTTTTAATGCCCCTTTTCCTAATCAGGGTAGGGAGTGAACTGATAATGAATGCTGGCTGAGCACGGCTTCATTTTATTAATAAGCGGTGTTACATTTATTATTGTGCACGTAATGTTGCGGGGTTCACTGGTGTTGAGCACTGGCTAAGCACAGCTTCATTTAATAAGAGGTGTCAAAATTTTGAATTTATTATTGCGCACGTTTTGTGCGGGATCACTGGCGGTGAGCGCTGGCTGAGCACAGCTTCCTCTTAATTCACGAGAGGTATCACACATTTCTGTTTGCTGCGCTTGTGCAACGCAATCAAGGCCTGCAAAACAACGAGCATCTGGAAGAAATTGCTGGGTAGCAATGGCCAAAGATTTGCACTGCATTGTTTAGGCGAGAAAGACCTTTTTACGCAATCAAGGCCTGCAAAAGAACGAGCATCTGGACGAAATTGCTGGGTAGCAATGGCCGAAGATTGGCCAAAGAAAGCAATGGCCAAATATTTGCACCGTATTGTTTAGGCGAGAAAGACCCCCTTACCTCGAATGATTACGGACATATTTCCCCCATAACACATAACACACACACACACATGCACACACATACATAGACAAAAATTACATAATATGCACATCATAACACAATAAACTTGAAGCTGCACGACTTTAAGCATTCTCACTTAGCATGCACATACCTGCACCCCCACAGAAGACGCAGCACCATGAGACAGGCTGCCAGCATCGGTGCCCTCCCTGTTCCTTCCTCCCGCCCTACTGCTAGGCGGCGGTCCACCACCACCCCCAGTCCTCTTTGCAGTCGACCTGGCATCTGCACCCAGACTTCCGATAGCCCTTCCGGCCTGATAAGGACGCATGTATGTATGTATGTGCATGCGATGTGATGTGATATGAAATGGTTTTGGACTTTAAGACTTGTCTTTTATTAGCGGATATGTGTGTGTGCGTGTGTGTGTGTGCGCGTGCGTGTGCGTGTGTGTTTGTGTGCAGCTGACGCTGGCCTGATCAGTGTTGAAAGTAACCTGTTTTTTAAGCCCAAACTCAAAGAGTGGAGTCAGGCATTTGTTAGCTCAGGCACCTTAGTATGTCCATGTGACATCCACAAGCTTCAGCAGCCTTTGCACCTGCATGAAGCACTGCTGAAACACAAAATCAGCCACGGTTATCTGGTTCAATGGCTTTCAACAGGTACCGATCTTCCTCTTGGCGCAGTCACGCACAGGCATGTAACAGCTGCGCGGCCTTGACCGAATGGCTTTCAACAGGTACAGATCTTTCCTTTTACTAAAAGGCTTTTAGCACAATCACGCAAAGGCATGTAACAGCTGCGCTGCCTTGACCGAATGGCTTTCAACAGGTACAGATCTTCCCTTTTACTAATCCCCTCTAAGCACAGTCACGCACAGGCATGTAACAGCCGCACGGCCTTGACCGACTAACCTTGACAAGGGCCGGTAACGACAGCCCTGTAATAACTCCCTTTTCGCACAGTCACGCACAGGCATGTAACAGCTGCGCGGCCTTGACCGACTCACCTTGACAAGGGCCGGTAACGACAGCCCTGTAATAACTCCCTTTTCGAACAGTCACGCACAGGCATGTAACAGCTGCACGGCCTTGACCGACTCACCTTGACAAGGGCCGGTAACGACAGCCCTGTAATAACACCCTTTTCGCACAGTCACGCACAGTCATGTAACAGCTGCGCGGCCTTGACCGACTCACCTTGACAAGGGCCGGTAACGACAGCCCTGTAATAACTCCCTTTTCGCACAGTCACGCACAGGCATGTAACAGCTGCACGGCCTTGACCGACTCACCTTGACAAGGGCCGGTAACGACAGCCCTGTGTTGACCCCCCTGGGGGCTGGGTTGAACATGGAGGGTGACAACCGCCCCTCTGGAGTACGCGCCACAGGTCTGGAGGGAATGCAATTGTTTTGTTTAATTTAGAGCAGAGGAGGGGAAGGGTGCACAAAAAGGATTTTTGGGAAGGCATAGATGGGATGAGAAAAGGGGCAAAGGCTGGTGACACACTTGTCAGTGAATGTGGCTGTGCGTGTGTGTGTGTGTGTGCGTGTGAGCTTGCTGGTGTGTTCATTACACACAGAGACGGTGCATGGGCGCAGTTGGAGGAGGTTTGTGCAGAGCAGAATGTTTGAGCTTCCATGAGGCACTTTAACGCCTGCTTTGTGAACACTGCAGTGCGCGTTTCCATTTTTAGCATTAAAGTGAACGGCATCGCCATGCAGAGCCAACACTTTGGAGCAACATGCAGAACAACAGAGGAGGGTGCACGCATACAGGAGAGTGCACAGAAAAAGGAAAGAGCACACAATTAGAAGAGTGCACACAAACAGGAGGGTGCACACACAAACAGGAGAGCGCACACAAACAGGAGGGTGCACACAAACAGGAGGGTGCACACAAGCAGGAGAATGCGAGTGAGCCACTCCTTGGTCTAGGAGGAACTCAGTTCCTTGGCAGAAGAAAAGAATCAAGCACATAGTGCATGTCCCACCTTTTGAAATGAAAAAGCGCTCACAAAGCGGATCCAGCCCTGCAGCAACACCCAGCACAACACAGGAGGGTGCTCCCTACCAAGGTGCACCAGCACATGGGAAAGCACCCACCTTTTGACATAAAGAAGCGCTCACAAAGCGGATTCAGAACTGCAGCAACACCCAACACAACACCAGGAGAGTGTGCCCGAACAAGGAGCACCAGCACACGGGAAAGCACCCACCTTATGACATAAAGAAGCGCTCACAAAGCGGATCCAGCACTGCAGCAACACCCAGCACAACACAGGAGAGTGTGCCCGAACAAGGAGCACCAGCACATGGGAAAGACTCCCACCTTTTGACAGCAGAGGGCCACCCTGAGAAGCCCGAGCCTGCATTGCTGGCTGCCCCCCCTGATTGAGGCGTGGCCATGAACGACGAGGCTGAGCAGCTGCCAGGGACGTTGCTTGCTGCAAATGAAGGCCTGAGGCCGCCACCTGTGCCGGCCACCTGCAGTACAGAAGAACATGACATGGCATGTATGCATTATTGTATGATGCTCTTTGGTCGAGGCAATACTGTCCTCTGTGGCTGACAAGGGCCCAGATCTACCACCTCTCCTGCACCGCTCAACACAGATGTGTTGTCCACAGTCAACTGACCTGAACAAAGGACGTGCATGCATCTTCTGACCTGAACAAAGGACATGCATGCATCTTCCCATTTGCATCTTCTGATGATGCATGCATCTTCTGACCTGAACAAAGGACATGCATGCATCTTCCCATTTGCATCTTCTGATGATGCATGCATCTTCTGACCTTAGGGTTAAGGTTAGGGTTTTAAAAGGGTTCTAAAACCCTAAACCCTAACCTAACCCTGAACAAAGGACATGCATGCATCTTCCCATTTGCATCTTCTGATGATGCATGCATCTTCTGACTTGAACAAAGGACATGCATGCATCTTCTGACCTGAACAAAGGAAATGCATGCATCTTCCCATTTGCATCATCTGATGATGCATGCATCTTCTGACCTGAACAAAGGACATGCATGCATCTTCCCATTTGTGACCGGATCTTAGCTTTGCTGTGTAGAAAGCAGCGCTCTGATGCTCCATTTTCCATTTGTAAAGTCAAATAGGAAAGCAGATTGGGAGGGAGAGAGGAGAGAGGAGGGTGCAGATTGGGGTCGAGATTAGAGAAGTGACAGGAACTATTCAGACTCGAACGTCTGACCCAACGTCCCATTCAGACTCGAACGTCTGACCCAACGTCTCATGGCAGAGGCGGCTGTGGTAGTAAACGGAGGTAAAGCAAGGGTGTAAGTCACTGAAAGTGAGGTAAACTCTCTCTCTCTCTCTCTCTCTCTCTTACGACTGCGCATTCCTTGTTCCATCACACCTCTCCTCCTCTCCCTGCACCTCTCCCCACAATGTCCCCTGTGGTCCTTTGCTCTATGGCACCTTTGAAAAAGTGCTCCACAGTGTTCCTGTGGTCTTTTGCTCTACAGCAACCTGATTATAATGCCAACCTGCCATAGGCCGGGCAAAACGGGTGGGGGCATACAGGGGGCTGCTTTGCTCACATGGTGATTCAGCACAAAGCGGGGGGTGCTGTCTGCTGGAATGAACAGCATTTTGGGTGTAGATGCAAGGAAATATTTGTGTCCACTGGTTCAAGCAGTTGCTGCCTGCTAGGCTTTCAAGCATTCCAGGCATTGAGGCAGGAGATGTTTTGCACACCTGGTTCAAGGGGGTGCTTTCTGCCATGTTGTGTGACGGGTGGGGCGTGGCAGCAGGGAGGTCAGGCAAGTTGCCCACTGCTGTTGGGCGCACCACACGCTTGGTAGTGTACCAAATTGCAATCCGCCCTGCACCCTGTGTGTGTAGTTGGGTGGGTTTGTTATGTTAGTTTGTGTGCGCATGTGAGCATGGTCATGAAGGATGAGCCTGAGCGCGTGCTTTTACGCTGCTCTGTCTGTAGAGCCTGTTTGAGAAGGAGGTGTAAAGAAACGAGGGGAATAGCAGGGGCAATACAACACCTACAACACAACGGAGAGATTACAGTGACTTTTGTGAGGGATATCATTGAATTCTGTGCATGTGGCATAGCAAGACACATGTGCAGGCACACATGCCACGTGCACAAAAACACACACACTCACAGTGACACAGACGCAGACATAGACGCATTATCTGTACATCTGTACGTACCTCGCTGTATGTTGCCACAAAGGGCAAAGTGCGTGAGGACCACACCACCTCCTCCCCACTCCAGCCAGCGTAGGACCCCTCACACCCCGCACGCAGAGACACATCAGCAAGCACTGGACCAGGCTCATCTAAGGGGTGTGTGACCAGACGAACGCCGGAGGCATGGGGTGACTGCGCGCGTTTTACGTGAGTGGAACTGTATTTTGAAGGCTTGTTCAAGTACGTGCGTTTCATCAGTGAATTTTCCAAAAAAACGTGTGCTGAATAGGAAAAGGGTTTGTGCGTTGGCAAGCGTGTCTAATGGGGTTTTCAGGGATCCTTAGCTACAAGAAAAGGGAAATAAGTGATTCAGCATGCCCTGCCAAGGTGAAAGGGCTGCAGTGAAAGGGCTGCAGCCAATAAAGGAAGGACGTGCGTGCGGGCTCGTTTTAGGTACACTAGTAAGCTGAAAGCTGTTGGCAGACACTTGGCAAGCATATGTTACTGCCGCCAACCTTTAGCTAAACTCGCTCAGCTCATTTCCGACCGCCTTATTAACCAACCTCCAGGGAAAGCCCCAGGGCACCAACATCATGCATGAGCTACACCCAGTCTATTCCTCTGGCCGCAACTCACCCCCAGTAGCAACCCTAAAGTGCAGGGCATCATCCGCTCAACGGGACTGGCAAGTGGGGTGTCTTGCAGCCCTCCCCCCATGAGGCACGTGGTCACGCAGCCGGGCTGCAGGAGGCACAATACCACGCGATGACCGTAATCTGGGAAGTCAGTCCACACTGCCTGTTGAGTGTTTGTGAGTGTGTGTGTTTGTGTGTGTGTGTGTGTGTGTACTACAAGTGGATGTATATTTGCTATGGATAGACCTTCAGTAAACGTAGGAAACCAAGCTGACAACATGGTTGTTTTACAAATTACCGCACAATTAAACATTGCAGAGCAGGTTGGTACACCAGGAAAGTGTGCATATGCGTACAACTGGTCCACCGGATTTACAAATTAACCAAACTTGCCAGCTACAAGGCATATTGGACATGTAAGCAAGCACGGTCACACACCAAGTTGCTGCGACTTAGTTTGAAAGCACGTAGTGGTGGTATTCATGCACTTCATGGTGTTCGTACCTGCTGCACCACTTGTGACTGGAGCGTCATGCTTTTACGCAAGCTCTTTCCTGCTGCCCAGACGACTCTGCATGAATGTGAAGCATGCACACAAAACTAATGCTGCAAGTCAAAAGCTCACACAGTTACACACATACATAAATACATACACACACACAAACACTGTGTTGCAAACATCATTACTTGCATCTCTTGGTCTACGACCAAGCACTCACACCTTTTGCCAAGCACTGCCACCTCCTCACACACATCAGCTGCAGTGAGCGGCTCGGTGGTGTGCGCACGGGTGAGCTTTGCGTTTGATCTGTCTGTCTTTTTGCCGTTGCCGCCCTCCTTCCGCAGCACAGATAAGGCATAGCTGTCCTCAGGAGTAACTTTCAGGCACCTCATTTCCAGCTACCTATACCTTTTGAGGCATTCATGGATGGATGGTGTGTGTATGCGCGTGCATGTGAGTGTTAGCTTGTGTGCGTGTGTGTATGTGTGTGCGTGCGTGCGTGAGTGTGCGTGTGTGTGTGTGTGTGCGTGCGTGCGTGTGTGTGTGCGTGTGTGTGTGTGAGTGTGGGTGTGTGTATGTGAGTGTAAGTGTTTGTGTCTGTGTGTGAGTGTGTGTGTGTCTGTGTGTGTGTGTGTGTGTGTGTGTGTGTGTGCGTGTGTGTGTGTGTGATGTGTGCATGTGCGTGATGTGTGCATGTGCATGTGTGTGTGCGTGTGTGTGTGCGTGTGATTGTGCGTGTGTGTGTTTAAGTGTGTTCAGTCACCTCAAATGAGCTGAGGATGGAGGTTCATCCATTTATCAACAGAAGTAGGTGTTAAACTACCTACTTAATATTACATTTTTTTTAGTCATGAGCGTTGTAAGAAAGCTAAAGATGGACAATACTTGTGATTTGACGGGAGGAAGGCTTGGAACGCGGCAGAGGCTGGAGGAGGTGTCAGTGTAAGTTTACTTAAAACTTACGTGTGATTGCGGGCGTCAGCATGCAACTTTGGGTTTGGTCAAACCTTTGCAAATAAGTTGACGATTGCAAGCAGAAGATTGCAAGGCAGATGAGCAATTCAGATTATGGTCTCTGAGATGTTGGTCCTCATTCTAGGCAGAGGAAAGTTCAAAAGCACTCCTGTTGATTGACTATTGCTCGCAATCAGAGACCTGCTAGACTGCGCTGTTATAAAGCAAAGGCCACTCCAAGTCCATGCACCACAAGACACGCACTTTCTCTGCACGCAGCTCCCTGGAGACCCTAGTGAGGTCCGTCGATGACCACACCTCAGACACTGGCCAAGCTGCCATGCAGCAAATGCAGGGCGTTTGTAGCGACCAGATGCTCAAGCGTCAGCTACAAAGCCTGAAAGCCAGCTTCATAAACCTGGGTCAGAAAGAGTCCTTTGCAGAGGGTGAGCGCAAACAGAAGGCCTTTGACCACGAGTTTGTTGACCAAACTTGGTCACACACTCTTACATGCACATACAACACATGTAAATAAATGCACGCGCGTATAATCACACAAAGAAACACACACGTGCAAGCATGTAAGTAGATGCACACGCATGGAAACACATATACACTATTACACACGTGCACGTGCACATCAATGCATTCACAGCAACTATTCAAAAACGCAAGCATGGACATGTGCCCCCTTGCCCCACCTGTTTCCAGCCATTAAGGGCTTCTTCAGGAGCAGTGACTTCAAGCCGGAGGCTGACAGGGCCGCTGGTGCTGTGGAGTCAGCAGAGGAGGACTTAAAGGATCTTAAAAAGATCAACCAACAGGTCAGGGCAAGCTTTCTCCTGACGCTGGCGCTGTTTGCAATGCGGCTCCCAATCCACACACTGCATAGTAAAAGTAAAGGAAGCGGGTTTCCCAAGCATGTGATTTCAAGCTTTTCCTTTTCGTGCTAATGCGTAAATTTGGCCAAATCCGCATGCATACACTGTATGCGGTCGTACTGATGTGAATTTCTCTGCCTAAAATGTACACATTTGTGGTTCTTGAACACTTTTCCTTGCCTTCTTAGAGCTCTGCCTCTCTCCCGCTGCCTCTCACCCGCTGCCTCTCAAACCTTCCACCACATCACGCTCAACAAACTCAGTGATCCCCTCAGCCCTCCGCTCCCTCCAAACCTCCTCCCCACATTCAGATTTGTCAAAGTCTTCAAATTAACTGTGTATATGTGGGTGGATGTACTGTAGTAAGCAAAAGTATCATCGTCAGACGACTCCTTTGACCCTCACGCCCCCCCTGAACCTCTCACTTTGCGTCACTCCGTTGACCTCAGGATGAAGAGCAGCTGCGCCACCTGGTGCAAGCTGTGGCCAGCTATCATGACCAGTACCAGTCCGTCGTGGCCCGCATCTCCCAGCGGCTGGCACTGTCCAACAAAGAGTGGCAGGAGTACGAAGCTAACAAGCAGCCGACTGACACTTCCAGCAGTGACCAAGCAGTCGAGGTGGGTACCTACACGTGTGTGAGAGTGGGTGCTTTTGTGTGAGTCTCAGCAGCCCAACCAGCAAGTGCACGGCAGCTTGACGGCTCTTAGCTGCTACATCCAGAAGATGCGTATTGATGGTTGTCGGCAAAGCAGTCATGTGCTTTGTCGCCTTGGGTTGCTGCCCTGGAAGTCTAGTTGTCCATGGTCAGGCACTAGTCCATGGTCAAGCACTACCAGTTGTCCATGGTCAGGCACTTGTCCATGGTCAGACACTGCCAGTTGTCTATTATCAATTGTCCATGGTCAGGCACTGCCAGTTGTCCAATATCAGTTGTCCATGGTCAGGCACTGCCAGTTGTCTATTATCAGTTGTCCATTTTCAGGCACTGCCAGTTGTCTATTATCAGTTGTCCATGGTCAGGCACTGCCAGTTGTCCATTATCAGTTGTCCATGGTCAGGCACTGCCAGTTGTCCATTATCAGTTGTCCATGTTCAGGCACTGCCAGTTGTCCATTATCAGTTGTCCATGGTCAGGCACTGCCAGTTGTCTATTATCAGTTGTCCATGGTCAGGCACTGCCAGTTGTCCATTATCAGTTGTCCATGTTCAGGCACTACCTGTTGTCCATTATCGGTTGTCCATGGTCAGGCACTGCCAGTTGTCTATTATCAGTTGTCCATGGTCAGGCACTGCCAGCTGTTCATTATCAGTTGTCCATGTCCAGGCACTGCCAGTTGTCCATGAACAGTTGTCCCATGGTCAGGCACGACCCTGAAAGCCTAGTTGTCCATGTTCAGGCACTGCCAGTTGTCCATTATCAGTTGTCCATGTTCAGGCACTACCTGTTGTCCATTATCAGTTGTCCATGTTCAAGCACTGCCAGTTGTCCATTATCAGTTGTCCATGTTCAGGCACTGCCAGTTGTCCATTATCAGTTGTCCATGTTCAGGCACTACCAGTTGTCCATTATCAGTTGTCCATGTTCAGGCACGACCCTGAAAGCCTAGTTGTCCATGGTCAGGTCAAACACTTTAGGGCCGCGGGTTCAAATCTGCCTGGTAGCGTGAGCTCTTTGTAGCCTGACAGCAAAGCCTCCGTTTTCTTAATCCATGCTACAGGGGTGTTATCACCGCTTGTGTATAATTTGTAGGGTTGGCCAGAACCATGTATACACGGTGCACATATGGTATGCTTGGCAGGGAAATCACCAAATATACGGTCATATATGGTGCATATATGCAATTCCAGCAATAATGTGCCTTTGAGCAAGGTTTCAAGGTAAGGTAAGGTTACATCGCTATATATGCCTCAGGGGGCATCTGAGCGGAAGCTTGAAAAAAAGTCTGTAACCACACCTAGCTGGACAAGAGGGGAAACGCCTAAGAAAAACAAGAAAAAGAGATGGAAAGGTATCAAGGGTCGGCTATGTTATGAGTCCACCTAAAAGCTCGAGAAGGAGTCATTGACCAATACATGCAAATCTTGAGGGGCAATGGGCGTTCAGGGCATGATCCAGCAAGAGCATAAATCAGCAAGTTAGCTTCATGACTTAACTTACCGGCATCTGGTGCTTGCCAAGGCTCAGCTTTTGTGGAGCTCTGGCTAATTTGAGCACTAGTTTGAGAGCCTGTCCTTCATTGCAGCTCGAGCTAACTACAACAAGACGCAGCTACTTCGCGTTGCTGGGCACGACGCACCCACACTCCTCCTCTGCACCATTGTTGTATGCATTTCGGCCTGGTGTGCACTTTGCTCCTAATCGACCACTAGCCAACAGGCGCCGTCAGGAAATAGCGTGACCAAGCTGGCAGTCAAAGAACATTGACCGGAACTGCGTGTCATGCAGCACTGAGCTTGATAAGCCCACCACGCCTCATGGTATCTCAATTTTGAATGCACAAATACTCAAATACCCATGGCGCATCCCTCTCTTTGACACACCTCATCAGCCTCCATAATACACACATCCATCACACCCTCGATGCAATCGCAACACTCCTTGTTTGTGATACATCAAGTTACTTCTCTTAACCTCGAACTAGGCTGCTCGACCTTCATCATACACACTTGACTCACACACGCTATCAGGCAGAGCAAGAGGCAGCTCTGAGCCAAGAGAGCGCACGTGCCAGCCGTTTGGAGTCAGAGATTGTGGCTGCTCAAACAGACTGCAGCGACACTGAAGCAGCCATGCAGGTACGTTTATAAGCCAGGCTTGAGATCTTATGAGTTCAGTGTGAAACACTTGAGCTCAGGTTCTTGAAGTGTAGCATAAAGTGAGATGTTCTCACTTTCTGCTTTTCTCCGGTTTCTGCTTCCCTTCTCCGTTCTTTTTAGTCCTTGGAGAACACAACTCTCTCTTTAGCATACTTATATTCTAGGTCGCTTCCTGCAGGCTTGAGATCTGGAAAATCCCATCAGAAGCTTGCTACGGTATGTTTGTAAGAAGGGGTATGAGGGAGGGGCAAGGACGTTCAGGATAAATTGAGTACGAAGGGTGTGCAAAGCTCTTGCAAAGAGTCCCTTTTGTGTACATTTTTGCAAGGAAACGGTGGTGAAAGGATTTACTTTCAGAAGGATTGTGTCCTCATACCTAGATATCAGATATCAGTTACTGCTGTGTGAAGCAAGGATCAAGATGTTGTGAGTTGCGCAGTGTCTTTCGACAGTGGACCAGGCTTTTTCTTGGAGGGTTGTTGGATTATCCTATTATCCTCAATGCACACCTCTTCTGTCCGTGCGTGGACTTCTACTATACCTCCGTCAGTATAGGGCACGCGATTAGAACAGAACAGTCACGTGCCAGGGTATTATGCAATGAGTGTAATCGCTGATTGTTTATTCTGCATGCCTAGGACATGTGTGTGCACACAACAAATGTGTATCATACCAAAGTGTAATCGCTGATTGTTTATTCTGCATGCCTAAGACATGTGTGTGCACACAACAAATGTGTATCATACCAAGTGCTTCATCCAATGTACAACCTGAGACCTGCGCCCTCAATGATAATAGAGTACCGTACCTTACCGTACTTACCCCGGTGCCCAAATCTCAGAAATATTAAAGGTAACCCCGGGGACCCCGGACCCTGTAAATAAATATTTTAGCCTTCCCTGCACCAACCCCCGTGGCCATTTCGCCCAGCCAGTGCCTGTACAAGTGTGTTTGTATGCGTGCACATGCGTGTTTGTGCGTGTGCATGTGTGTTGGTGCGCTTGTGCCTGCACATGTATGCGTGCGTCAGTTGTGTGCGTCACTGTTGTGTGCGTCACTGTACCTGCACATGTAAGTGTGCGCCACCCACCAAACTTCATAGTTGCCAAACCCCGGAAACCCCGGAGCCTCTGAGTAAATATATTTTCTACAATACCGATATCACGCCGAAGGGCAAAAAAACGTTATATTCCTGGGGTGAGTACGGTAAGGTACGGTAGGCTTCATCTCTGCAAACTGCTCTACCTTCTTACTGTTAGATGCCTATTTTTCCAATCCATGACGGCAAAACTACACCTCTGGTCTTCGTTCTTGGACGCCAACTATACGTTCCAAATAATTGACCCAGCTGTCCCTTCAAGGGATGACGGACACTTCTAGTCTTGCCAATATACATAAAAGCACAGCTGGAAAGGCATTGTACAGGGCCTTCACAATGATGATTAGGGCTGGCCAAAACCATACATTTATACGGTATATAATATATATACGGCATTAATAACAGCAAATATACCATACAATCAAATACGGTGTGCTGGCCAACCCTAATGGTTAATGATAACTGAGTAGTTTGGTTTAAGACCATGCCTCTAACTGAAAAACAGGTAGCCTCCGTCTCAGCAACCTCTTTTGTCGAATACGAGCACAGGCACAACAGTTGCTTTTCTTAGAAACTCACAAGCCTAGCAGTCACACGTTTGACTGATGGATTTTCCCTCGTGTTAGCCTTGTAACCTTGTAACCTTGTAACCTTGTAACCTTGTGACCTTGTGACCTTGTGACCTTGTGACCTTGTGACCTTGTGACCTTGTGACCTTGTGACCTTGTGACCTTGTGACCTTGTGACCTTGTGACCTTGTGACCTTGTAACCTTGCAACCTTGTGACCTTGCAACCTTGTAACCTTGTAACCTTGAACGAGCACAGGCCCAGTTGGACGACATAGCAGTGCTGAAAGCTGAAGTGACCCAGCTGCAAGCTGTGAAGGAGGACCAGGTCAAAGAGGCAGACAGCCACTTGCAGAGGTCTAATCAATGGTGAGTAGAGGACACGCGGAATTCACGTGCTGTGTCATCCATCTGTCCCTGTGCTACATCACGCGCAGGTCACTCCTGCTCCTGTGTGCTGACAATGGTGCTTGGTGTGGGTGTGTGGGTGTGTGCTGTTGGTGTGGTAGGTACAATGCAGCAGAGATCTTAGTTCAAGTCGCGGTGTTGTAATGCGTGTGGGTGTGTGCTGTTGGTGTGGTAGGTACAATGCAACTGAGATCTTAGTTCAAGTCGCGGTGTTGAAATGCGTTTTGAAGTCTGTGGCGCTGCGAGGAAAAACAGTTTGACCAAATTAGAAGATCTTGAACCCCGACCGTGCCTGCTCAGTAAAAAGGGGCTGGACACAAGGGACGCCGATGATGTCCATCACATTCTCGAAGTTCACTTATGACCTCCTTTGCTGCGACAATGTGTCTCAGAATGACGTTTTCGTGATCTGCTTGCGAAGAACGAGCGCTTAGGGGTAGGGCTGGCCACAAGTATACATATATAGGTATATACGGTGCATATACAATAATTCTAGCAGGACAGTTACCGTACATACAGTCATATACGACGCAGATATACGGTTCTGGCCAACCCTAGTTAGGGGTGATAGAACCTGCAAGGCCAGGCCAGATTGGCCACGTAGCTGTGATATAAAACAACTGCCACTCAACCATCGAAAGCACAATGCCGCTTAGCGCTATACAAAAGGAAGCTCGTGCGTTTTCCCGTAGCCTCACTGTTGGCTCTCTTGGCGATGCACGACTGATCTTTGAATCCTTCCAGCTCAGGTGCCAGCTTTCTGGCTAGCGACTTAAAAAAACTACGCAGGCATTGAAAACCACTCCCCACATTGACTAGAGAAAACTAGCTGGTATCGGTTATCGTGTCATCTTCTTTTTGGTGCTGGTATAGGGTGCGTTGCTGCCCTGAAGCCCAATAATACATGATCAGGTCCGACTCTCAGAGCTTGCAGGTTGAACCCGCATAATAATAGAAGCGCCTGTTTCCCGGCTTGGGGTGTTAATACCGCTTGTTGCGTATAAATATTGTAAGTTCTTTAGGAGGCTAGCGTTAATAATGGTGGAGAGCTTTCTTTCTTGTACGCTCATCCTCATCCGCATGGCTCTTTGTTGTACTACCGCCTTGTCCTTACGACACTTATCTAATGCATTGGATATCTGCCTTTACTCGTACAGGTGTGAGGAGATGATTGATGTGATGTCGCGCACCACCGGCTTGTCCTTGGTCAGCATAGAGGAGGACTGTGTGCATGTCATGTTCCGGCAGGAGGTGCCCATGGAGACCAGTGGAACCGGAGGTAAATGCAGAGTGTGTGCGTGCGCGTGTGTGTGTGCGTACGTGCATACGTGGCTGTAGACGTCCAGTATGTGTCAGTCACACTAATCAATATGTCTTTAGATCGTACCTGTCAGGCAGCAAACAGCATCTTTGCCTTACTTTTAGTTTGTAACTCGCCTACTTACAAATGTGCGCGCACACTCATACACCCGTAAACACATGGGCACCCACAGACACGCACAACATCGTGGAGGAGCGCAGCATTGAGCACACCCTGTCCATGAACCTGGTGCCTGGCAGCAGCCGCCTTGACAATGCTCAGCTATCGCCAGAGGCTGTGGACATCTCGAGGGAAGTGGAGTATGCCAAGCAAAAATCTGGCAGCTTACCGCTGCTTGTGAACGCTGTGCGAGGGAAGTTGCGAGTCCATTACGGCTGTGACACCACCAGGAATTGAGGGGTGTTTTCGCCGCTCTGGGGTTTGGCATGGATTTTTGCAGTTACCGCATAACAACATAGTCCGCAACTTGTATATTGTTTTGTTGAAGGGGGAGGAGTTTGATGGAGTGTTCCACAATCACACGTTCAGATATCTTACTTGCTGCAAGCTCACAGCCATTGGAAGTGTGAGTCACAGAGGTGTGTACATTTTGCAGAGTAAGGCGAGCGCGACGGCCGCCTACTTCTGAGTGTGTATGAAATCAGTGATTTGATATAAAGCAACATGTGTTAAAGGTATGGCCATTGAACACGCAGTGGGGAGTAGTTTTCACTGCTTGCTGAGTTAGGGTAAGGGTAAGGGTTACACAGCTATATCCGCCAGCGAGGGCAGTTGAGCTATAGCAAAAATAAAAGGCAGCTTCAAGAAGAGAAGGAGGCCAAACTGAACAAGACACCAGAAAAAGAGACAAGGTCAGTGATCAAACAGAGCAAGGCATTTGTCTGCAAAGTTAGCTACTCCTACGGCATCAGACTGATTGATGAAGTCTCTCAGGCGAGCAGTGCTACCTGCTGGTATGGCATCAAACAGGTGCTGGAATTGATTGCGCAAGCTGGCCAGCTGAGCATCAGGGCAATCC
>Ga0307968_1000822_pt1 | contig 23873 bp, 24 predicted proteins | sample OrgLakmetagen650_FD_201834 | JGI IMG/M metagenome (GOLD analysis project Ga0307968, IMG submission 201834) | Saline water microbial communities from Organic Lake, Antarctica - #650 | ecosystem: Environmental > Aquatic > Non-marine Saline and Alkaline > Saline | place: Antarctica: Organic Lake...
CATACATACATACATACATACATACATACATACATACATACATACATACATACATACATACATACATACATACATACATACATACATACACAAACACGCACTGTCAGATCTATTTAAACTCCTTAACCTTGTATACTGGGGGGCGGGCAGGGATGCCTGTGACCGAGGCAGTCTCAGTTCATGAGGGTTTTGTCACAGCTTTTGATTTCAAAACGAGGAACCCAAAATGGGTCCTGGAGCACATCACGCCTGAGAGCCTGAGCGGATCAGCTGAGAGGTAGGCGCGTTCATTTTGGCTTACTGTGATCATGCTAATTGGTCAGCGAAAACCATCTGAGGTATAAATACGGTGTATATCCCCTTTAAACCTTAGAGCAGGCAAACCTCCACACATACGGTCCCAACAGATGGCTCTCTTACGATACATAGATATGGCAATTCTATGTCTAAAATCCTTTGCGTGTTCATTGTTTGAACGCACATTTCTTGTGCTTCTCCAAACGCAGCTTTTCACTTGCATTGCATACGCATTCCTAACGCCTCATCCTTTACCCACGCCTTGCGCTGTTTTCAAATTGCGCCCAATTGAAGCTGCTACATGTCAGGACAACAAGTAAAAATGGACATTATCATCTTTGATATAGGTGGTGGCAATATCGTTGCCACATATGACAACAAGCGCTTCACAGCACGCAATTTGAGAAAACGCAGTTGGACATGTGCAAGAAGAAAACCCTTGGAATTTTGAGCATCGACCGCGCAGGCTATCAGGGTCAAAATATAATGTGATCGTTCCCCTTGTATTACCGTGTGTTTGTTTTTTAGCAAGCCTCCTTGCTAAGAACTCTTCGCAATCCGCGGTTTCAGCCCACCTTACTAATCACTCCATAACCTTTTTAAGAAGCTGACACAACGCTGCTTATCACTTCGTACCACACCACACGACTCTGTTTCCACGCAGGTCTAACTCAAGCTTTCATGAAGACAAGGGCATCGACCAGTGGTTGAGAAGCAGGCTAGACGACTACAAGGATAGCGGATATGATCGAGGCCACCTCGTAAGTCGATGGCTTCAGTGTTGGCGTTACCATGTTGCACAGGCCTTTGGCACGTCTAGAGTTGTCATCTCCTGTTATAGCAACGCTGGAACTTCCGCCACGTTGGCTTCAATACTGGATGTACCTTGGTTGGGTGGTTATACACAAGGTTGTGTTGGTGGCTTTACACAAGGTACAGACAGACTGTGCAGATCTGCTAGTCGTTGGGAGGTCTTGTGGCACGTGATTGTGATCAGGGAGCTGTGTGATCAGGGAGCTGTGTGACCAGGGAGTGTGATCAGGGAGCTGTGTGATCAGGAAGCTGTGTGATCAGGGAGTGTGATCAGGGAGCTGTGTGATCAGGGAGCTGTGTGATCAGGAAGCTGTGAGATCAGGGAGTGTGATCAGGGAGCTGTGTGATCAGGGAGGTGTGTGATCAGGGAGTGTGATCAGGGAGCTGTGTGATCAGGGAGCTGTGTGAATGTGTGAATGTGTCAGGAGGGGAGTCCAGCTCAGATTTTTGCGCGAGAATGTGACTTTAAGAAAGACAGGTCAATAAGGGGTTCATCCATTGCATTTAGTCAGTCTGCCAAATTTGCACAATGCCACTGCCTGGCGTTACCGACAAGCTCGTACCTTTCTGAGAAACAGGCCAGCAATAAGAGACATGAGCGAGGCCTGAAATAAGGCTCATAAGCGAGCATGGTTATAAATTGCTCAAGCACACAACCATGTTAACTAGACATGAGCACATCTCTTATTCCAAGCAAATCAATTAAAACAAGTGCTTTGTTACCAGCTTTGTTACCAGCTGTTTCATATTGCACTGTCTATTTGAAATAGGATCCTGACACTTATTTCACACCCACGCAGGCACCAGCTGCAGACTTCAAATCATCTCAACAAGCCATGGACCAGACTTTTACGCTCAGCAACATAAGCCCGCAAGTAGGGCAAGGCTTTAACAGGTGGGTGTGGATGTGGGTGCGGGCGGGTGTGGATGAGGTTTGTGAGAGCATGCATTCTTGCGTTTGCATTTCACGTAACGTTTCCAGCTTGCCAAATTCAATAGGACGTGTCACCATTGGATTCATTGTCCCCATCCCCCTCCTCCACGACTTGGACTTCAAATTTACTCAGCATGTGCGTACTCTAAGCTGGCACAGCGGAAGGGTGACTCTCAGGTGGCTGTACACAAATGCACAGAAAACTGCCTGCATCATTTTGGGCATTCCAGCACTTACGCTTGTACACACACACACACACACACACAACACACACACACACACACACGCAAACGCACACACACACACACACGCAAACGCACACACACACACGCGTTTACTCTGTAGGGATTACTGGGCTCGGTTTGAGCAGTTTATTAGAGGGGTCACCAGACGCTGCCAAGAAGTGCGGGTGGTGACGGGCCCCCTGTGGCTACCCTCCTTGGAGGACGGCAAATGGAGCATGCGTCACGACATGATCGGTGAGTCAGGCAAATATCTATCTGTTTTATGCTTTGACTGAGCATGCGCCATGATTGGTGAGTCAGGCAAAAACCGTTGCCCTGTTCATTCTGTGCCCCGACAACTGTATCAAGTGATGCACGGCAAGGTCCCTATCTGGGTAGCCGTTGCTGTTGCTATCAATCCAAGGAAGGCTAGAGTGCTCCTTTTAGGGGATATCATCTGCTTTTCGCCTGGCGCATCTAGTGTCGGGGAATGCACGATTCTATTGCACGTGGCTTATTAAGGTGCCTCTTTCTGTTAAACTCTCATTGTAGTGCTCCCTGTACCTCCCTAACGCAGGAACCCCCCCTTCCCTAGTGTCCGTGCCCACCCACTTTTACAAAGTGGTCACCGCTACTGGCTGCAAAGACGTGTCCACAGCCAAGGAAGATAGCCGCACGGGTGTGGCAGCTTTTGTGATGCCCAACGCGATTATTGACCCTAAGACGCCCTTGTCTGCCTTTGTGGTGCCCTTGGAAGCCCTAGAAGCTGCTGCGGGTAAGGGATTGATGACTCGAATTTGTCAGACCTTGCCTTTTGCGGCTGCCAATAGGCTAGTTGGTTCACAGCCCAGAAGTTGTCGAGCCTCGCTTTCTGGGACTGCCATCTCATTTTGAATTGATTAAGTCATAATTACTAGGGACACCCCTGTTGACCAAATTTTGAACCTGTTATAAAAGTCACTGCAGATTGTAAAGTGCCTCCCTTAGTCGGTCTTTTTAATGCCTTTGCAAGCCCCAAATAGATGGATGGAACAAATCTCACCCAAAGCCACAGGAGTAAGTGCCAAAAGCAGTTCCAAGATATTCCCCTGTGAAGGCTCTGTTGACTGAGGAGGTGGTGCTGGTTTTCTGTTAGTTTATACCTGCTTATTCCTGCGTTACTGTCTTGAGATTATTGTGTTGCTCCAAGCAACGGCTGAGGACTCTTCAACTTACCTCTTGCAAAGCTTATGAAGTGCAATTGGACTTATGTACATGCTACCTTTCCTGTCTCAAGCAAAGTGCGCTTTACATCTTTAGAACTCATCCCTCCTCCGACATATTCCCCAAAATTTATCCTCCAACTTCTAACATTCCTCCCAAAACACCTGGACAGGGGCACGTTTTTTCCCCGGCCTTGTAAGCAAGGGGGGTCGTCGTGTGCTTGACGATGCCGCAGCTGGGTACCGCACTCTAGGTATGTTTAAGCGTGCAGCCGAAACCTGGTTTGCATATGTTCTTTACATAAGCGCCGTATGTAGTCATGCAAAAATTCCAGGCAAGTGTAAAAGGGTTTAAAACAGGCATGGTCTTGTCTTCAGAAGCCAAGGCCTTTGCGGGCAATGACCAGCGTCGCCACAATTGACAGGGACCCATACTTGTACTTCTTGCGTTGCTGGGGTGATTTTGCTTTTGGCTGAGTGACTACTTCCTTCATATGCCTTTGATAACTTGCTTTGCAAGCTGCCTGACACAACGCACCAACGAATTAAGTCCTAGAGCGCCTAACCCCATCTTCACTGCTGCTTGCCGACAATCCTACCGATTTCTCGCTCACTTCACCAGCTAACCACCCCAATCTTAATTACTGCATGCCGACAGTCCTACAGATTTGGCTCTCTCTTTAGCAGCAAACCAAGTCCTAGCGCACCTAACCCCATCTTTACTGTTGCATGCCGACAATCCTACTGATCCAGCACTCACTTCACCTGAGTTGTGCTCACCTAACGTGACCTTGACCCTGGCTCAAACCCTGCAGGCCTGCAGCAGATGAAGCCCTTTGACCGCCTTAACTTCCAGCAGAAAATGCTGCCCTCCTCGACACAAGAAGCACCTCCTCGTCTCTCAGCCAGTGCCACATCCAGCCGGCAAGCCAAAGAAGCGATCAGCCTCCCCTCCACAAGCAGCAGTAGCCCCCAGTCCTCTGTTGCGCCCAGCAGCACAGGGAACGTGGTGGAGGAGGCTGCACCGGCCATAGTTGCTCCAAGGACGAAGCCGGGATTTGGCGTCGTGCACTTGTGTGTAAGTGGCACTCTTTGTTGTGCTTGCCTGCAGGCCACGTGCAAGCTGTTCGTGTAGATACCACTATGATGGTGTCGAGCACAGAAAGTACACGTAGATTTGTGACATTGGGCAGCAAGGAAGGCCTCCAACCTAGAACTTCATGCGCTCTGTACTCTTGCTCCTGATCAGTCTGTGTCAAATTCTGACAGCAGGGGAAGTGTTACAAGTTTGTCACTTAGTGCAGGGCATTCATTGCCCAAGTTTAGTAGGAGTCATGACGCAATGGCACAGATAATGCTTGCTGCAACTTCTCTAAGTGTGCTTTTATTTAACATACTCAAAAGGGCAGTCGCTGGAAGATGGTTGGTGCTGGGGTGTATACACCCATTCCTTAGACACTGCAAAGTTGTGTAAAAGCAAAACTTGAAAGCTTTGTGTATGCTTGTGTAGCAGGTGGGACCTTTCTAAGAACCTTAGTGCTGTCTGCTAATGTTGAACAGGCAATGCTCATGTAAATTGGCAGCTTGCAGGATCCAATAATGACTAAGAATGCCTTAGTGACCTTTGATTTCCTATTATGCCCATTCTGTCGTATACAAATGTACCTGTTTAAATTTGTTGCAGGAGGTAGAAGCGTGCCGGCTGCCTGTAGAGCGCTTCTGGGAAAATGGCGGCAATGGTAGCAGTAACGGTAACAACGGGGGGATTAAAAGTGCGGGACGTAAAGGCAACGGGAGAGGGAAGTAAGATTGCCAAAGCCCGCCGCCGTCTGATGGATTTGGCAGGGTTCGATTCTAGAGTTAGCTTTTTGCTACCTACTACTTGCCTTGAGAGCGGAGCTAATATCTAATATATGTAACTTTTGCTAGTTAGGCTTGACATGGGGTGTATGCTTTATACCCTTCAGGCAGATGAGGACCGCACCCACAATTTTGATGGATGGATGCAATTTTGTGCGAGTTTGCAAGCTTAGTGCCCTCAACCCACATCCCTTTTCTTCACCCTGTGATCTCCTGGTCCCCCCCTTTTTACCTCCAATGGTAGAGAGAGCTCTCTGCATCCATCATTGCGTGATCCAAGCATCTTTAAAGAATGCTCATTTCGCGTGTAGAGAGTGACTAGCTATTTAGTACGTATGGTTAAGTGATGTCCTTTTTAGTGTACTATGAGCGTCGCTCTTATCATAATAATATAGGTACTTAACTTCTTGGTGGGCAGGAAGTTTCATTATGATGCTGCTTGCTGTCCTGTTAACATGCTGGCTGTGTATGGTTCTTTCTTAACTTTGATCAATCTTATTAGCATCCAAGCTTGAAAATTCGGCCTGTTTTTGCTGGAATGTCCGCATGAACATCTTGTCAGCCTTCGCACACAGCACCAGCTTGTCCTCCCACCTCAGTATGAGGATAGCCCAACTCGTTTGAGGACTTCTTTGAGCCAACCAGATTTTTAGTGTTGCCTCCTTTGTGGCTGAGTGCCTAGCCCTTTTCTCCTTTATTTCTTAAAGCACCTTTTTGGTTACAGGCTTTTCCCTAGCTTCCACTCAGATGCCCCTCAGACTAGCAAATATAGCGATGTAAACTTACCTGAAAGGTTGGCCCTCCATAGGCATATATAGCAACGACCTTGCCTTACCTTATTATAGCAATATTTTCCTGGAGAGTTCTATCTTTTTTAGCATTCACCACTTTGCAGGGGACAACAATCTACTCAGTTGTAGCTACCAGCTAGTATGTCCAAGGTGCATTGCGTACTACCTAAAACGAAATGTTTGTTTCATATGAAATAGCATAAAAATTTGCTTGCCCAATCACGTGCATTTCAAAAATCAACGAGCAAAGTGTCAGGTTGAAAGGCATCACATGAGGATGTCCATACCAGACATGCCCTTTCCAGTACTGTTATCAACTCTCATCAGGAGCCGGTTTCAGGCCAAGCCTGCAACCCTCATGATCCCCATTGATTTTCCTTTCCTTCTTCGCGGTGGAGGAGCTTTACGGTACTCGGTATCAAAGTCGCTCCTTTTCCTTAATTAATGTGGGGAGTGGTTTTCACTGCCTGCGTAGTTTTTCTTTTCTTTCATCACATGAGGAGGACCAGGACCAAGGTTTCACAGAATGTATACAATGGGTTGCGTAGTCATACACAGAATTTTTCTTGGCGAATGGATTCCTGGACAAGGAGGTCCTCTAAGGTGTCACGAAGCTGCTACCCACGATTGCTGCAATGGGATGCACGCGCTGACTAGTGACTGATGTAAGTGGTTGGGCAGTGAGGGTGGTGCCCAGCTTGTCAAGGCGGATGTTAAAGACGCCACAGGCGGAGCTCTATTGGCATCACTTTGTGCGGAGGTGGTGGAGGCGTTGGACGGTGCAGATGAAGATGATGGGGAGGAGGAGGAGGGGGAGGAGGAGAAGGGGGAGGGGGAGGGAGAGGGAGAGGCAGCAGAGCATTTTGCAGCAGCAGCAGCGGCCGCAGGGGGAAAGGAGGGAGCCTTGGGCGTGGCTTTTGCAGGCTTCCTTTGCTTCCTTAGAGCAGCACGGGCTGGGCCAAACCTGTGTGCGCAACACAATCAAGCATTGGTGCAAGCCTATGTATGGGCGCATTTGAATGTGTATGTGTGTGTGTGTGCATGTGTATGTATATTAGGGCGGAGTCTGTGTCATAATATGCGTCTTATAAATAAATGTGTGGGGAAGAAGGGGCTGTAATGGGGTTCCAACTACCATCAGATACAACTCTGCTTAGAGGCCTGCATGAAGACGACAAATCCTCATATATGATTGTTTCCTTTACACGATACAATCAAGCTGTAGCGTCCCTAAGAAAGCAGGCAATTGATGCAAAAAGTACATCATATTTAAGATCAATTGGCAAAATAAAACACAACACAGCAAGTGTGTCACTTTCCTAGCCTGGCTAGGAGTGCAGTAGATTGTGCGTTACTAGATGTTACTAGCTGTTCAAAGGGTGTGAGTTACTAGTGGTGTTTGTTCTCCTAGTAGTTTGTGCGTTACTAGCTGTTCAAAGGATGTGAGTTACTAATGGTGTTTGTTAGTGTTTGTTCTCCTAGTACTTTGTGCGTTACTAGGTGTTCAAAGGGTGCTACTCACTCAAAGTCTGGCTCGTCTGTCAACTGCTTCAAGTCTTCCACAATTTCATACACTGCCATCGGCCGGCCCAGCTCTTTGGACCTGCAAAAAGGGGGTCCAGAGGGTGATAGGGCGCGTCTGCGTCTGAGCAGCAACCACCCTGCACTTACAGGCAGGAAGCCATCCTTAACAACCTCTGCTATGCGCTTCTGCTGCTGTAAATGCGACACTTGCCAACTCATCACCTGTTTTCTCCGTGTCAATACGATATTCAGACTCATGCTGTTCAGGGCACCAACAATGCACCCTACCTCCTGCACTCCTCCACTCCTGCACTCCTGCACAAACACTAAATTAAACACACGCAAACTTGCCATCTGCCCAGATTCTACACCAATATGCACCAATGCCATTGCCAACACTACTTCAAGAGCCAAGATCACTGCATTTTCCTGTTGGTACCAATTTGTAGAGGATATGAAGGCAAACTGTAACTGTGCTGCAAACAATTTTTTACCATTTGTCTCTGAATAAAATCTGTCCGCAGCCATTATATAACATGTAACAATACGCTCTCTCGCTAAGAGCACACTGAAACTCTTGCCCCACCTCTGCGCCATGTTTGCAAAGGCCTCCTGCTCTTCAGCAGTGCCTTTTAGCCACGACTTGATGATGGCAGCGATCTTGGCTGGCTGCGTCTCAAACGTGCCCACCCCGTTCTCTATCACGTATGGGATGTTGCCCTCCTCCTGCACCCATACACAGAGGATCAGGAGCAATCAGTAATGCACCCACAGATATGGCACCTAGGCTCTCTCTCTCTCTCTCTCTCTCTCTCTCTCTCTCTCTCTCTCTCTCTATATGTATATTATATATATATATGTATTATAGGTCCATTGCATTGCACAGACCGTTAACAAGGGCACCAGCATACCGACCACAGTGAGGTAGAGTGAACAAGCTGGCAGGGGAACACCAAGGAGTTCACACCGGTATAACAAACCCACCTGCTGACACCCCCCCCCACATACACACCCGTATTCACATACGGTACCGACCGTAATTACGCCGTACAGTACGGTCCAAATTACGGTCAATTAAAATTACGGTGTCAGACCGTACAAGGACGGTGCCACCGTACAGTACGATTTTGACCGTAATTTGGCCGTTTGGCTCCAAAACAAATTTTCTTTTTGCAACAATTGTTTATGGATAAAACACAAATTATCAACCAGGAATCAAGTACTGCGTCCGACTTCGAGTTTCCATGCAAGCCACTGCTGGGCCCACCCCCGAGCTGATGCAGACCCAACCCAGCCTCAGGGCTGTTCAGGCATTGTGTGGCGTCAGCACATAAGAGGAGCATGCTGGAGGTGGAAATGGGAGGTGTTTGGGGCAGTAAGGCCTTTCTGAGGCCAACTTTGCACCGGCAGTGCCAGCCCCCCCGCTGATGCATCCCCAACCCAGCCTTAGGGTCGTTCATGGAAGCATTGTGTGGCGTCAGGACATGGGAGGAGCACACCGGGGAGCGAAAATGGGAGGTTTTGGGGTGGAGAGACCTTTCTGAATCCATTTTTGCACCGGCAGTGCCAGCTTGGCACCGTACCGTACACCGTACAGTAAATTGCCAGAATTACGGTAAATTACAATCCTCCAAAATCGTAATTACAAATTAATTTACAAAAATTCGGTACGTACAGTAAAAAGCGTATCGTACCGAACACCGTTAAGTGCACAGGCCTGCCCGTATTGCAAGCCCGCATCCACTTGACATACACTAGGATATATACATTCACACACTTGCAAACACACACAGACCAGCAAGGCGGCCATGCCATCATCAAGACACGTGGGCATACATGTGTGTCACCTTTCAAGCAGGCGCAAAGTTGAACGCACCTGGCAAGGCACGTTGCCATTCAGAAGGATGGGCAGCCCTGAGATCAGCGCCTCAGCTATGGTTCCTGGCCCTGCCTGTGTGGCAAACGCAAACACAGTCATGTGCACCAGCGCAAGTGCAGATACAAATGTGCACAAATGCAAACACAAAAGTGCTTACGCGCAAGAATGCAGGAACTAGGGTATGCCGGATCTGTGTACGCACAACGCATGTGACTAGGGTTGGCCAGAACCCATATACGGTGCATGTCCGGTATTTTTTGCAGGGATTTCATCAAACATACGGTCATATACGGCGCATATATACAGTTCTGGCCAACCCTATATATGACTGTATGCACGGTAAGTTCCCTGCTTAAAACACCGTGTATACACCAGAGACGGATTCATGTATGGTTTTGGCCAACCCTAGCAAATACAATTGCGTGCACATGTGTTGCGTTGGATATTCACAAACACGCTTGGCAGATCTCACGCAGGCATCAAGAATGTGGAGGGCAACACGCATGTATCACACAACACAGATAGACGCAGGCTTCTCACAGGCGTCAGGGCTGTGAAACACACACACACAGAAAGGCCTGTAGCAAAGAAAAGGATTGAACAACAAACAACCATCCACAGAGGACGTACGACGCCCTGCACTGAAGTTGCACATGCCCGTCCATGTGTATGTCCGTATGCAAAGCACCTTACCTTGGTGATGATGCAGTCGCATGCGCCCATCCATTCATGGATGTTGTTCACAAATCCGCAAGCCTTAACAGGCATGCCACCTGGGGGGGTTGCTGTTGACAGCCTTCCGAGCAAGCGTGCATTGCGGCCACAGATGACAACCACCTGCAATGCACACACAAGAGAGAGTGATGCGCACATGTACGTGGGCCTGTATACGTGCATAGAGCGTCCAGCATGGTGTCATGTACAATTGTGTTTGCTTTACGCTTGAGGACACCTGCGAGCCTTGTACTGAGCAAGTGCCTCTTTCAGCCCTTCCTGATTTGAAACTACAACAAGTAGGATTTGGAACTACATGCACCACACGTGAGGGAGCTACAACTCCTAGAAATAAATAAATATTCAATGAGCTGTACTTGGAACTACAAGCACCACACGTGAGGGTGAGTCACTTGTGACCAATACAAGCACTGACGGAGAGGAGACTACACGCACCGAGGGAGACAACAAGCACTGACAGAGACTACAAGCACTACACGTGAGGGACGACCACACTCCTGACCACCAAGCCTGGTAACACGGTTGGCCAGGATAACGTATGAGCACTGTACATGACCAATGGTATAAACCGAAGTTTTCAAGCTCCTGTGTATGCACTATGTGTGGTTTTGGCCAACCCTACTTACAGCATGCATGCCTTACAGTTTATCCACCTTGTGCTCCTCACCCAATTTCTACAACATACGCACAAAAATGTACGTAGGCCAACCTGGGCATTCCTGCGCTTCCTCACCTGCGCAGTGGGACCGAGCTCCTGCCCCAGCTTAGCTACAGTGACCTCCAAGGCGCCCATGCCTTCACCACCCCCCACCAACAAGATGGCCGGTAGCCCGGGGTCTAAGCCCAACCGCCGCCTCATGGCTCGTCGGTTGGGGAGGCTGTTTGAGAAGAGCGGCCGAATGGGTAGGCCTGCATGCATGTGGTTGCATGACTCTGTTCAAGGAACGAGTGCTGACAAGGAAGGGTGTAGGGGGGGAGGCGTGCAAGGAAAACGGTCAGATGGGTAGGCCTGCATGCACGTGGTTGCGAAATGTGGTTGTATGGTAGTGTTTGGAGGTGAGTGCTTGCTGGGGAGGGCGTGTGGGTAAAGAGTGGTGGGGGGGGGGGCGTGTGAGAAGAGCGCTTGAATGGGTAGGTTTGCATGCATGTGCATGGCGGTGGCGTGATGGCATTCAGGATGCAGCCCCACCTGCCTCTTCACGGCTCGTCAGCTGAGAAGGCCGTACATGAGAGAAAGATGATTGAGCAAGTGGGTCTGTATGCATATGGTGGCAGCGCCAATCAGAAGGCCGTGGGAGTGGGCATGGTGGTTGCACCAACCGTAAAGGGTAAAAGAGTAAAGAGGGGTTTCATCTGGAAATTAGCGGGCCTGGAGGAGCGTATTTCTAACAAATTGCAAGGAGGTATGGGGAGGGAGGTCATGCGAGAAATTGGCACTGACCACCACCTTGGTGAATTATGCTAGATGACAAAACATTCAAACGGGGCCTTCCATCCAGCACTGCTACACACATAAAAAAACATGCGCACACATACGCACGTGCACACTCACACACATAAACACACACACACAACCTCCCACCTCTTTGAATGAGCTGCTCTTGCACGAGGCCGTTTTTCCTTGCCAGTCCTGCACAGAGCTCTGTGGGTACAAAGCAGCGGGTCACGCTGGAATGGAACCACGTGTTGTGGCACGTGGTGAAGTCAGTCACGACCTGCATGGATGGAGGTGCACGTGCACGTACACAAGCTTGGTTGGTGACATGATTGCTGAGAAGATTGAAGCACGCGTTGTGGCACGTGGTGAAGTCAGTCACGATTTGCATGGACGGTATGTGTGTGTGCGTGTGTGTGATTGTGTGTGTGTGTGTGTAGAGGTGCACGCGTGCGTACACAAGCTTGGTTGGGTGACACGATTGCTGAGAAGATCAAAGCCAGTTGAGCATCTTTGAACTCAGGCAGACAAGGCAAAACGCATGAGGGGTGCTTTGCAAGAGTCCCATACAAAGCAACGACGGTCTACAATATCTTGTAAAGCGCCTGTCATAATTTGGGTGGAGGGGGTACACTGGTGGCGTGCAAATCTGGGATCAATGTTGCTTCGCGAAGCTTTCCGCTTTTTGCCTGTACCGTAACGAGTTAATTTTTGCATACATACTTGTGGCACGTATTAAACCTTGGACTATTATCACAAGATCCAGAAATGCCTTGCGGGCTGCTCAAACTAAGGAAAGGTTTGGCTCAGAAACGCCTTTCAGCACTGAGACCTTATTACTTAAGACCCATCAAATTGTAATTGCACGTAACACACGCAAGATGAGTGGTACTCCCGTTTGTGTGACTGGCACCACACAGGAGGCGGACATTAAAACGGTAGGGACACACACCTGGCAGGCTCGCATGCACAAAAGCCGCATACCGACACCATGCACAGACACCATGCTATATACACCATGCTATATACACCATGCTATATACACCATGCTATACCAACACCATGCACAGACACCCACCGTTGCAAAGTTGACGGGCTTCATGGCTCCGCTGTGCACACGCTGCTTTAGAATACTGAGGGGGACATGCTGCATGAGGGGGTGCACTGACACCTGCACACGTACAGAGTGGCTGGAGGCGTTTGAAGCAGGAGCATGGTGCAGAGGGCAAAGCGCATACGTACAGGGTGGCCAGAAGTATCAAAGGCTTTAATCTAAAGCAGGAGCATGGTGTAGAGGGTAAAGCGCATATGTATAGGGTGGCCAGAAGAATTGAAGCAGGAGCATGGTGCAGAGGGCAAAGCGCATACGTACAGGGTGGCCAGAAGTATTAAAGGCTTTACTCTAAAGCAGGAGCATGGCGTAGAGGGCAAAGCGCATACGTATAGGGTGGCCAGAAGAATTGAAGCAGGAGCATGGTGTAGAGGTGCACTTGGTTTTTGAAAAGAATGTTGCGTTAGTTTGTGAAAAGAATGTTGAAGGTGCACTTGGTTTATAAAAAGAATGTCGCGTGCCTATTTTATGATGGGCCAGGTCAGTTCAGACCTCCTTGTTTGCTTCCCCCCAACAAGTCATACTAGCTAGCCAAGCTGAACCAAAACCAAAGCGTCCGCAGAATTGACCGCCCCGATTGGGCTTAGCACATCACTTCCTGATGTATGCATCTCCTCAGCTTGTCCTGCACAGATTTAAGCTAGAGTACCCACCACAGCATCTGGCTGGTACTTGTCAAAGGCACGGTTCATCCCGGAGCGCATGAACAGGCCAACGAAAGCAAGGTAGGGCACGTGGAACCACTTGGGCTGCATGTGCGCGCACATGTGTGTATGAAGCAAATCTATTTTTGAGCAACTGTGCATGCACGTGTTGGTGTGTTTGCACAAATAGGGCGACTAATAGCTTCATAATACACGTGGAAGTATTTGGGCTACGCGTGCGCGCACAAGCGTGGTGCACACGCTTTTGTGCGTGAAACAAAACACATCAATGTGTCAAAAAACAGGCCTACAGTAGCAAGACGCTGCCTGCGTGAACCTGCCCACCCCAAACCCCCTCTCTGGTGACATTCCTAGCCTTTTGTTCATGGCCATATTTCTTGCCATATTTTTGGCACACAGTCGCCTGTGTACACACCCAGCTGCAACCTCATTCTGAGTTTTTGTATGCCACTGCACTTTGACCACTGGTTGGCAATAAGCTGTGTGTACACACCACAGAGCACCTCGGCTAATCCCAAGTGCTCCCACTCCCACTCAGGACCTCCAATACATACCTCAACATCGCACCCCAACCTAACCTCACCTGCGTCATCTGGTAAGAGATGCGCCACAGGATTGAGTGCCTCACAAGGAAGGCATAGCTGTCTGGCATCTTGCGAAACGGCCAAGGCGTGTGCTCCTTCCACATGTCCACAATGTCAATCTGAAGAGCAGGTTTTGGTGAACATGAGTTGCCACTGCTGCGTCTTTATGCGTGAACATAACTTGTTACTGCTGCGTTTTTAAGCGGCGTCTTTATGCCGTTTCCCTGTGCTTTCAAATTTGTATTCTTGCATGACTCACACATACACACATGCACAGTGTAGGTTGGTTCGTCCTTGTATTCACTGGTTTGCATTCAGCACATTCCCTAGGAACGTGTTCTCCTCTCCAAATCACTTCAATCACACGCTATCTGGTCCCTGAATGACCCCATTTCCTCTTCACAAACGCATGTACACATACAACATACATATACACGCATATTTATAAGGTTGGCCAGAACCGTATATTTACACCGTATATGACCGTATATTTGATGATTTCCCTGCCAAATAAACCGTATACCGTTCCTTACCGTACTCACCCCGGTGCCCAAATTTCAGAAATAATGAAGGTAACCCCGGGTAACCCCGGACCCTGTAAATAAATATCTTAGCCTTCCCTGCACCAACCCCAGTGGGCATTTAGCCCAGTCAGCAGTCAGTGCCTGTACAAGTGTGTGTGTATGCATGCACATGCGCGTTTGTGCGTGTGCATGTGTGTTTCTCTTTCACGCTTGTTGTGCGTGTGCATGTGTGCTTCTGCTTCACGCTGATCCCGCTCCTCTTTTGCCTGCTGCAGCCTGGCTAAGTCGGCTTTCTGCTGCTCCTCCTTTTGCTGCTGCAACACTGCTTTTTCCTCTGCTGTAGCTGCCGACTTGACGAATAAGCTTTTAAACGTCTGCTGGAACACACCTTTGGGCGCAACCGGTGCTGCTGACGCTGGGGCTGGTGTTGGTGCTGGGGCTGGGGCGGGGCCTGGGAGGGGAGCAAGGGGAACGGGGGGGGGCCTTCTCCGCTCATTGCTGTTTAGCCACCCACCAAACTTTATTTTCGCCAAACCCTGGAAACCCCGGAGCCTCTGAATAAATATATATTTTACGATGCCGATATCACGCCGGAGGGCAAAGAACGTTATTTACCCGGGGTGAGTTAAGAAAGGTACGGTACACACCGTATATATATGGTTCTGGCCAACCCTACATATATACACACATCCGACGCAACTCACACACACAAACACATTGCATGCCCACCTGGTACTCCTCCCCATGCTTCTCCTTGAACGCATCCCTGATGGCCTCAGCGCTTGCTCTGTGCCCCCCCCCCGTGTTGGACATCATGATGAGCAAACGCTTGGGACCGCCCTTTGATGAAGACTCTTTTTCTGCGATACACGTTGTTGTGGGCAAGCGCAAGTTTGTGTTCAACCAACGGAGGTTGAATTGTGGGATGAGTGCCCCTTAAAAATTGGGGTGCCAAGTGAGAAGCAAGATCCTACGTCAGGGTGATAATGGGTGTGTGTGTGTGTTTGCGCACGTACATTGGGATGGGCGCGCACTTGGGGCTACCATCTGATGGCCAGCTCTTTCTTTGAAATATATTTTTGTGGGCAGAGGCACAGTTAGTGCGCATTCAATAGAGGTCAAGATGTGCATGCAGATCTGTCAGTGCGCATTGAACAGAGGCCAACATATGCAGATCTGATTAGTGTCAAGACAGGCACATGCTTGGGGCGACTACCTGATGCTCTTCCAGAAATGTGGCAAGAGGTGCATATGTTTTCAAAAGTGGTATGGACATCAGCATGAGCAGCATGCAGGCTCTCTCCTACGGAGGCTGGTGTTGATTATGGTCGGTTCTAAAAAGGCAGCATTTCTCAGGAAAGCATTTTCAGGCTAGTGCGTCTGGACAGATTGCGGCCTTGTGCGAGATGTTCCATCACTTGTGCGAAGGATTAAAGCATACATGCTGCTCCTTACGGACAAGCATAGTTGATGCTATGTATCATATTTAGAGTTGGTCAGTAGTCAGAACCGTATATACATATATACCCCGTGTATGACCGTGCGTATGGTATCTCCCTGCTAAAACACCGTATACACACCAAATAAACACATATATGTATGGCTTTGGCCAACCCTAGTCATATCATGACAAGTAGCTTTGGCAGCGACCTTGCCTTACACTGGATCCAACCAAAACTCTGATACAAACAGAATAATGCTAAACTTGTGTCCACAGCAATCCTTCTATTCAAGCTACGGTCCTCATTCATCTTAATCCTCAATACCTGCAATCCAATGCACAGCTCGCGAGTGTTCAACCATGGGATTGCAAACACGGATGCAATGACACACACATACACCCACATAACACCAGCATCTTATTGGCTCTCACCTGGAGGCGCATTTGAGTACGGCATCAGGGCAGTTGCCTTGGCTGCCCCTCCTCCACCCGCCTGCATGCAAATAAAGAGCAGCATCACATACTTGGATTTTAGGAGGGGTGTTGAAGAAAATGAAAGGAACTGAAGCAAGGAGCTGATTCGTAGCTGCCGCGCATGTGCAGTGTACATTATATGCATGTAATCCATTCCATTTGTGGATGCTAGAGTTTCATCTCATGATGACAGTGTGCCTGCGTGATGTGGTAGCATCACATACTTGGATTTAGGCGTGTGTGTTTGATGTGTATGTGTGTGTATGCGTGTATGTGTGTGTGGGAGTGGGAGTGTGTGTGTGGGAGTGTGTGTATATGTGTGTGGGGGGGAGTGTGTGTGGGAGTGGGTGTGGGAGTGTGGATGTGGGAGTGTGGGAGTGTGGATGTGGGAGTGTGTGTGTGTGTGTGTGTGTGTGTGTGTGTGCGCCTGTGTGTGTGTGTGTGTGTGTGTGTGTGTGTGTGTGTGCGCACGGGAGTGTGTGTGTATGTGTGTGTGTGTACGTGCGTGCGTGTGTGTGATGTGAGTTAACAGGTTTATGCTTGCAGGAGGTATCTGCAAACAGTGATGCATGTTTGTACACGTGTGTGCAATTGCTTCTTGCTGTTGCTTGCGATGGTTGGATGCTATGATTGTGATGCTGCGCAGCATCTTGATTTTGTGTGTGGTGCGGCTGACCGGACAGGAACCGTGCAAATCTCACATAGATGCCTCCTCCAACTCCAGTGCCCAGGGCAGCTCCTCCCCATCCTGCAGGTAGCCTGGGCAAGCTGATGCTGTGCTTAAAGGTGCTGCTGGGTGGCCGGTTGTTGGGCAAACCCGATGGTAACTGTGTAAGACTTTTATCCGCCACCTCCCTGCCATTTGCGGAGGCATCTGCTGACGCGAGGGGCTGAAATAATAATTTCGATCGACCTGTCTTGCTCTGCTTCTCTGCTCGGCCTCCTCCCCTCCTCCCCCCATTCCCAAATTGCGAGCTCAGCAGGAGACAAGGCAAGCCGGGATGCAAGAGGCCATGGTCATTATCGTCCAGTGAAGAAATCCGTAGAACCATTTACACCTGGGGCTTTCGCAGGTATTCACCGTCACTTCTTCATAATTCGTTAACTACAATATTTTAAAACAACGTATAAATCGCTGATTAGGGATTCCCCAAAGCGTATTGTTACTGGTCGGCAATTGTGCGTCCGTTGTTGCGTGCTACTGGGGGCTCTGCCGGGAAGCAGCCGTCAAGGCCTTCACCCGTAGTCGGAGCATTCCGTTTTCCTCCTGCAGGGAAAAGTCAATCACACGTGACCAAGATCTCAGTCTGTATTATAAATAATGCGTCCATGTAAGCTCATAAATGTATTCAGAACCGAATATGGTTTTTTAATACCAACATGTATACGCGATATGTACGCGATAAAACCGCATTGCCTACAATACAGGGAAATTGTCCCTCAGGAGTAATCCATAACAGGCTCATCCGGTAGCTCTTAAAGAGGTGCATACCCGTATCCAATTCTAATATGCCTACAGATCAAAGTTTAATGGGCTATCAGGCCTGTTCAAAGCCAAAAAGACCCCAAAATGGCCAATCCTTTGCACAAAGAAATCCAAACTTATTTAACCACCAGACTGCACCAGACATAACTGTTTTAATGCAAATACGTTTATTATGTGTCGTACCGTCAATTTATACACGTTTTTGGCCCACCCTGACATATACCGTGTACAAGACGTACGTATGAGGTGGAGCGACTTCATGCTAAATATACATAAGCATCAGCAACCAAGCAAAGGTCTGGGGGATGACAGCACATGAACCTTGGCCTGGAAAAGGGCTTCCTTTCGTTTTGGTGGTGAAGGGCTTGAAGAGTGGGGGGGGGGGCATTCCACCACCGATCCTTGATGCCAGGTGCTTTCATGACATGACACATACAGACATACACACACACACACACACACACACATACACACACTCCAGTGCAGGCCGCCTTAACTACGGAAGTACAGCTTCTGCCCATCTAGGTACCTCTGGAAAAACGTCATCCTCCTACCCACCTGCATGTTTTCTAGAGCCATTTTTGTGGATTCAGTTTCGCCGCGCGCTGCAGCTGCTCTTAAACCTGCAGCCTCGCTATCCCTTTCAGCCTGTAAGCACCAATCAAATGAGCAGTAATAAGCAGTTAAGTAAGAAACATGCGATGGTGAGGGACATGGGCTGTCTTATCAGAGTTGGAGACAAATAGAGTCAAAGGATGTCAAGACGCACAGAGGCCAGGTATGATGTGGCACACCGACCTTATTTGCCCTGGCCAGAGCGTCATGAAGGGACCGAGTCCGCAGTTCAGCCTGACGCGCAGCAAGGGCATGTGCACGCGCACAACGTTGCGCTTCCCTGATATCACAAGTCAGTCCTGCTACACGCCCCTCCAGGGCGCGAATCTGCAGAGCAGCACCAAGGCAAAGCGAGGGTAGATAGGGTACTGTTTGATCCACTTTGTCATTGGTGCCGTACACAGGGAGGACTACAACCTATGTGCATCAAAAGGATCAGTGGGAGACAGCTTAAAGTATTTGAGATTGCACACATACAAGGTACTCTAAGTACAAGGAAAGGAGAATGAGAGAGATCAGAACATCAGCAAGATTGAGGGTAGGAGTCTGTGCTTAAACCACTTTGAACAGCCAAGGGTGTAAAAATCCCACCTGCCGCCGCATATCTTTGGCTTTCTCTCCAAGGGGGTCCATCAAGCTTCCTCCAAGAGCTGCATTTACACCAAATTCTGCACCATCACCCCCTCCTCTTCTTGCAGCAGCTAAGGCCAGCTCTAGCTCTGCGACCTTGCTGTTCAGGCTGAGGTTTGTGTTCGCTAGGTCCTGTGTGAGTGTGTGCAGGTGTGAGTGTGTGTTTGCACGTGTGTATGTATGTGACTGCACGTGGGTAGCCATCACAGCACCAGTGTATGTGCCAAAATAGTGTACCTTGCATGCTACACCGTGTTTTTGAGCCGTGATTTTACTCAATAAGAAGTTCTGACTAATTCCAGGCAGCAGTTTCATCAAGGAAATCCAAAAGATTTTAAGGCCACAACAGTCAAGCTTCCATCGAATGCAATTGTTTTAATCACCTGTGTGGCTGCAGCAGCTTTAGAAGCGTCTTGCTCATACATCTCAAAAAGAGGGCCGAGCTGTGCCGGGTGCGTGTCTTGATGCCTTGCAATCCTTTGGTGCAGCGTTCCGATCTGAGCCATTAGGTCACACTGTTGAAGCTGGCTGGTGGCCTGCGTGGTTTTATTTGAGTGTTTGAACACAGCAATGGCAAACTATAATAGGAGAGGATACACACTCAAAAAGTGGCATTGCCATGTTGGAAAAAACAAAAAGGCGACTTATATCCAGGCCCTAGTACCTGTGCCTCCTCCAGTTCCACTTCCAGCTCCTCACGCCGACGCTTCTCCTCCTCACGCCCTCGTCTCTCCCGCTCCAAAACACCCAGCAGGATGCGCAAACGCCCCTCCAGTTCCTGGTCACCCTCCCTACTCCCTCTCTCCCCCAACTCCTCATGCCTGGCTCCATTTCCATCTGCTTCGTGCCCTCTGCGTGCGGGGTATTGCCTGGAAGGTGATGTCACACCAGACACGCCAGCTTGGGGGCCTAGCAGGCGGCTCCTTTGCTGGCGTCGTGCAATGGCTGCTGCCATGCCTGTGTGTATCAAACAGGCACATAGCAGTTGACAGACTCGGGCGACAAAGCAATACGTCAGCTCTTGGAATGGCATTAAAACACGGTTTGGTACAAGCTCTACATGTGCTTGTCACGCACTGACAGGCAGGCATGACAATACCCTTCTCTGAGCTTACGGCCCTTGAGCTATGCCTCACTACTAACCCTGGAAATGAAAAGAGTGAGCAGCCTCGACATTCGACATGGTATGGATGTGCATTTGTCAGGCTCAAAAATCAGAGCACATACAGCCCCCCTGTGCAGATCCAGCAACCTGGGTGCCTCACGATGATACGAGGCTAGCTTGCCTGTGTTCGTGGTGGCGTCACCGTCACTCCGTTCCCTTGATGTGTGGGAATCACGTGCGGATCTGCGGCCAGCATGCCCACTGTCGTCAGAGTCCCACGTGGCACCTTCAGCAGAGAGCCTGCCACCACTGCCTCGATCCGAAGAGGAAGAAGATCCACTTGCACTGACTGCTGCTGCCACACGGCGCAAAGCTGCTGCTGCTGCCTCAGACGCTGCTGCCTGCCTTGCTGCCGTGCAGCTGTTGCCTATATGGGGCTGGGAGAGGGAAAGGGGGGGAGGATCTGTGGCTGTGATGCTCTGGGTGGTATGGCCTGGCTGTGGTAGACAGGAGGGAAGGATGGGGAATGGGGAACAGTTTTTATTTTAGTAATGGAAATGGCATGCTGTTCTTGATCCACACACACGTTGTGCAATTGTACAGTCAAAGAAACAGATTTTTGATTTTGGAATTTGCAACAGGCTTTCTTTATTTAGCACAAATTTGATGTGCATGCCAGGGGGACGAGGGCTTCATAAAAAAGGATAGCAAATGGACTTCCTCTCAGTGTTATCAGAGTTAATAACAGCTAAAAGTTTTACGATAATAACGCTACCCATACCTGCATGCCGTATGCTGCGCCTTGGCTGCTTTCCTCCTCTAGCAGCAGAAGTTTGGTCAGGCGCTCCTGTTGATGATAATGACGGCTTATTCAACAGCAAAGAAGCAAGCACAAGGAACAAGGTGGCGCTCTTGCTGTTCTATAGCTCAATTCTATGCGTGCAACAGTCACGAGTTTTCTAAAGCATAAAATCTGCCTGAGTGTTACAATACCAAACGCCGTACCTGCTTCTGCAGTTGCCTCTGTGCTCTTTGGTACCTGCAATGCACAAGGAACAATGAAATGACAACGGAGCTGTAAGATAGCTCAGCAAGTGAAATGTTGTTTTAAACACCTTTTACTTATAGAAGCATCAAGCCTCTAGAAACGCTCTGTCTTGCAAATGCAAACATCTACACACGTGCGATAAATAAGGGTGTGCCAGCCTTTAGTCAAGGCTCGACAAGGTCAAGCCTCGTCGAGCCTTGACGTCACTGCTGTCAAAGCCTAGACGGCAACTAGGGTGTCCATTTTGGGGGGAAATTCCTAAAAATCGACCGCAATTTTTGTATATGAAATAACACATTTTAGTGTGATGTAAACGCAAAAACTGGCATATCACAATGTCACAGTCTTGTTCAGGGAAGTGCCAGACTTAAATTTCTCGACGCCCCAAAAAATGGGCAGTAATTTTGTACATTATTTTCTTAATATTATCAAATATTATTCAAAATATATACAGCTTATTCCCGGCCAATCTGATGTGCGTATGCTGTCCAGGCAATGCACCAGAGAGATTCCCCAAACACTTCCTTCAGTCCGGTCTCTTCACGATAGTTGATTATTAATTATAAGTCAACTCCAGGAAAACTTTTGGCTCAATCCGCGCAAGTTTCAGAAAGTGATTTTCTAACCGTAATGCACCAACTAGGGCCTATATCGACGAGCCTCGTCCTCGACGACACTCGTCGAGCCTCGCTGGCAAAATCATACACCCTAGTTACCCATGCTTAGCTATCAATTATAAAGCAGCAAGGCATAGTGCGTATGCGGAGTGCACCAGAATCAAACCCCAGTCATCACTCAAGCAAACGCTGTACAGGCCATGCACCCGTGTGCGTGCAAGTTACACAGTTGCACAGCATGCAAGCAACATGTGAGGCACCTGCGTGAGGACGCCTTGACAGCAGCGCCCGTGTCACCCTCCTCCCTCTCCAGAGACTCGCGCAGTGCGTGCTCTCCGGCACGTCCCGCCTCCAGCTCAAAGAGCAGCTGCTCAGACGCATGGCCGCTCATCTTGCCACACTCCTTGCCCAACAAAGCCATGCCCAGCGCAAGTGGTTGCTGCGGTTGCTGCTCCCCACCCGTCATCCGTGGCTTGACGAGGCGATCTTGATCTGGCTGTGCACTCAGATCGTTAATTTTCAAGCTGTGAGGGGGCCCAAGCTGCAGCCTCCGATAGCACTTCCGACCGTCCCTGTTGCTAGCATCACTTACACCCCCACTGAGGGGGTCACTCCCAGGAGGTTTGCGTCTATACGTGCCGCAGCCACAGGGAGTGGAGGAGCATCTGCGATGTGGCACAGTTATTGACGTGGGTTGAGAACAAGAAAAGAAAGAAAACTGTGCAGTGGCACAGTCATTGTTGACGTGGGTTACCAAAGACGTTTTTCCATTTTTTGCACACTGCAACCTTTCCAAAACGCGGCTATGAAGTGTGTATAGCAGAGTGACTTTTGTCCATCTGCCCACTTTTTCCTCTTCCTCCTCTACTTCTTCATTATTGCGTTGATTTGTTATGAGTTGGTTTTCCTTGACGTGTGGACTTGCGGGGTTGTTACAAATGGAGATGTGCCTGTGCCAATGCTAGGGTGTGTTCCTGTGCGTCCTAGTACCGTGTGTGGGGTGTAGGGTATATTCTTGTGCGTCCAAACAGCGAAGCTAGGTTCAGCCAAAACTGTGTACACACACCGTATATACACGCACGTTCAGAGGATTACCTGCTTTACATACCGAGTACACACTGCTCATTCACGTACGATCACCGCCAACCTTGAACTTGCGGCTTGTGCAGCTGCTCCTTTGATCACAGATTACAGACAAGTACCTGCCTACACCAGCATCCATCCTCGCTAGCATGCAAGCACACTAAAGTGAGCAACTGTATACAAGCACTCCAGTGAACCCGCCCAAACTCTTTCATGCCCACAAACCTGCAAGTAGGGGCAAGAGGTTCGGTGTTGCTGCTGAGGGAGTTCTGCACGGGTGACGTGCGTGCGTGTTGGGCCACAGCAGTGTAATTAACGCTGCAGGCTGCTTTGAGATCAGGGCTGCATGGCCGACTGCAGCAGCCGCCCACACGGTAATTCCAGGGTTTGGGGTGCGCAGCCCTACGCACAGGTGACGTGTTTGCAATCTCTCCCCCCACCCACGCCCCCCTCCCACTCAAGCTCCCGGCCTGTCCCCGCTGTAGCGATGGTGACGGGGACCTGCTGTTGCATCGCCCTCTCAGCTTTGAGGAAGACAACTCTGCACCCTCACGTACTGAGCGGTGGCTGTTCTGCAGCTTTGCGTCACCTCCCCACAGACCTCCACACCCAGACGGCGCGCCTGATCAGCAGGAGGGTTTACAGCAGGGTTGGAAGGTATTGTGCAAAGGTTTACAGGAGGGTTTACAGCAGGAGGGTTTACAGCAGGGTTGGAAGGTATTGTGCAAAGGTTTACAGGAGGGTTTACAGCAGGAGGGTTTACAGCAGGGTTGGAAGGTATTGTGCAAAGGTTTAC
>Ga0307968_1000823_pt1 | contig 23866 bp, 28 predicted proteins | sample OrgLakmetagen650_FD_201834 | JGI IMG/M metagenome (GOLD analysis project Ga0307968, IMG submission 201834) | Saline water microbial communities from Organic Lake, Antarctica - #650 | ecosystem: Environmental > Aquatic > Non-marine Saline and Alkaline > Saline | place: Antarctica: Organic Lake...
CAGACAAAAAGGGTACCGTTCTGCTCCTTTTAGAGTTCTGCATCCATCTGCATACGCATCAATACCTGAAGCTATAATGCCGCAGAGTTATGGGACAAAAACTGAGATACGGACGCCCATGCACACGTGACCTACCAGGCACCCATAACTGGCTTGCACAGTCCCACATTGCTTCTATTTCTTCGAAATCCCACTGACTATCTCATGCTGGCACAATCCTGTAAGTTTGGGGTTAATTGCTGCTTCATTGGCTTGACTCACCCCGCGGCCTGCACCGAGTGCGTGTACCTGTGACTTTTGGAAATGTCCACAGACCCCCCCCCTTTATCCAATTTACTTTAAAAGGGTGCCAATCGACTGGGCTTGAGCTGAGGATTCCAAATATATAACTATATTTTCGGGAAAATGCCCCAGTAAAATTGTGGAGGGGGGGCCCCAAAAAATCGAGTCCCCCCCCACCCCCCCCCCTCTCCCGACCTTCTTTGATTGAACTCATTAATATACCAATCGATAGCTCTCAACCTCAGGATTGCGATAACAAATAAAAAAAGCGTTTAATAGTTGACGTCCAAAAGTTACAAGGACTGGCGCCTCCTGGTGAAAGGCAAGTCCCTGTGGTCCCTCAGGGATGTCCATCCACCCCCCAAAACCTCCCTTCTGGTGCTCCCACCACCTAGACAAAAAGGGACCAATCTGCCAGAGGGGGTCAATGGAGGCCCCAAACAGGGGTACTTTAGATTTTTGAATTGAGTATGGGCACCCCAAAGGTACTCATAACACCTAAGCTTTAAAATTGCAAACATGGGTGCACATGTCTAATTGTCCGCGGCGTGAACCCTACTTTTCACTGCCAATCCGCCAGATCTCATCACCTACTGCACCAAACTGAATAAATTTTAAATTAATGGTGTTCTTTAGATAAATAAACGTCATTGCAACAAAAATGGAGTGAAACAACCCAGTAGTTGGTCAGATACTCCATTTTGGCCCATTTCCCTTAAAGAAAATCAACAAAAGAGGTGCCAAAAAGGTGGAAAACCAACCTTCACCAAATCTGCCTTTCAAAACCCAGGATGATTTGTTATCATAAAGGAATTCCTCCTGTATTGTTTTGGGATGAAAAGAGGTTTTCAGTGTTTTTCACAGTGTTTTTCACAGCATTCTGCTTGGGCGGGGCATGCCGCATGGTGGCCTGTTATGTGAAAACTCAGAGCCAAAATTTGAAAAAGAAGAGAAAAGTCTACGCTAGTAGTGGTACTAAACCCTAAAATGCCAAAGTTTGAACTGGATTTCTGTCCAGACCACTGGGGTGGTCCTTTTGGCCCCAAACTTCATGAACCATCTATTATATCATTCAAACATTATTGTATCAAAAAAGTCACGTTTCAGGACATTTGCTCCGTTGCCCCCCTCTGCCAACCTGCACCATATTGAATTCTGCATCCATCTGCATACGCATGAAGACCTGCCTGAAATTAAACTGATGCAGAACTATGGGGCAAAAACATGTATGGACGCCCATGCACGCATGACCTATCTTCCAGGCACCCACAACTATTAGCTTGCACAGCCCCACATTGCTTACATTTCTTCAGAAATCCACGAGATATCTCAAGCTAGCACAATCCTGGAAGTTTAGATGCTGCTTCACTGGATTGACTCACCCCGCAGCCTGCACCCGAGTGCGTGTGCCTCTGAATTTTTAGACATGTCCACAGACCCTTATATCCAGTACCGTCCAAAATCAATGCTTCCTACACCCTCCTGACACAGTACTTAATTCAGTGTGGTTTGTACCATATTTGTTTGGATGTGCTTCTTTTTAGCCACCGGGCAGTACTTATAGTCTCCTAGAAGGGGATATGGAATGTCATGGTCATTTGTGGGGCAGAGGCAGAACTCCTTGCATTTATGCATGGCAGATCTAGTTTGGTAAGTGTATACTGGATTTCTTTTGGGGCGCGGTTGTTGGATCAGAGCAGCTAAACATGATTGCAGTTGACCCGCAAAACTGACATCGTTGTTGCTGGTTGGGGTTAAAAGGTAAGAGCCAGTTTGGATAATTCCCACTTGTGTTGCACTACCTGTGTGTGCGCGTACAATCCCTTGTCATTCCATGGTGGCACGGTCGACGTTTGCTTGTGCTAGCAGGTACGCTCTGTGCGCACTCTATTCCACTGTAGCTCCTGTCCTACTAGGTCCCGTCCTACTAGCTCCTGTCCTCCTAGCTCCCGTCCTACTAGCTCCCGTCCTCCGTGGTTGAAGCGGTTGAAATCAACCGCGGTTGAAGTAGAGCAGTCGAAATCAACCGCTCCTCGGTTGAAATGATTTCAACCAAGGGGAGCGGTTGATCCAAGTTGAAATCAACCGCGGTTGAAAGCAACCGCTTCAACCGCACTTCAACTGATTCCTGTTTTGTCTGACGCTAGCTAGTAGACTCTTACTTGTCGGTCGTCTGTTTCTAGGTATAGACAAACCAGCCTCCCCCTTGTCCTCTTTTTCTAGCAATGGAGCCTGCACCCAATTGCATAGGCCACTTTTTAGCTCACTGTCTCCCTTCCTCTAGGCTGTCCTCCCCACCATAGACTTGGTTTTGAGAGCGACTTGGCTTAAAGCTATACGGGAGACTTTTGCTTGTAGTCTTGGTTTGAGTTGGAGTTGGTTTTGGCGCACCAGTCATCGCAATGCCTTAGCCCTGGCTCCTAGCTTCCATTGATATTACCTCTCGTTGAGTGGCCTGAGGTTTCGTTTTTGGATATGCGGGGATCTGCACTCGGCCTATTGTCCTTGTTCTCCCTTTTTTACTAACCCCTCGGTACAATAGACATCCAAATGCACAGTTTCTCATGCTCCGCGTGTATGTCATGAGTTTCTTCTCCAGATATAATAAATAGTAGACGTCGACCGCTCTGCATGCGCTCCAATAATTGTCTGTGTCTCAGCTCGTTTTTAGCCACATAGCAGGGAGTTTGCTCTCCCCTTGAATTATGTAACATGACACCAGAATTATAATCTTGAGTTCTTGGTTTCAAATTCAGCTGGCCTGCAACGCTAGGCCTTTTGTTGTCGTATTAGACGTAATAAGATGGCTGCAACCTGGCAGCGTATGGTATGTCGTCTTGCTTCTGGCAGATGAGGCAGGTGGTAGACATTCTTTGAAGTTGCATCTTCTTTGAATGTAAACTGTCTTTATGGGCTGATTCGGGCAGAGCTCCATTTCCTCCTCCATGGATGATGTTAGGCAAAGGTTCATGTGAATGTGAACCATGCAAAAAAAATGTATCGCATCGTGATCAATTGTTGCACTGGAGCAGTGCCAATGTGATCACTGAAAACGCCTGATTCCTAACAGGGTTGATTGTTCTTGGAAGGTGTTCTTGCCTTAAATTTTTTTGCACAAGTAACATGCATAATTTACATGATTTGCGTGTGCAGGGAGTGGATTATGAACTTGACGTTCCTACTAAGGACCAGAAAACATTGTCTTTAAGTACCAACCGCTCATCAAACGGGAGCGTATCTCCAACAGCCTGCTTTAAACCCCTCAATACTGAAGCACTCTGCACAATGGCGCCTGAAATATGAATCCTTTGGCAAGGGGTTGCTTTACCACAAAAGTACTCTAAACGATGTGTTCACTGCTGCTGCTTGTGCGCACTTCTCTAGCTCTTATGTAGCTGCACCCAAGGAAGCGATCACCACCCAAGGTTGGCATTGGCCTGCCTGTTAGCCAGGTCACTGTGCCCCTGCACATTCTCTTTATCTGAAATGGAAGAAAGTGGAGCACCCCCTGCCTTGTTGCTGGTCCCCTTCTCTACGGCCTTTGCTGCACCCTTTGATGGGGTGCTGCATCCCTGCCTTGGGTTGAGTGGCTGCTGCTGCTGCTGCTGCTGTTGCTGCAAGAGGCGCTCAGTCCTGCAAGCAGGTGGTATTAGTTACATGAATGAGGCAAATGTAATTCAGGATATGGGCAAATGTAATTCAGGATATGCATGATGAAGAAATATGTAGTTAGCTTGGTTGCGTGTTTTTGCTAATGGAGGAGCTGTCAATGAGTGGTGGCTGCTAAAGAGGTCTCTCCCCTGTGCTATAAGATCAAGTCAAGGTTGCTGGCATCCATTTCAAGATGCTGACCCACATTACACATTACCCAGTGTTTTTTAACTCCTCTCCTCTTGAGATTTCATCATCCCTGTCTACCTCTCTTGCAGCCTCCTCATCACAGAATGAATGAGATGATGTGCTATTGCTGCTACAAAGCCAGCAAAGAGTCAGGTTCCACGCATAGTGCTGTAAAAAGAGCATCCAGCACACCTGACAGCCCATAGACAAGCCCGCGCTTCATAATGAGTAACAAGGCATGCTTACCTTTTAAGCTTCTGTGTCAGCATGTCCACATCATACTCCAGGCTGCGAACTTCTCGCAAGTTGTCAAAGCCGGAAACTAAGCCGCCTGCCTTTTCTATGTCACTCCTCATTCTGCATATGCACAAAAGTGCGTGACGAGCAAAATTTGGGTTGAGTCGTTTAATTGCCTGGAGACGTCCTTAACTAATGAGTCGCCTGCGCAAATACTAATCAGTTCCTGAAAGTATTCAACATAGATGTGCAGCCCTGTCACATGAATGAGCAAGGCCCCAACCATAACAGCTTTACAGTGCAAAGCCGAGTAAATGACTAACAATATTAACAATTATATATAATCCACCTACCTGAATAGAAGGGCCTGCAACTTGAGCTCAGCACGTTTGGTGCGGCGCAAGTCAGCCTCAAGCGCTGCACTCTTTTGACCAATTTCTGCCAGCTGGTCGGACTCATTGTTTGCACTGCTGCAGGTTTGTTTGTGTGTGTGTGTATTAGTGTGTGTACGATTGTGTATATGTTTGTGAGGGGAGAAGTGTGTTTGTGTGTTATAGTAGCCTTTGCCATCTTCTCGGAAGCTGTTGTTGCAAGTCAAACAACAAAGGGTAAAATATGCAGACGAGGAACGACCTAAAAGCGCATATGCCCATGCAGCCATGTCCTGTGGGACCTAGTCGTAGCAGACATCTTTTGTGCAGGACTAGAAGCTACGCCTTCTTTGCCTTGCTCAACGCACCTGTCCTTGTTGTCGGCACCATTGCTTGCTTTGACCAACTCGGCCTGCAGTTGAGTGTTCTGCTCTCCCAGCCAGTGGATCTGGCTCTCCAGTGACAGCATGCGTGCGTTCAGCTCTGCTTCCTTGGCTTTAGCACACAAATCAACCTGATGTGGTTAGCAAACAACAGAGGCATTGCCCAACTTATAATTTGATGTCGGAGTAGGTTTTGCACAGTGTGTGAGCAGAGCGGGGTTTAAATTGCTGGGTGCTTCATCCCAGAGCCTTCTAGCAGGTTGACACTCTATGCGTGGATCTGTATAAATATATGCCTATAGGACGCTACCTGCCACATCAACATGGCCTAAATATTTTCCACATTTGCACAAACGTTAGCCAGCATCCAAATAAGCAACAGGCCTCCGGCCTTCAAACCTGTTCTATCAAGACTAAAACTCACACAGCCCTTGCCCACAAGACAGCAGCTTTGTCTCATGTTAAAAACCTGCGCACACAAACTGACACACAATCATGCTCTCATACATACACACCTCTTCCACGGCCACAGCTCCCTGTTGCCTCTCCTCCTCAACTTGAGCCTGCAAGGACTCCACTGCAGCTCGTGCTTCGTCACGTTCCTCATGCAGGCGTTCCACCGCTCGCCTGCACGACATTAAAGCACCCACTTGCGTTGATGTGCATGCAGCATGATCACAAAGCTTTAGGCACAGAGAGAGCCTCAAGGATACTTGCTCGTACATGGCCACAAGCACCTACACTCACGCGTGTATGGCTACAAGCACCACACTCAGGCGTGTATGGCCACAAGCACCTACACTCACACACGTGTGCCCTCACATCAAACCCACAGTACCTGTGGCCTGCTTCCAGCGCCTCCAGGCGCTGTGCCATGCGTGCGAGCATCTCCTGCTGTGCAGGTGTGGGCCCCTGCTGCTGCTGTTGTGAGGACTCTAGGCGCTCAGCCAGGGCAGCGCGTGCGTGCTCAGTTTCCTGGGCACGGTCCTCCAGCAGGGCCAGCTGGGTTTGAAGGTCGACCAGGGAGGTCTGCAGGGCTTGACCTGTAGTTGTTTGTGTGCATGCGTGTATTCATAAACATATGTGGTTGTGTGTGACACCTATGTACAATCATGAAGCACGCATTTGTAAGCAAGTCCTTGCTTAATCCAGCTGTGTGGGTGCACGTAGTGCACACAAGGGCACCCTGATCTGTTAGTGGCGTTTGTAGCAATTTTGTACCAGACACGTTCCATTCCTCTCCTCCTCTCCTCTGTTTTGTCTCCCATTCCCACCTGCAGCCTGGGCCTGCTTGCGCCGCTCAACCTCCGTCTCCAAAGCCTGCTTCAGCCGCTCCACCTCTCCCACGGAAGTGCTTGCCTGTACGAGTAAGGCAATGGCACGCACGCACACACACACTTAAAAGCTGTATGATACGCAGGTTGTGTCGTCCTGGACTATCTGCTTGTGCACTCAGGGTATCTTTACTTTATAACAGAGCTGTTTAATATCGTGCTTATCTGGAGCAAAACATGCACGATGCAAGACAGAGTACATCATACGCACTGCAAGCTGGCACCGGGGCAGCAGTAAGAATCCTGATTTGACTTTTCGCAAGTGCAAGTACCACTTGATGGGTAAAACACATCACAATTCATGACCGAGTCATTGGAACACACCCAAAGCTCTTTCTCCCATACATAACATGGAAGTACCTGCTGCTGAGCTGCCTCCATTCCAGCTTGCAGCACACTCTGTTGCCCCGCCAGATCAGCCACAGACGCGTGGGCCTCCTCCAGCTGAGAGGCAGCCCTTTGCGCCGCCACTGTCTTGGCATCAATGGCAGACTGTTTGTGCATGTGTGTGTATGTGTGTGCGTGTGTATGTGTGTGTAATCAGGCAGGTGGGAATTAGCAAGAATTTCCCAGGCACACATGCTTGAACTGCAACGTCAAGTCACGCGCCTCCTCATTATGGCCATATCAGACAATTTGGAGGTATAATGCTGAAGTGTGGCCATACAAAAAGCCAGCTGGAAGAAACAAAGCTCGACCCTCAATTACACCTTGCACAAGAATACAAGCAACATGTGCATGCCCCTTCAGCACTAAACAGACTCGTCTGCAAAGCTGTGTCATAGGCCAGGAGGCAGATTGAGTTAGACCACACCGACTGCACATATGGCGGGTTAAAACTTTCTTCACACATACCCTGAGCTGCTCTCCAAGGGTCTCAGAGTCAAGCAGATCGCTCTCCAGCTGCTCCAATTTTGCACGTGCTGCATCCAGGTCAGTGCCCAGACCAGAGGCAGCAGCCTGCAGGGCAGGACAGGCATGGATCGCTATTTTCCATCATCAGTGCATATCTAGGGACGGTCAAGAAAAGTGCATGGACCTTGACAGGTGGATGTTCGTGTCACTTGCTGGGCAGGGAGGGTTTTGGGATGATAAGCATCCTGTCCTTGTCATCACAGCCACAGTTGACCAGTCGTGCATTGATTTCAGATTTCAGGTGAATGCTGCGTATGGCAGACTGTACTGAATAGGGTGGCCCAAAGCACCATAATTCAGATCGCTTTAAAAAAACAAAGCTGCTTGCAGCGCGGAAGCCACCACTGACCTGTGCTTCTTGAGCATCTGCCAGCAGGCGTGCTTCAACAGAGGCCCGGGCTGCCACAGCATTGTCCAGAGCAACCTGCACAGAGCACAGAGTGAGTGCACAACACCAGGCTATCACACGCAATGTGCGCATATGTTCAGTTCCCAAACATGCTGAGACGTCTGGATGGCGCAGTGTGTGTAGGTGCACCTTATTTTGTGTGTGTGTGTGTGTGTGTGTGCAACATCAAGCATCAGATTTTATCCTTGAGCAAAATAAGACACTTCATCGTGTGCGCAATAACACCCAAGTCTGAACTGCTGCAAAGAAGTTGCTGCCCCTTCTCATGCCCCTCTCCATTAAATAACTAGGATTATCAAAATCTCTCCTCTGTTGACCTCCTGTGCTGCTCATACCGCACAAGTAAAGCAGCCACTTGAGACGCGGATAGACACATAACGACCAATTTTTCATCACATGTCCATGGCCCTTACCTGCAGCTGCGCAACCTGGTCGGTCAGCTCCAGCACCTTTTGGTCTTGCTGGAGTGCCTCATCCTTGTCACCCATCTCAGGCTGCTGCAGCTGTGAGATGTGGAAGGGGCACGGGTTTCAACACTGCTCAAGCTGTGTGTGTTCCTACTAGAGACTTGTGCTGTTCACATTTTTTAGTGAGCAAAAGGAGCAAAGGTGTTTGAAGCTAGCACTGCTAGTAGCAGTGTGCTACGTGACACATGCGCACATGTGTTAAGTTGTACAAATGCATGTGTATATGAAAAGAAGGGGCTGTAACAGGAGCCTCGTCTTTTTGCTTTACATACATACTCAGGGCTGCCACAAACAGTGCCTTACCTTTTGTTGCTCTGCACGCACAAAGCACAAAGAGTTCTGAGCAACATGCACTGTTCCAGCAAGCTCTGTGCCACTCAAGCAGTACCAAGGATATTCAAGTGTGAGGAGGGAGAGCTAGGAATTGCTAAGCCTCCTAGCACCTAGGGTTACGCCTTCAAATCCATAACCCCACCTGCGGCTGCTGCTCCTGCTGCTGCTGCTGCTGCTGCTGTGCAGCCTCCAGTGCAGCCCTGGCAGCCATGGCATCGTCTAAAGACAGCTGCAGGTGTGACTCCACTGTGTCACGAGCAGCCACAGCATTCTCCAGTGCTGCCTGTGGGTATGATGGCCAGAGAGGGGGACGAGTGCCTCAGAGAGGCTCAATGACCTGACGAATTATGTGCATGCCTACTTCATGTGACGAGAGGAGCTTCGTACCCACTGCGCTCCAAATCTCAGCAAAAGCATGTGCAGCTGTGCTGAGATGCCAACACGTGCTAAGACATTGACGCTCCCAAGATGCACACCTGCGTCCCTCAATGCCTTGCTCATAGAAAACAGATATCCAAATCTGCTGGATTGTTGGCGCAAATTACCCATCAACGCACGCACCCCCCCAAGCAAATGATCACCCTATTCTCCCCTTACCCATCGACGCACGCACCTCCCTCCCCCCCAGTAAACGATCACCCCACACACCTTGAGCTGCTCCACCTGTGCAAGCAGTTCCCCCTGGACGTCCTTTGCTCCTGCCTTGGCTTCTGTGCCCACAGCCTGCACAGGCTGCACAGTGACAGTAGGGTACTCGGGGCCACCACCACTGGGATCTGCTTCTGGCACAGCAGCAGTGACGGGTGAAGGGGTGGGAGGGCTGCGTGCTTGATGCTCCTGCTGCAAGCTCTCCAGCTGCTGCTGCAGGAGCTGCATACGCTGGTCAGCGTCTTGCTGGAGTGCGTCACGACTGGCTTGCACGTCAGCCAATTCCTGTGTGTGTTGACCAGGGGGTGTATAGTACTGAGGGGGCTGGATCCTTTGGGGGGACTGGATCAAAGGGGAGCAATACAGACGACAGGCAAAAAGGCTCGCTCAGCATCCTTTTTTAAGTACATTCCAGCACACAGTGTGCTGCTTCCTAACCGCACGACGCAGTGGAGGGTCAAAGCAGTCTGTAGCATTACATACAGCGCTCTCTACTGAACCACGTTCACACTTCACACTACTGCTCTCCATGTTGTGTGTGTGTGCGTATGTGCGTGTGCGCATGTGTATGTGTGTGTGTGCTTGCTAGTCTCACCTGCTGAAGTGCATCCACACGCTGCTGCAAGGCAGCCAGCTGCTCAGCACCTGCCGCTTGCTGCTGCTGTTGTTCAGCACCGGCCAGAGGAGCTCCTCCCTCCTCTCTAGTGGCTTCGCCCATCTGCACGTCCCCTCCACTCCCCATCGCCTGTGTGCAGGGTTACCAAACCATATGTCAGCTGCTTAATGAGCTGCCCAGGGCGAGCTGCTACAGGCGCAGTCTATATCCGGAGGATGCTTCATACTTACAATACAAATGCTTGCACAAACACAGCTGACAGGTGGGCTCACAGGGTTTCCCAGTCCCCCTTGTTTCCGTGCTTGCTGAGTTTGTGCAACTGAGCCCCAAGGCACGCGCTGACACACGGTAGCACAGGCAGGTGACGACACATGGGTCCCTGAAGAGCACCCCTACCTGGATGGATGCACCAGCAGGTGCAGCCACCATGCCGGTGCCCGTTTCTTGAGGGCCTGGCACAGCTACGTGTATTGCGGCAGTTGCCATTGCCTGCAGCTCACTCTCCAGGTGTGCACAGTGAGCTTGTAGGGCTGCAAGGGCAGCGTCGGCACCTGCAAGTGGTCAGAGGGAAGTACAGGCTGCATGGTCAGAAAATATGTCGACAAGTAGGGTCACAAAAGGCTGCTGGGAGTGCCGATCAGGGCCTCTGACTAGCCATGCAGGTGATCTACTTGGGCTTTTAAGGTTCCAACACTAAAGGCCGGTAGCTTTGGTAATTGCTTGCTCTGCAGCAGGTGCTTTATTGCTCTGTTTTACATTGTTTTAGGCTTTGTAGGTCGAGGAATAGAAGAGCTTGAACAAAAGTTTGATGAGGGCAGACAGCAATAGAGGGCGTCACGTGCCTGCAAGTCGCTGCTCCATCTCTTGCTTCTGTACACCTTGTTCAGCAGCCTGGGCCTCTGCCTTGGCGGCTCCCTCTGACTCTGGACCCTGGCTGGCAGCACGCAGCTGTTGCAGCAGCAGGTCCTTCTCAGCCATCTCATCATTTAGGTCATTGTACGCCTGTGGTGCGGGGTTGTGGATCATGGGTTAGGGTTTAAGGCCCACACACGTGTGTGTGCATCTGAGGATGTGGTTGGGGACGGGAAGGTTGAGATGTAACACACACAGACACAAACACTCACCTGGCACGCCTCCTGCAGCTGTGCCTCCTTGCTTGCGAGCTCCTCCTGTGCTGATGCAAGGGCCTTCTGCGCTGCACCCTCGCCCTCCTGCTCTGTCTCCTGTGTTACCAGAGCAGTTTTGCCAGCGTGTGAGCCCGTGCACGTGCGTATACGTAAACAGCCATGTGTGTTCAGAATGTGCGCACCACGAATGACCACCTTCCATGATTGTTGTGACGTCTCACCAAACAAGCAGAAGTTAGTTGCAGCTTTCCTTGTGTCGTGCTTACCTTGGGGGGTTTGCTGCTGCTGCCAGGCTGGCTACTGGCCCCTCCACCGCTTGCCTTTCCGGCCTCCAGCTGCATAGACAGATCGTCAATGATGCCCAGCAGCTGGTCACGCTGGGATGCCAGCTGCGTGTTGTGAAGCTCAAGAGCCTCACGCGTAGCATTGGCAGCAGCCAGGGCATCAGCGGCTGCGCATGTGAGCATGTGTAATTATGGGTTTGTGAGCATCAGGACTCCCAAGATACTTTTACTTCTTATCCCTTTCTCAAGCACCAGTGGCTGTCCACTGATGCTGCACAGATGGTAGAGAATAGGAATTGGTCTCAGGCCTTGCCTCCCTAAAATATGTTTCTGGGGACAACCTGTGCTACGGAGAAACTGTGTGTGAAGCACAAGGAATGGACAAACTCATGGTTCATACAGGTTTATCTGCACCCAATCCAATCCAACACAACGCCTCAAAGAGAGATTAAGAAGCTCTCCTTTTCACACACACATCTCTCTCTCTCTCTCTCTCTCTCTCTCTCTCTCTCTCTCTCTCTCTCTCTCTCTCTCTGTGTGCGTGTGCACATGTCGCCCCACTTGCCCTGGGATCATTCTTGAAGGCACCTCTTATAAACACACATACACGCAAAGGTACACACCCAAGCACGTGCACATACACACACCTGGTGCCTCCTCAGCCACGGGAGCGGCATGTGCCATGGGTGAACCAAAGGCAGCAGGAGCAGGGTGACAGCCTGGGGAGCCTTGGTGAGCTGTAGCAGCTTGACTGCTGAGCTGCTGCTGCAGGGATGCGCGCTCGTCAGACACAGCTTTGTGCTCTCCTGCATACGGCGAATGAAGGTGCATGCACACAGGGAACTGCTGAGGCAAGAGTTACATGCATTGAAGAGGGAGGCAGTCATGATGAGAACATGTAATGAAATATCTCCTTGTGAATTACATCTACAATAAGGGAGCGCAACGCACAATGCTGAAGGTCCACATCTGAGATAGACCTTGATTGAAGTTTTGTTTGCATTGGAGTCGATGCACTCAGGGCGTTTGCGAATGATAAAAGCATTTTGCCGCCATAAACAAGAAGGAACAAGAAGGATTCAATTACCTTGTACTCATAACATCCTTGTGCTTGCGTGCAACATTATTGTACGCCGCACACATACACACACGCACACACCTTGCAGAGATTGCAGCTCCTGCTCCAGCTTCACCACTCTGTCCCCCACACCGCCCATGCCCTGCAGCTGCTGCTGCAAAGCAGTGACCTGTGCCATCGAATCCTCAAGCTGCTGCTGCAAGCTTGCTAGCGCAGCTGCACCAGAAGCAGCTTCAGCATCTTGTGCGCGCTTGGCTGGTTCTGCAGCAGCAGCAGCACCTGCTGCTGCTGCTGCTGCTGCTGTGGCCTCTTGAGCAGCGGTAACCTCCTGGCGGAGCTGCTGGGTCTGAACTTCGAGGGCAGCACGCTCTTCATTCCAGCTGAATTCCATATCAGTGAATTCTTGCATTGCCTGCAGGATGCAGGAGCGGGGGGATGGCACGACAATTCTGCCCTGGACACTGGGGGAGGCCTACCAAGGTATGGTAGTCATTTGTGATGACTGGTTGCACCCTTTGGAAAGCATTGAAAGCCAAGGGCCGCAGAGGGCACATAAGCAGCTTTACGCCAATACATGCTCTGTGCTTCATACCTCTTATAGTTACAGGCTGATCTGATCTGGCAAGGGGGAAGGGGTGGCCAGAGAATCTATTAGAAATGGCAAATGAGCTGACATATCTCTGTCTCTGTCTCTGTATCTCTCTCTCTCTCTCTCTCTCTCTCTCTCTCTCTCTCTCTGTGTGTGTGTGTATATAATTCCCATTCACACATACATACCTGTGCCAGCTGGCCCTTCAGGGACGCTGCCTCCTCGCAACCTGCAGCTGCTGCATCAGCTGCTGCTTTGGCAATTGCCGCCTCCTGCTGTGCAGCCTCTCTACCTGCGCAAGCAGCCTCCAGCTCAGCCTGGCTCTTTGCAAGGCTCTCTGTGCTGCCAGCAGCAGAAGCATCTGCCTGGGACAGCTGGTCCCGCACAGATCTGCAGAAGTTTGAATGTGTGTATGTGTGTGTGTGCATGAGTGTGCGTTCGTTTGTAATTGTGTGTGTGTGTGCACGTGCCAAAGCATACACAAGTTACCTTACATGCTTAGATGCTTACATCAGATCATCTGCTCAACCAGTGGGGTTGATGCAGCAGGTGGGCACGCGACACCCGTCTGCACGACTATATCACACCCTCAGTAGCTAACTAAACCTATCATGTACTCCTAATCAGCTATGCATGCTTGCCCATCTTGAGCCATGCACTGCACTCTCACGCACAAAAGCATCAACACATCAGCACCCTACGCACAACCTCACTGCCACCCCAGACAGAGCCAGCACTCACTCAAGCTCACTGCGCAGACTGCCAATTTCCTTCTCCAGGTCAGATGCACGTGCACTCAGACCCTCCTGGGACTGTGCTCTCTCTGCCAGCTGACCCTCTAGGCCGACCTTGTCTGCACCAAGGGTGTTTGCGTGACCTGGCAGTGGCGATTTAAAGCAAGCTGGTCAAAGGGCATCCTTAAGCATGAAAGACAGATGAATCGAACAGGAGCAGGCATCACGTGACACCTCATGCTGAGCTGAGTCGAGATTGCAACACAAACTTTGTTTGGTGTGTTTGTAGGCTTGCATCCTCTAGCTAGAATACCTTGAGGCATGAGTGCCTGGCGTTCATGAGTTCATAAGCGACAACTCACAGACAATACAAACAAAACATCTATTGCTTGCAACTAACCTTATCCACCTCATTTTGCAAGTACTTGTTTTCTTCTGTGCAGTTGTGCACACTCCTTGTCTCACCTTGCACCACATTGTACAACTCCACAGCCTGATCCAACTGCTGCTGCAGCTCGTCGCGGCGGCTTTGGGTGGCACCCAGGCTTGCCTCAACGGCATGCAGCTTGGCTTGGAGCTCCTGTGCATGTAAGAAGGCAAAGCATTGAGCAGCATTGTCAGAAATTTACATCGTACTCTTGGCATATGGGCAGGAATTGGAAGCCTGGCAGCTCAGAATACACACACGATTATATTATGTACGCATACACAACCACACACGACTGACCTTGGCCACATTGTGTGCTGCCTCAAGTTTCTCAGCCGCAGCCTGCTCCAGTTGAGCAGCTGCAGTCTGCTGCTCGTTGGCGGCATATTGAAGGTCAGCCACCTCCTCGTGAGCGGAAGACAGCTGCTGCTGCAGCTCCTGCAACTCAGGCAGGCGGCTCTGCAAGCAGGTACGTAAGCATGATGCCAAGTGCTGCTCAAACAGGCCACACATTGTCGTGCAGATCAGGAGGCAATCTTGCATGCAAGTACCCAGCACATGGACATAACATTTTGGCATCAAACACATGCCCCACAGTGTTACTGTTTATACCTAACCAGCAGCAACATAATGAATAGGATGCTTTTGCGTTTGAAAGCAAGCATGCTTGGAGAAGCGACGTAACTTACCCTTCTCTGCACGCTGCCAAAACGCGATGCACGCAAGAAGGTGGAATTGCCGCTAAAATCAAAGGATTTGTTATATATTATATATGTACATGCAATGTAACTACTAACCTCAGCAGCAATACGTGCATCTTCTGCGGCTGAGACTGCTGCACGCGCAGCAGCTAGCTCTTCCTGCGCGTTGATCATGGACATAACAAAGAATGGTGTGAGCTTGTTCAAACGAGGGAGCTTTGACCTATCTGCTCACATGACCAAAACGTCAAGTTCACCTTCCAACAAGCAGTACTGTTGGTGGGATCAGAGGTAACTCCAGATGACTACCAGTCATAACCCCGACAAACCACTTCTATCCTACCAATAATCCGTTCATTGAACAGCAATGTCCAATACCCATTCTAATATACCAGGGTCTGCACGCATGAATGGCACAGCCCCAAAGGATTGCCCCAAACCATCTTCACTTGACGCACTCACTTGGGCACTGTTGTGCTGACGAGTGAGCTCAGTGTGCTCAGCCTGCAGGGCACTCGTTTGCTCTGCCATCTCAGTGCTGGAAGCCGTCAGCTCCTGCAAGGTGACATCCATGTTAGGCTGTTTGTGCAGAGATGTTCACGCGTGAGGTTGCACTGGTGAGCAGGTGAAAGCGAGGTTCGGTGATGAAATCGAAGCAGCGTGCATTAGGGATACAGGAGATGCTTTGAGCTTGTGCACAGTCAGTCAGCTAAAATTTAGGACAGAACAGCAGCGAGCACGACCATGCTGAACCACAGACAGCACCGAGCACAACCACAGTACCACAGAAGAGCACAACCACAGAACAGCACCGAGCACATGCTGAACCACATTGTAAGCTAACACTGGAATGGCAAACAAACTATTAAACAGCTATTAAAAGTGTTAAAAGAGAGAACAGGGTGCACAAGGCAGAAATGTTGAGACGCACCCCAACCAGAAACAAGCTTTCATAACAACGCTCGTCTCTTACTTGGAGGGTTGATTGCAGCTGCTCTACTTCTGCTCCTAGCTCCTCCTTGGCAGCCGTCACGGCTGCATGCTGCTCTTGCAAGCTGAACAGGACAGGGATGACAGAGACAAGGCTCAGTTCCTATTCTACTCTCCAGTCCCTTCTAAACATCACAGTTATGCCGCAAAACACGCACACCAGATTACGTCTGCTCTCATCGCGTCCTCAAGCAGCACGGATGGAATGGGGCAGCTGAGCAAAATCAAGCATATGTTGGTAAGCCAACCAATGGTTACGGCAGAGGCCTACCTGGCAAGGGCGGTGCTAGCCTCCTCATGCGTCGCCTGTAAGGCCTGCAGCTCGGTACTGACTGTTGACAGACGGCCTACATTAGGGGACCATATTATAAGTCGTAAGCAACCGGCTCAATGGCGCTGACTCAGTGTAAGCTCATGCACAGATTGCAGAATCCTCTGTACTGCTAGGCTGGCCATTGCAATACCAGTCAAAGCTTTTGAGCGTTGATGCGGACAAGAGTATGACCTTTGTAACACGCCATCAGAATTGTGGCTGTCCTAAACGTGTTCAAAATGAAACCTTGTGCTAGAATGTTAGTTTGTTTTATGTGTGTGTGTGCATGTGTGTGTGTGTGTGTCAAACCCTGTGACTCACTCTGCACATCTGTGTGCTCAGCCTGCAGGTCGTCTTTGGCCTGCTGGGAGGCAGCCAGCTCAGATCCCAGACGCGTGTTGTCTGCATGTAGCTGGTTGATCTTGGACTCGTGCTCTGCCACTTGCCCCTCAAGGCCCTGAGAGCACAAGGGTTGTCCGTTGTCCGTGTGTGCATGCCAACAACTTGTCTGTACATGCTGTCCAACGTGAGCGTCTATGTGTGCTGTGCCAATGCTAGCATTTCTTTTCAACGGCTAGTCTGTGCATGCAGTCCGACGTATGGCTCCATTTGTGCTTGCCAACGTCAAATTGATGGATGTGAGTCGGAGTTGTATGGGGGCCACAACCTCCCCTTCATAACGTACGCAAACAATGCTTTTGTATGTAGCTGGACCAATCGTATTGCACACCCTCTTGCTGCATCAGGTCACAGGCAGCAGAAGACTGGTACCTTCATCCTGTGTCCAAAACTCACTCGGCCAAATCTGCCTGCTCTATCTTTGATTGGCAGCCCCAATCGGCATCAATTGTGGCATAGCACTGTTTCTGAGATAACTCATCCATGGTTTGCTCATGCAGTCTACCATAACGATTAAGTAGTGCATTTGGAAAGCTTTAAGTCCATTGTCAAAGCGGTGCTTCACAAGCTGTATGTGTGTAACCTTTATTCGACTGCGCACATAACCTGATTTACACGTAACAAGCATTGCTTCACTCAAACCTGATCTACATGTAACAAGCATTGCTTCACTCAAACCTGGCACTCGCTGCGCTTGGCCATGAGGTCCATGTGGGTCTTCTGCAGTTCCACCGTGGCCGTCTTTAGCTTCTCCTCTGTGGAGTTCAGCACTTCACGGCTCTTGCTGAAGTTCTGTATTTGGTTGTGATTGTGCATGTAGCAGCGGATCATTTTCCCCAAATCAGGGCTCAGCTAATGAACAGGTGTATTGATGTTTGGAAAAGGTTAATGAGCATTTGTGCAGATTAGCAGGGTGCGGTTCCTGATCGTAGCTACAGCTATAACTGCAGAGGAGCTATAACAAACACACCTTTGTCTATAACAGACAATGAACCAGCCTCTTCTGTACTGGGACCTACCACCATGATGCTCTCCCTCTTTTTTGCCTCAATGTTCTCCTGCTTGCCCTGCGACTTGTCCAGCAGCTGTTTTTGTGACACCAGCTGCTTCAGCTGGGCCTCTAGCTTGGACTTCTCCTGCAGCGTCAGCATTGGTGTGTGTGTGTGTGTGTGTGTGACCACTAGCGTACTGTTGTGCATGTGTACATGTACGATTGCACAACAAAGCCTTAACAGTAAAGCAAAAGGTACGCCGAAGGCTGAAGTTACCCCCCCCAATCACCCAAACTGCCCTACTACACAATCACGCAAACACGCAGGTACCTGGCATGCGCTGGTCTTGTCTTGGACTGTGACCTTGAGCTTGTTTTCCAGATCTCCGACCTTCTTCCTGGAAACGCAAACAACGGCATGCTCTTTTTGTCGGTATTTTCTCACTTACTTGTAGATGAAGGCCTTGTAGCAATCAATGAACCCATCCTGTGGTATGTCATGAATGTGACTGCATATACGATACATGTGCACGTATGTAACCACGCCACAAATTCCTTGCCGAAACAATCTTTACCACCCACTTCAACGCCTCAATCTCCTTGGTTGCCAGGTCCTTGTTTTTGCCGCCATTTTTGGACTCAAGCTGGAGCTTTTGGAGGTTGCTCTTCAAGGACGACACCTCCTGCTTGTGCTTCATCCTGTAAGTAATTGCCCATATAAAGTGCAAGCTCTCAGCCATATCAAGCACGCAGCGCATATTGCATTCCCACGTTGTTTACGTACAAACAGCTCAATGAGCTAAAGGTCCCAATAGATGCAAGCCTCAACACATATCACACGATTATGCCATGCAGCCACAAACACTATCGCCAGCTGGCCCATATCCTTGAGAGCAGCAGTGCAAGCCAGCAAAGGCTGTGCGTTTGTCATGGTGAGTGCAGGTGTGAACTTAGAGAGCTGTGATATCACAACATCATCGGCTTAACTACATTAGAGACCAAGCAAACTGTGTCTCCCCCAGCTCATCTTTTGCCTTCAGAGATTGAGTGGCAGCTTCATTGCACGCGGACATGTGTGCTGTTGCACTTGCTATTTATATGCCACCAGACCAGATTCCTCACCGTTCCTCCCTCAGCTCATCCTTTGCCTTCAGGGCACCAGCAGCTTCATTCAGGCGAGATTCCATAGCGGTCACCTGCATTGTTCCAAAAGCAGGATCTCATGTTCTGTGTATGCTGACCACTGTGCGGCCGGCACTTTAATTAAGCTTTCTATTGTTCTAATCATGCTCAATTCCAGCTGAACGTCCCCCCCTCTACGTTCACACACTCGACCAGAACCATGTACACACACACGTTGTACTTACCAGTTCCGTAGCACATGCATACCAAAACATACAGTTATAGACGGTGCACAAGTTTGTTTTGACTAACCCTGTTCATGTGACATCACCCTCCGCCTTCATCAGGCTTGCAGTGCTGCATGTTACTCCACACCCTCAGATCGTAAAGCAACCAACTTTTGTTTCAATATTACTCCTCGCAACAATAAATTTACAGCCAGAACGTGTGGATCTGAATGGATGCAAGGATAACCCTTTGAAACTGCAGTCCTGGAAAAGGTACTTCCAATACCTGCGCCTTCATCTCCTCCAGCCGCTTTGATGCATCAGCGGCGGCAGCAGAGCCCGCGGCCTTGGCAGATGCGGCCTCTTCGTGAGCTGCCTTTAACTGCTCACCGGTCTCATCCTGTGTGTACGTGTATAATGTGTGAGTAGGTGTGTGTGTTTGTGCGTATGACTGGTACAGAAGGAAATGGACCAGTGAGATGAAAAGAGAAAGTTCAATAACTTCTTTGGTAAGCATTGTGTTGCTATACCATGCTCTTTAAACTTCACGGCCATACAACTAACCAAAATTGCGCCAAAATTGAGCAGAAGTATTACACAAGTGGATTGAATTCCAGCACCTGTACGTATATTGTTCTACCTGCTTCTCAGCAAACAAGACTGACTATGACCAGTAAGCTCTGCCCTTGACTACTGCAAGCTCAAACAATCACCTGGAGAGTGCGTAGCTGCTCAGTAGCTGTCTCGGCCTCTGACTTCAGCTGCTGCTTCAAGGAGGCCTCTGTAGATGCTGCTGCCTCCTGTATGTTCATGTGTATGCATGGAAGATGCAATATGAGCATAGAAACGCCAGAAGAGTGCATCACTGTATGAAGGCTCTAGAATATTTTTGGAGCATGCATTTTTTGATACAAAGTCTATACGCCTTATCTCTTACATGGCACTAGGAAGTGAAGAAGCCGTGGTGTCTTTCTGACTGCATGCTTCTTATCTCATGTGCAACAAACTAATATTGATTGGGTTGCTCATATTGTTTGTCATATGTCATGTGCAGGCAAGAAGTAGACGTACGCGTACAACACACCTGTGCAGCCTGCAGCTCCTTGCTCAGGGCCTCTATTGCTTGGTCGTGGGTGGCCTGTGCATAGGATTGTTGACTAATTAGAGATGGAATCGCCCACTATGAGTGCTAACAGGTCTTTACCAACATTTCAACCTCGCGCCTGGCAGATTTATACGCTATTGGGTTTGTGTGATTGTCAGTTTGTGTCTACCGTTCGTTCACGATCAGTTCGTGACCACACTTTCAAATAATTAATTAAAATTTCGATTTCAGTTCGTGAAGGAGTCTAAGGATAAATTTTTGAGTTCGAGGGCACTTCGGGAGGGCCCTGTCGGGAATTAGTTTTTGAGTTCGAGAGCCCCCCTGTGAATGGTGTCTGTGCACTGCTACTGCTGTTCGTTATGGCTGAAGCTGTGGCTGAGGCTTCAAGAACCCGGTCAGGGGGTTCACACTGGCGCGCTTGGAGCTCATTTCGATTTTCACCCTCAAAACTACTGTAAATAATTAATTTATCACTTCGAAGTCAGTTCGGAGAGGCCTCCAAGAATAAATAAAAATTTTCGTTTTCTGGCCAAATAATTAATTAATTTCCGAAGTGATCGTAAACAAACGGTATATACGTGTGTTTATAAGTATGTGTGTGTGCTTAAAAGTATGTGCATGTACATGTGTGTGTTAGAGCCTGTATGTGCGTGTATGTGTGTGTGTGTGTGCGCAAAACCCTCAAACGCACCCTACCTGTGTGGCCTCGGCTGCATCCTCTAGGTGGCCAATCTTTTCGCTTGCTGCTGAGGCACAGGCTTGGAGCTCAACTGCCAGGAAGAAAACGAGGGTGCTACTCAGTTTTAACTTCTTTGGGCATTCAAGGAGCACGGCCATGGTAACCCATGGCACTCTACTTGGAGGCAGTATGTGATGCACATACAAGAAATTGCACAGCATACACCATGAATGTCTTCGAAAGCACAGACTTTTCCCTTCCCTCTACTTTTTGGTCTCACAAAGCACCCCATGCAACCTCCTGGCAGTGAACCACATAACGCCTTCCACCAGCACGCACGCACACACACTCACTACACACCTTGCAGCACCTCCTCCTCTCCCATCTGCTGCCGCAACTCAGCGAGCTGGCTTTGTGCCTTGCTGAGCTGCTGGACCTGTGTGGCCACAATGGCCTGCTGACCAGCAAGCTCCTCCTTGGTGCTCTCCAACAGGAAGTTCAGTTGCTCGAGCTCCTCCATGTGTGCATCCTACGTGATTCGTGTGTGTGTTAATGCATGTGCATGTATGCTTCACTACTGTGGTGCATCAGTGCACAACAGACAATTCTGGCCAACCCTACAGCCTTCTTGTCACATCACACCTAAGCAAACAACTGCAAAAGAGTCAGAACATTGGAACAGAAGAGCACAAACACACAGCAATGCCACTAGCAGAGGCACTGACCTGGATTTTGGCGCGCTCGTTGGACAGCCGCTGCACCTCGAACCCATGCCTTGCTGACATCTCATTGGCAGCCTGCAAGCCAGACAGCAAGTTGTGTCATAACCAACTGTTGATGAGCAAAGATCCAAGAAGAGGAGGAACCTGAAAAACGGTATGTCCGTGAAGGACAAAATGCTGAGGGTTAATGGGAATTTGCACTCACCAATTATGCATTTACACATAGAATCATGCTCACACATAGGTCAAGGGTGCATTATGGTTGCTCTAGGTAGCATTGGGGTGAGCAACTCCTCTCGTGGCACATAAGTTTCACGTACGGCTTAAGCAATGTCACAACACTGCTGCATGTCATGGAGGCAGCAGTGACCTCTGAAAAGGCTACTGCCAGGGTATGCGCTAAGACCCTTACCTCAGCAGCAGCTCGTGCTGACTTCTCTGCTGCGGCGTGGAGGTCGGCGATCTGGCCCTCCAAAACCACCGCAGCTGCCTGCAAATAAGGATGGAGGGGAAATTGATGGCTGGGCCAATGGCAACCAGCTGAATGAGAGGTTCATGAATATATTTACAGGATGGACATTTGACATGATTGACTTACAAAAGTGGCACCTCGCGAGCATAATTCTGGTGCAAGATAGAGAAATATAGAACGGGTGTACGTGATCAAGTATCAATGTCCTGGACATGTGACAGATTTTGCTCCACAAGAGGCAATAACCAAAACACAGCTTGTAATATAAGTACAGAGGCTGGGGCACAACAAAGGTGGATGTATGGACGAGTGCTCTAGTGCTGCAGAAGATGTAGAAGAAACTGCAGGGCAGGAAGTGTTGAGGCTCGACAGAGCAAGCCAAGAGTGGAAATACGCGCCCAGCACTTTCACGCTTGACCTCCCCCACCTTGAACTCCTTTGCATTGATCTCTGCTTCAGCGGCACGCACATCTGCCTCAGTTGCCTTCTCGTTGGCAGCACGCAGCTCCTCCTGCATGGATTTCCAGATAGCAGCATCGGGTCAGTGTCGCTTACCTCAAAACAAAATACCGTGAATTGTTGCCATAGTATCTGTATTGCTGGAGATCCTACTATAGCTAGCGGTCTCATAATAAGCAACCCAAACTCATAACGTTGCAGCAACCCTGGACCTGAGCATGCAACTTACCTCCTGCTTTTTTTGATACAGCGGGGCACGCTTGCGTGACTCCAGATCATGCACGTGGGACTCCAGGCGCTTGTTGGCCTCGTACAGATCTCGGCCACGTCCCTCAGCTGCCTCTGTGCGCTCCTGGGAGGCCTGCATGTGGATAGTACATCTTAGGATTGTAGGTGAGGTATTGGATTTGGGTGGGAGCCTGACAAGGTGCCAGGTGCTAGGTGCAAAGGAATTACTGGTTTGATTCAGATCACGGCCGACGGCGGGTTAGCTGCATGTGGAGCCCATGTGCACTCTTAAGGAGACTTGCAGTGTATGACAAACAGCCCCACCTTTGTGCCTGCACTCCTCACACCTGCCTGACCTACGACAAACACGAGAGAAACACGTCTTGCGTAGACACAAATGCTGATTAGTCTACCCATATCAATAAGCAGCATGCTTCACACAAAGCATGGCCATGCTTTCCTTCAGCCTTCCATAAGACAGAATCACAGCATTCCCCCTGAGCACATCGACGTGCCCTCTCACCGCTTGGGCTTTGCGAAGCAAATCCAGCTCAGCAGCGCGCTTCACCAGATGTGCCTCAGCCTCTGCCAGCTCCTCACTAATGGCATGAGCGCGGGCCTGCGCACAAGCATATGCATGTGCTGTGCATAATGGTAATGATCATATGGTCTAGGCACTCCTCTAGGTTTCTGTCAGACCTTCACTGCATGTGTGTAGGCTTATGCATGCAAGTGCTTGATCTCAACGCAGAAGGTTCCTTGTTGTACTGCGTTAAGTGCGGCACAGGCTTGGAGCTAATTATTATCATGTCTAGCATCCTGTCCCATTCGTCAACGACACCTTCAAAGAGAACAAGGTGCGAGACAAGCAGACCCCAGCCAATAGGCCTGCAATCTACATGCCATGGACAACAAGGAGACACAGCTCGGAGCGAATTAACATGACTATGGGCACAGACCCCCTTGACTCGGTCAACACTCGGCATATGGTTTTTGGAATAACAGGAGGCTGGGACACGCACCTCGATCAGCTTCCTTTGCTCCGCCTCACACCCAAGGGCATCTCTGGCATCTGCAAGGCCAGCGTTCAGTGCCTTGACCTGCAGATCATCATGCAGTTGTGCTTGGGCGTAATGTGTGCAAATTCGTGTACAACTGTACGCATGCAACCAATGGGTATTTTTTGAGTGTTTTGCGTTTGCTCAAAGTCAAAATGCAGGGCCTCTAACAGCTGGGTATTGAGTATACGCCACGCTCTTACGCGGAATGAAAATTTGGGTAGCTATGGCGTGGTGTGTAAGAGGTAGAGGTAGAGATAGAGAGAGCAAGATAGAGAGAGAGAGAGAGAGAGAGAGAGAGAGAGAGGGAGAGAGTGAGTGAGAAG
>Ga0307968_1000824_pt1 | contig 23857 bp, 29 predicted proteins | sample OrgLakmetagen650_FD_201834 | JGI IMG/M metagenome (GOLD analysis project Ga0307968, IMG submission 201834) | Saline water microbial communities from Organic Lake, Antarctica - #650 | ecosystem: Environmental > Aquatic > Non-marine Saline and Alkaline > Saline | place: Antarctica: Organic Lake...
CCACCCCCGATACAGCACCCGCAGCAGCAGCACCACCTCCTCCCTGCACAGCCCCCCCAGCAGCAATTGTTGGGACTCACGCCTGAGATGCTCATTAGCTTCAATTCTCAGCAGCAGCTGCAGCAGCAGCAACAGAACCAGGGCCACCACGCACACAGCCAGCCGCTGCAACTGCAAAGCCAGCTGTTGCTGCAGCTACAACAGCAGCAGCAGCAGCAGCTTTTGCAGCTACAACTGCAGCAACAGGTGAGCGGTAAAGGAAAGGGGGGGCGATTGGTGAAAGGTCCAAGAAATTTTGGCATCACACCATATGCACCACAAAATTGCTTTCAGTGCAACTGACACAAGTGCTGTGTCGCTGCACGGTCGGGCTTTCTGCCAGTATTATGCATGCTTTGTGCGTGAATAGATGCTTAGTGGAAGCTATAGTATGTATGTGCATGCGTGTGTGTAGTGTGCGTGCTAGTACATGTTTCTCCTGAAACTGCACTGACGTGTTCATGGAGCGCATGAGTTCCTTCTGCCATACTGTAGCCTCATTCACCCTTCTCATGCGTATGTCCGCCCTGTAGTGTACACAACTGCCGCTTGCGCTGCTTGCATTCGTGCTGCTTGCACTAGAGAGTCACTGGACAGTTTGCACCGCTTATCCGTAGGTGAACTGTAGCTCCTCCATCCTGCAGCAACCAGGAAGTGCCGCTTTGAATCCAGGCAGTCTAGAGGCCTCAGCATCAGGGCAGGTGCGTTTCAGCGCTTGGAAATGTGTGTGAATGAGAAATTTTGTGTGTCTGCTCGTGTGAATGTGCACTCGCGCTTTCAAGTGAGTCTGTGTGTGTTACAGGGATGTCCAATTTGGGGTCTGGTCAAAAGTTCGGGTTTGCAAACTTTCACGCATTTTAACGAGCCCCAAAAATGCCGTTCGAGAGCTATTTTAAGTTCGTCGAACTTCATGCCCCCTTTTCGAATTATTGGGTCCAAATTTGTAGTCAAAATTGCAGGTAAAAGCCTTAGATGGCCGTCAAACGTTCTGATTTTTTGTGTACTGATTACATAAAATATATTACATGTATTTAAGACAATTCAAGCATGTTTTGGACGATTATGACCATAGGAACCAGCAAAATCTTCCATTATCGAAATTGCACATCAAACTGCTCGAATAGTTCGAGAGTTTTAGAACTTCTACGAACTTTATTAAATCTTTGTTCCAAAAAATCGAACTGAACATCCCTGGTGTGTGAGTATGTTGTGGAGATGGTGCATGTGCTTTACTGTTAATGTGCACTCGCGCTTTCGAGTGAGTCTGAGTGTGTGTGTGTGTGTGTGCACTGCTGCTTCTTTCGCACCTCACATCAGGGCCCTGTGTATTCACCCCCTTTCCCCTTCAACATCAGCAGCTGCGAAGCTCATACACGCGCACACACACACAGACACACACACACACACGCACGCACACACTGCATTTTGGAGGGGCATGAAAGCAAGAGGGTTTCACAATGTCTGAGGGTTAATGACCTGAACCTCTTTTGCCTCGTTCAATTTGTACTTCTTTCGTTGCCCTGGTTTGTGTGCAGGGCTTTGTGTCGCAGCCCCCCCTGGCGCCCGTTTGCGGTGGCTTTGGCATGTCCTATGACATGCAGCAGCAACTCCAGGCCCAACAGGCTCAGCTGCAGCTGCTGCTGCCGCCTGGGGTTATGCTAGCCCACCAGAATGGGTCTTTGCCAGGGGGGCCCATACCTGCGAGTGCAGACCTGCAGTTGCTGCAGCTCCAGCAGCAGCTCCAGCAGCAGCAGCAGCAGCAGCAGCAGCAGCAGCAGCAATATTTGATGTTGCAGCAGCCAAACAGCAGCGGCGGATTCCCGACAGGTGTGTGTGCGCATGCTTGCTACTTTCCGTCCTCCTGCCGTCAAAAGCGAATGTACTAGGAACGCGTGTTGGTCGAGGATTTGACAAACACACATGCGCAGCAAGACAAACAGTGGTGACAACGCCTCCTGACACTACACGTTTATAGATGGGTTGGCCAGAACCATGTATATACATTGTATATACGATATGTTCGGCAGGAGAATCACCAAATATACGGTCATCTACGGTTTACATATGTACGGTTCAGGCCAACCCTAATTTGGACCATCCTGAGCTTGCCTTCTCTCACCCTGCTCGTTGCTTGCAGGGGGCTTGTGCCTCAGCAGACCTCAGCACGATGAAGCTGAGCACAGCAATGGCGGTGAGGCCTCAAACAAGACTGCAGCAGGGGGTGCACCAAAGGTGGAGGAGGGCAACAATGTGCCTGCACCAGATCAGCACCAGCAAGGTGAGCCTTGCAGCTCTCACCTGTTAGCAGGTTCAGCACGCATTAAGATGCATACATGAATGGGTGCGTGTGCTAGCAAGCAAGCAACCACAAATGCGTGAGGCAAGCACACATGCACGCACACACTTGCACGTACTCACACATACAAACACAGAAGTGTGTACATGGGCATACACACACACAAACAAACACAAGCATATACATGAAATGCACACGCACGCACAGGCGAGGGCAACGGGGCAGAGTCGCCTGTGAGGTCTGCTTCGCACTCCGGTGCGGCATCGAGTGAGGAAAGCAGGGGGGAACTGCCTCCCAAAAAGCGCAAGATGGTGCCGTTGTGAGAAGACACTGGAATGTCGGTTCCCTCCGTCCACACACGCTCACCCTCTGACAGCGCCACCCACACGTGCTCACCCTCTGACAGCGCCACCCACACGTGCTCACCCTCTGACAGCGCCACCCACACACGCTCACCCTCTGACAGCGCCACCTGTTGCGCTCTGACCACCTGTTGCGCTCACCCTCTGACAGCGCCACCCACACACGCTCACCCTCTGACAGCGCCACTCACACGCGCTCACCCTCTGACAGCGCCTCCTGTTGCGTGGAGTGATCTCCTTTGTGAGACTCTCACATGCGACTCAGGGTATGGTGGCCAGGCAAGTTCGGTCTGACTCAAAGGCGGGTCATAGTTGATCAGCACCACCTCAGCAAACGGCGGTGCTTTGTTCTGCGTGACAGCTGTCTCTCCTGCTCTGCTTGTTTTTTCGGGAGGAGAGAGGGAATGACGTGCAGCCAGATCGGAGGTGTTCCTCACAGGCTATCTACCCACGCAGTTTGTTTGTTTATGTCGCCATGTTGTTGGCAGAGACACAGATCTGGGGGTGTGGCAGTCTGTCTGGACCGCAAGGTTATCCCACACTCTGTTCACGTTTCTTTGTCGGGGCCTGCCGGCTTCAGGGTGCTCAAAGGGTGTAGGTGGACCCAAAGGGTATCTTTTGGGGCCTTGAGAACCCATTAGGAATGGGTAGCAGTCGTGCATTTGGGTTGTTGTTTTTAAGGTACAGATGGGAGGATCTCCTGCTGCTCTGGTTGTTTGGACCTGTTAGGCAAGTGGTGGCTGCTTGTGTCTGCTCCTGTGTCCGTGTTTGTGCTCAAAGCGCTCATCATGCTCGTGGGCATAGAGACCCAAACTTCAGTTGAAGGGGCGATTGAAACTCTACTTTCCTGCTTTGCCGTGCAGTCTGTACAGAGTTGTATAGGGGGTGTGCGTGTGTGTGTGCGTGTGCGTGTGTGTGTTTGTGTGCCATATTAACGCTGCACACCAGCAACATCTGCTGGAAGGGGGGTGCATGTGTGAATTGTTTCCATTTCCTTCTGGAACAGTATGTCCCGTCCCTTGCTTATATAGTGTTTAGTGTTACCCCCAGGCCAGGATCCTCAATTTACTTTCAAAAGCATGAGAGGGTCGATTTTGTATGACTTGGCCCCTGTTCGCTAGGCTGCTGTGCGGTTGGGGTACATTTGAAATTATGCACGCACTGAGAGGAGGCATGGACAGAAACAATGCCAGAACCTTGTATGTCTAAGGATAGTAGTTTAAGCAGTCTCTGACTGATAGGTGAGATGCTGCACCCCTGGCCTCCTGTCCAGGGCATTGGCTCCCGCAAACACGTGCTTGTAAGCTGTTGCATTCATCGTGCACACCATTTGGGGGTGTGGTGTCGTCAAAGATGTGAACAGCCTGACCCTCTTACCCAGAAGGGGGTCAGGCTGTGCCCAAGAATACTAGAAACATTTGCTCCATCACGCTCAAATTGTTTTCCTTCCTTTCTGGGGTGCTCGGGCCTTCTTTCATTTCCTTCCTTTTTGGGGTGCTTCTTTGTGAGACCACCTGCCCAACTTAAATGGGGTAGGTGGGTGGGTGGGTGTGTATGTGTGTGTGTGTGCGCGCGCACACATGAAATGCAAGGCTGCTCGTTGGCCAAAAGTATGTTGTGTGTTTTTCAGCTACTGCTTTAAGCAGCTTATTAGTTTGCAATCATCATGCAACAATGGGAAAGGGATTTGTATTTGCAAGCTCAGCCTTGCTTGGGCGGTCTACACTGTGAATGGATGAATAAAGATACTCTCATTTTACTGGGCGCATACTGCCTGTAGCGATTGACGATTTTGTCATTGGTTAGCCTTGGCTGTTTTACAAAAACTAGAAAACATTTAGCTTTTTTCGATGTTGGGCGATGCTGGTCATTAATCATTGACGTTTCTTGGACCTTAACCCTGACTGCACGCATATTCAGCACAGAGGGTTCAGTAAAAAAGGGAGTTAAGATAAAGTAAGGTAACGATTTGTAGTATTTAAGGGGTTTAGTAAGAAGTAGCTTTAATGGTAGGGCTTTATTGCTGGTTTTTACGAAGTAAACATACGAAGTAAAGCTAGGGATACTGGTCACTGCCAGTGCAAAGTCTGAAACGTAGGCGGGAGCTAGTAACAAAATTTGAACAAAGATCAATGCGACTTACTAAGTTGTGGGAGTGCGGCTTGTTTGATAAGAAAAAGGTCAATGTTAAAAACAGTTCCAATACTCCGGTCTTACCCTTGCAGTATGATTCAAACTCTTGACAAGTCTATTCGTCCCATCTGTCCACAATTAGACAATGCCTTTCACGTCCTTCCTGGATGTTTTTAGCATACGCAAACAAGGATTATGAGCATTGCTCCCTGATTGAGAGACAATAAGACCATATATTGCAGCATGTCAATCGTTGGCAGTGACGAATCGTGTTAAAAACAGTTAGTTGGTTGACAGTTTCTGTGTGTCTTGTTGCTTCAATATGCTGGAGGTGCCAGTCTTATTGATAACCTTTATCTTCTGGGGCGCTCGATTAGCCTAACTTGGCCCCCCTACCCTCAACTAGATAGTGCTCTGCATAAAGAGAAGAAAAAAAGACTCCGCTGGTAGTGATGACACTCTCTCTGCACATCCTATCTGTATGCCAACACACCATATAAGAAAAACGATCACTGAGAGGCAGCCCAGCCAAGCCCTACCCAAAAAGAGGGAATGAATGCCCCTTTCCTGAGTTGCATATCTGAGGTCACACGATGGTTTCTTAGCATGAATATGCCTAGAAATTATTGAGTTTGGGGTCAAGGGTCTGAATGGGGGGATTTGTAGTTGCAGAAATGCGGGTTTTGATCCAAACTTTACCAATTCTTTTGTTCCCAAATAGGTTTAGGTCAAACCACACCCATCAAAACAAAAAAAAGGGGGTACGGAAATTTGCCCCACAGGACTTCCTGGGCGGGCCTAATTACTGGGCAAAAATGGTGCATTTTTGGAAACCCTGGGAACACGCTTTCTGGCCATCACCTGAGTGTCGGGAGCCCTTCAGTATGCTCCCAAGGCATGCCCTGTCAAGCATCTTATGGTTTGAAATGCCGGAGATGGGCCGTGGTGGGCAACGGAGACAACTGAGATTATCAAATTATCAAGGATTCGTGCTCAGCTGTCTAACTACCAATCCGACCCGACCAGATGACTTTAATGCGAGTTTACTCAAAAATAGTTGATGGTACCGAGGAGGAGCTTTTGGAAGTCCACTTTCTGGCAGGGATTTCCACCCTGCCCACCTGGGCACCTCTTGCCACAAACTAAGTGCGCAGGGGTGCTTAGATATATCTAATTATAGTTTTACATACTTAAATGTACTTTTCTGCTTTGGGGCAAGAACTCTCACAAGTATGGCTGGCCTGACTGAAAGACACAACTTAGCATGTGGCATGATCTTCAAAGCCATCAGCAAAACAGGCTCCCTAGGATCCGGCTTCATCTCCATGGATACAGGCAGCAGCGAACGGCTGGCTATGCAAAATCTGCAGATTCCCGATACGGCTGAAGCCAGGATTTTACCAAAGTGGCTCTTTCCATCCCGCTTCCCAGACAAAAACAGATTTACCTCCAGCCGTCTGGATGCTGTTCTGGTTGCTCCCATCTTCGCGGAAACAAAAAAGCAACAGATTAGTAATGACGGAGGATGGGTTCTTCTTAGGAGTGGCAGGGGGCAACTGAGGGAGTAGTGCCAGCCGCCACCATTAGGGGACAAATTTGAGCGCCTCCTCGCGGTGGTCCCTTGAAACAAGTCAGTATGCACCTTCGTGTGCATCTATCTCTCGCCCATTCCCACTCATCCATCTTCTGCCCCCTCTGCCAAAAGCTTGACGGCACCTACCACATGCTGTCAGGCTGTAGTCATCCCATTACAAATAGAATCAAACTCGGCGCGACTTCCACCTCGTCGAGATCAAGTATTGTGAAGACACCATACCTCAGAACCAGCTGAACACCGCAAACCTTTGCGGAACAGCACAAAGACCTTTGCAACATTCTCCAAGGAGCCTCCGTCGCTCTCCACATCATCCTTTTGAATGTGGGTGGCGCCATCTACAACACCCACACTCTGAAACCTTTCAAGGAACTGGGTCTCGATTCTCAAAGAGTTAAGAAGCTTGCCTCCAAGCTCCATGTGCACTCTGTGAACTTTGCTGCTAAACTTGTCCATACTAGACGTGCCCTTTCCAGTACTGTTATCAACTCTCATCAGGAGCCGGTTTCAGGCCAAGCCTGCAACTCTCCTGATCCCCATTGACTTTTCCTTTTTGCGGTGGAGGAGCTTTATGGTACTCGGTACCAACGTGGCTCCTTTTCCTTAATTTATGTGGGGAGTGGCTTTCACTGCCTGCGTAGTTTTTCCGTTTTCTTTCAATGATAATCAACAGGCACAACACCGCTGGACAAATGAGTATATAAGCGATTCATCAAGTTACACAGGGTGCGTGCCTGCTAGCACAAGCAGACGTAGGCAGTCATGAAACAATGGTACAACAATTGTACGTACACATCATACACCCTTCCAAGGAGACACAGGTAACATCAGATCCAACCTGGCTCTTGCCTTTTAAGCTCAATACACAGCAGCGATGGAAATTTAGCAAGCCAGGTGCAATCACAGTTACTCCGACCCAGCAACCACGCCCCAAACAAAACCCAACAAACACGTATCAAACAAGGTGTGGCAATGATGCAAGAAGATTTGTTTGTCATAACCTAGCAGATGGCGCTACCAATCCATACTATGAAACCAAGTGACATACAATCAAACAAATGCGATTTATAATTGATTGAAATTAAGTACTGTGTAGAAAATACCCCTACCCAACAAGCAGAAAAGGCACGAGAACAACATAAGCTACTAATGTTTTGCTTAGCCTGCTAGGAGCAACAGCCACCGTTTACAGCAGCCACACTAGGAACCTACTCACAACCTTGGAGTTACTGATCTACATGCCACAGCATACAACTCATGAAATTATCAAGCCTACATGCAATCAGATCCGCAACAAAATCATGCAGATGAGACAAGACATTGAACACACTTCCCAAAAACATCTGAGCAATACTCTTGGTGGTGTGCAGGCTTCTGTCTCCCAGCCACCTGATTCCCACTGAAAAGCCTTTCCTACTATTATTCTCCAGGTAGGATGTTGTGTGTCTCTGCATCCATTGGGTGATGCAGACACAAAACAACATCCTTTTTTTCCTTTAGTCCTCTAATGGCAGCGGCTGGCGGTGTTGCTGGAGTGGTCCCAATCTCCCTCGGTTGCCCCCTGCCACTCCTAATAATCCACCCCCGGGAAGTGCTTCCGGTCTCCCTCAGTTGCCCCGTTAAAGTAAAAGTTAAAGTAAAAGTCTACGCTGGAAGTTACCAGCGTGCATTAAGGAAAAGCTCTGAACTAGTGCTCACACTAGCCAGAGCCCAACCAGAAACGAGGAAAAAGAAAAACAACAGAGACTAATGAGGATCCGGCGGGTTGTCAGCCATGCAATCCGGCCTGCGCCTAGCCCTCTTGAAGCCAGCTACTCTACCAGTAGCCCCCCCATCAGATCCCCCATTATCCCTGTTGTTGTTAAGGTGTATTTTGTGTCTTTTTTGTGATCTTGTTTAAGCTTTTTATTGCATGGCAGTGCAGTTTAGTATCTATTTGGTGCACTTTGTGCGTGGGGACTCCTAAGTTTAGTAGAGGAGTTATGGTGTACTGATTGTAGATTGTGCCCCCGACTCCAAGAAGTATAACATGAAGTGTGACTTTGTTGTTGCGAGAGGTGCCTCGGAGGCTTTTTGTTCGTAGACGCTGGATAAGAGGTTGATGTTGGTTGTGCGCTTTTTCTAATGTCTGTTGCGGGTTTATGTCTGAGCAGAATTTAAATTCTACAAGGTGTATGTCTCTGTCCTTTGGGGGGATCTGTTTGGGATCCAAATGCCTGCCTCTTCCCTCAATGGGCATAACTAACACGCCATCTGGACGGCTTTGATGTCTAGTAGGAAGGTTTTGCTGAGTTGGGAAAACTCAGTCAGGAATGTTTCTTTCAATGTCATCAGGGGGTTCAGTGTTAATGTCAGATAACTTTTCACTGTTACAAGCATCCATTGTAATAATTGCTGAGCCCAGCTTGCCTTTACTGATCTCTTCACCGCAAAGGCTAACCGCGTGGTGGTGTCGGCTTATGTGCATTATCTTCAGAGTATGGTTTGCACCTAAGAAGTATGTGTGGAGCACTGTCTGATCCTCCGCACAAAGGGCATGTGGCAGGCCCTGTCGTATGGCTAAACCGTTTGGTGTGCTTGTCTGTGTGTATCGTGTCCGTCCTGTACTCAAGGACTTGTTCCTGCTCCTTAAAAGTCACATTTGGCATGGACCAAAATGTGTTACTGAGTCGGGCAAGGGGCTTTGCATTAGGTTGCTGTGTGTGAGAGTCGGGCTGTGCTGCACGCTGAGGCGTATCATGCAATTTTTGCCAGAGCTTTTAAAGCAGTGTATCTGTGTTAGCTTCACCAAGGTAATGGTGGGCGTGCATGTGATGTTTTAACTTGTCTTGCAGGTTAGTCAAAACTCGTAGCTCTTCTGCATGGGAGCCAACTTTGTTTGGAACGCTTAACCAGAACAGGTCCTAGGAGGGGTCAATAGCTGGCGGGAGGGAAACGTCAGAAGTTTGATTGACTGCTGCTTTGTGTGCTAGGTGGTCAGCACCCTCATTGCCAATAATACCAGAGTGGGATATTACTTTGTAGAAAGTGACAGTAGAGGGTGAGGACTGATTTAAATCTACAATGTCCTTGAGTAGTTCCCTGTGCAAGTGGTGGAGTACAGCCATTGGGTTCAATAGCTGTTTTCTAATCTGAAAGAACTGTCTGTTGCAATATCAGTGTAGCCTTTTTGTACCGCTACTAGCACAGCTGCAAGTTCAGCTCTATTGATGGTGAGTGTGGGGCCGCTGCCTCCAGGATTGATAGTGATGGTATCACTATAATTAGTGTCTGTAGCAGTGGGGGTGAAAATGCCAGCGCCTATAATTTGCTGTTTGCTGACCGCATCTTGCATGGCACTACCATCAGTGTATGTGATTAATTTCCAGTTTTGTACTTTGGGAATGTGTGGGATCTTGTACTGGTTGACGTTTGTGTTATGAAGCGTTTGCAACTGGCTGATGTTAGCAGCAATGGATGTATGTGTTGTGGGTGTAGGAGTTGAAATCTCTTCCTCTGCTTTTCCTTGCATTTCACATGAGCAGTGCCAAGCACGTGGACACTATTGTTACAAGTCCACGTTGCTTGAGGAATTGTCTGCTTGAGATTGTTGAGCCAAGCTGGGTTGGATTCATACAGGGCTTGTTTCCCTTGATTGTCCCAGACGACAATTAGCTGCATTTTTTCTTGTCGTGCTGAGGCTGGGGAGCGTCTAACCAAACTTCTGTAGGGTTTAAGAGCATGCTGTCTGCATAAAAGTTGGCTAGAACGCATGCATGCTCAGGGTAGTCGTTTATCTAAGTCATGTACCCGTTCTTACTCCAACCAAGCCAGTCAGGGAGGAGTAGGAATGTTGCTGCAGATTCTTGAGTGGAGTTGTTGATTGAAGTGCATGTCCCACAAGTGGATGCAGGAGATAGTCGCAATAGTTCGGGTGGCAGAAGGAAAAGCCTGTGAATTTTATGTCGAAAGCATTGGTACTTGCTCCAAATACTGTGTCTCTGGTACTTTTGCTCCAGTTGGCTTGGTAACTAGGGTCAAAATCTAGGGGGCTAGCAAATTTTTGCTTCGTAACTAGTGTCCATTTTTGGAGGGAGGTCGTAATGTGCCTCGGGGTGCAATGCATATTGGAATCTCTTGCCTTTTTCCCAATGTTGTTAAATGAGCTCATTTGAAGATTATACCTTTGTAGCAAACCTACAATTTCAGTTGCTGCGTCTTGCACAGGTGGCTGTGTAGTATTGTGTAGGCCAATTTGTTTAGATTGGTTGCAAGCATGTAGCAAGATGTTGAGGCGTTCTAGGGATAGCATGCCTGTGCACTTGCCGTAGATCTCATACGCACAGGCTGCTTGGCAGGTTATGTGTTCAGGGAATATGGATTCACCCTCTGAGTCTTTATTGGATCCTGGCTTGAGGAGGTCCACATCCCGCACCCAGATCTCACATTTCCAGGTGGGTTGAATGTTTGCTTGGGGATTGACGGTGTCCGTGATAAAGATTGCCTTGTCCCTGATGTTTTGGCCTTGTGACGAGTCCCACATATTTCAAAGTGCTGGGTACAACAATCGCCTTGCTTTGTCAGATTGTCAATTTCTTGGTCTTCTGATTGGGCATTTAGCTGAGTGCTAGTATCAGCATTTTCATAGCTATCTACATAGGTTTTTAAGTCAGAATTGGCTAAGAGCCATTCTGCTGCTTCCCATGTGGGTTGTCAGATTACTTGTATCATTTATTTTTTCTTCTGCATAGGATTTTCTGGTGTCCTTTTCCGCTTGGGTTAGGTCAGTACAAGCCGGGCAATGCCAGTCTTCACTAATGTCTGCGGCTTGCCTTGCAGTGTGTAAGCAAGTATTTAGGTCGGTCAGACATTTCCAATGGTAGGTGCGTTGGCATGTATCACATTGTGGCATATCATCATAGTTTTCTTCTCTTTCTGGTTGCCCTCGGCTGACCGGGCTCCAGCAAATTTGGCAGCAATCGTCTACCTTTTGGCTTCTTGGAAAGGGCTCTGTTTTTGCTGCTTTCAGCCCCGTGCTTTGGAACAAGGGTAACGCTCATTCTTCAAGAGTAGTAACAGGTTGTAATTGGATTTTGTATTGCGTTTGTGAAGTTGCGTTGGTGTTACGTTTAGGTTTGCTTATTTGCTGCCAGTCTAACACCTCCTGGATTTGATAGTCATACTTGAAAATTGAGTAACAGGCCTTGACATTGCCAGAAAGAGCCGTATTGTGATGCTTATAATACCATATTTTGGTTGCCACATCTCACCTGGTTGCAGAGGCTCTGGAGAATTAGGTAGTGAAGCAGTGGGATTTTCAGTTAGTTCCACTGAAGTGGATGGGATTCCTCTTCTACCTTTTGGTAGGTTGTGATGTTGGGTTGTTGGTTCGTGCTTGGCGGGAAAAACTACTGGGTTGCGTGTTGGAGCAGCCTGGATCTATGTCCATACTTTCTGTCTGCCTCTGAATTGTGTGTCTTGTTCTCCTTTTGGAGACTGTTCGCCGAGCAGGAGTTTGGGTTTGTTGGCGCTCCATCTCTAGTCTGTTGCTTTTTTATTTTCGCCAAAACAGCATCCAAACGGCTGGAGGTAAAACCTGTTTTTGTCTGGAAAGCAGGATGGAAAGATCCACTTTGATATAATCCTGGTTTCAGCCGTATTGGGAATCTGAAGATTTTGCATAGCCAGCCGTTTGCTGCTGCCTGTTTCCATGGAGACAAAGCAGGATCCTAGGGAGCCTGTTTTGCTGATGGCTTTGAAGATCATGCTGCATGCTAAGTTGCGTCTCTCAGTGATCACATTTCTTATTTGCGTATGCTGGTATCCAGAAAAGATTTGCAGGACACTGTCTAGTTGAGGGCAGAGGGGGCAAGTTAGCCTTATCGAGTGCTTGAACTATACCGCATGCTTATGGTTGTACAGGGTTCCTGTTCTGTACTTGATAATGATATAATGATGCACTTGGTTTTAGTAGGGACATAGGATGCTGTTAGGTAAGCATTGCTTTTTTTGTTTGTTGGCGTATTACATGGGTCAAGGGGAGATAGCAAAACCCCTACTACGAGGTTGACACTGAAAGATGATAAATAAAAAGGGAGCAAGAGAGGCAGGCTGGAAGAAATAGAAGTAGGTAGGGGGGGCAACCAGGTTGATGAGAAGAAGGGCAAAACGTATACGAGAAGGTCAAGCACGGGAAAGAAAGAAGGAAGGAAAGCCTGCGTACTTTGGTGCCTACGTAAAAACAAGGCTAACGTGAAAACATTGCTAGCGGCTCCATTGGCAGTGCCATTTCTGATAAGTGTCTGGTAGTATTCATGGTAGTTTGCTACGGTATTGGCATTTTCTAGTTTGTGGAGGGGGTGCGTGTGTGCTTGCAAAGGGTCATGGTAATTGGATTTGTACCAAAGCCATAAGGTAGGTGACTGGGATGTATTTGGGTGAAATATATTCCGTTTCCTGGTTGTTAAGTAGTGTTTTGTTGAAATTTAAAAGAGTTGATTTTCAAGAGCTTCAGTATTCAGAAGGTATTAAACCATTGCTATCTTTGGGAGGAGACACATTCAAGCTACCTGTGACCTTGGTTTTGCTGCCAGAAATAATCAGTCGTGCTAGACGTCCGTGTCCAGCCAAACCCCCCCCCATTAAGGAGTGTTTAACATCTCCTCCCTCTCCACGCGAGAAGGAAGCGACGGCTTAAGCAACGCACCGAGGAGATGGTTCTCAGACAAGTCTGAGAAAAGAGCCAGTGTGTAACAAGGAGACCATCTAAACTGGCCAAACAATATTAACCGTCAAACCGTTGCTCACATTATAATTCCAGGGGAAATCACACAATTTGTCCATGCCACTGATTTAACATGACAACTAGCTTGTACTTTAAGATTGTGCAGGTCGTCAGTGGGGCAGAGGAGGTCATCTGTAAAAGCGGCACTACTGATGCTGTTGGCTAGGTTAGTTTGAAGTGTGTAATCTTTTGGGACACATGATGTGTAAAGCCGCGTCCTCCTACGTGTGACCATCTTGGGGATCCATATAGAGTAGGAAGAGAAAAGGGGAGAGAGTGTCCCCTTGTATAGTACCCCTTTCTATGGGTATTTTGTTTGTGCATACCCTGGGGATTTTACTTGAGTGGTGGCATGTTCACAGAGATTTCTGACAGCATCTATGGCAACAGCAGGAAAGACAAGATCGTACATGATCCAATCATACGGCCATTGTCAGTGGTGTTTAAGGCAGAGATAAAGTCAACAATTGGGCAAAGCGGTCTTTGCGAAAGAGTTTGGCATCTCCTCTTAGTGCCATTAATACGCTTTGGAGTTCTTGGTGGATGGTTACTTTGCGTTTGCAGAAGCCAGTTTGTGTGGTGCTGAGTATGGAATGCGTCTCTGCGTACTTGTACAGAGTATTGGTGATGAGGCGTGCCCAGAGCTTGGAAAGAGTGCGTCTTTGCAAGGCCGATCAGGCAATATGTGGACACCTCAGTTTCATCTCCTTGTTCTTATCAATAAGGATGGTGTTACTAGTTTTCCAGGCATTTGGTGTGATGCCGGCAGCCCACTTAATAATGAGGTGTTTTGCATTTCTGCAGGATGCATGCACATAAGCTCGAAAACAATCCCATCTGGTCCTGGCAATTTATTATTACTCAGAATTTTGATGCATTTGTTGAAGGCACTTTTGTCTAGTATTGAGGAGTGCGGCCAGTTCCTGTCTTTAGTCTTCTGATTCAGCGATAGTTACTTTTGATTGTAGTTTAAAGGGGGTTATGTTCAATGTCTCGTCTCATTTGAAAGATTTTTGTTGCACAAGGTTCTCTTGTTTGTCACATATGCAGAAGTTTTTCACGGTACCCACCACTGTAAACAGCTCGCTCCTTGACCTTCTTGGTGATTGATATCGGAAGATTTGTTTCTATATAATGTTTTCCTTTTTGCAAGTACTTGTCGACCACCAGAAAAGGTGGGGGGGGTTGCCTGGTGCGGGCAGCTACGTAACCCCCTCCCTTTATCATGCTGGCTGTGTTATCACCACCAGCAGAGCCTTTTTATCCCCCTCTTATTGTCTGAGAGCAGCACACAGTGTTAGGTAAAAAACTATTCCTCAGGAACTTAAGACAACTCGCTCTACAATCTACTACTACAATATCTGCGGGACCTAAACAGACATCCTGCGTGCCGTGTCTTGCCTAGAGGTTAAATGTTGCTTGCCTGCCATGCTGGGCCACTCTAACGCAATCGTTCTCCTAGGTACCTCCACCACAGCACCCACATGCCTGACAGCAGCACATTGGACATTCGTCACCAGGTGCTGTCCATCTCCACTGTCACCCCTCCCCTGCCTCTCTGCCCCTTGCCTTTTGATGAGGTAAGACGGACACCGGGCTTGAGAAAAAGAGGACGTATCTCTCAAAACCAAGCGTGTAGTACCTAACAGGTGCTTGAAGCCCCCCACCAAACCCCCTCCCCCCTGGCTTGCGCCGCCTGCCTCTTCACAACTATCATAATCATCGGTGCTAGGCTCGCTGCTCTCAGGCCCACCACCACCATCAGAGCCTCCAGCTGCACTCCATGTAATGCTGTGCTGCAGTGCAGCACTGGCCCCCTCTTGACACCGCCCTACAACACCCTGCTGGGCTCCACTCTTACTCGCACAACAGCCACCGTCATGCCCATCCGTCATACTGCAGCACACGACTCTGTCGCTGCTGCTACTCCTTAAGTTTCTGCTCCTTACATCGCTGAGCGGGTGGCTGCTTAACGCAGCACTAAGGACAGCCTGTCCAGCGTGGGGTCCATTGCTGTGCTGCGTACTCTGTTGTGTTATAAGCCCAGGCAGACTGGGAGGAACGGAAGGTCTTGTAGATGGCGGGCCTAACTCACCTACGGAAGTGAGATGTTTGTTACGAACGCTTGTGGTGTGAGATGCAACAGATGGAGAGAGGTACAAAGGATGCAATAATTATGACACAGAAAAAAAGTATGAGTTCGCTTGGACAGGTTACTTCAGTCACACATCCACTCATCGCACCAACACGTCATGATCTCCAGATTATCTCCCGATGGACTACAATAATGACGGCGCCCAGGTCCTGTTGTATCTCAGTGCTGCCCTCGCTGGGTTATTTTGAAAGGCAATACGGAGGCTGACTGAACACCAAAGGGAGCATGGACGTTTCAAAGTCAGACAGTCTCCCTCCCGTATTCTGCAATAACTGGAATGAAAACTTGTGCAGGTCAAACACAATTTCTTGATTGAGGATGGGGAGCCGTTATTTGCGGTATGAACCCCTTAAAGGCTGCTTCAAAGCTGTTTTGTTTGGAGCTGCTTGTTCCTCTCATATTCTCATATTGGTTGCCCCGAGTGTATTCTTTATTTACAAACGTGTTTCTGAGAGCACATGGCTTGCTTTGTGCTGCAGGCACCAGAGCAGTCCACACACACACACACACACACACACACACACACACACACACACACACACACACACACACACACACACACACACTGCTGCAGGCACCAGAGCAGTCCATTTTAAAAACGGTGCAATCCCTCGTCTGAGTTTTTGTATCAAGGAGAGGGGATATTGCACCATGAAGGTGAAAGCCACTCTCCGCATCGGAACATTCTTGTTGTGGCTAGTAGCTAGAGGCAATTCCAGCGCCGCCTTTCTAATCGTCTCAATTTTGGGGTACCGGTCTGCTGCCTTAGTACCTAGTGCATGGTACTAAACTCTAGACCCTTGGGGCTGCAGGCCTTGAAGCACGCCTGCATGCTTAAGAGCATTCCGTTTTGCCTTCCACCTTGCTCTTAGCAATAAGACAACACCTCAGTTACCTTTCTAATCACATGTTTACTGCCTGCATACTGAACGCATGTTTACTGCCTGCATTCTGAGCGCATGTTTACTGCCTGCATTCTGAGCACATGTTGACTGCCTGCATTCTGAGCGCATGTTTACTGCCTGCATACTGAGCGCATGTTTACTGCCTGCATTCTGAGCGCATGTTTACTGCCTGCATTCTGAGCACATAATTACTGCCTGCATTCTGAGCGCATGTTTACTGCCTGCATACTGAGCGCATGTTTACTGCCTGCATTCTGAGCGCATGTTTACTGCCTGCATTCTGAGCACATGTTTACTGCCTGCATACTGAGTGTAGCACTCCTCTCACCCGAATAGGGCTGGCCAAAACCATACACACAAACGTATATACACAATACACGGATAAATCAGCAGGGATTTTACCCAGGCTTGTTGAGATACGCCGTACTTCGGCTTTCTTGACCGTGATTACGGTACCGTACCGTAATACACCGTACAATACGGTGCAAGTACATCTGTTTGAAAATACGGTGTCCGACCGTACAGTACGGTGCCAGCGTATAGTATGATTTTGACCATAATTTGGCCGTTTGGCTATAAATTTGGCCCAAGCCGATCTTTATGAATAAAACACAAAATACTGACCAGGAATTAAGTACTGCGCCGACTTACAGTTTCCATGCAAGCCACTGCTGGGCCCTTCCCCCGAGCTGATGCAGCGCCAACCCAGCCTCAGGGTCGTTCAGGGAAGCATTGTGTGGCGTCAGCACATAAGAGGAGCATGCTGGAGGTGGAAATGGGAGGTGTTTGGGGCGGAGAGGCCTTTCTGAGGCCATTTTTGCACTGGCAGTGCCAGCCCCCGAGCTGATGCAGCCCCAATCCAGCCTCAGGGTCGTTCAGAGAAGCATTGTGTGGCGTCAGCACATGGGAGGAGGACACCGGGAAGCGAAAATGGGAGGTTTTGGGGTGGAGAGGCCTTTCTGAGGCCATTTTTGCACTGGCAGTGCCAGCTTGGTATCGCACCGTACACCGTACCGTGTTTTACGGTAGTACGCCGTATTACAACAAGTACGGTCCGTACCTACAAACCGTAATCGTACCGTACCGTACAACTCAACAAGCCTGGTCTCACCATACGAATGATCATATACGGTGTACGTAATGGTTCTGACCAACCCAAAGCATCCAAACCAAGGCAATACATCTGTATCGCCCCACCCACATACTGAGCAGAAACAGGCCCCAAACACCAAACCTCAACGCTTCACTCTGGCCCTGATGCCTCCCGTCTGTTCTTACATAATGTACCCTAGCCTATTAATTTAGAAAGTTTACCCTGTATTAAAAACACCTTATCCCTGGTACCATTGTACCAACATCCCTTACAAATCTGAGCTATAGGTGAAACAACAACGGCAAGAATCACTGGGTCTACTCGCCAAATCGTTCTCACCTGTGCTTGATCTTTTTCATATGGTAGCGGCTTGTCCAATGCATTTGGTGGGAAGGCCTTATTCAATCATGTAAAAGACATACTTATCGTATCACCGATTAATCTGGGGACGGTGATCACAAGTTTGACGTAGGAAGGTCAAATTCAAATGAGGCGATGGCAAGCAAGGTAACACACGGTGATTCAATCTTCAAACGACCTGGACAAGTGTCCAAGTGATTCCATGCCGTGCCCTTGCGCAGGTGCTGCCATACAATTGCAAATACCACTACTATACAGCAAAAACTCATTCTCCCCTTTTGTTTTGATTCTGTAAGCATGTAACGCTGTACCACCAAAAAAAAAGGAAAAAGGTCAGCACATGATATAAATGGCATCCATTTACTTGCTAATTAATCCGCACCGTAATAATAAATGATGGCCTACCTACGACGCTGTTAATTACAACACGCCATGCTCACCTCGAACACTTTTTGTAGGTTCAGGCCCAGCTTCAAACTCGTAAAAGTTTTGAAGAGCCCTGAGCAAGTGAGCGTGAAACGTAGGTAGCTTAATTACAACACCTGATAGAAGCCGTGCAGACGCCGGATGAGGAGGTGCAGTTGGAATTAAATCCTAGAAGATAACAACGGCAAAGGCCATCACAAAACAGATGCAATCTATTGGTAAGGCAATAATACATGATCAAAACTAGTCGATACATCTATGCCTCAAGCATCTAAATTTTGTGAGGGGCCACGGCAAAAATACATGGGTAGTCAAATACGGGCAAGGCAATGACTCTCCAAATATAATGCTTACGAACACAATTCATGCCGTGCCCTTTGATCATGCACTGTTCAATAAAATAGCAAGAAGCAGCTCACCATGCTTGGTGCATCCACTGGGAGACGAGCTGCGGGTCTTGCTGAGCACCGTAGCCAGCTGCAAGCATGCTGCCCACGCGGCTCATGGCTGCCTCATCCCTCTGGTTCAAAGCGCACTGCCAGGAACAATTTGTACAACATGTAGTGCAATTAATCCAGCACATGAGCATACCACAAGAAGCTGTGCGTACTTAAAAGTAGCTGCGGGCACCCAAATGCACGCACTTGCAAGTCCTCCATCAACCAAGCGGCCTCACAGCGCGCGACGGCAGCAGCGAGTGACTCTCCCTGCCCACTGTGAATATGAAAGAGGGAAGCTTCGGCTCTCTTGAGGTCTCTCTGTTTCTGTGTGCGTCCTCGTGCTCACCTGTCAGTTGGCTGTGCACCTTCAGACGAGCGCATCCTCCTTTTCCAAATTTTCACTTTTCTGATCCTGATGAGCAGCCAGAGCAGAGAGGTCAGAGAGAGCAGAGAAAAGCTAGGAATTGTGATGCACGCAGGCCCGAGAAGTTGCAGGCCATTCATGTTGTTTAGCATCGTTTAAATTATTCCTTCTTAAAATTTTTAATATTGTTTCATTTCTGTAGCGTGATGGACAGACACTTATGAACTTAACATTGCTGTAATGCCCAACCTGCTGAAGGGATGCTGTTTAGGCAGGTGTTTAGGCAGGAATACTCAGCAAAGGGACAGGATATTACGTGCGGAAAGCAAGGTTAGGTGCAATCAGTGTCGCTACTTTGCTATTGAGACTGAAGTGACACACACACACACACACACACACACACACACACACACACACACACACACACGCGCACACACACACACTCTCACACACACACACACACACACACACACACACACACACACACACACACACACACACACACACACACACACACACACACACACAAAAACCGTGTGAGAGACTGCAGTCTCAATCGCCTTGCCACACTCGTTTTCCTCAGCACGTACATGGCCTGATACAGCGCCACAGTCGGGAGTGTGGAGTGTCAGTGGATTTTCTTTTGCGCTTTGCGGAGAGCGTGCCGGAAAAGTAAGCGTGACACTGCCTTGCACATTTGTGCTTTTTTGACACGTAAAGCGAAACAACACTTTGTACTCAAGCTCATGGGATGCGCTTGCAATTATTCAGCGCGTGTGCACGTTATATACATGTACTTCACCGCAGTTGGAGCTCGCAAGATGTGCTTGAGCAAACTGTCCTGCCCGAGACACTCAAGTACCGGTGCAGGTATGGAAAGAGGGCTATCAAAATTGAACAAGCACAGGACAAGTTCTTTTGCATCACTCGTGTTTGTTGTAGAACAGGACACATTCTAAGTGATGCTTAATGCGTGCTTGCACGTGCAGCTCCAACTCACCACGGTCGGCCAGCAAATGAAAATTGGTTCCTGTTTTCACTTGCTTTTGGTGGCTGTATTGTAGCCATTACAGATTGCGCAGGAAAAAGAAAGTTCCCAAGCCGCATCTGAAGGGAAGTGCAAGGCCCCTAACAACACCTGTCCTAGACCAAGCATGCTGTGCTTACTTTGTGTTCATGGTTCGTAACCATGTGCTCTAGTCCACTGAGCTACAAGCTCTTTATAAAAGAGATAATTAGTTCCTGTTTAAATACAGATATGTTGACGTGGTGAGCTGCGAAAGCTATGTGGGCTCCTGCACACACTTTGTCACGCACAACCTACAAGCTCCCTTCCACCAGCTAGCAACCAACATCCGCCTGCACTTCACCGATGCGGGATCTGGGGAGCTGTTGTCCCATGGCGTGGGCCCTTACCTTTGGATCGATGTCTTTGCTGTGAACCATCACGGAAGTGGTCTGAAGGTGGGTGTTTGCAGGAATGAAAGAATGCTACGCTGATTATATCAAAGCTAGCAACAGAATGAACGAAGGCTACGCTGATAATATCAAAGCTAGCAACAGAAAGGAAAAGACACAGAACATAGAAAGACCTACACGATGTCTCACCACATTTGTAAAGATACGGGGGGGATTGCAATAGGTTTGATATGTATTAAGTGTGCACGTCTGCCACGCCTGCTACCAAACTGAAAGAGAGTGTGAGTGGGGGGCAGCTTTCTCACTTCTCACCTTAGTAAGCAACCCTGTCAGCATGTCTAAATACATTCCTGTGCCTTGTGGAATTGATATGATGTCCTACCCTTTCCTATATCAAGGGCGTATTCTCAGGTATCAGCCTCCAGCTTTCTGCCTAGGGCCAACCGTTGAAAATTAACAAGAGGAAATTAAGCTGAATTCCGAGGCTGCGTTTGTGCAGTCCCGTTTTATTGGCAGCGCACGCGCACGCGCGCGCGCACACACACACACACACACACGCGCACGTGCGGGCACAATTGCAGCCTGAGTATGGGAACGAGTTGTCTGAAGTGCTTGCAAGTGTGGACTCCACTCTACTGGTTCTGGACGGGAGGTGTCGAGTGCTGAGCCGTCTGCTTTCGCTTTATGAGTTGTGGACGACCATTCACCTTGCACAAAGCTCAAAGACCCAGAAGCCTAAGCTGGAGGTATATGTGTGCATGTTTTTTTTTGCTCGTGTGTGTGAATATGTGTGTGTGAGTGTGTGTGTTTGTGTGTGTATGTGTGTTTGTGTGTATGTGCACGCATGTTTGCATTTGCACGTGTGTTTGCAGGAGAATTATAATACTTACCGTGACTGGACTTTGTGTTTTGTTGATCAGTGGGTGACACCCCCCAGCCTTTCACTAGTCCCCAAATAGCGTTCCTTGCAGCAGCCTCATGCTTGCATTGGATATATGTAAATTTTTAGAAAGCCTTGTTTTGGTCTTCCTGCAATAATTTGCTCAACAAGACCCCGCGATCTCGGTAGCGTTGCTTGCTTGCTCCAGATCAAACCTGTGTGCACACGATTGTAATTCATTGCAGCAAACTCAGCCTCAGGTGCCTAAGATTGGCCTACGCTTTTTTTGCTCACTCTGTGCAGTATTCAGGGTCAGACCTGCAGCCCGTGGTTTGCCACTGGAGTTCTCTGTTTTCTGCAACTCATATAACGTGCACACTCCTAAACACGCGCCACTGCAGCGGTACACACACACGCACACACGCACACACGCACACACACACACACACAAACACACGCCACTGCAGCTGCTACCTCACTGCGCGCACCCTAGCTTCTTGAGAAATGAGTGGCTGCGCTTGGATGTGCGCACCTGCTTGGCACTACGGGACTTTGACACTAGCATGGTGCTTCACCAGCTCATGTAAGCAACGCCGCTTGTTTGAGGGGTCTGTGCCACATGCGAGTCCTTCTTGTTCTCTGCTCCTGTTTTCTACATGCGACATATTTATTACACACACACAGGCCTTCTTGTTCTCTGCTCCTGTTTTCTACATGCAACATATTTATTTCACACACACAAGCCTTCTTGTTCTCTGCTCCTGTTTTCTTACCAGCAAGAGCTTCCTCGGCCAATTTCCTTTATGTGAGGTATCATGCCACATGCGTAGGGCTGGCCAGAACTGTATATATACACCATATATGACTGTGTATTCGGTGATTTCCCTGCCAAAAGTACCGTATATACAACGTATATGTATGGTTCTGGCCAACCCTACACATGCGTCTTTCTGTTTGCAGCACACTGCTTTTTGCATCCCGTTTTATACCCATTTGCACAAGCATGTACATACGCTCTCACGCACACGCACGCACACACTTACTACGTTTTCATACTTGTACACACACACACACTCGCATACACTGACACACACACTCACACTCACACACACATACACTGACACACACACTCACGTTATATGTGTTCCTGCGTGTATAGGTGCAAAGGAGTGACCAGGGTCAACCGATCGGTGAGTTTGTCATTGCTGTGCTGTGCTTTGCTTGGGCTCCCTGCCTTTATTCTGGCCAACCCTGAGCCAAGTTTTGCACAGCGTGTGTGTCACGCACTGGGTGGCTACACATCAGTGGGCTCTAACACAATGCTGTTTTCTCTGTCATATGTCCTTCATGCTGCCTGTCTTCTGAACCCAACGCACTGGGTGGCTACACATGAGTGGGCACCAACACAATGCTGTTTTCTCTGTCATATATCCAACATGCTGCCTGTCTTCTGAACCCAACGCACTGGGTGGCTACACATGAGTGGGCACCAACACAATGCTGTTTTCTCTGTCATATATCCAACATGCTGCCTGTCTTCTGAACCCAACGCACTGGGTGGCTACGCATTAGTGGGCTCTAACACAATGCTGTTTTCTCTGTCATATATCTTTCATGCTGCCTGTCTTCTGAACCCAACGCACTGGGTGGCTACACATGAGTGGGCTCTAACACAATGCTGTTTTCTCTGTCATATGTCCTTCATGCTGCCTGTCTTCTGAACCCAACGCACTGGGTGGCTACACATGAGTGGGCTCTAACACAATGCTGTTTTCTCTGTCATATGTCCTTCATGCTGCCTGTCTTTTGAACCCAACGCACTGGGTGGCTACACATGAGTGGGCTCTAACACAATGCTGTTTTCTCTGTCATATATATCTTTCATGCTGCATGTCTTCTGAACCCAACGTTAAAACAGGCTGCAGTGCTGCTGCTGTTTTCTCTGTCACATATATCTTTCATGCTGTGCCTGTCTTCTGAACCCAACGTTAAAACAGGCTGCAGTGCTGCAAGACGCTACCAGATTACAGCGTTGCAAGTGAAGCTGGTTTTTACAGGTCTAACTGCAAGGCTGTTACAACCCTCTAGAGCACAACTCTGAATACAACCCTCTAAAGCACAACTCTGAACATCAAATAACAGTGTACAACTCCCTAGGAGAAGGTGCTAGGAGGGACCTGATGGTTTAAGGAGAGGCATATGTGCAGACGTGCTAGTGGAAAAGGAAACGGAAAGGGAGACGAAAGGCCGCTGGTGAAGCACCTCTACACTGAAAGTACTAGTTGCTGGAATTTTGTAAGCTGAACTGCTTAAACTGATGTTCATGCTGCTCTGCAGATTCGGCAGGCACTGGCAGATGCCGCGCACAGAAGTGCATTGGAGTGTATTCATTTGAAAGACGACCAGGCTTTCTGCCTTGCAGAAGAGCATCCTGGAGTAGCAGCACACGTGAGTGGGGGAGAGTGTGTGGGTGTGATTGAAGTTGCTTGCAGGAACAATGGATTGATTGAGGAAACCCTGCAGCCAAAAGTGACTGAGCAGATGCCTGCTACACATGTGAGCAGCTAGACCAGCTAGCCTAATTGTGACATGCCTGAACGTGACCAGCTGGCCTGAAACTCAAGAGGG
>Ga0307968_1000828_pt1 | contig 23835 bp, 20 predicted proteins | sample OrgLakmetagen650_FD_201834 | JGI IMG/M metagenome (GOLD analysis project Ga0307968, IMG submission 201834) | Saline water microbial communities from Organic Lake, Antarctica - #650 | ecosystem: Environmental > Aquatic > Non-marine Saline and Alkaline > Saline | place: Antarctica: Organic Lake...
TGTGGCTTACTGGTAAGCCACGCTTACTACACGCTTACTTTGCGGTGGTTACCAGTAAGGGTATAATTGGTAAGCCGGTAGTAAGCCTGGTAAGCCAGACTGGTAACGTTATCTAACATTCCGACGCACCTCTCAGAGAAAAGAAAAATTTCATGCTCTCGCACAGATTTTATACAACCAAAAGCGTGCCGCTCAATGCAACCATAGAAAGAAAAGAAAAAACTACGCAGGCAGTGAAAACCACTCCCCATATTGATTAAGGAAAAGTAAGCCACTTTGGTACCGAGTACCGTAAAACTCCTTTACCGGCAAACAATTAAGGCCCGGTCAGAAAGGTCCAACAGAGTACCAGAAGGAGGAAAGAAGTCACAAAGAGACCGGAGTACCAGCCTCAAACAAGCAACAGCACCAGCAGGCACAGACATTACAGAGCTAAGCTAAGGGTCTACAAGGGATGACCACCCATCTCGACCACTGCCAATCCACAAAAACTACCGAGTCTCATAGCCAGCCCTACAGCACCGAACCTGCCGTGCTTCCCACCACACAGTCACTTGGCCATATAGAAGGCCCACCAATCTGCCCCATCTGCCGTAAGCTAGACGGCACCATCCACGTGCTGCCCGGCTAGGGTCATCCCATTGTAAATGAAATGATTATAAACAGGCACTTCGTTGCTGGTCAAATGATTTTAAAAACAATCCGTGCACAGGGTGCATGCCTGCTAGCACAAACAGACGTAGGCAGTCGTGAAAAAATGATATTAGGCATCATACGCCCTTCAGAAGAGACACAGACAGGAATAATTCCGATCTGGCTTTTACCTTCCAATCTCAATGCACAACAGCGACGGAAATTTAGCAAGCCAGATGCAATCATAGTTGCTCCGACCCAGCAGCCACGCCCCAAACAAAACCCAACAAACACGTATCAAATTAGGTCTGCAAATGATGCAAGAAGAATTGCCCAGGATAACTTAGCAGATGGCGCTGCCTTCCATACCCCCTGGCTATAACCAAAAGGTTTTAACAGAACAAGGTTTAGGATGACAGGGCTAGTTTGACAATGCAGCACGGAATGAAACCAGTATCATCAATAAGCATCTGCCAGGACCAACCGACCGCATAAAATCAAAGAGGGGGAGTCATTGTCTGTGTGTTTTGAGCACATAAAAACATCTGTCTCACTGAGGATACCTTAATTTTTACTTTATGTGCTGAGTCTTGTACTGTGCTGTGACAGTGATATACTACGACATCATACATAAAATTTATGTGTGAGGAGCAGCACGTGCACAACGAAAGGGTCTGAAACATCAAACATGGTCTGGGTCATCACTCTCTTGCTGCGGGCCTTGCTGCTAGATGAGCTTTGAACCAGCACTTGCTTGGCTAAGATTGTAAAATCATGTATACAGGTCGAAATTGAAATCAGATGTAAAAGCAGATTAGCAGGCACTTCCCATTGCTTGTCACACAGCAAAGCACACTTAGAACCAAGGACTTGTTTAAATTGAAACAGTGTATTTTGACTCTTTATACCTGCCCCAACCTGCCCCAAACTACAGCCATCGAATGCCTGTCTGAATTTGCACCTACTACCCAGCTTGCCGCTCCCTCAAAAACCATCCAGCAAAACGTGCATGGCAGACACAATCCGCTCCCCCACATACTACTAATAAGAGAAAACGCAGCCAGATAGTAAGCTGTACCTCCTCCTCACGCAATACGTATTCCCCTCCACGTAATAATTAACCAATATCTAACCCAACAAACGCATAACACGCTCAAATACCGCTTGCCACAATCAACCCTTAACACACAGATGCTTACACAGACAACTACCTCCTCCATCCCGCAAGACAACAGTACCAACCCCTTCACACAACAGATTATTATAACATAAACTCAACCCACCGCATCCACAGTAACCAACCTTCGAGATTACAGAAGACACAGCACCACATGCACAGCACAGACCTCAAAGAAAAATAAGATGCGAGCTCCTTGATGTAACCCAATGCCTACCTAGCCTAAGACTGACCCCCTTGCTCGCTACCCACATCCAATAAGAACTCTGGACGTACAAGAAAAACAAGGCCTTCTCTATGATACCCACTGAGGCCATAAACACGCTTTGTCATGACGATCTGGACGTCCACACCATAGGTGATTGAAAGTTTTACATTTGCAACAAAAGGGGTAGAGATGCTGGCCCCCCAGAAAGACAGAAGCAATACCACACGCACTACGCTCCTTTAATTTTAGATAGATGGGCCCTTACCCTAGTCAAAGCAGTTGAATTTGTTCCTAAAACCACCCAAGCTGCTGCTCGCACTGATATGCATGTACATATGCGACGTTTGTAATCGTACCTACCATTGGCAGTGCCTACTAAAAACCAACTGCTACAATGCATATGAGCGAGAGGCTATTGACACCTAAGACACATGGGCCTGCCCAACCTGTGTTAACCCATAAGAAATGAAAAGAAAGATCGGACGTTTAGATCTCTCAAAAGAGGGCTGGTAAAAGTCTCGTGGAACCCAACATAGGAGCCAGAAGAACTGCAAAACACTTGAGATAGTTTTAAACGCGGCCTCCAAATGTACGAAGAGCATATCATGGCACCAAACCTACCGCATCTTGCACCACACACACACCTTAATGATCTTCAGAAACAAGGGTTCTCAGCCAACCAAGAAAGAAAATCCTACCAGCCCTATGACATCAAACTTTAGAACAAAATCAATTTCCACATCCAGCCCACCAACCCTCAAGCAGACATTGTAGCCATTGGGCGCTGCGAGTATTGGATCACTGACGTTGATCTTATGGAACACCAAGGAAACGACGCCGAATCTCCCTCAGACGACCCTATTCTCCCAGAAGTGTACACTGCCACAGTAGCTTGCATCTACAACGTAGACAGAAAATGCAAAGGCATGCTCACCCCTGAGCGTCTCAACATTCTTTTAAGGGCTTTATTTTGAAAAGGCAAAATACAGCGGCTTACAAGAAAAAATTCAATTACCCTCCAGTCTTGCATCAGAACTCGTAGGCCTCGTCACATGCAAAGGTATTGCGACCTCCAAATATACAAGCCAAAAGATCAAAAACTCATTTTCACAGATGCTTCCCTCCTACATTATCACCATCCTACAAAAATGGGCCCTAGTCACCAAAGAAAAAATGGCATTCCCCCTTGACTATGGCCCCACGCTCCCCCAATACTGGAGTGAACATCCAAGAGATAAGGCCTCCAAGGCAAACTACAACGCCTTCTCCTAAGTTCACTGCAGTGGTTTCTCCATTTGCCATCCCATTTACCATGAAAACACCATGTGTTTTGCATCAAGGCGTGCAATTTACTCTGCTGCCCTTAGCACAAAAGCAACAGCTACCATCATGTTTTCTCCCTCCTGGAATAAAAGGATGACCATAAATCCCTACGCGTCGCTTTACCGCAGGTTCCCGCACACATGCAAATTCTTGAGCTCAATACCATCAGACCAACTCCAATATGCACAAGTACCCTCCTGGAACAATATGCAGACGCCCCTTCCCAAACACACTTGGGATTTGCACATCATTGCCATATGGAATATCAAAGGTAGAAACTGCCTCAATGCTTGCAACAAAGACTGGCTAAAGGAGCTTACCAAAGAAATTCCTGAGGCAAAGTGGGAAATCAATTGCATTTATAACAACCCCCACCCCTCTGCACTTAGCACCGAACAGACTCTTGGCCTTAATAAGTAAGGAAACTACCCAGCGACCACTTTCATCAAACCCCACAAGGTCCCCCAGATGAAACAAGTACCCTGAACCCACCTCAGAGCTCTAACGAAGCAACACAACAGATCTCCAGTCCAAAGCTGATCTGTAAAGTATAAGATTGGCGGGATTGGACCTACACTGATGGCAGTCTTTAAAAACACGAAGAAGGACAAGACACAGGATCAGGTGTATACCACCCTTGCCTCACGCATCCCATTATGTGAACCCAAGAGGCGTAGGTATATCCAATACCATCTCACGTGCAGAGCTAGCTGCTACAGCAGCCGCAATTATTAACGGCTACTCCCATATAGCCACAGATAGCCTAATTTCAATGCACCAAATCAACTAACAGCTCTCACACCCAAATCTCCACTGCCACCACATCCAAGGTAGATGTCCTTTAATCCATTGCCCAGGCAATCCGCCAGTCACCATCGCCCATTCATTTCTATAAAGTCAAATCCCACGCAGGTAATAAAGGCAATGAATACGCTGATTCTCTTGCTAGAAAATCAATCACAACCTAATCTGACGTTGCGGATACCTCCATCAAAACAGCTGGCCCTAAGGGAAATCCCTTCTACAACATCTGAATATGAAAAAACCGAATCATACAAAATCAACCAATCACAGCCCAGTCACCCACACTTAAGGCTTTGGTACCTATCCAATTACCATGATGCCTTGCAAGCACACATGCACCCCCTCCACAAACTAGAAAATGCCAATGCCAGAACAAACAATCATGAATACTATCAGACCCTTATCAAAAATGGCACTGCCAATGGAGCCGCTAGCAACGCTTACCTAACAGCATCCTATGTCCCTGTTACAACCAAGTGTATCATTATAAAGTACAGAGTAGGAAACTTGTACAACCAAAAGCATGTGGTATGGTTTAAGCACTCAATAAGCCTAACTTGCCTCCTCTGACCTCAACTAGACATTGCCTTGCATATGCTTTCTGGATGCCAATACACGCAAATAAGAAATATGATCGCTAGGAGACACAACTTAGCATGCAGTATGATCTTCAAAGCCATAAGCAAGACAGGCTCCCTGGGATCCTGCTTTGTCTGCATGGATATAGGTAGCAGCAAGCGGCTGGCTATGCAAAATCTTCAAATTCCAATACAGCTAAAACTAGGATTAGGCCAAAGTGGCTCTTTCCACCCCGCTTCTCATACAAAAAAAGGTTTACCGCTAGCCGTCCGGATGCCTTTAGTTCTACCCATCTCCGCGAAAACTAAAAAGCAACAGACTAGCAATTAAGGAGGGTGGATTCTTAGAAGTGGCAAGGGGCAATTGAGAAGGACTGGGAGCACCTCAGCAGCACCGCCAGCCACTAGCAGATCCACCTTCCCCAGAGAGCACCGACCCAAAGATCTCAGCATTCTACAACGTGACATTCACTTCATCGAGATCAATTACTGTGAGGACACTAGACCGCAGAACCAGTTGAGCGCCACACGCAGGAACAACACAAAGGCCTCTGCTCCATCTTTCAAGGAGCCTCCGTTACCCTCCACACCATTCTTTTGGGAGTAAGTGGCACCATCTACAACAACCAAACCCTGGAGTCTTTCAAGGAGCTGGTTCTTGATTCTCAAAGAGTTAAGGAACTTGCTTCCAAGCTTCATGTTCATTCTGTCATTATGCTGCCAAACTTGCTCATACCAGACGTGCCCTTACCAGCACTACTAATAACTCTCAGATGGTTTCAGGTCAAGCCTGCAACCCTCCTGATCCCCATTGATATTTTCTTATTCTTGTGGTGGTGGAGGAGTTTTACGGTACCCGGTACCAAAGTGGCTCCTTTTCCTTAAGTAATGACTTTCACTGCCTGCGTAGCTTTTCTTTTCATAAGTAGCAACTGTTATAGAATTTAAAAGTTTGGTATTTTATCACAGACAAACCTGTGGAAAGCTCGTACCTTAGAATGCATGTGCCGCCAAGACCACCCTTCTCATCACTGCTTTTGAAGGCGATCGGCCTCTCACATATTGCAACGCGAGCACCTGTGTGGTAGTCAGCAGGAAATTACTAAATGGATCTTTTTTTATCCAATCAAAACTTCAGGCATTGTCGGGATTCTCCTGGTGAGCTTGCATAATGTGAATATTTCCTTTACGCTCCAGAGGAAAGAGAGCTGCTGACAAGCTTTCTGTAGTTTGCAGTCTGAAATGCATTTCACCTTGATTGCACATACTATAGTGCGTTGAGGCAATCAAGCCGCTTGTTGCACACCACCAGTTTGATGATATCAATGCTAAGTTGATCAACCACCGATCAATTTCCCACTTGCCAGCTCGCTACTTTCCTTTACAGTTGGGATCTTGTCACGACGAATCATGGTACCAGCTTGAGCATGCATTGCAAGTAAGGGCTATAACAATCTAAATAGTTAAATAACGGGCACCTTTTTGTAGAGCAGAACGAGCGCATCGGACACCCGCGCTCCTGTACTTGTAAGTAGACAACCAGTGTATTTTGTGTTATTTTGATGTCCACCTGTATGATGTATGTCCATGCAGGCAAACAGAGTGAATGGCTCCACTTACCCGGCCCCTATGACGGCCAAGTCAAAAGACGAGGATGCATTCACCGCCTGCGTAGATCCAATCATTTTTTAAAGAATTGAAAGGAAATTGATTTTTATTCGGGAAATTATGCGATGTATTTAAAGACGCGCCATAAATTTGCCTCCCGGATCTGTAGATGATTGAATGTATATCATCTTATTTATTTAATGGATACGAATTCATGCGCACAGCTCCCACGTTGCGCGACTTTCGCTCCCTTTCTAAACTATGAAGCTCAGCTACATTCTTAATAGTTTCAAGATGATGGAGAAAATTGTCATCCACTTGGGCATTTTGGCCCACCCATTCCGCTTTTTTACAAGCAATTAAAAATGCATGTCTCCCATCATTTTTGCAATCTGGGACGTACACTGCACTACCTTACACACAGGCTGAACAAAAATCGAACTAGAGTTCGGGGCACTAGCAGTGACACATGGTGCTCACAAATCAGATGACGCTGTGCTTGGCAGTTCTTGAGGAGCCAGCATTTTCTTGGCATCTACCCATTCATCAAACTGCTCAGGCGTGGCAACCCCTAGGTCCACTGCAGCTTGCTTAAGAGCCAAGTCCTCTGCAACTGCCTTCTTGGCCACTTTTGCAGCTTTGTCATACCTGTAAGGTGTGAATAAGATGAGACATTATGAGTAACATCTGCCTTGAAACCAAATTGGGAGAACAGAGAGATTATGTAATCTAAGTACGCGTGCTTTGTAAAGTTGTTTACTATCAAACGAAGCTAAAGAAAGCATCCATTCAAATCTTTTAACTACTTTCATTGATGTCCATGTATGGATCATTGGCATCTTATTGCATGAATCACAGCAGAATCAGCGGCTTTGTAGACCCACCCGATACGTGGTGCAAGGGCAGTGACCATCATGAGCGAATGCTCCAAATAACGTGCAATGCGTGGGCGGTTTGGATGCAAGCCCTCAACGCAGCGAGTTGCAAAGCTGCTGCATGCATCTGATAGGAGCCGTACCGACCTGTGTAAGTCATGTTAGGAATGTAAGGGAAAGTCAGGCAGTGTGGGTTTGCTCCTTGGACCAATTGAAAAGGAAGGAGGCGATTGCCTCAGGACTCACGGATATACCTAAACAAACTATTTGCTCATGGCAAAAATATCTCTAAAAAAGGTTGTGGTATTACAAGGGAAGTGAAGACCTTTGGCAGCTTGGGATAAAAAAAGAAAGATCTGCACTGATATGCATCGACTAGCAGGGTGCAAGTGGCCTAGCTACCAAACTGTGAAGAATTGCTTTGGAGTAGGAGTCATACAAATCTGAAGCAGCTCCAAGGCAGGGTCGTCGATGTTGGAACAGGAAGAACAATGCAAACCAAAAATAATCACGCATGAGAGCCTCAGAAACTTAGAAATAAGGAAGCCTCAAAGGAACATTAAATAAAGGGTAGCGTTACTCTCTCACTCAACCAGGCCTGCAGGCTAGGCAGGGTATGAGAGTCAATTGGATGCAATACTGCTCAATTGCTGTTTACAAAACGAAGTGTTGCAATAATTGTGGATGACTGACCTTAAATAGTTGGCAATGATGACAGGCTTAAATGCATTCAGCTCCCACAGCCCACAGCTTCCAGCCACGGTGACCGCTGTGTGATTGCCCATGACCTGCAGCAATTGAAGAAGCAGGGTTCTATGACGGCTAATGATAAAAGAATTAACAGACGCGAGTACAAATGTCAATACAGGAGAGGAATTATCAAGCAGGATTTAAGTGAGCAGGCATTTTGAGTCGTGTTACCTTCCTCCTAAGTCACATTTTATTTTTGGCAGCAAATTGACATGCAGGCAATCATTGTTGTCCCAACCATAAGAACATCTTCAAGCTACAAGCTTTACGACACTAAAAACAAAGCAGGGAGGCAAATTTTGAGCAATGCTATCTCGTTTACCTATATATCTTGATTTATATATCTTAACCTCTCTGCCACAGAAGAGAAAGGTAGGAATAACCTGCCTGCTTTCTTACACTTTTCATAAACTAACCCACCTGGCAGCATACCATTGTGAGCATTTCGCACTGAGTGGGGTTGACTTTTCCTGGCATGATACTACTGCCTGGCTCATTAGCAGGCAGCTGGAGTTCTCCGATGCCGCACCTGCAGGTAGGCCGAACTCAATGTGTGTTCAATACACTTGCAGTTCTTGGCTGGGAAACCTTGGACATTGGGCCATATGTGGGTGCGGATATGTGAAACATTTGCCGACCAAGATGCCTGGTCACAATCTTGTCGGATAGACACTGGATGGTATCAGACAAATACATGATAATGGAGTCCTTGTGCTTTCTATACACTCATAACTCATAACTCATAACTCTAATGATAAATTGCTGCAAAACAATATATGGAATTACTTCTTGCTTATATGACGTAATTTCTAAAGCTGTGTCATTGAGGTCACCAATTGCATAAGCAAATGCCTTGACGTGACTCTAGTGCAAGCGCACTCAGACTTGCCTTGGTCCACTGCCACTTAATCGCAGATCGTTGCCGATCTGAAATTGTGTGAAAGGCAGTTGAGTGATGGAGTGGCGTGCATTGAGGGCTTTTTTTTAGCGTGGGGCGAGCAACAACTGCTTTACGACCGCCCTGAAAATGGTGCCCAGCCGAGCAACTGTGTACTGTGTACAGGTGTAGCTTGGTATGCAAGCTAGTGTGCAACAAGCAGATCCAGAGGTGAAGATGCGCTTTCTAGACATGTAGCAAAAGGCTCACATACCTGATGCACAACATTTACAGGACAAATACCACAGGTTTCTGCACTAGCGTGTGCCACAATATACTACAAACACACCTTCATGAGAGACACAGCTAGCGTGTTCAGGGCACCATGGCTGCTGACCAAAGCATCATGGGCGGCAATGGCTTCAAATTTGTTGCGTGCTGGCACAAAAGGAAGGCAGGCATCCTCAGCCAGCTGTTCTACAATATCCTTGTCAAAGCCTGGGTGCGTGCATGTGTGTGCGCATTACTAAGTGTATATCTGTGAGAATGCATGTGTGTGCGCATTATTGAGTGTAATATCTGTGAAAATACATGTGCTTCTGTGTTTATGTGTGGCAAGGGCGCTATGGTGTCGGTGTGTGTGTGGCATGGGCTCTTTGGTATCAATGTGTGCGTTTGTATGTGTATCGGGATAGGAGAGACCTGGCAAAATGCACGCTTAAAAACATCTGGGCAATGAAATGGTGGTGCTGCAAAGTCTCTGCAGAACTTAGAAGTGCTTAAGCTCAGCAAGAGGCAAAGAAACTGAGATGCGTTGTGACTGACTTTTTATACTTGTCTTGCTTGTGCCGAGCACTTCAGACGCTCATTTATGTCAATGACAGATTCCCTAATCTTCCCTGTAAGGCAGGAGTCAAGGTTGATACACAGCAGTCCATCCATGCGTCGACATGAAGAAATTGGCAGTGGAAACATCATCAAAGGAGCAATTTGCTGCACCCACCAACAAAGGTGTTCAAGCCGGTGCCAACAGCTGTGCCGCCTTGAGCCAGCTCGTAAAGACCTGGCAGGGAGCTCTCTACGCGCTCAATGCCTGCTCGGACCTGGAACAGCAGGCAGGTTCCATTACTGATTAGCTTAACTCAAGCGAAACAACTGAACACGCGCCCATGTACACACACACACACACGCACACGCGCACACACACACACATGTACTGACACACAGACGCCTCCTAAACCTTAGTCAAACCATGATTCCATTGACACTTGCTTAATTGATTGTTGTTCACAGCAAGTCATGAATTTCTCCTGTACACCAACCTGATTGTGCAACTACGAAAGCACACATTCTTACAAGATGAAATTGAAAACTTAAAAATGAAAAAACAGACTGATTGTTGTTCACAGCAAGTTGTGAATTTCTCCTGCACACATACCTGCTGTGCAAATACGAAAGCACACATTCTAACAAGATGCAAGTAATAATGAAAATACAGACAAAAAGAGCAAAAAGAGTCTGTTCAGATTGCGCGTGTATTAATGGGCACTAAGAATGCACTGTATGAAGCTTTCATTTAGATCTCAGATCCCTTGCAGGACTTCTATGCTTTATATGTGTTAAGCTCGTGTACAATATCTGTCACGGGCATACTTGCCTGTGCTGCGTATCCACTGAACTCCTGGCCTAGAGTGAGAGGCGTGGCATCCTGGGCATGTGTGCGCCCGACCTTGATGATGCTGGAAAACAGAGCGGCCTTGTGGTCCAGAGCTTTCTGCATTTTTCAAGACATACATTGTTTTAATGTGGCTAGTGGCTAGGCACTTTGCAGATATATGCTACTGAAAAAACATCCGCAGCAGCAGCAATAGGGAGGGAGCACAAGTTTCTAGGCCTGATGGGCATCATTATGTGCTGACCAAGGACTGACTAGGGATTGACATGAACTTGTTTTTGAGTGGGTACCAGGGGTTTTTGTGGACTGTTTCAGAATCCAGCGTTGAACATCTTATCAGTTTACACACCTGCAACTTTCTCAGCGCAGGCAAGAGCCGCATGGTCACTTCTTGTGCAGCTGCCACGTGCATGGCCTGTGCGTAGAGCATTGAATGATGGTGATTGTGTAGAGCATTGAATGATGGTGGGTGCCATCAATCAATGCGGTACAAGCGTCAACTGGCCGATCCTCATTTTATGGACATATCTATTAAAACACGCACACAGCACAGCTGCTTGGAGAGGTAATGCAGCGTCCGGTCACCTTAGGTGGTTGATGTTTGGCAGCTGTGGAAATGTAACAAAAGAAATGGACTCCAGATGGTTTCATCTGCCAGGTGCCTGCCCCATTTAACAGCTTCAGTTTCAGAGTTAGGGGAGAAGGGTCATGTGTGTTGGGCATTTGCAAAGTAAAGGGGGAAAAAGAGGGTTGGCCAAAGTTGTATATTGTACACCGTATACGACCATATATTTTGTGATTTCCCAGCTTAAAATACCGTACATACAGGTATATACAACATACACAAGTATGGTTCTGGCCAACACTAGAAAAGATTCTTGCCAACAAGTAAATATACAGCCAAGCCAAGAGACCAAACACTCCTTCAAGATACCAAACACTCCTTGCTCCCTGCCCACACCGTAGGAATGGTGTCATTTGATGATTGGCCCATGTTGACATGGTCGTTAGGGTGTACGTGTGGGGGGTCCAGGCTTTGCTGTGGCAGCTCTTCCTGTGGAAGGTCCTGCTCACTAGGGTGTAGTGATCTCTTGAGTGCCTCAAGCTCTTCTTTCAGCACAGATGCAGCCCTACATGCGGTAGTCACGTGGTCTTTGATAGGCGGGATGCTCAGTTGTGGGGTAAGCACGAAAAAGAGCGTGTGCAGACGTGTGTGTGTGTGCTTGTGCGTGTGCGTGTGCGTGCACGCGTGTGTGTACGCACGTGTGAGTGTGTGTATATGCGTGTGTGTGTGCGTGTGTGTGTCAGACACAGCGTCAAAAACTCGGCACTAGAATTGAGCAGGGTGCTATCTAATCACGTCATGTTCGCAAATGCTTACATCAGCATGGGCAATATCTCTTTCAAGTACCTGTTGGCAATGACTTCATTTGCGTTCATGTTGGTCTGGGTGGCACTTCCAGTCTGCCAGATGATGAGGGGGAAGTGGTCTGCGTGCTGTCCTTCAGCCACCTGGCACGACAACATGAAGATACTAGGCATGTATGTCTTGCTGAAGCGTGTACTTAAGTGGCCTGCGTGCTGTCCTTCAGCCACCTGGCACGACAACATGAAGATACTAGGCATGTATGTCTTGCTGAAGCGTGTATTGAAGTGCATGTACCTGTCCTTCAGCCACCGGGAACGACAACGTAAAGAAACTAGATACGTATGCCTTGCTGAAGCGTGTATTAAGTGCATGTACCGGGCTGACAAATAAATTTCTCTTAGAGCATTCAGTGCGGTAGGTAGCGCTCAGAAGGTAGGATAATTTGCCACTGTCCTTAAGTCTTACTCACCTCCGAGGCTGCTTGGATTATGACACTGCTGTGCTGGGAGTTCAGCTTCCCTGCCCTATTATTCACCTGCCAATTGAACGATCATTCCCATACTGTGTACTCGTACACAGATAATGTGTATAACTAGTGCCTAGCAAATAAGGCTTGCACAGCTTCAATGCCAGGTGTGAAATATAACCTGTTCAAAAAATCTGAGAGCATCCTCTTTTGCTTTTGTGCATTGTTTAGGCCGTCTGCCTCTTGATTTATGAACGCCACTCACTCACCACAGCCGCAGCACGCTTGATAGCGCCCAAGGCCCTTATCTGCACGTGGCAGAGTTCCAGGACATGTCAAAAGCAGGGGCTACAGAAACAAGTGCTGCATGATGGCAGAGTCACAATGAGCCTAAACCCTGGTAGATTGACTAAGCTGGTAGATTAATACCTAAGCCTTTGCAGCATATGTAATAGAAATTGAAAGACATCCTGATACAACTCAGTTCTTGCATGTTGATTGCTGATGAGAAACCGCAGAGAACACGCTCCTTTTCTAGGCCATACTTTCTTGTCCCGTCCTGCTGATGAGTTGGTTGATGGTGGTTGGGGCATCGCAGAGATCAATTATATGATGCGCTCGATTTTTCAGTTTGGCTAAGCTTAAGTAAGAGCAAGTTGTGAGGATAAAAAGATGGAGACACAACAGTGATGAAACACAGATAAAAAGCAAGAGTGATAAAGTAGCATATCACAGCACTGCACTACATGAACCGGAGTTCATATGCTTTACACATGTTTTGTTTTCTGTGTTTGCCTTTGTCCTCTTATTCCAGGAACTGACAAATTGTTCTTTTTTACAGCGTTGCGTGCGTCTCTTAGAGGGCCTTACGTGTCAAATGCAGGCAAGAGCCAACTCCTTGTTTTAGCTTCGTCAGCAATATACAGAACGTTTGCCTACCAAAGGTTCGGGCATTCTCTCGGTGCGAGGGTCTCCAATGGTAAAGTTCTGGAGTGAGCGCTGCGTCTGAGCTCCATAGTAGGCTGCTGCAGGCACTTCAATGGCGCCCACTGCAGAGTGTGCAAAGAGAGGCAAAGAGAGGAATGTGGCACGAACGGTCGTTTCTGATCAGCAAAAGAACAAACTAAGGTCTCACTGGAGTCATGCTCAATTCTGTTGCCCCTCACAGGTCCAGCGGATGCAAGTGAAGAAAAAGATGGCAAGCCCAAATGGCAGCCAGATTGCAGGAGCACCGCTTTTCTTAAACTTAATAGCATTATTATTTGTATTATGATTTCAGCAGATCAAAACCCTAAAAGCCAAATTAAATGGTAGGTAGACCATGACAGCAGTCTTTCATTGTGCCATCTGTTCTGTGAGGCTTGTCCTGAGCAGTCCACAGCACCATCCAGACGGGCTGCGCGTCGATGAGTCTTTCATGCTTCTTGACAAGCGGCTTGCCGCAGGTGTGTATGTACAGCGAAGCGTACGAACACACACACACACACACACACACACACACACACGCACGCACGCACGCACGTTCACACGCACGTACACACACAAGCTCGCACACACGCACGTACACACACACACGCACGCACACACACACGCACACACACACACACTCGCACACACACACACACATACACACACACATACACACACACGCACACACACACACACACACGAACACACAAACTCACAATTACACACACATACGCATGCACACACATACACACACATACACACGTATGCGCGCACTCATACACACAATGATGCACATGCACACAACCATACACACAAGCACACACATACACACGCTCGCACGCGCGCACACACACACACACACGCTCGCACACACACATACACACACACATACACACATACACGCATCCTCTTTCCTCCCAGGTCAGCAACAACATCGGCCAGGGGGTGGCCTGGAGGACTCGTTCGTTGTGCTGGGACCTGCTTCCACGGTTCGCCCCACGCACGGATCACAGCAGCACCTGCTCACTGGGCAGGCTGCGGCACAAGGGGGAGGCAACCACCATCACCACCATCTCCTCCAACAGCAGCAGCAGCAGCAGCAGCAAGGGGGGAATGCCATGCTAGGGCAGTTACAATCCCTCAGCGGAAGTTCAGCAGGGATGGGGCAGCCGCAGCTGGGAGCACAAGCAGACGGTGCAGCCCCAGGTGTGCAACCAAGCAGGCACACGCTTATAAACGCATGCTTGCACATGCAGCGTCACACATACACAAAACACGCATGCAAGCACACACACAAACGCGCACGCACACGTGTGCATGCATAAACACACACACACATACACACACGTACATGAGTACATACATAGATACATGCACATGCACATACACGCAACACACACACAACACACATACACACATACAAATATGCACGCACAAACGCACATACATGACACATACATACACACGATCGCATACGCAGACAGGTAGTAACAAATAGTGTTTGCACAAGTCATACCAGCATGTCCGCATGTGTGGGGCAATAAGTCATACCAGCACGTCAGCATGTGTGGGGCACCCTGCAATGTAGCGACAAAGCAGTCACTATGCACCAGCGCGACCAAGCGTCTCCGTCGTTTATAAAAGGGTTGGCCAGAACCATATACTTGGTGTAGAAATACAGTATTTTGGCGCAAACCACTTCAGATACACAGTTGGTTGTAAATGTATACAAATGGCCAACCCTATTCAAGGATTTCACGCTCAAAATGTAAATCAGGCACACACAAACTTCAATTTCACAAACACATGGCTTGTATGCAGGGTTGGATGCTAAGCTGCAAGCCTTGGCTCAACTGTTTGAGCTAGCCTCCACGACCACTCAAACCGACCAGCCGCTCTGCTTGGACTGTGCGGCCCAGCTCAAAGATGAAATAGAAGCCCAGGTGTGTGTAAGGGGAGTTCATTGTTTGGCTCAGCTGTGGCGGTCCTTGGTTAAGGAGGGAGTTCATTGTTTGGCTCAGCTGTGGCGGTCCTTGGTTAAGGAGTAAGTTGTGGCGGTCTGTGGCTCAGGCTGTGGCGGTCCTTGGTTAAGGAGGCCTCCTCTGAACCAGCAACCTAGTACCAAAAAGGTTGTGTCCTAGTACCAAAAAGGTTGTGTCCTAGTACCAAAATGGTTGTGTCCTAGTACCAAAAAGGTTGTGTTCTAGTACCAAAAAGGTTGTCCTCTGTCGATGCAGGACGCAGGAGCAAAGTAAACCACCATTAGTTCTAGTTTATGACATTCACGACCCTAGCTGAGAGTTTTTCCTAAATGCACATTGATCCTTGCCAGCGTTTACTATCACTCTCACTTTCCTGGATTGGTTATAGTTTATGACATTCTGACTCTAACTGAGAGCTTTTCCTAAACGCAAACTGATCCTTGCCGGCGTTTACCCTAGTTTACGACATTCACGACCCTAGTTGAGAGATTTCCTAAATGCACACTGATCCTTGCCAGCGTTTACTATCAGTCCTAAATGCGCACTGATACTTGATCCTTGCCAGCGTTTACTATCACCCTCACTTTCCTGGCTTGTGGCTTGCGGCTTGGTTAGGGTTTAGGGTTAGGTGTTCAATCAAATGTGTAGCCAAACACCGTTTTTACTTCACGAGCCTTTCAGCTCGATGCGCTACCAACTTAAGGTCCCCTTCAAACAGCACAAGCGCCATGAGGGTGTCGTATACGTACTGTACAAGCCTGGTGCTGCTTGCCCAATGTTCCCTACTCATAGGTACCTTGAGCTGCCGCGGCCTGTGAGACAGCTGGAGATGTGGATGCCACAATGCGATTAATCTTGCTCCACACCCCTACGTGCTTGTGCATATGCACATCTGTAAACCTCTGCAGGTTCCTGCAGCTTTCTCTAGACAGGCAATGCGAAGGGTCAGCCAGGTCTCAGCCTCTATTTCCTTGTGTTCGCTTCGTGTTCATGCAGGTTACTGAAACAGAGCATGAGATTTCAAGCTACGCTGCGGCTGTGGCGCGCTTGGAGTCTGAGGCCTCCGAGCCTTTGCCGGTCCCTGCCTTTGCCCACGAGATGGAGATTTTGAGAGCCGCGCAGCAAGAGCAGCAGTGAGTGCCCCTTTTGGTATATAACCAAGGCAGTGGGTGCCCTGGGTGGTAGGCGTTTGTAATGCCGGCAATGTGCTTGCCAGACAGATTTTTAGATTTTAGAGCTGTGCAGCAGGAGCAGCAGTGAGTTTTCCTTTGGGTCCAATCGTCGCGGTGGGTGGCCGGGGAAGGAATGGCGCATGTAGTTGTTCACTATATATGCTGCTGGACTGTATTGGCAAGAAATCATGTCGGCATGTGAACGCCGCATAATTGCTGGCACTACGGAGATTTTGAGGGCAGTGCAGCTATCAAAGCTGTGAGTGCGCCCCTGCTTATTTGGACTTAAGGTCTTGTTGTATGGCTCTGATCCTTTGAGCAGTTTTCCCTTTGGAAGTGATGGCCGAGCAAGGGGTGGGCTCTGCCTTTGCTTGTGCAGCTTTGAGGGCAACTCAGCAAAAAAGCTGCAGTGGTGGTACCTTTGAATCAAATCCTTGTCCTCATTTTTTGTCGTTCCCCCCATGCTGTGTTCATTGGAAAAGCACTGACAGTCACGTAAGCAGCTGAGCGTTTTCCTCATCGGAAACAAGGCCACCTGAGCAAATATATGGACTCATGTTGATCATCAGCATACACACTTTATTGCCGCAGGTGACTGTTTATTGCCGCAGGTGACTGTCAACATCCCCACCCATCCAACTTCCCATCTGTGGGAGTAAAATGCTGCCAGCCTGCTGCGCAACTGCCTCTACATTTGCAGATACCTTGTGTGGTCGATGGCTTGCATCTTTGCGTACTGTCACACGATGCAGAGGCTGTTGGCGCATATGATAAATTAGCGCGTTTGACTCACTCTTCCTACCTTTTCTTTCTCCTGTTCACGTCAGAGTATTGTCAGGTGGTCCTTGATGAGGCATTGCTGAAACTTGACAATAGCTGCAGGAGTGTGCTGGTTAAGCAAGGTTATCTGCTTTCCTTTTGATTTTGCACATCTTCTTTAAATCAGTATACTCTCCCACATACGCACACACATGTATCCATATAAACAATACGTAACAAACACACATATGTATTTAACCATGAAAATATCCACACAGGGCAGCTGCACAAGCTGCTGAGGCGGAGCTAATGGGGGTCAACAACCGCTTAGCTGCTTTACAAGCAACAGAGGCCGAGCTAGATGCGCTGGAGTACAAATACTGGTGCGTGTGAGTGTGTCACTTCAGCAGCTTGTATGCTGTTGCCCATGCCCGCCAAAACCTGGTAGTTTGTTTCCACCGCTTTAAGCCATTAAACTCTTGTATAACCTTGACTGTCGGGACCACCTCTTCAAAACTAGCATTGCAGCGCAAGCAAGATCCCTGCACTTTTAATGCTTTGATCTCTCTCGGCCTGTGCCTCTTTGCCTCTTGAAGCGGTAAGCGTCAGGGGGACTATACTCAGTCAGGAATGCACGGGTGACAACTCGCTAGATCCACACAGTCCTTACCTGGGATGCTGCACCCCGGTCCCCTTGGTAGTCCAAAGCATTCTTTGTTTAATTCTTTGTTTCATGGTGGGTTTATAGCATGAGCATGTAGGTCCTGAACAGTGTAAACTAAGGCTTCTATTTCTTTGCCCATTCCAGTTTGATTGAGATTGGCCTGATGATTCTTTGCACATTTACAGTCGTCGCAACCCTTACTCACGCAGCCTGGGTCGCTCTTTGTTTGTAGGACAAAGCCCCAAACACGTACAGCCTGGGTCACTCTTTGCAGGACATAGCTCTTTAAGTACTTCGTGCACAACAGGGGAGGCTTACGTGCTATGCTTTATTTTTTTGTATGTCATGCATTGCAAACGCAGGCACGACTTGAATGAGTACAACATGCTGCTGAAGCAACACTTAGAAGACCGGGAATCCATGCTCACCAAGATCAATCATGCCGGCCAACGCAAGCAGCTGTTACAAAGTACCAATGTGTACAATGATGCATTCAAGATATGGTGCGTCAGCGGGAAGGGAGCAAGCCTTGGAATTTGCCTCAAGAGGTGTCTAGGCTTTGTATGTAGGTGCCCTGCACTGGTTGTGGCAAGTGCCCTGCACAGGTTGTGGCAAGTTGTCTGCATGACTCTGCCCCATAACAATTGTGAGTCGGTAGCTTGAACCATCGTCATAGTTTGTGAATATGCGTACTCTGACATAGGTCATGGAAGTTGTCTGCTAGAGTCACCACGACATAGGTTGAAAGGAATTACACAAAGTGGATTGATGATTTCTTGGAGCATCTTCTGGTTTACGAGCCGTACGTGCTTGCATGGACAGTGCCATTCGTGGAAATGCAATACAGGGTTCTTACTCACTCATTGCCCAGGCTCACACACATAAACACAAACATGTACATAACGAAGTGAGACGTGGGTATAAATGTTTATAAAGGTGTTTACATGCATACTTGCATAGATACGCACGCTCTTGCACACTCCCACACCCACTGTCATAAAATCTGTGCACCGTGCAGGCATGACGGCCCTTTTGGCACCATAAGCGGATTCCGATTAGGGAGAACCCCTGAGGTTCCTGTGGAGTGGGACGAGATCAACGCAGCATGGGGACAAGCAGTATTACTGCTGCACACCATGGCACAGGTGAGCAGTTGTGTGGGCAAATGTGTGGTAGTGATAAAGATGCGTGCTGCCTCCGTGCTGCGGGCAAATTGCCTCACACTGTGTGCGTTGTGCACAATGCGCACACTGCTGCTGTTGCAGCGGTAGAAGGTCCTGACTGTAGAAGGCTGTGAAACAGCGACAGGCATTGCATCCGTTTTTTTATCACCTCCAGGTGCCTGTAATGGCAATAAACTTCCTCACCATGTTTGCCAATAAAAATCTCTTCCTAAAAGAAATATGACTAACTAGCACTCCACAAAGTTATTCTCTTGGTGACCGCCCTCACCCCCACCCTGACCCTCTTTGCAACACACTCAACAGTTGCCTGCCCTCTGCTTACTTTTACACTATGCTCGTACTTTTACACTCTTTACTTGCTTTTCCACTCTACTCATACTTTTGCACTCTACTCATTCTGGTCCTGTTCATGCTGCACCAGGTCAAATTACTCAATAATTTCAATCCAAACAGAGTTATTTTCAGTAAGAAACAGAGTTATTTTCAGTAAGGAGGGACGCTCATTCAGTATCTGCTCCTCTCCAGGCACATGCCTGTAATTGCCCAGTGCTATTAGCTGCCGACGCCAAATACTGTGCACTGACAAAGCTGCAGCCAAATCCTGAATCCATTCTTCTACCGTGCCCTCCTCTGCTGCTACTTAAAAGACAGCCGCATGTCTGCAGCTGTTAAGCGCTGTAACCGCAAGCTGTATGTTCCTCTTTCCTCTTCAAAACAGGCATGTGGCCTACACCTGTCCTCAGCTAAGCTGCTGCCGATGGGCAGTCACCCACGCATGGCTGACAAGCGCTCAACGTACGACCTGTTTGGCCCCGTGTCAAAGCTGTGGAGCGCAAATTATGACCGGTAGGACGTCCCCCTTGAGTTGTGGAGTGTTGTCGTGGCTGTTTAAGGCTTTGTGTTCTGCTGATGTAATCCCTGAGATGTAGTTGAAAGTTTTGGAGTGCAGACTTGCGCCGGTTGCAGTCCTAGCTTGCGCCACATGGCATGTCTGTTTGAAGCCCACCGAGTTCCTTCATTGGCCTGTGTACGTACACCTTTGGTCTCATGGTTGTCAGTAATCACAGCGCTTGACCGCTGTAACAGGTTCAGTACATTCCATGTTGTTGGAGTGACAGGTACTCCTTCCCGACATGGTTGTATCTCAGTAGACATGCAACGCTTGTGCCTCTTCAATGCAATTGCAATTCCCACCGTCGCTACTCATGACGCCAATCCATTGATGTTTTTCTCTTGCTCTTCTCACAGGGCTATGATCTGCTTCCTGGCCTGCTTGAAGGAGTTTGGGGAGCACGCCGCAAGAGAGGACGTCAGGCAATCGCAGCACCCTCCGTTCACTTTTCCCTTCCCTTTAGAGGGTGATAAGGTGATCCTAGATTTATTTCCGTGACGTTATTTTCGTGGTCTTTTGTGTCCCGCCCAATCAGTGGCAGTAACAAATCGTGTGACAAGCAGGTGGTTGGCAGAGTTTCTGTATGGCTTGTTTAATAAGCTGGTTGTGCCAGTCTTATTGGTAACCTTGATCTTCTGGATTTGGTAGTTTAGGTAATTGACATCATGTGAGCATTCTAAGAGGTACTATCAGAAGGGATCCTCAACAGGCCCTGTACTGTGTAAGGTCTCTGATTCCGTTTGTTTGCTTAATATTAATGGGTACCACAATGAGATTGGAAGAAACCACACATCTATCATGTGCTGAGTCCTATATTTTTTAGTGACGGTGGTTTGATCTGACATGAGTTTTCTTGCGGCAGAAAATGGCTGCTGGCAATCCAACGTTTTGTTGCCTGGCTTGGTCAGAAGCATGAAGAAAGCTTGCTTTGCACATTAGTTTCAGTGTGCCTGCATTTAGGGGGCAGCCGATTTCTGTTCCAAAATTATTGGTGTGGGAGTAATCTGGAATAGAAAAAGGTGGATTATAAATATAAAGAGCGTTATTCTTTTGGGCTTTGCACCGCCCGATGGATTCTGAGTGCCCACAACATCAAAGAACAGGAAGATAACTGCGCAATTCAGTGTGCAACACTACGCAACAATCAAAACCTCAGCAAAGTGAGAAAGTGTCATTGAATCCCTGTTTCATCAGTGGCCATCCTCTCAGTGTCTTTTTTATGTTACTGATCCACCGTCATATCACAACGCAAACAAAATGTACTTGGTGTACTACGACCTTGCTTTGAACTAAGAACAATGTACGTAACAAACATGTGAATACGGTTTCTTCGCAGGTCAACAGCTACACCATCAAACTCACCCTCAATAAAGATGCACGCTGGACCAAAGCTCTCAAATTCTTGCTGGCGGATCTCAAGGTAAGGGGTTTTCATGCCGTCTTCTTTTGCTTAAGCTTTGCAAGACAAGGCAAATACAAGGAATTCTGGTCTTGCTCTTTTGCCCACACATATCAAAAAAAGAAGAGAAAAATCAAGGTCAGATGTATTGACATATATCCCAAAGCAAAAGGATTTACTGAGTAACATGACATGATGTACAGATCTATGCTGACCTTTATCCACCGAGCACCTGCTCTTGCCCTGTAAGGACTGGCACCCTCCTGCAACGTACCCGCAGGTGGCTTTGCAATGGATGGTCAAGCACGAGGCGCTGAGTAAAGAGGTGGAGCCTACCTCTCGGTTGCCTGCTCTTCGTCCAGAGCATCTTTGCGGGGCGGGGGCCATCATACCGGCTGTATTTGCTGTTCCGTCACTGAATAAGAAGTAGTTTAGAGCTTGCTAGCTGTGCCCTTTGTAATTTCATGTTAATTTGAATGACTGGACAGTGCCCTCTTTCTTTTCAGCAGTTGAGGTTTAATATGTTATACATTCCTTAGTGGCTCCTTTTCCCAAAATAATATGGTGAGTAAGAATTTTTCTTCTCACTTAATCTCTTGTGCTGCTTGTTGTGTGCTTACAAAACACGGTTGTTGTACTGTCTCAAACGTGTAGTGCCTAGCTTAGGAATTCTGGAGAGCATGGCAACGTGTCCCCCGGGAAAATGGTCAAGTGAATTGTCCAAATCTTTTGCTCTTGCACGTATGTCACCAGTTGGTTCAGTTTCTCAGAATAAGAAGAAAAACTACGCAGACAGGGAACAACCACTCCCCACATTAATTAAGGAAAAGGAGCCACTTTGGTACCGGGTACTGTAAAACTCTCCACCACCAAACTAAAAAAAAAAATCACCAATGGGGATCAGGAGGGTTGCAGGCTTAACCTGAAATCGTCTCCTGTTGAGGGTTGATAACAGTGCTGGAAAGGGCACGTCTGGTATGGACAAGTTTGGTAGCGTAATTGACAGAATGAACATGAAGCTTGGAAGCAAATTCCTTAACTCTTTGTCAAAACCCACCTCCTTAAAAGACTCCAGGGTTTGGTTGTTGTAGATGGTGCCACTTACTCCCAAAAGAATGGTGTGGAGGGTAACGGAGGCTCCTTGAAAGATGGAGCAGAGGCCTTTGTGTTGTTCCTGCGTGGCGCTCAGCTGGCTCTGCGGTCTAGTGTCATCACAGTACTTGATCTTGATAAGGTGATTGTCACGTTGTAGAATGCTGAGATCTTTGGGTCGGTGCTCTCTGGGGAAGGTGGATCTGCTAGTGGCTGGCGGTGCTGCTGAGGTGCTCCCAGTCCCCCTTAGTTGCCCCCTGCCACTTCTAAGAACCCACCCTCCTTGCTTCCTCATTGCTAGTCTGTTGCTTTTTAGTTTTCGCAGAGATGGGAGTAACCAATTCAGCATACGGAGGTAAACCTATTTTTGTCTGAGAAGCGGGGTGGATAGAGCCACTTTGGCATACTAATCCTAGTTTCAGCTGTATTGGAATCTGAAGATTTTGCATAGCCAGCTGCTCGCTGCTACCTATATCCATGCAGACAAAGCAGGATCCCAGGGAGCCTGTTTTGCTTATGGCTTTGAAGATCGTGCCGCATGCTAAGTTGTGTCTCTTAGTGATCATATTTCTTATTTGCGAATGTTAGCATCTTAAAAGGATATGTAGGGCACTGTCTAATTGAGGGCAGAGGAGGCAAGTTAGGCTTATTGAGTGCTTAAACCATAGCGCATGCTTTTGGTTGTACAGGTTTCCTGTTCTGTACTTAATAATGATGCACTTGGTTCTAACAGGGATATAGGATGTTGTTAGGTAAGCCTTGCTAGCGGCTCCATTGGCAGTGCCATTTTTGATAAGGGTCTGGTAGTAATCATGATTGTTTGTTCTGGCATTGGCATTTCCTAGTTTGTGGAGGGGGTGCATGTGTGCTTGCAAGGCGTCATGGTAATTGGATAGGTACCGAAGTCTTAAAGGTGGGTGACTGGGCTGTGATTGGTTGATTTTGTATGATTCGGTTTTTTCATATTCTTTTGGGAATTCCCTCAGAGCCAGCTGTCTTGATGGAGGTATCCGCAACGTCAGATTAGGTTGTGATTGAATTTCTAGCAAGAGAATCAGCGTATTCATTGCCTATAATACCTGCGTGGGATCTGGCTTTGTAGAAATGAATGGGTGATGGTGACTGGCGGATTGCCTGGGCAATGGATTAAAGGACATCTACCTTGGATGTGGTGGCAGTGGAGATTTAGGTGTGAGAGCTGTTAGTTGATTTGGTGCATTGAAATTAGGCTATCTGTGGCTATATGGGAGTAGCCGTTAATAATTGCGGCTGCTGTAGCTGCTAGCTCTGCACGTGAGATGGTATTGGATATACCTACGCCTCTTGGGTTCACATAATGGGATGCGTGAGGCAAGGGTGGTATACACCTGATCCTGTGT
>Ga0307968_1000829_pt1:2500-23830 | contig 23830 bp, 20 predicted proteins | sample OrgLakmetagen650_FD_201834 | JGI IMG/M metagenome (GOLD analysis project Ga0307968, IMG submission 201834) | Saline water microbial communities from Organic Lake, Antarctica - #650 | ecosystem: Environmental > Aquatic > Non-marine Saline and Alkaline > Saline | place: Antarctica...
CATTTCATAGTCTGCCATGTAGCGCAAGCCTACACATTACACACTACAGCTTATTACACACACTCTGTCGCTACACTATGCACGTTACACGCTCCCTACGTTTCCTTTCTGTGCACATATGTATACGTGTACACGTATTCACACATGATTTCACACACGCGCACACCAAAGCTATATGCCCCCTCAAGTATGCACACACACATGCATGCATGCATACACACACAAATGGTACACACAGACAATTCTCTGTTACACACTGCACTCTTCTACCGTGCCTGCAGCTGCATCAGTCCTCTGCATCCCCTGTGATGATCATCGCCACCACGTCAGTGTTATACACTACACTCTACACCACCATGTCTGCAGCTGCATCAGTCATCTGCTGCCCCTGTGATAATCATCGCAACCACGTCAGTGTTATACACTACGCTGTTACACACTACGCTCTACACCACCATGCCTGCAGCTGCACCAGTCCTCTGCATCCCCTGTGATGATCATCGCCACCACTTCAGTGTTATACACTACGCTCTACACCACCATGTCTGCAGCTGCATCAGTCCTCTGCTGCCCCTGCGATGATCATCGCAACCACGTCAGTGTTATACACTACGCTTTTATACACTACGCTCTACACCACCATGCCTGCAGCTGCATCAGTCCTCTGCTGCCCCTGTGATGGTCACTGCCACCACTTCAGGCCACATAGAAGTCATCGAATGTGGACCGCGCTTAGAGCTGCTGCATCAGATGCTAGCGCAGGTGAGAGTGTATTTCAGTTGGGGAAGAGAGACAAAAGTGGGTGAGTGGGGCCATCATTGCTAGTTGGTCACGTAAGGGGAAAGAGACAAAAGAGAGCGGGGCCATCACCGCTAGTTGGTCGCGTAGAAAAATGATAGGCATGGTATACGAATTCCATGCTCATTTGGTCAGATAGATTGACGTAAGGCATTGTATTCCAAGTCCATGCTCATTCGGTCACGTAGAACAACGTCAGGCATTATGTACGGAATCCTTGCTCATTTGGTCAGGTAGATTGACGTAAGGCACTGTATACAAAATCCATGCTCGTTTGGTCACGTAGAACAACGTCAGGCACTAGGTAAATATTAAATCCATGTTCACCATCTTTGCTAGAGCTGCTGCGCCAAATGCTAATCCTCCCGTTTTCTAGCACACCCACCTTGAGTGCCCTGCTTGGGTTTGGACGAGCTGCAGCGTCTGTGCAATGTAGCTGGACAAATAGGGCTGGAAACTCCTTCTTGGCCCTCTCTATGCAATCGCCCAATGGCCCTGCGTGCCCTGCTTGCCTAAACATGCTGCAACGCCCGTACAGTCAGGAAGGTAAAGAAAAACAGCCTTTTCTATAACCCTTATTTGTAGGGTTGGCCAGAACCATATATACTCGGTGTATATACGGTATTTTTGGCAGGGAAATCACCAAATATACGGTCATATACGGTGTATATATATACGGTTCTGGCCAAACCTACTCATTTGTCCTGTACTCTTTTCTGTGCCCACGGGCCTGCTAGTTTGGTTTGGGAAAGCACGTCCAAGCGGGTGTTAATTACGTTTTGCTTTTCTATGCACACATGCGCACCCTCCTTACGCGCAAGGCAAATCTGTACACCTGCCCGCCCACAAGCGCTACAGCTCTGGCACAGTTTAGAAGACAGAGTCGAATGGCCTTGACAAAAGGATGGCTGCACGATGGTAGATATGGATAATGCATTTAGGCATCCAGTACCTCAATCACATTTTAAGAAATGTTGGATAACAGGCCGTACATGTAATCCTCTTTCTTTTGTGTTCTTGTCGCCCACTGAAATGTGGCGCAGCGCCTGTACGGTCTGGAAGATGAAGAGGAAGGGCCTAGCGTCTTGGCAGGTGGGAGGGACGAGGAGGAAAGGGAACGCGACGGGCAAGAAGGGCCGACAAAGCGACAGGCCCTTGCGGAGAGGAGTGTGGACAGGGCTCGAGGTGGGACTTTTTGAAACCGTGTGCCGCATGTGTTTGTTGTACCTATCTAAAACAGTGTGTACCCATCTAAAACAGTGTGTACCTATCTAAAACAGTGTGTACCTATCTAAAACAGTGTGTACCTATCTGAAACAGTGTGTACCTATCTAAAACAGTGTGTACCTATCTGAAACAGCTTTATTTAGACCTTGTGTGTACCTATCTAAACCAGTTAGACCAGTGTGTACCTACCTACCAGTGTGTACCAACCTACCAGTGTGTACCTATCTAAAACAGTTAGACCAGTGTGTACCTATCTAAAACAGCTTTATTTAGACCTTGTGCAGTTTTGTATTTGTTCTGAGTGTGTGCATTTGAAACAAGGGTAGAGGCACGAAGAAGAGGAGCGAGGTGCTTAAGAAAGCATACGTGCAGAAGACAAAGAAAAAAGGGTAATATTAGGGATGGCCAGAACCGTATATAAATACAGCATATGCCGTTTGTCATCAGATTTCATCAGATACGCGATCATATACAGCTCCGGGAACCTAGAAATGTCGTGCAGCCAGATCACCATTATGTAAAAGAATCACACTAATTTCAGCAGCCAGGTCTGCCATGTAAGCAATTGCTGAGATGAGCGCACACTTTTGGGGAACTTTGAACGAGGGGGGTTATTCATTTCTGCGAGCCGCGCAAAATGCACACAGCATTGCACGCGTAGCATTTCCTAAACAGTTCTTCCTGCGGGGGAAGCAGAGTAATTTGTGGATGCATGCAAGAAGGCGATGATTTTTTACTTCTGGAATGGCTTTGCTGCACTATGATGTTCACAGGAAACCAGCTATCAGTGAAGTAAGCAGGAAACCAGCCATCACAGGAGACAAGCTATCAGTAAAGTAAGCAGAACGTCATAACAATTAAATGCAGGCTCTATGAGAGACGAAGATCTAGATCAACCTAGCACCTCTAGCCGGAGCCACGAGGCATCCAAGAAAGGCTTGTACACGTTTGACGACCTCGTGCGGACTATACAGGTGAAGTGTTTATTTTTTGTAGAGCTCAGGCCGCAGGAAAGCGCGTGTGAGAGCCAGCATGCATTGTGTTGGATGACCTTGTGCGGACTGTGCAGGTGAAGCGTTTATTTTTTGTAGAGCTCAGGTCGCAGGAAAGCGCGTGTGAGAGCCAGCATGCATTGTGTTGGACGACCTTGTGTGGACTGTGCAGGGAAGAGGGTGAACATATGTAGAGCTCAGGCCGCAGGAAAGCGCGTGTGAGAGCCAGCGTGCATCGTGTCTGACGACCTTGTGCAGAGTGTACAGGTGAAGCGTTTATTTTTTGTACAGCTCAGGCCGCAGGAAAGCGCGTGTGAGAGCCAGCATGCATTGTGTCTGACGACCTCGTGCGGACTGTGCAGGGAAGAGGGTGAACATATGTATAGGTGTGCCTCAGTGCGCACAAAAGAGACAAAATATGTAGAGGTGTGCCTTAGTGTGCCGAAATATGTAGAGGTGTGCCTCGGTGTGCCAAAATATGTAGAGGTGTGCCTTAGTGTGCACAAAAGAGACAAAATATGTAGAGGTGTGCCTTAGTGTGCCAAAATATGTAGAGGTGTGCCTTAGTGTGCCAAAATATGTAGAGGTGTGCCTCGGTGTGCCAAAATATGTAGAGGTGTGCCTTAGTGTGCACAAAAGAGACAAAATATGTAGAGGTGTGCCTTAGTGTGCCAAAATATGTAGAGGTGTGCCTTAGTGTGCCAAAATATGTAGAGGTGTGCCTTAGTGTGCCAAAATATGTAGAGGTGTGCCTTAGTGTGCCAAATTATGTAGAGGTGTGCCTTAGTGTGCCAAAATATGTAGAGGTGTGCCTCGATTGCACATACTTTCCTCAGCAGGTGCTTGCTTTGTGCAGGCGTTGCTGTCAAGCTAGCAGCCAAACCGTGTTCCTGCTGACTTTCTCCTATGGACTGTTTTGACGGTGCTCCAGCAAAGTTTGTGGTGTTTTGAGGGTGCTCCAAGCAAAGTTTGTGGTGTTTTGAGGGTGCTCCAAGCAATGTTTGTGGTGTTTTGAGGGTGCTCCAAGCAATGGTTGTGATGTTTTGAGGGTGCTCCAAGCAATGGTTGTGATGTTTTGAGGGTGCTCCAAGCAATGTTTGTGATGTTTTGAGGGTGCTCCAAGCAATGTTTGTGATGTTTTGAGGGTGCTCCAAGCAATGTTTGTGATGTTTTGAGGGTGCTCCAAGCAAAGTTTGCGGCAGTTTGATATCTTGCCTTTGCCTTACTACTTCATATTTTGCCTTGTACTTGACTCTGATTTGCTCCGGTACTAGCTAACCTAGCAATTTCTGCTCTGAGCTTCCTATCAAGCCTACAGTCATTCCGACGTATGCAGGGGGTAGCAAATCAAATCACTTTTTGCTTAATTTCTAGTGTTTGCCATGAATGGTGCATGTGTATGGTCCTGGCCAACCCCACAAAGCTACTTTACAGTGTACACATCACATATTTTGAAACGCCTTTGAAACGCTTGATGTTAACATGACTTTGGCCAAACACATAGTCCGCTGAAAAAAACGTTTTTCTTAAACGTCCATACAACATATCGATTCTACATTTGCCAAGCCCGGAAACTCTATTGCAGGCAAGCCCAAAAGAGCTCAAGACTGAGCTAGCAGCCATGGGAGCGGTCGAGCTGGAGGGTTTCTGGCGGCGTGTTGACCCTGAGTACTTAGGCCAACTCCTTGAGATCATCATTTTTAGGTGTGTGTGTTGAAATGAATGGACGGGTGTGTGAGTGACCAGTGAACCAATGCCTTGTCAAAGGTTAGCTGAGTACCTGGGCCAACTTCTAGAGATCATCATTTTTATGTGTGTGTGTTGAATGGATGGACGGGTGTGTGAGTGACCAGTGATATAATGGTTATTTAGAGGTGAGCTGATCGAGGGGCCACCACTTTCAGACTTGTACTGCTCAGTGTTGTTGGGTGTGCAGTCAGTGCCTGCGGCCGCTTGCATCCAAAGTGTGGAAAGATCCGGTCGGTGTTTGTAGTGACCAACAATGTTCGGCAGCAGCAATGCCTTGAAAGGGTTGATGACTCCGGTGGTCTTGCTGCACCTCTCTCCGACAGAGCTAAAAACTGCATGTGTACCGTGTTGCTGCTCTCTCCGACAGAGCTAGAATTTGCATGTGTACCGTGTTGCTGCTCTCTCTGACATAAGAGCTAAAAACTGCATGTGTACCGTGTTGCTGCTCTCTCCGACAGAGCTAGAATTTGCATGTGTACCGTGTTGCTGCTCTCTCTGACATAAGAGCTATAATTTGCATGTGTACCGTGTTGCTGCTCTCTCTGACATAAGAGCTAAAAACTGCATGTGTACCGTGTTGCTGCTCTCTCTGACATAAGAGCTAGAATTTGCATGTGTACCGTGTTGCTGCTCTCTCTGACATAAGAGCTAGAATTTGCATGTGTACCGTGTTGCTGCTCTCTCTGACATAAGAGCTAAAAACTGCATGTGTACCGTGTTGCTGCTCTTTCCGACATAAGAGCTAAAAACTGCATGTGTACCGTGTTGCTGCTCTCTCTGACATAAGAGCTAAAAATTGCATGTGTACCGTGTTGCTGCTCTCTCCGACAGAAGAGCTAAAAACTGCATGTGTACCGTGTGTGTGTGTGTGTGCATACAGTCATTCGTCATGCGTACCCTAACATGTGTACCGTGTTGCTAACAGTCACAGACTCCAAATGCTGTACGTACTTATGCAATGCGTAGGGTTGGCCAGAACCGTATATATACACCGTATATGACCGTATATTTGGTGATTTCCCTGCCAAAAATACCATATATACACCGTATATATATGGTTCTGGCCAACCCTAGCGATGCGCCCTCCCATTTTAGTCTGCAAAGTGCTGATAACCTTTAAAAAGTGTATCCTTATATCACCTGAAAGTGCGGTGCACAATGACCATGCGCTGTCTACCGTCCCTGCATCTGCCAATCAGCTATTCAACCAACGCAAATGAGTCCTCTTTTTTCTTATAAATTGCAGTGCACAAGAGCAAGGCCATGCGCTGTCTACCATCCCTGCATCTTCCAAAAAACAGCCAATTACCCAACGCAAACGAGTCCTCTGTTGTCTTTCATAAATCGCAGTGCACAAGAGCAAGGCCACGCGCTGTCCGCCATCCCTGCAGCTGCCATGGTGCGCTCCCTCATTTCTATGGACTATCTGCCAGAAATGGTGGTGCACTGCTTGCGCTTGTTTGGGCACCCGCTTGAGGGGCAGGAGGCCACGGACACCTGGCATTTGGATGAACACAAGGTGTGATTGTGTGTGCATTTCTTACTCGAGTGTTTACAATCTGCAGCAAAGACCCCCCTGGCTTCAGCACAGAGGCCTGGAGCATAAAGACAATTGAATTCAGTCATCAAAGCTAAACTTGTAGCTAAAGTAATCTAGCGTTGAATAAGACCTGGAGTAGCTGTGATGCCTAAATTCAAGTGTGTTCACCTGATTAGGCATTAGTATAATTGACCAGAACCATATGTATACGGTGTATGTACGGTATTTTTGGCAGGGAAATCACCAAATATACCAGAGGGGGTTATCTGGGCGGAAGCCAAATCATGCTCCTTTTTGCATGAAAGGTGCAAATACTCACACTTCACTTCATCAAATTGAACCCAACCTAGCTTCAAACTGGTGTTTACAGCTACCCGAGCATGTGCTCAGATTTAGGCAAGTCGCCCTGCGTACAGAATGACAGGACTAAACGCACACGTCGTGCACCTGTACCCTAGATGGGTGCTTTTCAGAGGGATTGGCACATTGATATGCATATCTCGCCAACCACTTGGTCTTTTTGCCCCATTTTGCTTGCAGTGATCTTTATTTACTATAAGGACTCCAAAACACTAAACATCACTCAGTTTGTTGCGCTGGCTGGTCAGATGCAGCATATGACTGCTCAAAAGGTAAGGTTCACGCCGCGGCTGCTGAGGCAGGTGGCCGTAACTGGCAGGTTTCAAGCTCAGCTGCATTGAAATCGTATACATAGCAGAGCTGAGCTTGAAACCTGCCAATTACGGCCACCTTCCCCAGGAGCATGCAAAAAATATACCCATTCTGGGCCTCAGATAACCCCCTCTGCAAACACATGGTCATATACGGTTCTGGCCAACCCTAGGCATTAGGATACTGCGGGTGGTGTGCAGCTGCCTGCTACTCCTGGATGTTTGTTCCAAAAATGAGCCAGAAAGGAGTGAGCTTGCGTGTAAGTTCGTCGCTTGGTAAGGATGGTAAAAGGAGATTTTTGCTACTGCTGGTGAGTAATTGTTGGAGTAATTGGTGAGTAATTGTTGGAGTAAATGTTGGAGTAATTGGTTAAGTAGTTAATTGGAGGAGTTACTGGAGAAATTGTTGGGAAATTTTTTGGAGAATTATTTGGTAAGTTATTGTTGGAGGAATTGTTGAGTAATTGTTAAGACTGCATCTGCCTCTCTTCTCGTGCCTTGCGTTGGGAAAAAGAGATAATGGCGGGTGCACTCGATTGTTTGGTTATGATGTTAAGCCAGCACATGGAGCGGAATTGGAAGGCTAGCAGATGCTATATGTCTAGGACGTGATAATTGTCGGTGACGCCTTGTCAGTAGCGTCTTGTCAGTAGCGTTTTGTCAGTAGCATCTTATTGGTAACATCTTGTCAGTAGCGAATTATATCATAACGTCAGTAACCTCTTGTCACGTAACGTCTTGTCAGTAACGTCTTGTCACGTGACGTACGGCAGGAACCTCTTGTCAAGTGACGTCTTGTCAGTAACGTCTTGTCACGTAATGTCTTGTCAGTAACGTCTTGTCACATAACGTCTTTTCAGTAACGTCTCGTCACGTGACGTCTTGTCAGTAACCTCTCGTCACGTGATGTCTTTTCCCGTAACTTCTTGTCACGTGGCGTCTTGTCAGTAACGTCTTTTCCCGTAACGTCTTGTCACGTGGCATCTTGTCAGTAACGTTATGTCACGTAACGTCTTTTCAGTAATGTCATATCGGTATTGTCTTGTCACGTAACGTCTTGTCTGTGATATCTTGTTGGTAATTGCGCGTCAGGTTCGCAGAGGCCCACCGTTGGGTGAGGGCTCAGGTGCATGAAGTAAGGGTTGTTTCAGCGACACTCTGCAAGAGCAATAAATTCATATTAAGGGCTGAGATGCAGGGCTCCATGTGAAGGATTGTGAAGGCTTGTCTTGTGAATGAATGTGAAGGCTTGTGTGTCACTTGCAAAAACGAGTTCGCAAGTAATGGCAGTTGCGCTGGAATGCGACAGAGGCCTTTTGTGGTTTCCTCTTTGTTGGTCCTTTTTATTGCTACGTTGTCTGGAATGTTCAGAACCCAGGCTCAGCCATTACCTGTAGCAACCCCCTCTCTCTTTGGTCCTTTTTTGTTTGCTACAGTGATTGGAATATTGTTGCTTATATTATTTTTGCTGCTATGGTGAATCAAACTTTCAGCACCCAGGAAGGTAGAGAAATCGCAGGTTGTCGCTGCCTTTTAGTTTGCTGTATTGCTTTACCCAGGTCTGCATCCATTCCAGATTCTGGATAAAGGCTTGCAAATCATCCCCCTTTTTGATATACACAGGTTTGTATCTATTTCATGGACAAGGTGCTAGCCCAGGGGGAAGGGGATGAGGCGCAGCCTACTGGAATTTCTGGCAGGTAAGATACAGTTGGGTTCTTATTGCAATTCTTATAACATGCTGTATAGCGCTTTTTGACCTTGAATGTTGTTTCCACGTTCGCAGCGATAGAAGCAAGTGAAATACAAAATAGTGACGGGAACATTTACCTTGTGGTATATATACCTGCCCTATTTTGAGCAAATAAATGTGCTCTAGTTACCAAATTGCTATAGTTACAAATGTGCTCTAGTTACAAATAAATGTGCTCTAGTTACATAGATCGATCGCTTCCACTTCCACTGTTCATCCATTGGATTCGGTATGTGTGTGGCATGCCACGTTTACAACAATACAATCGATTTCTGTATCAGCGCACCGTTGTCTTAACACACACACACACACACACACACACTGTTGTCTCAGCATCTCAGCGGCGGCACTACCAATGTTGCGGCTACCAATGTTGCCACTACCAATGTTGCTGCTGCTAATGTTGCTGCTGCCAATGTGTGTTTATTCATTGCCTCAAAAACCGTCCAACTGAACTCTGGCGCCTCATCGTCACCGCTGCTTCTGTGCCTGTGTCTGTGTTTATTGCTGCATAACGTGTACTGCACTGCGTACACACTACCTTGCCATGACCTTTTCCATTTGGTGCTGAGTCATGCACAGGAAATGGCCCTTAATGGTGGCCTCTGCTGCATCTGCGTCTATGTATGTGTTTGCTGCATAACGTGTACTGCACTGCGTACGCACTACCTTGCCATGACTGTTTTTGGGGGGCTGATTTGTGCACAGGAAAAGGGCCTTAAAGGTGGCCCCTGCTGCATCCGCTGCCAGGTCGCTCAGTGAGTTTATGCAGCGGTGGGAAAAGGCAGTGCCTGGTGGCATGCGGCCTGATCTGAGCATGCTGCGTGGGGAGGCTCTGGTGGAAGGTGAGGTGTGTGTTGAGATGTGAGAGCTGTGGGAATAAGCAGCGACTACCAGCATGCGGCCTGATCTGAGCATGCTGCGTGGGGAGGTTCTGGTGGAAGGTGAGGTGTGTGTTTAAGTTTACTGGCAGTGGAAATAGGCAGCAACTTTGAGCATGCGGCCTAATCTGAGCATATGCTCCGTAAGGAGTTTACAGTGCCATAGTTGAAAGAAGGTATGAATGTGTAAGGAGGCAAAGAAAGTGCGAAGGTTGGCCGGCCAATCAGTACACCAAGGGTGTATCTTTGAGTTGTGTGTTGTGTGTTGTGTGTTGTGTCTGTGTGTTGTGTGTTTTGTGTTGTGTGTTGTGTGTTGTGTGTTGTGTGTTGTGTGTTGTGTGTTGTGTGTTGTGTGCTGTGTGTTGTGTGTTGTGTATCTATGTGTTGTGTGTTGTGTATCTATGTGTTGTGTGTTGTGTATCTATGTGTTGTGTGTTATTTGTTGTGTGTTGTATGTTGTGAGTTGTGTGTTGTGTATCTATGTGTTGTGTGTTGTGTTTTGTGTGTTGTGTGTTGTGTCTGTGTGTTGTGTGTTGTGTGTTGTGTGTTGTGTATCTATGTGTTGTGTGTTGTGTGTTGTGTATCTATGTGTTGTGTGTTGTGTTGTGTGTTGTGTGTTGTGTGTTGTGTGTTGTGTGTTGTGTGTTGTGTGTTGTGTGCTGTGTGTTGTGTGTTGTGTATCTATGTGTTGTGTGTTGTGTGTTGTGTGTTGTGTGTTGTGTATTTATGTGTTGTGTGTTGTGTGTTGTGTGTTGTGTGTTGTGTTGTGTGTTGTGTGTTGTGTGTTTTGTGTTGCGTATCTATGTGCTGTGTGTTGTGTGTTGTGTGTTGCGTATCTATGTGTTGTGTGTTGTGTGTTGTGTGTTGTGTGTTGTGTGTTGTGTATCTATGTGTTGTGTGTTGGGAAGTGTTTGATTGCAAACAATCTTAGGAAGCAACCTGGGTATACAGCTGAAGCCCACCTGCCACAATAAATTGTGTAGAATAGAAAATATTACGCAGGCAGTGAAATTCACTCCCGCAAATATTAGGAAAATGGAGCCACTGCGGTTCTAGGTACCGTAAAACTCCTCCGCAATATAGGGAAAAGAAAAGGTCAATGGGGACGAGGAGGGATGCAGGCTTGACCCAAAACCGGCGGCTCCTGATGAGAGTTAATAATAGTAAGTGTGCGCCTGGCTTGGACAAGTTTGGCAGCGTAGTTGATAGAATGTACATGAAGCTTGGAAGCAAGTTTCTTAGCTCTTTGAGAGTCATGACCCCGCTCCTGAAAAGGCTCCAGTATGTGTGTACAAATTCAAACTCGAAAATAAGGCATGAGCTATACGTGTCATATACCTTTCTTATACGTGTCATACATCTTTCTATAGCTGAGCACACCTTTCTATAGCTGAGCTATACTTGTCATATAACTTTCTTGTTTGTGCACGCAATAGCAGCATAGCCATTTGGTTGCTGCCCATCAATAGTCTCAGCAAATCAATTGTCGTTGAACTCTTACTCTTTTGCCTCACATTGTTTGCAAGGCAGCTCTGCAACTGTCGTGGAACTCTTACTCTTTTGTCTCGCATTGTTTGCAAGGCAGCTCAGCTGTGTTGCTGCCCCCGTCCAATTGCTGAGACTGCTCATCTGAAATGTTGTTAATAAAACTGCCTGTGTATCGTAGGAAAGACTTAATCAAGGACGTTTTGTATAAACTCTATTATGTACGTGCAGGCAAAGGCAGCTCTGCCATAGTGCAGCCGCTGTCCATTCACCAACAACTGTTTTACTTTCCTTTGTCATGTACACTTGTAGGCAAAGGTAGCTCTGCCATGGTGCAGCCGCTGTCCATTCGCCAGTTGCCCATCAACCCTAAGCAGCGCTTTGAGCGGCTATTTGCCTTTAAGCCCCAGTGGGAGGCGTCGGAGCTGGAGCCCTATTTGCAGGGGATGCAGGTGGGGCGCACTAGCTGTGTGTTTGCCTTGTTGTTTTATTTAATACAAGCAGTGCTTTATATAATTGACTATTTGCAGGGGATGCAGGTGGGGCGCACGAGCTGTGTGTTTGCCTTATTGTTTTCTGGATACAGGCAACAAGCAACGCTTTAGATAATTGACTGCTAGTCAAACAAAGCGGCCTATTGGCCTACTGATCGTGATCCTCTACTTTGCCATTATTTATCATTACCAGAGGAGCCGTCTTCTATATTGTTTTAAAAAGTAACCCAGTGTGTTTTTCCTTAATCATATTAGGTGTGTCAAAAAAGGTGGCTTCTTCTTTCTTAGGATAGTTTTAAAGATATTGTCTTTTTACCAGGTTTTATCACGCCCAATCGTTGGCAGCGACGAATCGTGTGACAGAGCAGTTAGTTGGCTGACAGTTGAGAGTATCAATATGTCTTGTCCAATGAGCTGAATGGCCAGTCTTATTGATTTGGAAGTTTGGATATTAGTTGTTCCGAGTCCTGTGCTTGGTGATTTGATCTGACAGGTTAACAGGATTTGCTATGAGCAGCCTTGTTAACATGCAAAAGCTCTTGCCAAAAGGTGTGGCCTGTAATGGCTGCTTGGTTCAATGTTGCTTTTGTTGCTTCCGTGCTTCTTTTTTCATTTACATTAATCTTCACTCACACTCAAACACACACACAGGCCCCAGGTCAGACCCCTGCCACCTTGCTGCTGAAGTTTACTCGTGCCAGCCAAACAAGGGCTGACGCGCCATTGTTTTACACAGCTCGTTAGGGATGCTATAGATTCTGCTTTTTAGTCAGCGAATATCCTGACAGAGGGAACACCACATACCCTAAGAAGAAAAGGCGAGCACGGCTCATAGGTTTGGAACTATTTCAATGGTGTTGCCATTGTTACCTTGTAGGTTCAATGCTCAGTAAGCAGCTTCTAAAAAGTGGGAAATAGGGGGTGCTGAGCGGCAAAACAGTTGAAAGAGAGACGCGCCTGCATTTCTTAAAGGAGATGAATGACCGGTGAAGAAAGATGTCTTTAACATAACGATGCTGTATTCTGACCAAGCCTGGTGAAGCCAATATCATCATTTTTTAATTTGCGCTAGCTATCTAGGCAAGCGCAGCAAAGCCTAGGTAAGGTAAGGTAAACATTGCTATGAGTAGAGCCTTCGGGGTGCAAGCTGCATCTCAGGGGTGCGAGCTGCATCTCAAATTCTTACACGTGTCTGAAGTAACAAAAAAACAACAAAAGAGAAAAAATGTCGTTTCGTTTTCTTTGTCTCCAATCCCAAAGCACAGCCTCTTATGAAAAATGACAAGCCAACCGGGTCTGAGCCAACTGAAAATTTGCAGCAAATGTTCACAGATTCCCTCAATGTGTTGCAAAGCCCATAATCCCAAGGCCACAAGCCTCCTCTCGAATTTTCTAATGCAAAAACCGTTGTTCACTCCTACTTACTTTTCTCTCTAATAAAATAAGAGCGTGTAGTCACCCCTGTATTTGATCGATCTTGGTGTCTCCTCAGTGCCCAATTCTTTCTTTCTGGGTGTCAACACAAACAAATACGTAACTTACACATTGAACCTAGGCCAGGCTCACCCCTTTGTGTATGCTAGGCCAAACGGCTCTTTAGCTGTTTCACTGCAGCTCCCTTCCTAGCGTGTCTACCGCCTTGCTCTAGTAGGTATAGGTTGGCCTGATTCCCTTTGCTCTCGGCTCTTAGTAGAACAACCCGACTATTATCTAAACCGTTAGCTCATTATCTAAACCGTTAGATATTTCGTGTCTCCCTAGTATGGACTCGTAATGTGTGTACTTTTTACTAGCCCTGTCTTCCTAATTTTGTTCTTTTTACATGGGCACCAAATAAAGTACGCAGGCTTTCCTTCCTTCTTTCTTTTCCATGCTTGACCTTCTCGTATACGTTTTGCCCTTCTTCTCATCACCCTGGTTGTCCCCCCTACTTTCTGTTATCGCTTCCAACCTGCCTCTCTTGCTTCCTTTTTATTTATCAGCTTTCAGTTTCGTTTCAACCTCATAGTAGTAGTAGGGAGTTTGCTATCTCTCCTGGACCTATGGAATACGTCATCATCATGTGATGGTCGAGAAGCGTAGCGTAGCATGCACATGATCATAGAAGCCATTAGCAGAACAGGCTCCCTAGGATCCTGCGTTGTCTGCATTGATGCAGGCACCATATAACGGCTGGCTGTGCAAAATCTCCAAATTCCCAAAACAGCTGAAACCAGGAATGTACCAAAGTGGCTCTTTCACCCCGCTTCTTAGACAAATATTGGTTTACCTCCAGCATCCGGATGCTGTCCCATCTCTGCGAAAACAAAAAAGCAACAGACTAGCAATGAAGGGGGGCGGGTTCTTAGGAGTGGCAGGGGGCAACTGAGGGAGACCAGGAGCACTTCAGCAGCATCGCCATCCGCCACCCTCAGATCCACCTTCTCCAGACAGCACCGACCCAAAGATCTCAGCGTTCCCCAACGTGACATTCACCTCAAGTACTGTGAGGACGCTATACCGCAGAACCAGCTGAGCGCTGCACAGGAACAGCTTAGCTAAAGGCCTCTGCTCCATCCTTCAAGGAGCCTCCATTACCCTCCACACCATCCTTTAGGGAGTGGGTGGCACCATCTACAACAATCACACGCTGGAGACCTTTAAGGAGCTGGGTCTTGATTCTCAAAGAGTTAAGAAACTTGCTTCCAAGCTTCATGTTCATTCTGTCAATTACGCTGCCAAACTTGTCCATATCAGACGTGCCCTTTTCAGCATTGTTATCAACTCTCATTAGAAGACAGTTTCAGGTCTAGCCTGCAACCCTCCTGATCCCCATTGACTTTCTATTTTTTGGTGGAGGAGTTTTACGGAACCTAGTACCGATGTGACTCCTTTTCCTAAATTTATGTGGGGAGTATTTTTTTCACTGCCTACCTACGTAATTTTTCTTTCCTTTTTCCCTTATGCAGGCAGGGAGCCCACGCCCAACATTTATAAAGGACTGTGAATTGAACAGACTTCCTTCTTCTTAAATGTATAAGCCTCACCGTATCGAAGGGGAAAACAAAATGTAACATACCTCGCTGTCGGTCCAAATTGCTATTTAAAACAAAGGATAAGACTTGGCACATCAACGAATATAAATACAACTCAAAGATGAAGGCTTGGGGAGATTTGATGTGCTGTTGCACTTTGGGTCAAGTTAGCATATAATGTACGTACAAAGGTGGTATTCGTACATGCCACATAATAAATAAAATGATAAACAACGGTGCGTCGTTCAATGCAAGCAACGTAGCAGCCACCCAACACAACGTCACAGGTTTGAGGACTGTAACCTCTGGAGCTGTCAAGACAAGAACACAACAGCCAAGTGGTACGCTCGAGTCAGCAATCCTCAGATCGTTGCTAAGTGCCAGATCTATTTTTCATCATGCTTGCTGAGTCATCATTTGGAAGTGGCTGAACCAAATGGTTCTACAACTGCAAATGGTACTAAAACTGCCTCTCGTCAATGCCCACCCCAGAAACACTCGTCAATGCCCACCCCAGATACACTCGTCAATGCCCACCCCAGAAACACTCTGCCCCTAGGCTGGCTTGCCTCACGCCTCCAATGCTCACCCACTCCAAGGCCATCGCACGGCTCATCACCTGAGCAGTTTCGAGAATAGGGGAAGTCGATCGATAACGAGAGGGACATACACAGCAACGTTAAATGTGTCTATTCATTAAGGAAGACCAAGGCTAACGCAAGACTCGTCAGTTGTGCGTTTTGACAACATGTCATTAAACGCAAGGAATTTGAGCACCATATATACAGGCTGGCTCATTTGGCATTAACAGTAGGCTGCACCTGGCTGCACACTTCTATTTGCGTCAGCGTGAATGCATGCAACTCTTTGCGTCAGCGTGGCTGCACATTTCTATTTGCGTCAGCGTGAATGCATGCAACTCTTTGTGTCAGCGTGAATGCATGCGACTCTTTGCGTCAGCGTGAATGTTCAATTCCATTTGCGTCAGCGTGAATGCACTTCTATTTGCGTCAGCGTGAATGCATGCGACTCTTTGTGTCAGCGTGGATGCATGCCAGACACCTATGGCTCTGAGATGCATATAAGTTCATGTTTGTATGGCTAAATGGTGAGCACTGGTAGCTTTGGTGCAGGGGGGAGGTTGCAGGGGGAGGTTGCAGGCTTTGGCTAGCCTATCATAACTAGGGTTGGACAAAACCGTGTATATATGTATACATATATGCACCGTGTATGACCGTATATATATGGTGATTTCCCTACCAAAAATACCATACATACACATACACATACACTGTACACATATACATGGTTCCGGTCAACCCTCATCATAACCAAAGCACTCCATCCGCATTGGATATGAAGTTATAGGTCTAAGAGAATATGAGGCTTACTTGTTTCTTAGTCACAGTCTGCAGTGCAATTACTTTTTGTTAAAGCACTAATGCAGACTGCTTGAAAAGTATACCTGATTTGCTTTATGTGCACACATCCTTACGCACATGCACAGTTATGAGCGCACCTTAATGTAGAACGAGCCCACAAAGCGCCTGTCTTCTGGCCCCAGCTTGCTCACATCACTCACATCCACGCCATGGAGCACTGGACTACGCACCAAAACAGCACGAGGTTTGCCTGCGAGGGTGCGAACATGTGTGTATGTGTGTGTGTGTGTGCGTGTGCGCTTACACCTCGGAGCACTGTACTGTGCGCCAATTTAGCACGGATGTGAGCAGGAACATCGCATGTGTGTGTGTTTGCATGTGTATGCGTGTGTGTGTGTGCACGTGTGTGTGTGTGTGCACGTGTGTGTTTGATTTAAGAGTGTAGTATGTCGTAAAGGCAGTATCACTAAGGTGCAAGGAACTAAAAGGTGTACAGATGACAGTCTCTCTGATTTGTCATCTCCTTGGATGTATTTTCTCACTGATTTGTCACTCCTGATCTTTGGATGGATTTTCTCTCTGATTTGTCACTCCTGATCTTTGGATGGATTTTCTCTCTGATTTGTCACTCCTGATCTTTGGATGGATTTTCTCTCTGATTTGTCACTCCTGATCTTTGGATGAAAATTTTCACTGATTTGTCACTCCTGATCTTTGGATGGATTTTTTCTCTGGTTTGTCACTCCTGATCTTTGGATGGATTTCTCTCTGATTTGTCACTCCTGATCTTGGATGTATTTTCTCACTGATTTGTCACTTCTGATCTTTGGATGGATTTTTTCTCTGATGCGTCACTCCTTGGATGTGTTGTCCTACTAATAACCAGTCACACCAGGCCAAAGGCCCCTGACAAACAGGTCACAATCAAGCCTCAATAGTCAAACAGGTAACCCACTCACACACGAGCGCTAAAAAAGTGGCTGACAGTTTATTGGTATTATTCATGGGTGATGCTGACAAGTAAATCAACCCGTTTCGCCTATCCCTTGCCCGCCCTCACCTTCCTCAGTTGACGAAGGCACAATACCCTCCTGTGTGTGTTTGAGGGTGTGTATGTGCATGTGTGCATGTGTGCATGTGTAAGTGAGCATGAGTGCGTATGTGTGTGTATTTGCGTTTGCATGTGAATAAGGTTGCTAATCTTTGATGTGTGTAGCTTTGTTTCAAGTGCGCGTACACTTACCAATCTGATCAAGGTCACACGCTTACATATATTTAAGGTTGGCCAGAACCGTATATATACGTATGTATACACGGTATATTTGGTGATTTCCAAGACAAAAACTCCGTATGTACACCGTAGATACATGGTTTTGGCTAACCCTACATTTATTTGCATGCGAACATGCAGTAGGCCCCTGACGCACACGTAGCGTACGCAATGACTGCATGTGCTCCCCCACCGCATCTTCCTTCTCAGCTTCTCAGCAATGCTTTTTGTACACCAAGTGACGTCTGTATATTCAATGGCTTGCGCCTACAATCAGTAAAGAGTGAGAGCTTTTGAATTTCAGCCCCTGGCACACACACACCCCACACCAGATGACCAGTGCTGTCCAACCAACTCATCCTTCTCAGCTCTTCAGCAATCATTTGTGTACAAACGATGACTTTTCCAATGACTTTTGTGTTTCCAACAAGCTCCTGCCTGCACATCTGTAATAAGCTTAGGCACAGGAACAGCGTAGGCACATACCCCAAAGGATGTGCCTATGCCATTACAGCCATTCCCTTCCCTTCCAGTCCAAAACGCCGGTCCTCTGGACCAACACACAAACTGAGCACTTACTTAAACGGATCCAGCTAAGGGGGTCAGTCGATAGTAATCGGACCGAATGAAACAATCGCGATTGAAACTTCTCTGATGGATCTCTGACGCAGTTGAAACAATCGTGATTGAAACTTCTCTGATGGGCCTCTGACGCAGTTGAACCAATCGTGATTGAAACCCTTTCACTGATGGGCCTCTGACGCAGTTGAACCAATCGTGATTGAGACCCTTTCACTGATGGGTCTCTGACGCAGTTGAACCAATTGTGATTGAAACTTCTCTGATGGGCCTCTGACGCAGATGAACCAATCGTAATTGAAACCTCTCTGATAGATCTCTGACGCAGTTGGACCAATTGTGATTGAAACCCTTTCACTGATGGGCCTCTGACGCAGATGAAACAATCTTGATTGAAACCCTTTCACTGATGGGCCTCTGACGCAGATGAACCAATCGCGATTGAGACCCTTTCACTGATGGATCTCTGACGCAGTTGAACCAATCGTGATCGAAACCCTTTCACTGATGTTTAAGCGCCTCAACAAAGCAAAGCATGAGTCAGCTCAACTTAGCAGCATGACACACACACCCCTTACAGCTGATCACAGGCCAGCTTTAGCGCACCCTGACACGCGTGAGACACGTCAATTTTAGGCTTATGAGGGTGGACCAATACACACTTAATACCCAATTTTTACACTGTATATCCGATTATGACCGTAGGTTCACGATCACTTTGGAAATTAAATTATTATTCCCCGGCCCCGGTCACACGGGGTTTGGTTAAATCATTTGGTTAACTCTTTGGTAACCAAACAGTTAACCACGAGTCGGTCACACAGGAATTGGGGTAAATATAACCATTGGTTAGGTTTTGTAACCAGGGGGGGGGGGCCCGTTCACATATTTGGACGATGTTGATCGGATGAAGTGCCTGTGAGTGACTGCCTTCTGAATGCAATTAAAGCGCACTTTCAGGCATTTCCTCAGTTAGCCCCCTCTGAAATCATCGTACTTAATACCCAACTACTCTTAGTACATATTGTCACATTTAATACCCAGTTATTGCACCCAGCAATACACACAACATACATACACATAGTCACATTTAATACCCAGTTATTGCACCCAGCAATACACACAACATACATACATAGTGTCACATTAATACCCAATTATTGCACCCAATACACACAACATATGCTCAAATCACTCACCCCCTGCTGCCCAGCATCTTGCTCGTTGCCAAACTGCACATCAAACTGCATGCGCCCTGCAAAATGTGAATGCACACACATTCCTGTTAAGGGAAGCAGACAACATGGTCGTATTTTTACATCGCACAATACACTGCATGCGCCCTGCAAAATGTGAATGCACACACATTCCTTTTAAGGGAAGCAGACGACATGGTCGTATTTTTGCATCGCACTATAAATTGCATGCGCCCTGCAAAATGTGAATGCACACACATTCCTGTTAAGGGAAGCAGACAACATGGTCGTATTTTTACATCGCACAATACACTGCATGCGCCCTGCAAAATGTGAATGCACACACATTCCTGTTAAGGGAAGCAGACAACATGGTCGTATTTTTACATCGCACTATAAATAGCATGTGTACACACACACACAGCATGTGCCCTGCAATACTTTTACTCTCATACTGCTACGTAGGGTTGGCCAGAACCGTACATATTACATATGCACCGCATATGACTGAATATTTGATGATGTCCCTGCCAAGAATACCGTATATATGAACCGTATATATGGAATCACATATATGCACCGTATATATATAAGGTGCTGTATATATATGGTTCCGGCCAACCCTGATGTTAAGCATGGAAGCAGTACAGCTGGTTTTTGTCTCAGGACTCAAAACACAAAACTGCGTGCGCCCTGAAAGTCGTGGAAGTACAGCGCTCATTCTGTCCTGCAGGTGCGCAATATACGTAACAAGTCCTTGCACTCCTGTTCAAGCGAACGAACAGCTGCGCTGTTACCTGCATGTTGTCGCTGTTACCTGCATGTTGTCGCTGCGCTGTTACCTGCATGTTGTCGCTGCGCTGTTACCTGCATGTCGTCGCTGTTACCTGCATGTTGTCGCTGTTACCTGCATGTTGTCGCTGCGCTATCACCTGCATGTTGTCGCTGCTACCTGCACGTTGTCGCTGCGCTGTTACCTGCATGTTGTCGCTGTTACCTGCATGTTGGCCATATGGCTGTGGGCCCATTGGTTGCCATATGGCTGTGGGTCCATTGGTTGCCATATGGCTGTGGGCCCATTGGTTGCCATATGGATGTGGGCCCATTGGTTGCCATATGGATGTGGGCCCATTGGTTGCCATATGACTGTGGGCCCATTGGTTGCCATATGGCTGTGGGCCCATTGGTTGCCATATGGCTGTGGGCCCATTTGTTGCCATATGGCTGTGGGCCCATTGGTTGCCATATGGCTGTGGGCCCATAAGTTGCCATATGGCTGTGGGCCCACTGGTTGCCATATGGATGTGGGCCCATTGGTTGCGAAATGGATGTGGGCCCATTGGTTGCCATATGGCTGTGGGCCCACTGGTTGCCATATGGCTGTGGGCCCATTGGTTGCCAAATGGATGTGGGCCCATTAATTGCCATATGGCTGTGGGCCCATTGGTTGCCATATGGCTGTGGGCCCATTGGTTGCCATATGGCTGTGGGCCCATTGGTTGCCATATGGCTGTGGGCCCATTGGTTGCCATATGGCTGTGGGCCCATTGGTTGCCAAATGGATGTGGGCCCATTGGTTGCCATATGGATGTGGGCCCATTGGTTGCCCTATGGCTGTGCAGGGACGCACTTACTAGCAGCTTTGCTAAGATTCTTTTCAAGTGAAGTACTAAAGCTTAATACCACGCCTTCAGGTTTGTGACGACGACAACTCTTTCGATGCCCCTTGTTGTGATAACCTTCAAGACTTGCTAGTCACCCAAAACCGTAACCAGCGCGACAAAATTAAAACTTGAGCAGCGATGCAAAGGAACATTGGCTTGAGTGAATGGTCAAAAGCTTTTTTGCAGCGGCGGCTCTGTCACTCAGAGCCACCTTTAGCACGGGTCCCCACATACCCTGTTATAGTGTATGTGTGGACTCAGCGTGGGTGTGTGTGTGGGTGTGGGTGGGTGTGGGTGTGGTTTGAGTGTATGCGTGGACTCAGCGTGAGCGTGGAGGTGTGTGGGTTTGGGTGTGGTTCAAAGTGTGTGTGTGTGGACTCAGCGTGAGTGTGGGTGGGTGTGGGGGTGTTGGTGTGGGTTGAACCTTGGCGGCGACTTTGTAACTCATAGCCACACATAGCATGTGTCCCCACATACCCTGTTTAACCCAGGTAGGTGACTGTGTAACTCAGAGCCACTATAGCATGTGTCCCCACATACCCTGTTGAACCCAGGTAGGCGGTGACTTTGTAATTCAGAGCCACTATAGCATGTGTCCCCACATACCTGTTGAACCCAGGTAGGCGGTGACTTAC
>Ga0307968_1000831_pt1 | contig 23823 bp, 23 predicted proteins | sample OrgLakmetagen650_FD_201834 | JGI IMG/M metagenome (GOLD analysis project Ga0307968, IMG submission 201834) | Saline water microbial communities from Organic Lake, Antarctica - #650 | ecosystem: Environmental > Aquatic > Non-marine Saline and Alkaline > Saline | place: Antarctica: Organic Lake...
TGTGTGTGTGTGTGTGTGTGTGTGTGTGTGCGTGTGTGTGTGTGTGTGTGTGTGTGTGTGTGTGTGCGTGTGTGTGTGTGTTGCGTGTATGTGTTTGTGAGCATGTCATTGCTACACTCACCATTTATCTGTAGACACCGCTTCTTTCCTAACTGAATGGGGACAGGGGAATGGCAGAATCTGAGGTTGCATTGGATTAAATGAGGCAATTTCGCTTGCATTGAAATAAATATAAATACATAGCAAAGGATAGCGAGGATTGACGGAACCTTGCCTGTCTAGCCAGTTGTGTTGTACATATGGATGCTTTTGTAGTGGGGTAGACTCTATCTGCTTGAGGCAACAGCACCCTAAACTTGATGGATTCAGTCAGAGAGTCCTTTGCAGGCTATGAAGAAGGGGATGAATTTAATGATGCAGCCTCCTCTGTGGCAGGCTATGATAACTTTAAGGTGGGTATGACCATTGCATTGACCACTGTCTGTGAAAATGCGCGTCTTAAACCATGCAAGCCTAAATTGATGCAGGCGATTGCACTGATTCCTTGCTCTCAATGACCCCCATGTAGATAATAGATAGATAAAGTCTGTTCATATGAACTATTGACTTGTAATGCCTGCTCTTGAGCTCAGCGCGCAACTGCGACTATGCTGGTCAAGTGTTGTGTTGCGTTCACAGAAAGCGCAAACACACACACACACACACACACGCACACACACACACACACAATACACACACACACATTCACACATCTTCCATTAGGTGGTCATCCGGGTGCGGCCACCTTTGCCGCGTGAATTGAGGGGCGGCCTGCTGCGCCCCTACCAATGCACCACCCACGTAGATGCGAGCGGGAGGATAGCCACAATCTCAGAGAACCTGCCTGCAGTGCTGCAGGTGTGAAGCCAGTGCAAAGTACCTGTTGCTTATAAGGACAGATGGCTGTTGTGATAAAGGACAGGCTTGGCAAAGTTGGAGTTGGATTGACGAACACAAACTGTTTGAAGAAGAGGTACTTGTTTTAGTTGGCTGAGTAGAAGGGTTGAGTTGTGCCAAGTTGGTGTGGATGATAAACTGCCAGGCAGCTCTCACGGGATCTATGGGTGAACTGTGGCGTGCACGGAAAGGAACTATTGTGCTTTGCTGCATGCATCTGACCTACCCTTCTGCGCTCCACCTTGTTCATCGCAGCAAGGCCAGATGCACCAGATGATGGACCCCAGCATGCTCTACGCAACTTACAGGTACGGCTTTGTGTTGTGTTCATTCGGGAATGTAATGTGTGGCACATATGTGTGTGTGTGTGTGTGCGTAAGTGTATACACAGTATGATAGTATGGCGTATGACCTTGAATCCAAGCATCCTGCCGTCCTTGTTTGCCCCAACCCTGCAATAGGAGGGAAACCTGCACCATGTGATCATGTGTAACACGCATTTGCATTTATGTGCATCTCACATATGCATTTATGTGCATGATGCGACCGGCATATGAACTTCACATTCTTGTGCACATATCCGTTCATGGAAGGGCAGGGGTTAGTGCACGGTACTTTACCAGCAGCCACCCAGGCTTGTGACGCTGTTAAGCTGTACCTATCTGAAAGAACATATTTTGTATAGCAGGTATAATTAGGTTGTTTGTGGGTGGCCCGGCCGTTCTTCGCTTCATACCCCTTTTACCCTGAGTCTCAGCTGCCAACCAATAAACTGAGTAGGCCCCTCCACCACAATAAGAGGGCCTTCTCACCATTTCCCCCACTCCATCCTTGCAGGTTCACCTTTGACTTTGTGTACGACCAGGACAGCACCCAAGAGGAGCTCTACCTGCGCTCCGCGCAGCATGTCGTGCTTTCCATCCTGCAGGTACGACGTTCCCTCAGTGTAGCATTCAGTGTAGTGCAACATTATGTATCATGTTTGGATGTGAAAGGCTAGTTTACGTACGTGTAACTCGTTCAGATTTACCGTGGGGTGAAAATTGTGTAGGGTTGGCCAGAACCATATCTATACGGTGTAAATACGGTATTTTTGGCACAGGGAAATCACCAAATATAAGGTCATATATGGTGTATATATATATACGGTTATGGCCAATCCTTAAAATGTGTGCTTGTGTGTGGCAGCGCAATGTGGTGCACAAGCCTTCTTGCAGGTGACGCTCAATCAACGCTGGCATTAGCTTGTTTGTGACATATGCTTGTTAGGCAACGGGATTGATGCATGATACGCTTGTGTGTGTAGCACTTCTGTATGTGCTGTATGATGCATGAGGAAGGGCAGTACGCATGCAGTACTGTGTATGTACAGAACGTTTGGTGCAAATGTACAGGCATCAGGGAGGACGCTTACATGTCCAGCAGGCAAAGCTGCTCACACATGAGCGCATGCATATCATCCCCATGGCAGGGCTGCAATGCCACCATGGTTGCCTACGGGCAAACAGGCACCTGCATATCTACTTTGTTAGAGCAAATCTACTTGCCCACACAAATGCTTGTGCACAGACACAGACTTACATTTTACACACATGCACTCATACATGCACACGCACACACACGCACACACGCACACACACACACTCAAACACACCAGGGCTACAATGCCGCCATGATTGCCTATGGGCAAACCGGCACCGGGAAGACCTACACGGTGGAGGGTGATCTGGAGGGGCCCAACAGGGGCATTATCCCCCGAACAGTGGAGGACATCTTCACGTACATTGTCAACGACCCAGAGCCTACCAGGTGAGTGTGTGTGCCATTTGCAATAGTGTTGTGCCTGCGTGAGAGCAGAGGGAGGCACGTGAACTGGAGGGGGATTATTCCTCAAACAATGGAGGACATTGTTGCGAACATTGTCAAGGAGTGTGTGAGTCTGCAAGATGAGTGTGTGTTTCTGTGTGTGTGCGTGTGTGCCTGCAAGTGTATATGACTGTAGAGGACATTTTCACGTACTTCGTCAATGCGTGTGTGTGAGCCTGCACGTGCGTCAAATGACTACGTGAGAGCTGAGGAAGGCATTTGGCTGTCTGTCACCTTGCATGCCAGTGGTGTTTTTGCAGCAGTAGGGGGCAGGAGTGGAGCTCAGGCGTTGCTCATTTCCTGTTTAGGTCACCGCTGCGAAGCATACATTTGTAGCATACATAAGTAACATTAATGCGGCGCCCTTTTTGTGACAAACGTTGCATCGTGTACCAAAGTCGACCCTAAAGAGCATTTTGTGCCACACACATTGAACTCTGGTGCGCTTCTCTGAAGACAAGAACCTTTTGTAATTTGCAAGTGTGTTGCTCATTTCTGCTATGCAGCAAGTACCTTGTGCGAGCTAGCTACCTTCAAATCTACAACGAAGTCATCAGTGATCTGCTGAAGCCAGATCGCACAAACCTAGCCATCCGAGAGGACAAACGAAGGCAAGTTGTGTTTGCCTCCTTAACAAGTCAAGGTGCACGTGTGTTGGCCTTTGTGTTGCAGTTGATGCAGTGCCCCTACAAGAGCGCTTGGTGGTGTGTGCCATTACATGTTTGACCACAACATCCAAGCCTCTACATTTTCATACTTGTTAGCTCGGACAAAGGTGTTAAGCCTTTCTGTCATGATTTACGTCATCTCCCTGCACTGCCCTTGGAGGTGTATGCTTGTACCATTTTAAACCGCAAGAATCAAGCCTCTACATTTCTAGGCTCGTTAGCTCGGACAAAGGTTTTGTGCCTTTGTGTCGTGACTGACGTTGTCCCCCTGCACTGCACTTGGAGGTGTGTGTGTGTGCCTGTGCATCTCTAGACACGCTTGCCTGAAAGGATATCAGATGATAAGAACGAGCCTGAGGACCACACACACCTTTGTAATATGGGTCATCCTTGTAAACGGGTCATTGGGTGATGTTAACTAGGTCAACGGACCATCCATCTCTCCTCCTTGCATCACCCGTTTCAACTCGTGCCATCCAATGATGGACCATCTAATGAGGGACAACCCACGTCATGAGCACTTCCTCCTTTCACACAAGCCACCTGCATGCCTAGAAATCAGAGCCCTCAGAAGAAGAGCAAGCTAAAGCGCCTGCCTCTGGTCCGTAAGTGATGACAGTGAGTGAAAATACCGTGGACCCTCGCTGCCTGTGTCACCCTCTGCAGGGGCGTGTTTGTTGAAGGCCTGTCGGAGTGGGTCGTGCGCTCGCCAGGGGAGGTGTACCAGCTCATGGCACGCGGCCAATCCCTGGTGTGTTCTCACTTGAGTAAATATTTTGCTACCATATTCATGCGGCACCTAAAGGAGGCTCTACTGTTGCTTACGGTATGTGGCCATTTCTTGTTGCCGTTAAAAACCATCCTTGTTTAAGCACCTCCTGAGCTCCTCCTGAGGGAGGTGTGACTACTACTCATGGCGATTGGCCAATCCTTGGTGTGTTGTCATTTGAGTGACATAGTTTTTCTGAACCTGCTTGCGCGACTGTTTAAGCACAGGGCAACCTGCCAGTGCGCTTTTGCAGAACCTCGCACGTTTTGCCAAGCTGAGTGACGTGGCTAGTCACGAGCTGAAGGATATGCCTGGTCACAGCCACACAACGCAGATGTTTCATCCGCGCTGCCATTCACACTCGTGCATCGTGCAGCGTGCCACGGGCGCAACCAAGCTGAACGAGATGTCCAGTCGCAGCCACGCTGTGTGCATCATCATCGTGGAGAAGTGCACCACCACCATCTCTGAGGAAGGTAAGACTTCTCTTTTGTGTGGTTTCAGTGCTACCCTACGCTCATGGTCCTGGTCTATAAAAGGTAAGACTTCTCTTTTGTGTGAATTTGGTGCTGCACTCACGGTCCTGGGTTTCAAAAAGTAAGACTCCTCTTTTGTGTGGTTTTGGTGCCACACTCACGGTCCTGGGTTTCAAAAAGTAAGACTTCTCTTTTGTGTGGTTTTGGTGCTGCACTCACGGTCCTGGGTTTCAAAAAGTAAGACTTCTCTTTTGTGTGATTTTGGTGCTGCACTCACGGTCCTGGGTTTCAAAAAGTAAGACCTCTTTTGTTTGATTTTGGTGCTGCACTCACGGTCCTGGGTTTCAAAAAGTAAGACTTATCTTTTGTGTGGTTTTGGTGCTACCTACTCTCATGGTCCTGGATTGTAATCCTTTCTCTTGACATTGTAGCTGTGGCCTTTCAGGGGTGCCTTTCTCTAAGTTCCGCAGACCAAAATGGTTTAGAACCCCGATGCTTACAGATTTGCGGTGCTACTACTACTAGCGATCAATGCCACTAACATTTGCTAGAACCCCTCTGACATTGCACATATGCCAAGTGAAACCCGGAAATAAAAAGCACGATTTGGCTCGCTGCTTGCTGTGTGCGTTGCTTCTCCTTCTTCAGACACGTAGCATGTGCAAAGTATGTGAGCCTAATCTGCGCAAATTTTTGGTTCACCCTCCTGCAGCTGCTGCTGCTATGTCCCGCCCATCCTCAAGCAGAGAAGGAGGCTTACTGCCACACAACATTAAGGTGAGGCTCACGTAACACACACACATTCGTTAAAAGGCTCACGTAACACACACACATTCGTTAAAAGGCACACATGTACACACACGCACAAATGCATACACACATACACACACGCCAGGGTCCTCCTGTAGTCCTGATTTCCCAAGCTAAATGTGCGTGTGATATATAAGGATACCAACTCAGTACACCCAGCATGCGTTGGTGGGCAAGGTGTGCAGCTTTGTGGATCTGACATCTTGGCAGTAAGCGTGTGTGATAGGACATCTCATGTAGCATGCGAGACTAGGTCACACTGTTTGCCTGATTGCGCATTGTGCTGTTGGGCTGGTGTGTAAGCTTAACCTGGATCATGACAGCTACTTACCTGATTGCGCATTGTGCTGTTGGGCAGGTGGGCAAGCTGAACCTGGTGGACCTGGCTGGCAGTGAGCGTGTGCATGTGACAGGGGCTGTGGGAAAGCGTTTAGAGGAGTCCAAGAAAATTAACGCATCCCTGTCTGCGCTAGGTGAGCTTATGAAGTGGTTTTTTGTTTTATGTTTTCTCATCACCGACTCACTGTCATCATCACAAAACATAGAACTTAGAAGCGGAACCCTACGCAAAAAGAAATCACTCGCTGCACTGTGACCGCAATAACGTGCTTATGAGCACGGACCATGGTTTCCTTTCAATACGAACAGAGCACATGCACTTTCCTTCGACGACACTCATATCCATGCACGTACGGTATCACCCATACCCATACATGCATGGATACCTGCATACACACTTGATTCACAACACTTGGACGTGTGCAGCCTTCCGAGGATTTAATTGACACACACTTTGAATTACACAACCAAGCATGCCCAAACAACCTGCGCACCCAACATTTGCAGACACACACATGTGACGAGTGTGCTCGCTACACACGCACACACACACACACACACACGCGCACACACGCGCGTACACACACATGCACATACACACGCATCCCTCTCCGCAGGCAACGTGATTGCGGCTTTGACGGACCCCAGGGGCGAGCGCACTCACATCCCCTACCGTGACTCAAAGCTCACCCGCATTCTAGAAGACTCCCTAGGAGGCAACTGCAGGACCACCATGGTGTGCACCGTGGCTCCCTCGATGGAGGCGTTCCAGGTGCGTGAGGAGAAGCAAAGTGTGCGTGTTTTGTGCTGCTGCACTTCTTGTGCATGAACTGCAGCACCACCATGGTGTGCACCGTGGCTCCCTTGATGTAGGCGTTTTAGGTACGTGAGGAGAAGCAAGGTGTGCGTGTTTTGTGCTGCTGCACTTCTTGTGCATGAACTGCAGCACCACCGTGGTGTGCACCGTGGCTACCTCGATGTAGACGTTTTAGGTGCGTGAGGAGAAGCAAGGTGGGCGTGGCTTGTGCTGCAGCAGTTCTTGTGCATGAACTGCAGGACCACCATGGTGTGCAATATGGCTCCCTCGATGGGGGCGATCCAGGCGCGTGGTGTGTGTGCTGCACACACGGTACAAAGAATAGGAGTCTTTGTGGTTTTGTAAACATTTGTTTCATATGCGGGGCAGCTGAGTCATGTGTGGTAGGAGAGGATATGTGGCTCCTTACTGGCTGCATACACACACACGGAAACGCGTGTGTACATGTAAATATTTGTGCACACTCATGGTGATATGCATGCACACATGTAATAATGTATACGTACAAAGCTGCGTACACATGAGTGCATGCTCTCACATACACACACAATGCATGCACACACACACGCATACACACAATGCATGCACACAAGCAAATATGTACGTATACCATGCAATCATACACACAGGAGTCCCTATCCACCCTTAAATTTGCCAACCGAGCCAAGAACATTAAGAATGAGGCGCATGTAAACGAAGACCTGGACCAGAAAACACTGCTCAGAAAGTGAGTCGTACTTCATGCTACGGCTGTTGTGTTTTCATGTGTGTGTATGTGTGTGTGTGTGTTGTGTGTTATTGCGGATCACACTGTACAGCATGGACAAGGGTTCAGACCTCTTTGTCATTTGTGTGAATACGTAACATACAAACGGCAAGGGCGGGGTCAGATATTTAGAACTTTCCCAGCACTTGAGAAGCTGGTCCTGTTAGCATGGAAGGTGGTGTGCATGGCAGCAGTGTGGGCGTGGTAGCCTATGTTAACACATACAGGCGAGTACAACCTACGATAGCTATGTGGCTTGTTATGTGAGGCTCCTGTTCAAGTGCTGTGAGTGAGGAAGCCTTGAGCGCAAGCTATGTTTGACTGGACTTTGACTTTTGTTGTGTGCTATACGTTTTCTTTGTGTCTTTGAAAGGTGCAAGCGGGAGCTGCGCAAGCTGTGTTTGACTGGACTTTGACTTTTGTTGTGTGCCTTTTTTCCTCGTTTCTTTGCAGGTACGAGCGCGAGCTGCGCAAGCTGAGGCAAGAGCTGCAACGGCGAAGTAAGCAGCTGGTCGACAAGCGCTCCCTCTTGGAGGTGAGGAAAATCGGTCACCACTCGATTGCCTTGAATGCGTGTGCACGCAAGCAGCAGAGAAAGGTGGCCATTTGAATCTATGGGGCAAGGGCGTGACTGCAGAGGCGCTGGTTGTGTCGTACAGTTTGTTGGAGGCCTGCGTGTGTGGGGGTGTGGCAGAGGGGCTGTGCTAGATTAACAAGTAGGCAATGGCTTTTATGCGTGCAGGGTGTGCCTGCAGAGGGGCCGTGCTTGGAGAACACACAGTCAGGGGCTTTTATGTGTGCAGGAAGTGACTGCAGAGGGGTCGTGCTGGGTAAACAAATGGTCGAGGGCTTTGTGCGTGCAGGATGTGTCTGTGCATTAGGTGTGAGGGCTTGGGGCACGGTCTGCTAGCGTCCTGCGTGCGTGCAGGGGCATTTCAAAAATTGGCCTGCATGCAGAGTATGCATCAGGTGTGAGAGCCAGATGTAGGTGTTTTTTTTGGGTGACCGACCTGTCACCACAAGGCCAGCTAAAGAGCATGCACTGAATTTGGGCAATAGTGACGGCCCCTTGAAGGCTCTGCAGCAGAAACGGACGACCGAGTGTTCCACGGAATCTTTTTGTTGTCCCGTTTGTACCGTCAGAGTAGTCAGAGTAGGCAGAGCTGGTGCGCTCTACGTAAAGCACTGACGGCCCTATCTAGGCTAGAAGTACAGTATTCTAAACCCATACTGTACTTTGGTACTGGGCCCTGTTGCATGTAAACAAGCTGTCAAAGCGGTGAGAGCCTGCAATGTGTAAGGGGCAACACTGGCGGTGTTAAAGGGCTCTGAGGGAGAGGCAGGTGATCAAGAGCTGCGGGTGAGCAATATTGATGTGCACGTCAGAGGAGCAGTAATGACAAACAAACACAGTCAGCGTTCATCTCATCTTTGAAACAATGTGCAGGCTGAGGAGCAGAAGCGAAGGGCAGAGGCGGACAAGCTGGCTGCGTTGACAGCCCTAGAAAAGCGCAGCAAGGAGTTTTTAAAGGAAAAGGAGGAGAAGCGGGCACTAGAGATGAAAATCAGAGCCATGCAGGTGTGTGTTTGCGGCATTTGTGTGTGTGCGTGTTTTTGTGTGAGTGTATGTGTGTCCGTTTGCAATCGTATGTGTGCGTGCCTGGCAACGCCTGTTCACCAGCTGCTTGCTTTAGGAGGTCCGCAGACAACACAGTAATGCTGCCTTTCTCTTGTCTCCTCCAAGTCCCTCGTCTTTGCTTCTCTAGGCTGACAGCAAGGGCCATGTGCAAAACTAACTAGGGATCCGCATGATACTTTCCCTTGTTTCCTCCAAGTCCCTCGTTTTCGTTTTTCAAGGTTGACAGCAAGGGCCACGTGCAAAACAAGGGATCCGCATGATCATTGGATATCACTTTTGTGTTCCTGGCATGAGCATCCCATGCTGTGTTCCTGCTGGCATGAGCACCCAATGCTGCCCAAATGCTGTGTTCCTGGCATGAGCACCCAATGCTGTGTTCCTGCTGGCATCCAATGCTGTGTTCCTGGCATCAGCATCCAATGCTGTGTTCCTGCTGGCATGAGCACCCAATGCTGCCCAAATGCTGTGTTTCTGGCATGAGCATCCAATGCTGTGTTCCTGCTGGCATCCAATGCTGTGTTCCTGGCATCAGCATCCAATGCTGTGTTCCTGGCATGAGCATCCAATGCTGCCCAAATGCTGTGTTCCTGGCATGAGCATCCATTGCTGTGTTCCTGCTGGCATGAGCATCCAATGCTGCCCAAAACATGAAAAGAAGGCCTTGACTAATCAACTCAATCCCCAGTGCTTGTTGCACCCGCGCGCGCACATGCTCAAACACACACACAAACACACAAGCACACGTGTATATATATCAACACGCACATGAACAAACATGCATCATTAGAGCATTCACAGCAGCAGCTTGCACACCAAATAGAGTCAAATGCCTGTGAATGGTGTGGCCCTGGGTCCTGGAGGCAGCGAGGCCGACGCTGCTAAGACATGCACACACACTTATACACACACGCACATACGTAACATGTGCATCGCTCAGAGCCAAATGCTTGTGGGTGGCGTGGCCCTGGGTCCTGGAGGGAGCGAGGCCGACGCTGCAGGGGGCACTGGACACAACCGCGCCCCTGTGCCTGGCAGCGGGAATGCAGCTAGCTGGGAGAACGCCCCTGCTTTTAAGCAGCTGCTGCTGAAGGAGCACAAGCGCATTCGAGGTGTGTGTGTGGTTAGAGGGGTGTGTTTGTGTGTGTCTGAGTGCTCAGAACGCCCCTGCCTTCAAGTAGCAGCTGCTGAAGGATCGTTTGCGTAGTGTGGGTGTATGTGTGTATGTGTGTGGGGGGGCGGGGGGGGTCAGCTCAATGTGCAGGTGCTCGTCTGCAGACCCTGCAATGGAAAATGTTTGTTGCTATGCCCAACACATCCCCCTATGCTCCCACCTCGACTACCACAAACACACACACGCACAAACGTACACGAAACAAACGCCCACACGCAAGCATACACACACAAACACTCACATACAAGCACACGAACGCATACTCACCCACAAGCAAACACACACGGCTCTGCAGATGAGTATGAGCAGCGTTTGAAAGAGCTGGAGGGGGAGAGGCAGACGGTACAGGAAGACCGCTTGCAGGTAGATGTCCATATGTCCATGTATGAGGTAGATGTCCATGCATGAGTAATGAGTGAGTCTGTGATGCCAGCTACACTCGTGCAAGCGCATGTGCATGTGCTTTATGATGATGTGTATGTGTGTGGTTGCATGTGCTTTACGAGTGTGATGTTTGCGCTGTCGCTTGGTGCTAGTGGTGTGTAGCCCAAGCGCACACACGCTGCTTCTTTGTTTGTGATGAAGGTAAAACGGCACCCGCTCATTGTTGTGGGGATAGCAGCTGCACTCAGGACACAATTTACACACAGTTGAGTATGACCAGCAGCAGCATGAGATGTGCAGTTGAGTATGACCAGTTGATGCACAGTTGAGTATGACCAGCAGCAGCATGAGATGTGCAGTTGAGTATGACCAGTTGATGAGTATGATCAGTTGATGCACAGTTGGGTATGACCAGCAAAAGCATAAGATGCACTGTTGATTATGACCAATTGACGCACAAATGAGTATGACCAGTTGATGCACAGATGAGTATGACCAGCAACAGCATGAGATGCACTGGATGGGTGGCCAACGGCATTCAGACCGCTCCTGGACAGAGCTGACACCAGTTTGATCTCATGTTAAGGGTTGGCCAGAACTGTTTATATATCTACACAGTGTATGACCGTATATTTGGTGATTTCCCTGCCCAAAATACCGTATATACACCGTATACCTGTATCGTTTTGGCCAACCCTGCTCACATTCAATGGCCGGACCGTTCCACTAAAAAAACCACATGACTGTCACAACATCATTCAAAGCTCACATCTCAAAAGGACACCGGTACTGTATGCTGTGCTTGCGATGATGATGATGATGATGATGATGATGATGATGATCATCGTAATGTTGCGTGCGTGTATGCGTGCAGGTTGACCGATACAAGCAGCTGCTGTTGAAGCAGCGTGACATTATGATTGCCCTCACTGCGCGTTTGAACGAGCGTGACGAGCAGATCATGGCCCTGCAGGTGCGCCAGAGGGAGGTGCAGCACAGAAGAATGTACACAGAGGATTGTTGTGCAAAGGCTCTTGGAGAGAGTTTGAAACAGTGCTAGGTTGCACAAACGTAGCAAAGTACAGTACAGTTGGTTATCGTGGCAAGTGAGCCATGGCTGGGCTGGAGCACGTGTGCTGCTGTAGGGTACAGGCTACTGTGTGTGTGTGCTGTGTGTTTTCTGCTCCTATTCTGGTAGACGCCCGCTTCGTCTGGCAAGCCGCGTCTCAGCTTGTCACCTTTCTATGAGGCCCTGCAGCTTCGTTTGTGTATAGGCTTGTAGGCCCTTGGAGCTCGTTGCTTTAAAACGCAGTAAACTGAGCGATCCGCAGCTACGTGTGTGTTTGTAGTGCTGTGTGTGCGTGGCAGGTAGGTCAGCCAGGATTGAGTATTTGATCCTGTGAGTATGATATAGGGCTGGCTGTGCATTAAGGAGGGCAAGCAACTGAAGGAGGCTTGCTAGAAGTTGCCACACAACCTATTTGCCGCCTATTCTTAAGTACATCGTGAAGTGCGGTGTGCGCACCAAATCGCTGCGGGTCACGGACTTCGAACACAATACAATGAATCTGTGCACACAGCCTCTACCCATGCCCAGGTGGACTCTGCTGCTGTGCTACAAGCACTACGGGTTAAAAACGTTGAGCACTCTACATGGCCTGCCAAACCAAACGCCCGATCTACTACGTACTTACTGCAATCATTTCTCTGTAAGGGCTTCCTATACTCACCCTAGATACCCATGCCATACTGAACACCCCCTGTATACCTTTGCTTCAGTGCAAACACCCTGAATGCCGTGCAAATTTAAGCCATGTTGAACGCCCCCTGCATACCCGTGTGCCTGGCTGTGTGCCATGCTCCATACCCACTGCTGCCCCTGTAGGAGGAGCTAGAAGCGTGCGATGTATACCCATGCCATGTAAGCGCATGTATACCATGCTACATCGAACGCCCCGCTTACCCATATGCCCCTTTAGCTGTATACGATGCTCCGTACCCACTGCCGTAAAAAATGCAGGAGCTAGAAGTGCGCGATGTATACGCATGCCATGTAAGCGCATGTTTACCATGCTACATCGAACGCTCCGCTTACCCGTGTGCCTAGCTGTGTGTAATTGCTGCATGCCCACTGCTGTCCCTGCAGGAGGAGCTAGAAGCGTGCGACAAGTACCAGCAGCAGCTGGAGGATGCGTTGGACGCAAAGACAGCTGAGCTCATTGCGCTACGCAAGGTAGGTGTGTGGCTATGTGTGTATGTGCGTATGTGTGTTTGCACGTGCTTTTTTTGATGACCAGCAACTGGAGGATGCGTACGTGATGCAAACATAAGGACGCTTGAGCTCCTCACGACATTAAGCAGGGTGGGTGTGCAATTAGGTGTGTATGTTTGTATGCTGATCTAATGAGGCGGATGTGTGCACTTGTCTCTTTTGTTCCTGGCATCAATGTTCGGATGTAATAAGGCTTCGTTACCACTCTTACAAACATGGGCAGCTTGCTGGGTACTTTTAAATATTATGAGCTTTTATTGATCTTAGCTGATCTCTTCACGCTTGTTGCAATGCGTGATTCTGCACTTTAACTCTGGAGCTTGTTCTGAGCATACTTTGATCAATTCATGAATCACAGACTGACGTTTTGTTTTTACAACAAAGGACGTCCATGCATGAAAGACACCGGCTGAGGTACCACAAACGTTCCATATTTACAACAAAGGACGCCCATGCATGAAATACACCGGCTGCTGTGGAGCAAGAAGCAAAAGGCACAACATAAAACGATTTCGATGTGTGAACCACAGACAAACACTAGTTGTGAACAACACAAATAGCAAATAGCAATATCTGATATGCATGTACCACAGGCTGCTGTGGAGCACGCCACCAGCACAGGCCAGCCAGTGAGAGAAGGCAGCACGCTGGACAACATCCTGGGTGCATGGAGCGGAGGGGGCAAAACGCCTGGGCCATCTCAAAGGTGTGAGGGCAAGATCTCGATCACCCGTGGTCCTGGATGGGCGGTTGTGGACAAAGGGGGAACGCCCTGGCCAACCCAAGAGCACATCCAGAACCAACAAGGTGGAAGAAGGGTGCACAGTTGCCACCTGTGTGAACCCTCCCCAGATCATCTTAACACAGAATAGTCTTCAAATCGTTAAGCCCTCGAGCTCTTGCAGTATCAAGGCATTGTGGTAAAGCTGTTAGGCATGCAGAGTTTGAAGGGCATTGCTCCCTAGATATATATACGCCACACACACACACAAATACACACACATACACGCATTGTTACCCAGGCCGCCCATTGCTGGTGACGATGCTAGGCGGACTACGGACAGCAATGCTTCTGGTGCGTGAGCCTGGCGAATTTGACGTGCACTTTGGCATGTGTGCGAGCCTGTGTGTGCGCCTGGTGTGTGTATGTGCTTGAGTGTGCGTGCATGCGTGTGTGCGTGCATGCACGTGTGTGTATGTGTGTGTTTACGTTTATGTAGTCTTTTGGGACTACTGTGGGAGGATGAACTAGACATCACCCAAGGGAGTCCTGGGTTACAAGCAAACATAAATACATACCCATTTTATAGCCAGGCCAAAAAACACAGACATTACGCAAGGAAATATGTCCATGCTGGACGCCACTGTTAGGAACAAGAGAAGGTAAGAAAGGCGCGTGGCAACTGTGCACTGTGCACATATAGGGGGGAAATACGCACGTAGGCAGCGACCACTGCCGCCCTCGTCAGCTGAAGAAAAGGAGCGACTTGCGAACCCAAAAGCTTCTTGGCTACTCAAAGCATAAGGAAAAATGGGGAGCAGGAGGGTCGTTGCAGGCTTGGCCTGCACGCACACAGAATGACAGACGTGTCACACAGCTAGCAACGTGCTGCCAACAGGCAGCAACGCATCCTGACACAGCGAGCAACGCATCCTGACACAGCTAGCAACGCATCCTGACACAGCTAGCAGTGCATCCTGACACAGCTAGCAACGCGTGCTGCCAACAGGCAGCAACGCATCCTTACACAGCTAGCAACGCATCCTTAAGATCTTACCGCGGTGTGCCGCAAAGCTTACACCATGCTGCTACATAGACAGCAAGGACGTGTCACACAGCAACAAGCAACGTCACGTTACAAAGCGAACAACGCGTCCTTACACAGTTTACAGCGTTGCATGGCAGAGCTAGCAAAAATTTAACGACGTATCCTTACACGGTTTACAGCGTTGCGTGACAGAACTAGCAACGATGCATCACACATCGCACAGCTAGCAACGATGCATCACACAGCTAGCAACGTGCTGCTGCTTGCAGGGCTGCAAGGGGCAATGGAGGTCATGAGGATAGAGGACCAGCCGGCGTACGCTCGCCAGGTGGGTGTCTCCATCCAATCAATTCATTGGGTCATGAAAAGCGCAGGCAACTCATGTGTTTGGCTTTGTCCACTGTGTCTGTCAAGTGCCAGTGTACATGCATGTGTGAACTGGTGCTTCCATTTGCCATTCGAATGCCAGAATGCTTCATCTCGCTTGTCAGGTGTTTGCTCAGAAATCCAGTCCTCTTGTGTGCATGTTTGGGTGTTCATGTTGCTTCAGAGGCATCAGCTGGAAATGACGCTTCTATTTCTAAATTGTCTAGGTTTTTGTGAGCTACTACAGGCATGAGCCACTGTGGAAGTATTGCCTCTGCTGTAATGCTTCGTGTGTGCGTATTGCCACAGGCATCTGCAATGTATTGCTATGAATTGCAATGTATTGCTAACTGCCATGTATTGCTACAGGCATCTGCAACAGGGAATGATGCCTCTGCTTCTCGGTTTTGTGTGTGTTGCTACAGGCATGAGCAACAGCGTAAGCATGTGGGTTTTGTGGGCTGCTACAGGCATGAGCGACTGTGGAAGTAGTGCCTCTGCTGTAATGCTTCGTGTGTGCGTACGTGTATGGCTACAGGCATCTGCAACAGGGAGTGATGCCTCACTGGATCCGCAAAAGCGTGGATTGCCGATTGCAGGGAACAATGGCAACTACGGGAAAAACGCCCAACTGGTAGGCGCTTGTTTTTGTTTTAAACTTGGGGTGTGCAGCTTATTTTGCTGTTTGGGCTGCGCGCGGTGCTTGTGTGATGTTTTATGTCATTGTGTGTGTGTGCTTGTGTGTGTATGCATGTGTGTTGACTGTGTGTGTCATTGCCTGTGTGTGCCTGCGTACGGTGCTTGTGCAATGTGTTTTGGTGCTGGTGAGTTTGGGTACGCGTCAGGCTTGTGTGCTCCTACCCGTGCCAAATCCAGACAAATCCTACCATTATTTCACATGTATCCATTGTGTCGAGCCAACTAAACGTTTGCGTGATGCCTCTGGAGTATGCTTGGTTTCTCTCTCAAACAAGGCTCAGCTGGCTCTGCCTTGTACCTTGCATACTGCTTGCATATGTGCCCTTTGTTTGCGTGTGTCCCTCCCGTTTGCACTTCCTTCGCGCATGTAGGGATTGTTGCTCTAACCAACACACACGAATACTTCTAGTCGTGCATCCTGTTAGGCAGATCGTGTGGAGGTACTGACTGCAGCATGCACTGCCGCACAGAGAGTGTGCACCGCACTGCATCAAATTCTGGACTGTTAAGCATTGACACTTAAGTGTTTGCACCCGCAGGCGGATCTTGTGGAGGTATTGACGGCAGCATGCACTGCCGCACAGAGAGTGTGCACCGCACTGCATCAATTTCTGGGCTGTTAACACTGTGTTTGCACCGCAGGCGGATCGTGTGGAGGTACTGACGGCAGCGTGCACTGCCGCGCAGAGAGAACGCACTGCATTGCACCAAATACTGGAGAGTAAGGTGGGTACCTGCCAGCTGTCACAAGAGCAGTGCCTGAGGGTGTCTGTATGTTTTTGTGTGTGTGAGAGTATATGTATTTGTGGGTGCTTCTTGTTCATTTCTAGTCCTTGCAAAGTTATTCCGTATTGGCTGCGCCTTTTAAGGCATGACAACTTGCTTTTAAAGTTCAGCACATTTATTTTGCTCACATGGTGCAGGATTTAAAAAGGGATAAATAAGATTACGACGGTTTTCGTTGTATCAATCGCTGCGGGCTTTGGCTATGCCAGCCTTCTTATTTTGTTGTCTCTGCTTCTAACGATTTATTACATGTATGAAACGCCACTGCAGTCCGTGATGACACACCCCTTGCTCTGAGTACCAAATAACAACGTCGGTTATGTAACTTAGCTCGTTGACTTGGCATGCCAAATTTCAATTAGCTGTGTCTTGCATGTATGCACAGGTGAAACGCGTGATTTCAATTAGCATGTGTCTTGCATGTACGGCCGTTCGTGTGCACAGGTGAAACGCATGATGGGGGACATGGTGCAAGAAATGCTGCAGCACAGCTCTGCCCCAGGGGTCCCTGGGTCTAACGGTGTATCAGAGGTACGTGTGGCTTGTGACCTAGCATGTGTCATGCTCCTTGTTTGCATCCGTGATACATGTGACGTGACATATGACGCAACCAGCTCACACAAGCGCCCTCACAATCCCAGAAGCACACACGCACACGCACTCACGTACACAGAAACACACACGTTTCACGTAGGCACATGAAATGTGCTCATTTTTTCTAGATGAAATACCTGCTACGCCGTCATGTATATGCCAAAAGTATGTTCTAAACACCGCTGTTTACTTCTGCTGGACATTATTGCAGCGCCTGGCGTCCAAGCTACGCGCAATCGAGCAGGTGGTGGATAAGATAAACTTGGCCATCAAGGGAGCCCCACCGATTTTACCCTCAGAGGAGGAGGAAGAGGAGGGCAGCCAATGATGGGGGAGGCAGCGCAGGAAAGATGAGGGGCGCCAAAAGCATTTATTGATCACACTGCACTCTTTTGCTGATGTTTTCCTTCTCATTTTGGGTTTCGTTTTTGTGTGCTTTGCTAGAAAACTGGTCATGGCGCCAAGAAAGAAATTGCAATCCTCCTTTGACAAAACTTGAGGACCTTTTCAGTTTTATACATATCTATGTCTATATACACGCAAGGTGTTTAGATTTACATAGGGACTTTCAGTCAAACTGTTCGGCTGATTGGCCTGTGACTGGTTCTCGCCAGTCAGCAATAGATCCAAGCTTTCTACACACTCCGTGCTTGCACTCAATTCCTCCGCCGCTGAGCTCCCCACCCCTATTTTTTCTCCACTTTCACACAGTGGAAGAATCGAGTGCAAGCATAAGAAAATAACTAGAAAAAGAAAAAAGAGAAGAAAAAAATACGAGGCAGTGAGAACCACTCCCCACATTAATTACAGAAAAGGAACCACTTTGGAACCGAGTACCGTAAAGCTCCTCCACTGCAAAAAAGGCAAGGAAAAATCAATGGGGATCAGGAGGGTTGCAGGCTTGGCCTGAAACCGGCTCCTGATGAGAGTTGATAACAGTACTAGAAAGGGCACCTGTCTGGTATGGACAGGTTTAGCAGCAAAGTTCACAGAGTGCACATGGAGCTTGGAGGCAAGCTTCTTAACTCTTTGAGAATCAAGACCCAGTTTTTTGAAAGGCTTCAAAGTGTAAGTGTTGTAGATGGTGCCGCCCACACCAAAAAGGATGATGTGGAGAGTAACGGAGGCTCCTTGGAGAATGTTGCAAAGGTCTTTGTGCTGTTCCTTTGCGGCGTTCAGCTGGTTCTAAGGTCTGGTGTCTTCACAGTACTTGATCTCAACGAGGTGGATGTCATGCCGAGGTTTGCTGAGGTCTTTGGGGCCAATGCTGTCTGGGGTTGGTGGCTCTGCTGGTGGCTGGCGGTGCTGTTGGGATGCTCCCAGTCTCCCTCAATTGCCCCCTGCCACTCCGAAGAACCCACCCCCCTGCCATAGTTTGTTGCTTTCGTGTTTTTGCAGAGGTTGGAGTAACCAACACAATATCTGGGCGGCTGGAGGTAATTCTGTCTTTATCTGAGAAGCGAAGGTGGGAAGAGCCATTTGGGTACAATTATACTTTCGGCTGTTTCAGGAATCTGTAGATTTTGCATGGTCATCCGTTCGTTGCTGCCTGTATCCATGGAGACAACACATGATCCTAAGGAGCCTGTTTTGATGATAGCCTAGAGATCACGTGGCATGCTAAGTAGTGTCTTTCGGTGATCATGTTCCTTATTTGCGTGTGATGGCACCCAGAAAGGATGTGCAGGGCACTGTCTACTTGTGGGCAGAGGGGGCAAGTTTGACTTGTTGAGAGTTTGAACAATACCGCATGTCTTTGATTATATAGGGTGCCTGTTCTGTATTTCATAATGATACATTTGGTCTTGAAGGGGGTGATGTTAGGTAAGCATTGCTAATGGCTCCATTGGCAGTGCCGTCCTTTATGAGGGTCTGGTAGTACGCATGGTAGTACGCTTTGGTTTTGGCATTTCCCAGTTTATGGAGAAAATGCAAGTGTGCTTGAAGGGCGTCACGGTGGTTTGGTAGGTACCAAAGCTTTGGGGGAGGAGAATGGGTCATGTTTGTTGTATGGGTATGATTATGGGTTTGTGCTAGGTTTCTATGTCTTCTTTTGCAGGCCAGTGGATGTTGTAGAAGGGATTTCCCTCAGGGCCTGCTGTTCTGATGGAGGTGTCTGCAAGGTCGGAGTAGGTAGTGGCTGACTTTTTAGCAAGGGCGTCGGCATGCTCATTACCGATAATACCGGCATACGACTTTTCTTTGAAGAAGTGGATGGGCGATGGTGATTTTCGGAATGCTTTATTAGATTCCTAGACCTTGTTCTTTTTACGTGGGCACCAAAGTATGCAGGCTTTCCTCACTTCCTTTTTTCCCTTGCTTGACCTTCTCGTATACGTGTGTTGCCCTTCTTCTCATCAACTCGGTTGTCCTCCCTACCCTCTGTTATCTCTCCCAGCCTGCCTCTCTTGCTCCCTTTTTAATTATCAACTTCCAGTTCGTTTCATCCTCGTAGTAGGGAGTTTGTTATCTCCCCTTGACCTATGTAATGCCGCCAACAACACACTCTTTGAGGTCCTCCGTATCTTTCTTTGCAGGTTTTCAGAACCTTCATATAATTCAGGCCCTGGTGATCCGACACTATTTATGACTCAAATCAGGCACACTAGCTCAGATCACAACCCTTTCAATTACAGTGACTGATCAAGTGCACTTGCATATACATACTCCCGTAGGGATTTAGACCGAAAATTAAAACACCAGATCTGCAGCACTACTTCAATTCCCAGACCTGCAAACCACTGCTGTAACTCTTGCGGCACCAGGCAAACCTGCTTCAAAACAAAAAACAAACCAGCAATAACAACAAGTACATGGCAATTTTTAAATATCACTGCAAATGAACAATTAATCTTGAAGACCCTTGCACGCAATTGGAATCTTGCTTGCACATTTAAAGGCTGCCTTTATATTGTATTTAAGGGCACATTTCTCAATGGCACCAGGCTTCCATTTCCGTTTCAGCCCAGTTTTTGCTCTCAGATTTGCGGTATATTCAGACTAATACAAAACTTGAATGGGGCAATCGGTGGCCTGGCTGGATTTTGGTGCAAAATTGTGTAGCGTGAAATGCAGAGTTTCCGCCTGTTATTTTCCGGCGAGCGGGCCACCCACTGGGTCTTTTCGCCTGCCTTCTTGGTATAGATAGAACGAGACAATGAGAATTGCTTGTGATATGGTCGCGATCTATCAAGAACAGAGTACCAATACTCTCCGAGCTACTGACGACATCCTAAAGTTCTAATGGTTCCATGTTTCGGGAAGGTCACGTGTCCCTACAATGGAATATTCTTGTTTTGAAAGGTGGATTTTCTTCCTTGACGCTTTAATTATAAAAATTTATTCCGAATTGTAGGTAAGGCGAGCTGAAGCTGGAGGTGAGCCACGCACATTTCCCTGTGAGCTCGGAGTCTGTTCTCGTCGGGCAGGCTTACTTTCCATTGTGCACGCAGCGTGAGTGCTGTCAAGCTGTAACATGCATAAGTAAAGTACAATTTACTTATCGCTCATATTCATCCGGTTAACCATTTTGGGCCACTATGCTACACAAGCCCTTAAAGTGATTTCTCATTTGTGCTTGTGCCCCCTTCGCTGTTTTCTTTTTGTACAGTGCTGCTCTTTGGTGTCTGAGACAATAGACTTTTTCTTTTTTACTGCCTTTCCGAATTCTAATGGCTATCTGCATGCATTACAGACAGCAATTGCTCTGTGTATTTGTAATGTCAATTGCTTGCATTATGCCCCCTTCGCTATTTTTTTTCTTGTACAACAGTTAATGGTTACAATAGACTATTTCTTTTTCTTTCTGAGCTTATGGGTTTATTTGCGGCTGGCCGAGACCAGTCAGCAGCCGATCAGCCAAACAACCTGGCTGAAGGCCACCCCCCATTGTAACCATTGTAACCAAAGGCATTCAACCTGGAAAGGCTGCTCAACCTATGAGAACGAGGTAAACCTAAAAAAAAATGTTTTAAGATCAGATAAAGCCGTCCTTAATATTCGACGTCCTGAACAGGACAAGTATAACATAAAAAGGTGCTGCATTATTTTGCATTAGGCCTTTGTAATCCAAATTAAACTAAATCTTACATCCAAAAAAAGCAATGCATTTGCAAGAAAATAAGAGCAGGATTGTCAATTGCAAATTATATCCTATCATTTAGTCCAATCAGGTGGAGGGTACAGCAGTTCTCAAGAGACATAAAGTAATGCAAGCCTATTTCAAATTGAACACCCTCATTTAATATAGACACCATATGATGTGCATTTGTAATGTTGATTGCTTGCATTATGCCCCATTCTCTTTCTTCTTTTTTTTACAGTGGTTACAACATATAAAATGCTTCAATTCTGTCTTTAAACAATTTTCTTTTTTTCTTTTTTGATGGCCTTTCTAAATCTCAGGAACTCATGTATAATAGCCAACGTATGCTGCGCATTTGCATTGTTAATTGCTTGCATCATGCCCCCTTCTCATTGTTTTTTTGGTTACAATGGTAACAATGGGGGGTGACACTCACATATATAGGCTTGCCATCTTCTCCGTTGAATGAGTTTCAGTTAGCATTTTGATAAGGTGTTGCCATCTGTCGCCCGCAGATGGAGCCTGGAGGGAACGACTCTGACCCTGCCTGCCAGCCCATGCCTCTTCCTTGTGTGTGTGTGTGTGTGTGTGTGTGTGTGCGTGCGTGCGTGCGTGCGTGCATGCGTGCGTGTGTGTGTGTGCGTAGGTGTGCCTTGCATTTAATGTGCATCTGCTTTTGGCAGAACTGTGGAGGAAATAGTAAGGATGTAGAGGAACATTTTTGTACGTGTGAAAACCAGAACTGTATTCGTACAGCCGTGCGTGTGCCTTGCATTTAATGTGTATCTGTTTTTGGCAGAACTGTGGAGGAAATAGTAAGGATGTAGAGGAACATTTTTGTACGTGTGAAAACCAGAACTGTATTTGTACAGCCGTGCGTGTGCCTTGCATTTAATGTGCATCTGTTTTTGGCAGAACTGTGGAGGAATTATTAACTTCTTCTTCTCTTCTTCTTCTTTTCTTCTTCTTTTTTTCTTCTTTTCTTCTTCTTTTCTTCTTTTCTCCTTCTTCTTCTCTTCTTCTTTTTCTCTTCTTTTCTTCTTCGACTTTTTCTTCTTCTTCAATGGTTACAATGGGGGGGACCTTCAGCACCATTGTTTAACTGATCGGCTGCTGACTGGTCTTGGCCAGCCGCAAATAAATCCATAAGCTCAGAAAGAAAAAGAAATAGTGGCGCTGCGCTTGGGGACCCTAGGTCCGTTCAATTTACATAGCTTTTTCTGGCGCTGTGCTTAAGGTCTCTAGGAACAGGTCAGAGACCTTGGATTCATAGCCCATTCTTGCAATCCATCATAGCCCATACTTGCAATCCATGCATAAGCTGGATCCCAGGTCCAACACAACATCCAGGTATCCGGCACTCGCGGCATCAGGGACGGAAATGTGTTCTGCGTGATGTTTGCCAATCGCGTCTTGATGTGACACAACACTGCTAGCATCCTTCCCTGGGGCTTGAGATGCTACCTCTACACTCTGCTCCCTGTGACCCAGGCTAGACGCATCACGGATCCCATGCAAAGGGGAGGGCGATGGCACTCGCGCTGATGTGAACAACCCCAGACAGAGCAGGACCAAGCAGGCACATCTCCTCATCCCTCTTTTAGGGATCTCCTTATTTTACGCAAACATGAGTCTGAAATGGCAGACACGGGTCAGGAGTGGTTTAAGCATGCCTTCGTGGATAGCAATATGCAGCAAGGGTTACAAGGGTCACAAGGGTTACAATAGCTGTATGCAGCAAGATATACTAACAAAAAACTATATTTGCGATTGAACCATGCCAAAAACGAGTTGGGATCGTATGTTTGCATCCCAAAAATTGAGCTGCTTACTAGAAAAAATTTATTATTGCGATTTCTCGGTTGGAATATTCAGAAAATCAAAAAAGATCAGTTAAAAAAGATGCGCCTCACACAGCCTAAGCCAGCACCTCCCGACTTTTGCAATGGACTAAGTAAAAGCCAGAAATACTCCATGGGGGAGAGGGGCGAGAAGAGCCTAATTTTATGACTTACAAAGGGATGGCACCCATGAAACAAGGCTCTTCCCGCCCCTCTCCCCCCATGGAACATTTCTGATTTTCTACTTAACCCATTGCGAAAGACGGGAGGTGCTGGCTTTGGCTGTGTGAGGCACAATTTATTTCAACTGGTATTTTTTTGAATATTCCAACCGAGAAGTATATATTGCATATCGCCATAAATTGGGCACAAAAAAACCCTTCCTAATAAACCGGGCACGACGAAGCGCAGGGCGTAGATGGAGGGAGCTTCAGCCGGGATCTTGGTTGGTACACCAAATAGATACATTCCTAGCCACGATGTACAACGATTATTCGGGGAAAGAAGAAAATTGAAACACACTGGACAAAAAGGCCTTGGGCACAGGGTACATCACCGATTACACCGATTTGAATAATTGAATAGGAAATGACGAAATGACACGCCCTCCTACCACTGGGAGGATAGAGAATGAACAGCATATTGTAGCAGACTACTCATTCAGGTAGAAAAAGAAAAAATTGCAGGCAGTGAAAAATCACTACTCCCCCAGGAGGCGCCAGAAAGAAAATTTTGGATAGGCACGTATGATTTTTGGGCTGGACCCCCCCT
>Ga0307968_1000834_pt1 | contig 23788 bp, 21 predicted proteins | sample OrgLakmetagen650_FD_201834 | JGI IMG/M metagenome (GOLD analysis project Ga0307968, IMG submission 201834) | Saline water microbial communities from Organic Lake, Antarctica - #650 | ecosystem: Environmental > Aquatic > Non-marine Saline and Alkaline > Saline | place: Antarctica: Organic Lake...
CCCCTTGGCAGCACTCCCCTTCATCCCCTGGCCCCCTAGATCACAACAGATCACATGATTTGGGCCACCAGCCCTCTCCGACACGGCACGCAGCCCAAAATACTGCAGCAGCTCCAAATGGCGGACACGTGCACTCCCCTCCATGGCAGCACACACCAACAGGTAGGTGCAGATGCACATCGTGTAGAGAGAGAGGGTGGAGAGAGAGAGAGAGAGAGAGAGAGAGAGAGAGAGAGAGAGAGAGTGTGTGTGTGTGTGTGTAGAGGGTGATAAAGAAAGTGTTGCGCAGGCAGTTCTCACCTCAACTAAGGAGAGAATTCCTCTGCTTTCTCAGCAGTGTTGGCCATGGAACTTCTACACTACACAAATCGACCTGAATTCTCTTTGCTTAATCCCAATGCGCACCTCCTACTATCACAGCTTGTACGTGCATTAGACCCCTTCGATATGGACACCCGATTTGACACAATAATTGTCAACACAGCGGTCAAGTCGAATCCTTTGTGCCCACCTACAACCCCGCAGCCGTGCCACGTGCTCACCAAGGTGGCAGCAGCAGCAGCACTGTGGGAGAAGAGGGAGGCCTAAGTGAGGGCGGTACATGCAGCAGCGGGTACGTGCAGGAGCTGCTCCAGCAGCAGCGGCGGCAACAGCAGCAGCAGCAGGAGGCAGGTCGTCCTAGTAGCAGCAGTGGTGGCAGTAGCAATAACCCATACAGCAGCAGTTGTGCTGACTCGGTGGCTCAGGGGCCGGTCGGGTGCGGGGAGATGCATGTGCTTCAGGAACAGCAGCAGGGGGGGCATTTTAGTCGGAAGCGTGGATGTGGGGAGGATGCTCCTAAGGCTCTCCAGCAGCAGCAGCAGCAGCAGCAGCAGCAGTCGAGCCAGAGTGGTCCGTGGTTGGAGCAGCGCACAGGCCCTGACGGAATCGCCATCACATTCATTGTCATGGGCTCAGACCCCGAGGGACCCACCCTAGCTGGAGACAAGGGAACACACACCCACACACAACACGCGCAAGCCTCCCGTCCTGTCGTGCCTACCTCATTTGCCAGCATGGCTGCTGCAGATCAGCCCGCTTCCCAGGCTGTGCGAAGCGCACCTCCTGCCGGCAGTCTCAGTTCAGCCCAAAGGGGGGACAGGCCTCCTACATCACCTCGGGGGAGTAAAGGCACCCATTGTGCGCCTCCACCATCATCACTGCCAAAAAAACCTCCCAACGCAGCAGCCCCGCTGCCCCCCCCAACAGCTAGACCACCTCTTCCTGTTAATGATGGTCACGTGCAGACACCGGGCGGCAGCAGCCTGTACCCAGCAGCTCACACACAGCAGGGCTACCTGCCACAGGGTCGAATGCGTGCTGACACAGCCGGCACGGCAGCACTGACAGGGAGCTGTGGCCCTGCTGCAGCAATGGTTACAGCAGGGGGTGGCTTTGGCAGTGCTGCTGGTTCTGTGTGTGGAGGTGGGGAGGGGGGGGACGACGTTGAAGCTCATGGTGAGTGACATCATTTATCCAACTGGTTACCTTAAAGGCTTGCACACAGTGGTTTGACAGACCTATTGCCTCTATAGCGTCCAGGTACCTCACACACTGAAGAGCACCCCTACGCAGAAAGCGCACAATAACAAACACATACTTACGCACACAGTCTCACCCACATACACGCATATGCACACAAACGCACACAAACGCACACACACATATACACACTCGCTTGCTCGCTCGTAGGGCCAAAGGCTGCCACCTCGGCCCCCACCCAGGGATCCACCACCTCCACGCCTGCCCCTGCTACCTGTCATGGGGTGCATGGGTCAGGGCCTGTGATAGCCCCTGATGGACATGTGGGCAACAACTCTCATCCACTTGCCGGCAGTCACGTTGACCAGGAGGCAAGCAGCAGTGCTGGTGAGAAGGGGCGTCAAGGGAGCAGCGGAGGCAAGCGGGAAGGGTGTTACCACGGTCACAGGAGGGAGCAAGGGATTGGGGAAGGGGGGGGAGAGAGCGCAGGGGTGGTTCCAGGCATCGTGCAGGAGGGGGAGAGAAGGGTGGAGGGAGGGGGCGTCGAGGGACGACAGCAGCACCAGCCACAGCACCACCAGCAGCCGCCGCCGCAGCATCCACGGCGCACGATCACAGGCTTGGACGACCTTTGCCGCATGATTGCTGCAGCCGCCTCCCCGGTTGCCCACAACAGTGCGACCCAAAATGGGGCGTGCGGCAGTGGATGGGTGGCCAATGGCAGCCTCAAGGGGACGACACACCCTCCCCCTGGCTTTGTTCGCCGCAGCGCTCAGCGTCTCAGATCTGAGCTACTCGAGCGTGCAGCGTCTTTGTGTGGCCCCACTGCACTTGCCACCGTGGCGCAGCTGTGCAGTACGCAGCAGGTGCGTTGTTTAAGGATACACAGGGGCAAGTGCCTTGCTTCACAGAGTGTGCGTGCCTTGCAGTGCAGTGCAGCCGTGTGCTGTCAGAGTTGTACAGAGGTGCGAGCTGGAAAGGGGAAGTTGTCGCACCTTTGCCATTTTCACACACGTCTTCATCGCCCTACAGTCTGCGTATCTAGCTGCACAGCAGGCTACAAACATTGTCTGGGGTTTTGCACTCATGACACTGTGGACTTGCTGGTATAGTTTGTGTACATGCAATTCACAGTAAAAGCAGAATCAAGGCATGCAAGGAATGTGGTTCAAGGGCTAGTGGCTCAAAAGATTAGTTCTATGAGGCGTAAGCCAACAATGGGGGGAAAACTGCTGTCGGCATGAAAGGGCCTTATCCATGTGTGCCCATGTGAGGAAGGCTTCAAAGTCATGGTCAAGGACGTAGAAGACCAGCTCTGATCTCAGATTTCAGTTTAGAATCAAAAATCTTGAATGATAAAGAAGCCTAGTCTAGACTTGAAAAGGTTCGGGAAGACAGAAAGGTGGGAATGTACGTCTTAGAAACATGGGCTTACGTGGGCACTGTACATTGCAAGGGTACCGTAAAAACGAGTCACACACTTGATCTGCCATGGTCAATGTGCTTACAACACTCAGGTACAGACAAGCACTTTGTCTACACAACCTTCACGAAGAAATTGTGCAGCTGCTTGTGCGGTTCACGTGTTTTTGGCGTAAGGCGATGTATGAGAGAATTATAGGGGTGCATGATCTTGACCTCTGGCGTGAAATGCTTCGCATGTGCTGCGCAGGGTGTTTTGGAGACGTCTCGCTGCCAGGCGCGTAGGAGGCTGCTGGGAGAGGGTCAGCAACAAGGTGGAGCTGCCAGTGCCCAGGGGAGGGTTGGGAGCAAAGGTTGGGACTGGGGTGACAAGAGGGGGGGGCTGCACACGGACATGGTGGGTTGTGGTGAGGATGACATGGGTTCAGATGTAGCTACTGGCCAGGCTTGGGATCAGAGGGCGCCAAAGGCTGGTGAACTGGTGGCTGAGGGTGCATCTACAGGGGGTGATCAGGCTCACGTTGTCGGGTGGGCTGGATGTGTCGACAATGGCAGCAGGGATAAGCTAGGAGTACAGGAAAGAGGAGGCTTTGTGCCACACCACACCTCTGGTGCGGACCTGCAGAGTGGCTCATCAACGTCACAATGGGGCAGTGGAGTAACGCAATACCAGGGTAGCGTGCTCTCCCCTTTTCCACATCCGGCGGCTGCTGCATCTCCTCCTGACGTGCCTGCTGCTGCTGCTGCTGCTGCTGCTGCTTCTTTGAACGACTTTGAGGAGGTGCCTGGTCCAAATAGTAGCAACGTCGGCAAAGGGGTAGCTCAGACCAGCCAGGGGTGCAGCAGTCAGATCAGCCCTGACATGGCACAACAGCCGCAGTCACAGCAGCACCATCACTACCATCACTACCCACAACCTCCCTCTCTTGCACCTCCACAGCAACAAACGCACCTCCCTCCTCCACAGCCTGCGATCCAGCATCACACCCTACACCAGCTACAGCACACGCTAAACCAATTAGAGCTCGCTTCACGGCATGGAGCTCAGGGCGCTGCTGCACAAGCGCGCCTCGCTCACATGGGCAAATGCCAGCAGCAGCAGCAGCAGCAGCAGCACAAAGACCATTACAAAGACCACGTTCGTCAATCCCTGCATTCATTCCCCGATCCTTCTGCTCCAACATTTAAAACGGCCCCTTTTTCATACCGACTGGCCCCCCAGCAGCCTCAACCACTCCAAGCACCTGCTCCTTCATCACTCGCAAAAGATAATTGTGGAGCCACCTTGTATCCTCCCCCTGCACCGACACAGCATCATCAGCAGCAGCAGCAGCAGCCCTGTCACAGCCATCAAACACAACCTCCGCTGACAAGCGTTTCTCCAGAAGGAGGAGGAGCATCTCTCAGCGCAGCTGAGCTGGCCACTCAGTTTCACCAAATGCTGTCTCAAGGCACCGGCCCTCTCACAGGTGATTGCATAAATAGAAGCAATGCTGTCGGCCTCTAGGAACTTTGGGAGGTCCACAAATGCGTGATTAAGGAAAATGCCAATGAAAGGAGCTCACTAAGGTTCTTCGACAAATCGTCGTTTACCCCTTTCACGGTGACTATTAGTGCAGCAGCATGCTTGGTTAATGCGCAATAGTTGGATTACTGAACGTAAGTGTGTGCTCATGTGCAGCAAAAAGCAAGAAGCTCAAGGTATTTAAGCTTGATATAAAGTGCGGGTGATCGCACCTGTGGTAGCTTGAAGTCTTCACATACAGTGCATACCGATTTAGCACACAAGAGAGAAAGGCAGCATTCCGTGTCTACATACAGAAGCAGACAAGCATACTCTGCTTAAGTGTGCATGTGTATGTCAGCCGTCCTTGCTTGTAGAGTTGTAAATATGTGCCAGCAGGACAGCAGCAGGACAAGCCCCTTACTCAAATATTTCGTGTTACGTCACCTTGGCGCTTAAACGCTCTACTTTTTCTTACTCCAGCAGGTCTTCCCTTGGAGAACATGGCAAAGAGGCGACTGGCCACTGAGCAGCTGATCCAAAGGCAGTCCACACGTCTACAGTCACAACCAGCAATGCCAGCACCAGACACTGTAATTTCAGAGCGGCATAGGGACCAAAACACCGGGGACCAAAGCACATCTACAGCTGCTATGCAAGCTGAACTGAAGACGTTGTACGCGCAGCTGGAGGCTAAGCTAAAAGAGCGCCAGCTGGAAGGGAAGAAGGAGGATATACCTCAAAAAACGCATCGTCCGACACAGTATCGCCATCCGTCTAGCTCTGATTGGCGGCATTAGTTTGTCGATAATATTAGTGGCCATCATTTTTGAGCTGATTTTAATGCCTGTTGACTCAGCGGTTTGCTCTTCTCTATTAGGTCTCTAGCATCTCGTTGTTCGAGTGCTGATCAACTTTCGTCAGATTTCTCCTGGTTGCAGGCTCGTACCGAAGAACCAATTAGTATGCCTTTGAATTTCTTGCCACTTAACCTACTGATCCATTTGATGAGTTTATGAGGGCAGCAGGTTCTACTAGAATAGTTTGCACGCATCTGGTATGTCCGTTTGGAAGGCATCAGCAGGTCACAATTCAAATCATAAAGCAGAGCTATGATTTTTATGCTTCACAAAAATGGCAAAAATAAATACAGGTTTTATAACAATAGGCTGGTACAAAGGCTTACATTGCAGAGGCATCAAGACACTTGTAGAGTAAACATAGAACCTCATCCCAACAACGCTGGCTGCATGACCGGCTGTGCCTCCGTAACTAAACTCACAAGTGGGCTTAGACTAGTATACTTTTGTTTCCATGAGTAGGACGTGGTGTGGTCAAGTCTGTTGTGCTTCAACAAACACTCCTCATATTTCAGCAGTGATTACATACACAGCCTAGCAGTCGCACTTTTTGACTGATGACTTAGTAATCTGCAACTTCCGTAGGGTTTGGTGTGGCTCTCTGCTTACCCAGCCACTTGATGGTGCAAAACCCTAAACAACAGTAGATCTCAAGCTGTGCTATTGCTGAATATTAACTAAATTGCTACTTTTTGGGGCTAAGATGCTTAAAGCAACCCTTAATCATGCTGGTTGTGTCATCACTACCAGCGGAGTCTTTTCTTTTCTTTTTCTAGAGCAACTTGGTACAAGCTTCTACCAAGCTTCCGCTCAGATGCCCCCAGAGGCATCATACGACTTGGATGCATCCTTAAAGCAGCTTGAGGAACAAGCCTCCTGCTGGATCTTTAAAAAATACACGATGACAAAGCATTAGTCAGAATAGAGATGGGTGCCGTTGTTAAGCATAATACCATTAGTAACAGTTGCAAGTTCGACTGCATGCAATATGTGCAGCATTGTAATTGTTGCAATCAATCATCCCTAACAAAAATTGGTGACCTTCAGCCAGGTTAAAAAACGCAGCAATGTTCAATCATTTCCGTCTGATGAAGTGACCGAGGGACAGGAAGAAAATGTACTTTGTAATTCTAAGAAGAGGCAGCCTCGCCTTTGGAGGCCTCATTAAGCGCCCTGAGTACCTCCGCTGCACGGACGCCTGATAAATTCCCGCCGCCCCCGCTTTCATTCCAAGTGTCACGCACCCTCGCCCTCATGTCCTTGCCCATATGGCTCGCCATGTAGCCTTTAAACCAATCTCGGCTGCATAAAAAAGCAGAAACCAATAGAGTTGGAGCAAGCACAGCAGGAAGAAAACATGTGGACAAATCTGGAATGCGACAGGCCTGTAGCACAGATGATCAGCCCATTCGGCAAATATATTACATTGACCTTATGTTACCTAGACCTGGACATTAAATAGAAAAGTGTGCTAGTTCAAGAGAGCATTCTCCATCTGACTCCAGCTGCGATATAAGTGCATGCGATGGCTCAGCTCACGATCAATTGGCCAAAGCTGCTTTAAGGTAAGGAAGGTTCCAACGCCTCGTATTGCATCTTAAGCCGTAAGCCTACACCAACGCACCTCCATTCGTTGGGTCCTACGACGTCTGCTGGCTGCACGTGCATGGCACGGGGTGATGGTTCTCGAATGCCATTGACTGCTATAGATGCGTTGCCTATGTGTGCCTGCGAGTACATGCATAGGACACATGTGAGGTTTACTCAGTGCTTTTATTCATGCATGCTCTCATGTTGAGAAAGCACATGTTAGAAAAGTACAAAACAAAAAGCAGTAAAGCTGCTGTCATACGTGGCAAGATCAGCGTAGAAAGCTGACAGGCCCTTCCAACGCGTGCACTAGTTGGTTGTGTGGGGGGGGGGAACACAGAAAAGACGAGGCTCCATTGTGGCTTGGCAACAAGTTGTCGTTTTGCATAACAGTGTGCATCCTGGCTGCTCATGTTTTGTGTGTGTATGTGTGTGTGACGATTCCAACATTCCAACCATACGCTCTGCACCTTGCACAGACATTAAAATAGCCACACATAGAAAAGGCATCATTCGCTTGGCTACCCTACATAACGGCACACAGACACTGGCCAGTCGTCGGTCTGTCAGATCGGCAGCATACATGCACCATGTTAGGCACATATCCAGTGCTTGCAGACGTGTGCTTGCCTCAAAGGTTGATACATCTATCTGTCAATCAAAAACCACATACCTCAAGACCTTGCTAAGCACACAACAAAAACAGCACTGCGGAAACAGGGTGCGATCCACCAACTTCACATGCCTCATTGAGCTGGTCTGTTAGCTCAAATTATGCCAGAATTCTGTAACAAGTTTGTTAGGTGGCCAGGCTTCTTCTGTCGTCTTACCTTAGCCGAGAGGATATCATTAGCAAGGCCCATGCGCAGCACAGTGTTGGGCAGCTTGCTCTCCATGGCACATATGAACTTCCAGACACGATCTGGGCCTGGCTGCGTCAGCGACAGCTCGTACAACTCCTATGCACAGGGAATTATTACACAGGCACACATGGTGTTATGGGGTGTATTTGTGTACGTGGGGGCACGTGCGTGTGAGTCGTGCATTTATAATGTCTTGTGTCAACAATTTTTTATGGTAACAAGAACGTCTGGACTGCAGCTTGACGGTGCTGCTTGAAGGTGTGGCTGTTCGTTTGACTCTACAAGCGGGTCAGTTTGCCTGCGTTATTAAAATCCCGTCCACTGTGTGGCCCCGTCAAACCAGAACGCATACTTGTTTGTACGCAAACGGGTTATGTTGTTCTGAGTTATACATTTCCTCGCAAGAGCATGCGTGGGTTGTCTGATTACAGGTATACAGACTTTTGTGTCAGACCTCCATCCTTTACTCCATACTTAAAGAGGAATACAAGCAATGAGAGGCATTTGCCCTCTTAGAAACAGACATCAAGACATGTGCACATGAGCACATCACTCGTCATTCGTCACACGCTGCGCAGTTGGAAAAAAACAAGAGTGTTTTATTTCTAGCACAGACAATACCAGCTTCCTCAGGAGTAATTTACAGGCCCAGCCTGTTAACCCTTTTGAATTCATTTGCACTGAGCAACAAGCGGGCGTGGAAGTGCGTGGGAAATGAGGTGTAATTTTGGCTCTGCAAGCAGCATGCCATTCATTGGGCTTTAAACACTTCAAAATTAAGGACTGGGAATCGGTGTGTGCCTCACTGGCGCAGCATGACGACACAAGACAGGGCAGTCAGTGAGTGAGAGACAAAGTAAAGAGCAAACCGAACAAAAGGTATCTGCGTTATACTTGACTTATTAGCAACGCAAACAAGAAAGAATGAGGGAGCTCCAACAGCATTGCTGCAGTGAGGGTGACCGACACTTTTGATGTCATAAAGGTGTCCATGATACTTGCTTCCATTGCCAACCCAAAACGTGGTATACCTTTGTCAAGAGAGAGTGACAGGCAGGACTGAGCATCCTGGGTTGGGGAGTTCGCAGTGCACGGCACAAAGCTCTTTCTGAGTCCATACAACAAGCCATGAGTTGAAAATGCATGTAAAGTATATGACCCCACGTCCTGGAGATTCTCCTGCTAAGATGCCAGTGCAAACACGACGCAGTACAATGGTTTGGGCCAAACCCAGACAGTGAGGAACTGCCTGAATATCCAAGGGCGACCCACCTGAAGCTCATACCGCTTCGCAAAGCCCATCAGCACGCGCAGCTTGCGCATGCTCTGCAGCTTGTTTGCATGCTGCGTGCGTAACCGTCGGATCTTCAGGAACCTGTGCCAGTCATCACAGTGATTTCTCACACACATTTCAAGGTGCACTCAATGTTTGATCACGGATTTAATCGTTCAGGGCGTGCGTGCTTAAGCTAGCATTTGTACTTTGCTGGTTGTACATCGTCAGAATCAATAATGACAGCTCATTGGTTCAATTAATATCCTACCCAAGAGATCCCTAAGAGGACGAATCCCTGCAATACACTTCAACAAAGAGCACGAAAAAAGAGGTTGAAAGGACTTTGCACCTTCAAAAGTGTGCTAATAAAACTTCCTTGTGGCTGGATTTTTCTCTCTGTCTCACAATTGACACAAACACACACACACACACACCTGGGGTGCTCTCCTACAGCATCCAGGTGTAGGTCAGACTCATAGAGCATGCTCCGTGCATCCTGGTGAGGCACCTTGTCCTGTGTATGTACAGATGTGTTCATGTGTATGTGTGTGCGCGTCTCTCTGTGTGTGTGTGTGTGTGTATTTGCGCGCACGCACAAAAAGATCAAAGTGTTCTCAGTAGAACCAGCGAGCATGAAGGATTTTAGCTTTGAAGGTAAGTAGATATGTTAAGTGTTGCTTGCTACTGCGTCCGGTGCTGTCTGTGCCCACCGTGACCTTTCTACCTTCTTTTTGCGTACCCGCGTATTGGTAACAAAGAGGTCAAATTGTCCGCCCAAAAAAACTACCTGCGTGGCTTTAGCCATCTCAAACTTGGTGGTGAGCTGGATGGGCCTGCCCAAGTCTGTCACAAATACACGGCTGTTGCGTTTAAAGAGCGACACTTCCTCCTCTGTGAGCTTCAGAGTCGGCCACACCTGCAATTGGGTATGTGTGTATTCTGCGTGTATTGGTGTGTGTGTGTGTTGTGTGTGTGTGTGTGTGTGTGTGTGTGTTTGTGTGTGTGTGTGTTTGTGTGTGCACGCGCACATGTGCGTGTGTGTGGGCATGTGTGTCCAGTATTTTACGTCCATGTGCATGTATGTCTTTGCTCTGCCTTACCTGCTCAAAATTGCTACGTAGTTTGTTGTTAAGCACTGAGTAAAGCTTGGTAGAACTTCGCCTGCGCTTGATTTTCAACTGTGGTGTTGCTGCTGGCGCTGCGTAGTTCCGCACTGATTGGTGGATTTGTGAGCCTTGGAGTGTTGCAGCCATGCTTTGTCCTAAGGGCGTGGAGGTGCTACATGCGGAGTGCAAGCCCAGGTTGCTGTGCTGATTATGCGATGTTGAGGCGGTTCTGCCTCTGTTAAGGCAGCTATTTAAAAAAGCTGAGCAAGAGGCCTGCTGCAGCCCCTCATTTCCTCCCAGTTGAAGCATGCATTGTGTGCTGAGGCTAGATCGCAGAGACCTAGCACATCTCGACAGCATGATTTATCCTAAATTTTATAATTTAAACGAAAATGCAACAATTCATAAAACTAGGTAACTAATTGAGTGTCATGCATTTCCATGCTTGCATCTTTTTCCCTTTATAGTTTGGACAGCTGGCATGAGGGGAGCCCTCCTCATCAGTGGCTCATGGTGTAAAAAAACCATTTGGAGGCCCTGTCTCCCCCGTTTGCCTATTGTGCATCTACATGCATTCTCAGCTCTACCGGACACAGCTAATTCAGAGAAAGCCATAGAGGGCTTGGGTCAGAATGCTGACGGACGGTCTGGTCCATCCGGTGGTGCTCAGCCCAATTCCAGGCAAGCGTTCCTGTCACAGAATGTGTGCCTCTGAACGCCTCCTCCCATTCTCCCGGTTCACTCTGACCTTTTCCCTGCCAACTTCCCACTCACGCCACAGGTGGTTCCCAGGCGCCGCCCTCAATCAATTTGGAAGGTAAAAAGGTTTGCAGCCGGTACACTTCTCACCACCTGGAGGGCGTGCATCAGACAAGGCCCATTCAACTGCACTTGGAATCACTCTAACAACACCCCCACAGGGATCTCACTGATCAAGCCAGGCGGGGGCTGCTCGATCCTGTCATCGGACGTGAGGCTGTGGTACAGCGTGCCTTACAGGTGCTCAGATGGCCGTAGTCTAAAACTTGCAAGCAAGCTGTTTGAGTTTGTGATTTTTATAACAAAATGATGACCTAGAAATATAGACAGTAGACTGTGAGGTAGAACAGCAACCAGATCAAGGAAGCTCGCGTGGACGCACGCAATGCTTTGCGTCTCTTTTCATTCTGCCTGACGTCGTTGTAAATTTTCACTAATACTTATTAACGGCCTGACAGGTGATCCTGCGGCGTGCAAAGAACAACCCATGCTTAATAGGGGATGCTGGTGTGGGCAAAACAGCCATTGTGGAGGGCATTGCTCAGCTCATGGTGTCACCCCAAGTTCCTCCTGGGTAAGGAGGAGGAGTTTTGAGAAAGTTGGAATGTCTTGGCCGCCGGTTCATATAATCAGCCAAACCTCTTTTGCTGTACAAGCACAAATAAAGAGGGCAAGCCCGAATGTTTATGGATGTGCAGCGCCTCCCTCTCATTGCCTTCAATGTGAATTATTGACGCCTCAGGCTTGCTGGAAAACGGCTCATTGCCCTGGATGTCACAGCGCTGGTAGCAGGCTCCGCCTACCGTGGAGAATTCGAGGGACGGTGAGCACCAGCAGATGCGCTCTTAATCCCACCCCTCTTGCAACCGCGCCCTGCGTCTGCCTTGATTATAAGTTCCGCTTATGAACAGAGCTTATATTTGTGGATGCTTTTCGTCGCGAGCATGAACTCAGCACAAATTGTATTGGTTTTGTTGTTTTTATAATCCATTAGCAAGCGTGTGCTCTTGGTATTGATTGACGTTAAAGTTTCACCCTCACAAAGCTTGCAAATGTTGTCTGCACCACTTTTATGCACAGCCTGAGAGGACTGCTAAAGGACGTAGCAGACGCAAGGGGAGGCGTCATCCTCTTCATTGATGAAATGCACATGCTAAGTGAGTGGACTGCAGCGTTGAGGATCTATGCAGCGATGATGCCATTTGTGTCAGCTTGTGCAAGCATTTAGATGATTCAAGTTCCCAAGCAAAGAAGAGTGCCTTATTCTCCTGCTCAACGCCTGTGTTGCATCCTTATAAGGCTAAAGCATTAAGCACTTTTTGTGTACAATTGCGCCTATGTCCGGCTAAGTAAGAGCACTCATGATGAGTTGGCTCTGCGTTATAACTTAATAATTTATAATTATGGAATTGAGAAGGTGGTTTCAACTGTTTCAATCAATTTAGCCCGTGCTCTTGCCTTTAGAACCATAACTATGCCGCGCGTTCTGTGCTTGCTTCATGCTGCAGTGGGTGCTGGAGCTTCAGAAGGAGGCTTGGATGCTTCCAACATCCTTAAGGTAGGCCCCATATAGTAACTACTTGCAACACATTCACCATCTACAACGTCACCATTACCTGCAAAGTACCAGTCTTCTATGCAAAATGCTTATAAGTATTGCTCACATGCAACGCACCCAGCGTTTATGTGTGAGCTTTCATCAGAGCACTTCCTTGCGTGCTCCTACTTTGATTCAAGAGCCTCAAAGTCTGACTCGTCCTGACAGAGGCTTGTTCAGAATTTAGAGTGTTTGCTTGCAACAGCCAAGTTCCTTGCAAATGGTTCGGGCTTGCATGCTTTCTCTCTCTGAGCATGGTGAAACACAAACCATTAGCAAGTAGCAAGTCATCATAAAGTGAATGCTTTTTGCTTGAAGCCAAAGCACACACACATGCTCACATCGCTTCCACAATGTGCTTGCAGCCAGCAATGTGCTCACACAAAAATGTGCTTGCTGCCAGCAATGTGCTCACATCGCTTCAACATTGTGCTTGCAGCCAGCAATGGCTCGAGGGGGTCAGCTCCAGTGTATTGGTGCCACGACTGTCGAAGAGTGGAGGCGGCATGTAAGTCGTGTCACGCTGCGGTCTGTTGTGTGTGCCACACTTATTTCATTTCAGTTCTTTCTGTTGAGTCCAGTTTTGGGTCTCCGTGAATTCGTACCATCCATCCATACACATTAGCATATGAAGGGGAGTGAAAGCAATATGGGGAACGTAATATGCAGAAAGTTACAGCTTCACTACCAGCACCCATATGAAACGGTACAACATTGCAGAAACAATACAAGTTGAAACGCCAAGCTCCTTTTCAGTTAATAAGGGTCATGCAAGCTCCATTGCTTTCAAAATTTGTACTAGCTGATCCAACAAGTCATGCATCAGGCGGGTGGGTGGTTTAAAGAGCCGGCCCAAAAATGAGAACCTTTTTCTGCACTCATGACAATCTGTCAGCCACAAACTGTGTGAATGCAACAACGGATAGCTAGCTAGCTCTTGAACACTCAACACTGTATCTTTGACAGGTATTAAGTGTGCACCTGTATTTGTGGCCTCTCACTCCCATGCACTAAAAACACATGCACAGAAACGCAAGAACACACACAAGCGCACAAACACACACAAGCACGCATACACCGTTTGTAGATTGAGCCGGATGCTGCGTTCACGCGGAGGTGGCAGCCAGTCATGGTGCCAGAGCCTAATGAGGTGTGTGTATACGTGTGTGTACGAATACATGTGTGCCTTGCCAGCTGCCAAGAAGAGTGCCGTTGCATAGAGAACATGAGTCAAACAAGCCTTCGGTTTTCTGCATACAGGAAGCCGCCCTGGCGTGCTTGCAAGGCCTTAGGCCACGTTACGAAGTGCATCACTCTGTGGTCATCACTGATGCTGCACTCCAGGCAGCTGTGCGTTGCGCAAAGAGGTGAGCTTGGCGGCAATAGTTGCGTTGCGTTGGGGACACAGGCACTGTGCGCTGTGGAAAGACGTAGGGGTAGTGACTTGGTTGCAAACGTGCTCTGGCAACATTGAGGTGTATAGGTGACAAGGTGCTGAGAAGTAGAATGGCCTTGGTTGCAAATAAACTTGGAGAATTGTAACGCATAGAAAATGGAGGTCAACGCAGCAGATACTCTGGTTCAGTATGCTTGGCAGATTTAGACCTGCTATACAATGTACCAAGAGGAAGGGAAATGGACATCGCTGTCAGGACATGTTTAGTTGCTGTCTTCTGGCTATTTGTTAAACGTGGTTTGCAAGCCACGGCCGTGGGTGCCTTACATCTTATGTAGAAAAAATGTTATGCACAGTCCAAAAAAGGTTATTGTCATGAAGGAAAGCTCTGTTCGAGCTCATGCTTACGCATTCTCCCTCATCTTTCCTTTTCTTGCAGGTACATTACGGACCGCCGGCTGCCTGACAGGTGAGGCCCTTTTAATTTAAGGAAAGAAAGCTTGAAAGGATGTGTCCTAAGGACAAGGAAGCCCAGGAAGTTGCTAAGGAGTACAATTCTAAGCTCTCTGTTGATTAGATGCCAATTCCTTGCTCCCTGAAATAAAGCTAGCACAACCCATGGCGTTCACTTTCCCCTGGCCCTTGCATGAATTACTTGACTCCCATGAAGTCCTTTGTCCTTTATTGGGTAGGAAAAGTTAAACCCAAAGTCCTCGTCACAAATTTACGAATGTGAAATCCACTAATTTCACCAACCTGCTGCTGCACAGCGCCATCGACATCATTGACGAATCCGCATCGCGCTGCCTCCTGCGCTCCTCCATCGCCACAGCAGAAGCTGCCAGGGCCTGTGCGGCCAACGCAGGAGTAGCTGCCGCCGCCGCTGCTGCTGCAGAGGCTCACTCTCAGGCCCTCGCTGGAAAAGCCTCCCTGCATGAGTCACCTCCCACACAAACAGCACGTGGCAGTGGTGGTGCTAGCAGCTGCGGGAATGCTTCACTTGTGTCGGATCAAGCCCAGATCAGCAGCGGCAGCAGCAGGAGCAGCAGCAGCATCAGTTTAGAGCAGGCAGGCCAGGTGGGTGTGCCGACAAGGCCACAAGCTGGATCAGACGCAGGCTTGGAAGGGGACAAACAGCGGCTCACTGACTGGCAGACATGGGTTGCTCGGCATGGCTGGCAGGTACAACAGAGTGTGCCATATGAACAAAGTGCTATGTTAACACGTTTTCTGTTACTGGTATTTTCAGCTTTGTCAAATTTTTTGTGGTGTGACTGCCACTTCCCATAGTAGCAAAGTAACCTCACCCTCTAGATAAGAAGGCTTCTCTCAGTTCCTGCATTTCCATTGCTCCTCTACACTTTGAATAGGGGCGGTCTGAGTATGAGAGGCAGCAGCTGCTCGAGTGGTTTGGGGCAACACCTGAGAATCCAGAGCCAGGACCGGAAGGTAAAAGCACGTGCGCATACTTGTGCGTGCGTGTGTATCCGTGCGCGTCTGTGTGTGCATGTGCGTGTGCATGTGCATGTGCATGTGCGTGTGTGTGTGTGTGTGTGTGCGTGTGCGTGTGCGTGTGCGTGCAGTATGGCTAGATTGCCTGAAATGGACCTGTACTGAGTGACGAGATACCCTAAGTTGTGAGCAGTATGGTTAAATTGCCTGGAATGGACCTGCAATGGTTGACGAGATACCCTGAGTTGTGAGTGAGCTTGCACAAGCTCTTGCCTAAATCTAACACAGTGACATCAGTTATGAGCATGGATACTTTCACACTCTCACAGCTGCAATCCCAGCATGAAGCGTGAGCATTTAGTGTACCACTCGCGCCTCCATGAGTACGCTGCCGTGAGCCCTTTCTCGCTGGCGAACCCTCCCGCCTCCTGGTCTCTTTGCTAGGACTGCCCTAATGTCACCCTTCCATCACCTGTCTCCCTCTTCATTACTGCCTTTTGCTGCCCTGCAATCCCATCCATTTTCCCTTGGTTGTCCCTCAGTGGCATGCCTTGTGAAAAAATCCCCTCCTCAGACAAACTCTATGTCTTGCCTACTTAAAATATTAATACGACCTACTAACACACTGCCTTTCCTCCCACAGGTCACCGGCAGACCACAGCCAAACGCACCTGGCTCAGGCAAAATGTAGGTGGTGCCGGAGCTTATGATGCAGCTAAGGCAGGTATCAGCGAGGATGGCCCAACAGACAGTGGGTTACCCAGCTTGAATGCGAAAAACTCCCAAGGCTCCCATCCCGCTAATACTTCCTACACCATCTCCACAAACTTTCCAGGTTCGTTACTTGTTTGTGTTACGTGGGTTGGTCTGGGCTCCTGCGAGGTATGGATGCAGGCGCATGGCATGTTTGGGGAGGGTCTGGGCTCTTGCGTGTTATGGATGCAGGCGCATGGCGTGTTTGGGAAGGGTCTGGGCGCCTGCAAGATATGGATACAAATGTATGACGTGTTTGGAGATGTATAAGGGGGGGGGGGGGCTAGGGGATATGTTGCAGGCCGGTTTAGGTGGGGGCTTCACATTTGGTGGTCAGCGCGTGGCGCGTTGTGATAAATAATAAATGATGGCTGTACCGTTCAAACACTTGTGCAGAGGGCGTCCGGCGCTTGGAGGTCACACCCCAGACACTTAGCAGGTGTAAGGCCTGTCCTCAGTGCGGCTACTTGTGTGACATCAAAGATGCCAAGCTCTCAGGTATGTGTGTCTGTGCGCACGGTGGTTAGTAAGTGGTGGTTGGCAGGAGGTGGTTCAAGCTGTCTTTGATAACTGGTACTCTCTTTGTCAAAGCGTTTACTGCACATGCATATGCACAAATAACAAACACATTACATTGACAAACTACCTATTACACTCACGTTATTGTCCCATACGCGCACACAAACACACAAGTTCGCACACACACATTCACACACACACAGATGATGGTCTGCGCTTGCGTTGTCCCTCTTGTACGACCTCCTTCCTCAACATCCCCCCAGAAAAGCTACTGCTAGGCACCAGCACTTTCCAGATGGACCCACCTGCTTACCACCACAACACGGTCAACACCCGCATACCACCCTCTGGTAGCTCACAACATGGGGGGGAGGGACAGGTCAGCCCTGATCTAGAGCAGCAGCAGCAGCAGCAGCAGCAGCAGCAGGGAAGAGAGGGTCAAAAATCTCATTCGTCAAGCGGATCAGATCCGCTTGTCAGCAATGTTCGGATCAAAGGGGTGGCGCCAATGACGTTAGAGCTCCGGCAGCTACAGCAGCAGCGAGAGGAGCAGCAGGCAGTGGCGCAGGCCTTTGCGTGGCCATTCCCCATCCACTGCGTTGTGGATGAGCAGGACGTGCTTGAGGTACTTTATCTGTTGCTGTTAGTGTGGGTGTGGGTGTTTGTGTGAGTGTGTTTGTTTGTGTGCGTGTAAGTGTGAGTGTGCGTGTTAGTGTGAGTGTGGATGTGTTTTGTGTGTTTCCATGACTGTATGTGCGTGTTTGTGTGCATGAGTGTGTATAGAGCTCGTGTGTGAAAAAGGATGCTGTGTGAGGCAAGGAAGTACTTGGTGATAACGCACAGAGTTAGAAAATGCAATTACTTGTCACAGCTAACAACGCTTTTCTGCTCAGCTTTATATTGTCTCTCATCACAACTTTGCTGGCCCTTCCTTTCTTTTCGCTCGCAGGCCATGAAAGTAAAATTACAACTTCTTTTGTTAGCACGTAAACAGTAGTGATCGACGCTCTTCCGTTTCCTTTGTGCTTGTCATCAGGCGGTAACTGAAGCAACTGGTGTGCCTGTGACTGCAATGGACCATCGTTCTGCTCACCGGCTGACAAATCTGGAGCATGACCTGTCCAAGGTAATGGGACTGTTCGGTAGCTTGATTGGTTTCAGGTTGGTTGTTTGCCCGATTGAAAGAGGTAGCATACGCCAATGCATAAGGTGTTTGTCCCTCAGTACTACATCCAGGAAGCAGTGCATGCTTTACATGCCCCCTTCAGGTCTCGCTTCATCATTCACGGTTGCTGCTCAGCCAGTAAGCTGTCGTGCGTGCTGTGCCCCCCGTGGCTCTATCGTGGTATTAACTCTCAAGTCGCACACATGTTAAGCCTGTGTTGTACGCCTCAGGTGGTGCTAGGCCAGCAAGCTGCTGTGCACGCTGTGGCCTCTGCTGTCCGACTGTGGCGCATGGGGCTTCTCCAGTCTGACCAGCGCCCTGCTGCTAGCTTTGTGTTTGAGGGGCCCCATGGTGTGGGGAAAAGCCTCATGAGCAAGGTGAGACGTGCTCCAACGCGGCTAACCGGCTTGGCTTGTATATACAGTGAATTTGTGTTTAGGAGGCTTGAACATGAGTTTGTGTTTAGGAGGCTTAAACAGTTGTGAAAGGCTATTTAAAATTTGGAACGGTGACAGTGGGGTGCTACGCAGTGGTGGTGGTGGTGGTGGTGGTGGTGGTGGTGGTGGTGGTTAACAAAACGCAAACGCAGCACTTCTTTTGTATTCAATTGAAGGCAAATGTAGCAGCTTTTTTGTCAATGAGGCCTTCCAGTATTTGCGTGTCAATGGTGACACATGCTCACATGCTCACTCAAACACCTGATACTTACTCGGCAGCGATCCAACTGCTCGAAATGGGTGCTGTCTCTCACTCTGCATCCTTGCAGGAGCTTGCTCGCCACGTCATGCATGATGAACAAGCCCTACTGCGATTTCAGGTGCGAGGGGGGTTGTGTTACGAGGTCAAAAATAACACATACATATATAATAATGAAGATAATAAATAAACGTAAATAAACACTTGACGAAGGCATTGGTTTCATGGCCCTCAACAGCCTGTACTCAGTCATTTGCTGCCCTTATGGTCATTAGCATCCTCCGCTCTTTGCCTTATGTCATTAATGCAACCGCATCCAAAGTGCATGTCAAACTGTTAGGCTAGGTTTCAGAGGCTCTTTATGTTAATGTAGCTCCAATCCTTGTCCACTGCTTGGAAAAGCCCTTGCACACACACGTCTTGCAAAGGAGTGTAAGCTGCACACACAGAGTACGTCCAGTACCAACTCTATTATTGAGATTTGTGGTCAGTGTATTGTGAGTATCTTGCGTACAGGGCACAAAGCATAGCAGCAAATGTACAGTTATTGACCTACTAATATCATTGTTATCCTCCCCTTCAAAAATACAGATGTCAGAGTATACAGACCGAGCATCTCTTGCTCGCCTATTAGGAGCACCTCCTGGCTATGTGGTGAGTGCTTATTTCGTGGGAAAAGAGGGCTTCAAGAGCCAGAGTGGTGGTGAATCCTCTCCCGGAAAGTGGGAGGACCATTTACACCAATGAAATGGTCCAAAAGCGCTGAATCAAAGTGCTGCCATTGCTATGTGTGGGAAGAAGCAGGGCTTGGGAATGCCTTTTGTTGTGACATATTGTGAGGTCAATGGGGCACCTTTCTTTGAGAATGTAAGTAGATAATCATGGTCTGAGAGAAAAAGGTGGTAGAAAAAAGGGTATGAGTAACGGTATGCAGGCAGGCTTACGGTGGATGCTGTGGGTCTATCCGATTGCCTCTTTGAGAAAGTGGGCGTATACTGATGTGCTACCTTGTATACCATGATCTTATCAGGGATACGGCAGGGCCAGCGGGACTCTGGTGGATGCCGTGAGGCGCCGCCCTCACTGTGTGCTGGTGCTAGAGGACATTGACAGAGCTCATCCCGAGGTTGGTGTGTGATCTGTGCTACACAGATTATCTGGGTGCACGCATGTTGTAGAGGTGTGGCCATGGGTGTGAGTGTATGTTTGACGCACACCAACGCAATGCGTATCTTTTTACTTAGCGTTTAGGTGACTCTCCAGCGCCCTTGTAAAAATGCCCTGAACAAATGAGTTTCCACACACACCACACACACATGCATACACACCAACACACGCGCACACACACATGCATACACACGCACAAGCACACGCACACACACCCCAGGTTCAAGAGGTGCTGCTGCGCATCATTGACGAAGGCAGGCTCACAGACTCACAGGGCCGGCAGGCGTCCTTTGAGTCGGCCTTTGTCATCTATACGCTGTTAAATTCACCACGGCCACAGCAGCAGCAGCAGCAGCAACACCAGCAACAGAACCAGCAGCAAACAAGCACAGAATCAATTGCCATAGCACGAAGAGACGATAGTGCAGTTGACAATGATTTGTCGAGCAGCTGCACTGGCAGCAGCAGCAGCGACGGTGGTGGCAGCAGCAGCACAATGAGGGCTACTGAGCAGCAGGCAGAGGCAATGGCTTACAGCAGCGATGACAGTGGCAGTGATACTTTAGCGAGCGATAAAGGTGCAGGCAGCCCTCCCCTCTCAAGCAGCGAGGGTTTTGCTGCAAGCAGGAGGCCGCTGCCTGCAGCAGTGCTGCAGCTGTTGGGGCTTGTAGATGCGACTGTCTCGTTTGCCCCGCTTGGGCGTGACCAGCTGTCAGGCATTGTGACGGCTCAATTAGAAGCAGCAGCAGCCCAGGCGGCTCGGTCAGCAGGGACCACGGTGAGGGGGAGTGTGGAGTTGGTAGGAGATTGTGAAAGTGGTGGGCATGTAGTGGTTGGGCTCGGAGGTGTGTTTGGTTTAATGTGAGAAGTCGGGACGTGTTGGTGGGTTTGTGTGTGTATTGTGTTTGTGTGTGTGTGTGCGTGCGTGCGTGTGTGTTTGTGTTACGTGTGTGTTGTGGGAAGAGGCACTGATAAATGGAATCGATGAGGTTTGGTAAAGATGTGTGTAGGAGGCCAAGTGCCATTTCATCATTACGTAATATTCTGAAACGAAGATCAGCCACACAATAGGGCACGTCACATACTGTCTCTCATTGTGTACGAATGCATGTGCATCAACTCGTTTTGTCTGAAGAAAGTTTTCGACGCACATCTGAGATGTGCACGTGCTTACACATTCATACAGGGTGGTGGCATTTCCTTATCCGTGGACAAAGCTGCTCACACGTATCTGGTAGATCGGGTATCCAGTGGACAAGCAGGGGGAGGCCAAGGAGCACAGCACGTACGCGGCGTGATCAAGACCCATGTCATGGCTCCTCTTGCAGGTAATTGCGGAAGAGCTAGTGGGGTTTGGTAGCTTTTTGCAACCTAATTACCAATCACGAGGGGTTGCAGCTTGTGCAGTTAAGGGGGAATGTATGGCACACAACCCCCCTGACCCACATTAAATTCTTTTTAATTGTTTGCGTGGTGGGGGGTTGCCTGGTGCGGGCACCTATGTAGCCCCCTCCCTTGATCATGCTGGCTGTGTCATCACTACCAGCAGAGTCTTTTCTTTTCTCTTTCTTTTCTTTATGACAGGAAGAGTTCTGTTGAATGTCATTCCATAATTGTGTATGATTATGGTCGATCTGAAGCTTAGTTCACACTTGACGAGGAGGTGATATTCAGTGTACTCCCAACCTCGCTCACACACTTACACACAAGCTTTGGTAGTGCATTCCGACTCTCTCATCCTGTGCACTGCCTCGAATTACACTCAAAATACTGCAAGATGCCTTAATTTCTCAGATGTCTGCCTTGTGTCCACTCGCGCACACGTAGAGCTGCTGCTGATGCAAGCTCAACAGCAACAACAACAGATAGAAAACATCGGCGGCAAAATGGAGACTGGCCAACAAGCAGAGAGGGCCGGATTGCCTGCTGTGCGTGTGTCGTACAGTGCAGGCAAGCTCTCGTTCAGTTTTGTAGATAATAAAGCTGAAAGATAGTTTTGTTGGATGCTTTCAGGATGCAGAACAGTTGGGTTGTTGTGCATGCCTCCAAAGAATTTGACTATAGAAAATAATGTATCACCCCTGAAGGACTGTTACTACCGAAGAACTTGGATTCTTATGACAGTGCGTGCCCAACAAAATTGCTTGTTTACCATTTCGTTGCCTCCTTGTTTATCCTCGCTGTTGGGGGAGCATTCTTTTTCCTCTTTCTTTGCTTTGTTCTAAACCAAATGCGCCTGGCTTCTGCATGCCCAAGTTGACATCAGTACCACTGGCATTGGCATTAGTCACCCTTGTTGGGCCTCCTTGTTTGGTGTTATGCCGGGTTTTACGTAGTCAGTGACCAAGCATGAGTCTTCGATTTCCTTCCAAAGCAGAACACCACACAGTCTTTCGTGAACTACCTATCATGAAATTATCTGTGGACGGTTTTCTATTGGGTAGAGGCCAGCCAACAGCCATTTAGCCACGCAACTTGCCAGAAGGTCACCCCTGTCTATGCAGATTGTGAACAACACTCCCCACATTAATTTAGGAAAAGAGCCACTTTGGTACCGGGTACCGTAAGACTCCTCTACCCCAAAAAAAGAATCAATGGAAGTCATGAGGGTTGCAGGCTTGACCTGAAACCGGCTCCTGATGAGAGTTGATAATAGAAGTGTCAGATCAAATCATCGTCGCTGCAAAGTAGAGGACACAGCACAGAATGTACATAAATATACCTATATAAAATGAATATGCAAAACTAAGCAAGCTTGGAAAGAAAAAGAGAAAGCATGCTGAACCACATAAAACAACATGAATGAACAAGAACACAGACACTGTGAACACTATGGGAAAGTTTTTTTGTTGCACGGTCCAATGGCTGCAGCTGGTAGGTGGTAGCATTCCACCTAAAGAGGGCTTTCAATGGGGATCTGGTGGCTGGGAGGCAGAGGCCTGCACACCACCAGCACGAATAGTATTGCTCAGATACTTTGGGGGATTGTGTTCAACATTTCGTCTAGTTAGTATGGTTTTTGTTGTGGATCTGAAGCATGTAGCTAAGCTTAACTTTTTCATGAGGAGTGCCGTAGCATGTCGCGTTTGTTTGTTTGGATGTCTCTTGGTTTCGTAGCTAAGAAGGGGCAGGGCTATCTGCTAGGTTTCGGGCAGCTCTCCTTGCATTTGTACACGTATGGCGGGATTTAGTCTGCTGGTACGTGTTCGTCAAATATCTACTGGAGCGTGGTTACGGAGTTACTGGATCAGAGCAAAAACGTTGCATCTGACTTGCTAAGTTTCTGTCTTTGTTGCGCATTGGTTTACAAGGTTTACAAAAAAGGCCTTCAGTCAAAGTTTTTTGCTCCCCCTGTGGAAGAGGTCGCGCTGGACGTCCGTGTCCGCCAAGCCCCCCCATAAAGGTGTGTTTAATGTCTCCTCCCTCTCCACGCGAGAAGGAAGCGACGGCTCAAGCAACACCCAAGAGGAGATGGCTCAGACGAGTCTGAGAAAAGAGCGAGTTTGTTACAAGAGGACCATCTAAACTGGCCAAACAACCAAATAACCATGAAACCGTTGCTCACATTATAAATCCAGGGGAAATCACACGATTCGTCCATGCCACTGATTTAGCATGACAGCATAGTTACAGCTCTAACTCACAATTGTCCGCAATAGAAGACATAGCTGCCAATGAGTGATTCATCATCCAATTGAATGGGGATATCCAACAAAAAGCGCACTGAACCTCTCTCAGATCTGGGACCGAGAGGACGATCAACAGAGGAGGAGCTAGGGTTACAAGGGTTACAAGGATGGCCTACAGCCCGAGACTCTGGCTGATGGCAATTGGCTGGTGAAACAAAATCAACCAGTGTAAAAAATTGAAACTAAATCTGACACAAACTTGAGAAGTCTGTATGAGTCTTGATTCAGGAATGCATTAATCTCAAAATCAGTGATACTGTGATGACAAGCCAAGAAAGGAATAAATTCAGAGCTCGAAGGAGCAAACGCACGCAGAGTCTTAAACATCCTTCAAAAAGGTCCCTGTATCTCATGCGCAGCTCGCACACTTCAGCACACTTGCAAAAGAAAAGCACATGCTTCTCATCTTGAACTTCTCCACACTCACATTTATCACAAATGCTAGAACCCCCA
>Ga0307968_1000836_pt1 | contig 23766 bp, 30 predicted proteins | sample OrgLakmetagen650_FD_201834 | JGI IMG/M metagenome (GOLD analysis project Ga0307968, IMG submission 201834) | Saline water microbial communities from Organic Lake, Antarctica - #650 | ecosystem: Environmental > Aquatic > Non-marine Saline and Alkaline > Saline | place: Antarctica: Organic Lake...
TATGCCCTTGAATGCTGTTTGTTGGCATATTTGCTGCGCCCGCGCAGTTTGGTCGGCTGTCTCGCACAGCACACACACACACACACACACACAAACACACACACACACACAACCACGATATGCCCTTGAATGCTGTTTGTTGGCATATTTGCTGCGCCCGCGCAGTTTGGTCGGCTGTCTCGCACAGCACACACACACACACACACACACACACACACACACACACACACAACCACTTACTTGTCCTTGAATGCTGCTTGTTGGCATATTTGCTGCGCCCGTGCAGTTTGGTCGGCTGCCTCGCACAGCACACACACACACACAAAAACACGTGTACACACACACACACACACACACACACACACGAGAATTCCCTGGAATGCTGCTTGTTTGCATATTTGCTGCGCCTGCGCAGTTTGGTCGGCTGCCTCGCACAGCAAGACGAGGAAGCCCTGCAAGCCAAGGGGGCAGGCAGCCTCACCACCATGCGACAGGTATGCAGTGAGAGGGTGAATGAGCAGCAGTATGCAGTGAAAGGGTGAAAGAGCAGCAGTATGCAGTGAGAGGGTGAATGAGCAGCAGTATGCAGTGAAAGGGTGTGAGAGCAGCAGTATGCAGTGAGAGGGTGAAAGAGCAGCAGTGTGCAGTGAGAGGGTGAAAGAGCAGCAGTATGCAGTGAGAGGGTGAAAGAGCAGCAGTATGCAGTGAAAGGGTGAAAGAGCAGCAGTTTGCAGTGAAAGGGTGAATGAGCAGCAGTATGCAGTGAGAGGGTGAATGAGCAGCAGTTTGCAGTGAGAGGGTGAATGAGCAGCAGTATGCAGTGAAAGGGTGAAAGAGCAGCAGTATGCAGTGAGAGGGTGAATGAGCAGCAGTATGCAGTGAGAGGGTGAATGAGCAGCAGTTTGCAGTGAGAGGGTGAAAGAGCAGCAGTATGCAGTGAGAGGGTGAATGAGCAGCAGTATGCAGTGAAAGGGTGTGAGAGCAGCAGTATGTAATGAGAGGGTGAATGAGCAGCAGTATGCAGTGAGAGGGTGAATGAGCAGCAGTTTGCAGTGAGAGGGTGAAAGAGCAGCAGTTTGCAGTGAGAGGGTGAATGAGCAGCAGTATGTAATGAGAGGGTGAATGAGCAGCAGTATGCAGTGAGAGGGTGAAAGAGCAGCAGTATGCAGTGAAAGGGTGAATGAGCAGCAGTTTGCAGTGAAAGGGTGTAAGAGCAGCAGTTTGCAGTGAGAGGGTGAATGAGCAGCAATACGCCGTATGATACGCTGCAATACGCAGTATTATAATTTATAATATATTATAAGCAGTATTATGCGCAGCATTACGCAGTATTATGCGCAGCTTTACGCAGTAATATGCGCAGCAATACGCAGTATTATACAAACAGCTCCTCCGCTCATTGGTGGATGCACAAAAGGAGTGCAAATAGGGCACGGAATTCGGCACACACACGTGGCAGGGGCGCCACACTAACAAACGTACTGTTGTTGTGTGCACGATGGGTGTGCGGTTAAAGCAAAGGGGCGGCCTTCTGTTGGCCAGGCGGCTCTTGCTCCCGACACGTTTACAAACGTACTGATGGTGTGTGCACGATGGGAGTGTGGTTAAGGTAAAGGGGCGGCCATCTGTAAGCCAGGCGGCTTTTGACTTTGTTCATCATTTGCAAAAAAAAGGAGGAGAGGTTTGCTCTCCCCAATGGATGGGGGTGCAGATAGCAGGGGAGCTGGCAGTTACACCGCTATGTTGCAAATGTGGTGTGAAATGGTGACGGAGCAGCAATACGCAGTGTGATACGCAGTATGATACGCAGTGTGATACGCAGTGTGATACGCAGTGTGATACGCAGTGTGATACGCAGCAATACGCAGTATTATAAGCAGTTTCATACGCAGCAATGCGCAGTATTATACGCAGCAATACGCAGTAATATACATATTATATATCAACATATACTATACATACAAACAGTTCCTCTGCTCATTGGTTGGTGCACAAAAGGTGAATTAAATAATTTCACAAAGGCTTGAATATCACAAAGGCTGTGCAGCGTAGCAAAGACGCTGTGTGTACAATTTGCCTTGCTATGTAGCAGTGTTCACTTATTTTGTGCACTGTGCACAATGAGAGTGCAGAGGGTGTGTGGGTCTGGCAGCCAACCATTCCTATGCGGCAGGCTAAGGTTACTTAAGTGTCGGAAAAGAAAACGGTAGTTTCAAAGGAGCAAACAAGCCTGCATGTGTACCATAACGAGGGAGAAAGTTTCTCAATTTTAGTGTGGCAGGCCAGGTCGTGTGCATGGCAAAGGGTCAGCAGCAGAGGTGATTTGCTCAAACACGTGTTTCCACCGTGGCAGGCGCCAATCGTGTGTGTGTTTGTGTGTGTGTGTGTATGTGTGTGCGCGTGTGTGTAAGGCAAGAGCGCAATATGATCACTGGAGCCAACAAGGTGGATGTTCACGCAGAGCATTAGGAGGCAGAAGGGGCAGGGAATGTAGCCTCCGTACAATAGTTGCGTGAGGAAAAAGAGTAATCACGATTCTCCCCTTCATGTGTCTATGTATATGCACTTATCCCCCGCATCATGACAAGCAGGCTCCCCTCCCATGCTGTCCTTTGGCAATTGCCTGTAGTGCCTCGTATAAATAGGGTTGGCCAGTACCATATTATATATAATGCCATATATATACGGTGTATATACGATTGTTTTAGAAGAGAAATTACCAATTACACGGTCATGTACGGTGCATATACACAGTTCTGGCCAACGCTACGTATGAACAAACGCGATTGCTATTCTTGCAATCTCTGTCGCTTTTTATGATGTGTGATTCATGATCCCTTTTTTTGGCCAGACACACGTACAAAGGGTTGGCCCATACCGCATTTATACACTGTATTTGCATACCTATATTTGGTAAAAAGTTTGCACGACGCTCTGATGCATACCGTATATACGTATATACCTACATATATATACCTTCATAAACAAACACACACACATATATTTATTTATATATTTATTTATGACCAACCTATAAGCACAGGAAGCTGTGCTGGTGACCCCCTACGACCGCCGGCTGCCCTTCATTCGCGTACGCACACGTGTGGCCGACCGCTTATTGGGGCAGCGCTTTGTGGTGCGCGTGGACAGCTGGGAGCGGACGTCCAGGTATGCTTGTGTTTGGGGTGACTGCATGAGATACACAAGATACACACCCAACGCAGTGCTTTGTGGTGCGCGTGGACGGCTGGGAACGGACATCCAGGTGTGCTTGTGTATTGTATGGGGTGACTGCATGAAATACACACATCCAACGCAGCGCTTTGTGGTGCGCGTGGACGGCTGGGAACGGACGTCCAGGTATGCTTGTGTTTGGGGTGACTGCATGAAATACACACATCCAACGCAGCGCTTTGTGGTGCGCGTGGACAGCTGGGAACGGACATCCAGGTATGCTTGTGTATGGGTGACTGCACGGCATGGGATATCACCAGACATCCAAGTGCCCGTTAACATGGCCATCTACGGCTAAAGATGGACATACGGGTCCATCCAGGCGTGCTTTGATAGTGGGAGAGGAGGAATTTGAACAGACATTTAAGTGTCCATGTACATGGCCATCTGCATGGCCACCTATGACTAAGAACGAACATTCAAATGAACTCACAAGGGGTAATAGCATAATCTAAATGGACATCCAGGTGTGGTTTTTAAGGGTGACAGCTGTGGACGTATCCTCAGGTGTGTATTTGAATGTTGAAGTTGACAGCTGGGAACTGACAGCAACGGTTACAATGGTCACAATGGGGGATGACCTTTAGCCAGGTTGTCTGGCTGATCGGCTGCTGACTGGTCTCATCCAACCACAGATAAATTCATAAGCTCAGAAATAACGGCTAAGTGTGCTTGGTATCTGCTTGGTAACAGACAGACAGTTGTGCATCTGCTCGTTAGCAGACAGTTGTGTATCTGCTTGGTAGCATCCAGTTGTGTATCTGCTTGGTAGCAGTCAGTTGTGCATCTGCTCGTTAGCAGACAGTTGTGTATCTGCTTGGTAGCATCCAGTTGTGTATCTGCTTGGTAACAGACAGACAGTTGTGCATCTGCTCGTTAGCAGACAGTTGTGGATCTGCTCGTTACCAGACAGTTATGTGTCTGCTTGGGAGCAGCCAGTTGTGGATCTGCTTAGTAGCAGCCAGTTGTGGATCTGCTTGGTGGTACACAGATGTGTATCTATTTGGTTGCATCCAGTTGTGTATCTGCTTGGTAGCAGCCAGTTGTGTATCTGCTTGGTGGTACACAGATGTGTATCTATTTGGTTGCATCCAGTTGTGTATCTGCTTGGTAGCATCCAGTTGTGTATCTGCTTGGTAACAGACACAGTTGTGCATCTGCTCGTTAGCAGACAGTTGTGGATCTGCTTGGTAACAGACAGACAGTTGTGGATCTGCTTGGGAGCAGACAGTTGTGGATCTGCTTGGGAGCAGACAGTTGTGGATCTGCTCAGTAGCAGCCAGTTGTGTATCTGCTTGGGAGCAGACAGTTGTGGATTTGCTTGGTGGTAGACAGTTGTGTATCTGCTTGGTAGCAGTCAGTTGTGAATCTGCTCGTTAGCATACAGTTGTGGATCTGCTTGGGAGCAGTCAGTTGTGGATCTGCTCGTTACCAGACAGTTGTGTGTCTGCTTGGGAGCAGTCAGTTGTGGATCTGCTCGATTGCAGCCAGTTGTGGATCTGCTTGGGAGCAGACAGTTGTGGATTTGCTTGGTGTTAGACAGTTGCGTGTCTGCTCGGGAGCAGCTAGTTGTGGGTCTGCTTGGTGGTAGACAGTTGTGTGTCTGCTTGGGAGCAGCCAGTTGTGGATCTGCTTGGTGGTAGACAGTTGTGGATCTGCCTGGTAGCAGACAGACAGTTGTGTATCTGCTTGGTAACAGACAGACAATTGTGTATTTGCTTGGTAACAGACAGACAGTTATGCATCAGCTTGGTAACAGACAGACAGTTGTGTATCTGCTTGGTAACAGACAGACAGTTGTGTATCTGCTTGGGAGCAGCCAGTTGTTGATCTGCTTGGTGGTAGAAAGTTGTGGATCTGTTTGGTAGCAGACAGGAGTGCAGACTGAACTGATGTTTGGTCATGAGGTTTCTACATATGTAGGGTTGGCCCGAACAATTTATATACAGTGTATATACGCACCGTATTTTAACGTGGTGATTTCCTTGCCAAAAGTACCGTATACACACCTCACATGTATGGCTCTGGCCAACCCTAATGATTTTGGAAGACAGTGATCCGCTGTAATCGCGTTTTTTTGCTTTACAATGTGTGTACGGTGCCAAGTTGGTCTTTTAAAAGCAAAAATGACCTCAGAAAGGCTCCTCTACCCCACAACTTGTGACCCATTTTTTTCCACTGCTTGGTTGTTTCCCTCTGTGTCTCTCGCGCGCATGTGTGTGGATGTGGGTGTGGGTGTACGTAACCCCCCTGGCGGTATATTGGTGAGGGATGAGAGGGGGATTGAACCCTTCCTTTGGATTTCTTTGCTTTTGAAGTTAGTCCCCCCCCCCCCCCGGTGTAAGCAGGTACCCTGACGGTCACATGGTGAGGAATGAGAGTGGGATTAAACCCTTCCTTTAAATTTCTTTGCTTTCTAAGTTAGTCCCCCCCCCCTTGTGTAAGCAGGTACCCTGACGGTCACATGGTGAGGGTAATCGGGCCCATTAACGACATGAGGGCTGAGAGCGAAGCTGTACTGGAACACACTGGCATTACGTGGCAGGTGGGTGGGTGGTAGATTGATGGTGTGCGAGTGGGCCTCCAGCACAATATATGTGTGTGTGTGTGTCTGCTGCGTGTACGTGTGTTGTAAATGTGTGGGTGGGGGTGGGGGTGTGTGACTGCCCACTGTTACCAATGGGTGACACACACACACACACATACACATGCACACACACACACACGCATGCACACACACACACACATTCATACACACACACATTTGTAAAGAAGGCTTGTGCATCTCTTCTTCATTTCATCCGCACCTTTGCTGTGCTGTTCCTCATTGCCAAGCATGACGATGTGTGTGTGTGCCTGCAGTCTTTTTTGTAGGGGCAGAGCTGCCTGCTGTGCCTATTGGCAATGCCTATTGGCAACCGACATGCATGATGCACCTGGTTATAGTGATGGATCATGCCTGGCATTTTCTGCATATGTTTGTGGTGTCTCTACAGCCTTTCTAAAACAAAGCACTGGCAGAGCTGCCTGCTGTGCCTAGTGTGACTCACATGCACAATGAACCAGGTTTTTATGACGGATCATGCCTGGCATTTTTTGCATATGTTTGCGGTGTCCCTACAGCCTTTTTTAAACGAAGCACTGGCAGAGCTGCCTGCCATGCCTAGTGGCAACCCACATGCACGATGAACCTAGTATTGTTGATATGACGTACCTGTTGTGTGTTCCGTGTGTTTGTGTGTGTGTGTGTGTCTTCAGCCCTTCTGCAGTGGAGCACTGGCAGAGCTGCCTGCCGTACCTGGTGGCGACCCACATGCGTGGTCTGTGCCTCCAGAGGAGCGTGCGCAGCGCAGGGACCTCACTGGACCGGATTACTTTGTGGCCAGGTGTGTGTGCGTGTGCATGTGCGTGTGTGTATGTTTCTTTGTGCGTCCAGAGGAACGTGCGCAGCACAGGGACCTCCCAGGACCGGATAACTTTATGGCCAGGTGTGTGTTTGTGTGTGTGCGTGTGTGTATGTGTCTTTGTGCCTCCAGAGGAACGTGCGCAGCACAGGGACATCCCAGGACCGGATTACTTTATGGCCAGGTGTGTGTTTGTGTGTGTGCGTGTGTATATGTCTTTGTGTCTCCAGAGGAGCCTGTGCAGGACAGGGACCTCCCAGGACCGGATAACTTTATGGCCAGGTGTGTGTTTGTGTGTGTGCGTGTGTGTATGTGTCTTTGTGCCTCCAGAGGAACGTGCGCAGCACAGGGACATCCCAGATTACTTTATGGCCCGTTGTGTCGCATTAATATGTGGATATATAAGTGTGCATTCATGTTTGTGCTTACTTATGTGTGTGTACATGTTTTAATATGTGTCTGTTTTTGCTTGCCACCTAAGGTTGACAGATTCGTCAAGGCAGCGGCTGTGGTGCGCATAATGGGGCTCCTTTTGTATCAATTGTTATCTGCAACTCTCAGTTTCGACCCTCTGCAGCTCTCACTCATGTACCCTCTGCAAATCCTAACCTGTAGCTAACAACTCTGTACCCCTGCAGCATCGACCCAGTGGGGTGCACAGACGTGGACGATGCTCTGCATGTGCGGACTCTTTCAGATGGGCGGGTGGAGGTGGGCGTCCACATTGCAGATGTCAGGTTAGTGTCACTTTGGCGTTGGCTTGCCAATGGTGTGTAAGACCTCCGATATATACCTCAACAGTGAGACCTTCCTAGTTTCTGCTGACTTTTTCTTTTTGCCTCAGTGAAGGATGGTGTCCACACGTCGTAGGCGTCAGATTTGGCATGCGTACATTTCATAAGCTTCTGATGTCCACACGTCGTAGGCGTCAGATTTGGCATGCGTACATTTTATAAGCTTCTGATCATCCTAGGCTGCTCCTGAGTGATTGGCCCCCCGATGCATGCGTTGCTGTGTTTTATTTCAAGCTGCCTCGTGTTTGTGATTCTCGGTCCCCATACTTTTTGTGTGGTAATTGCTTCTAAACTGCTTTGTGTCTGTGAATGTCTGTCCCCATACCTTTTTTTTGGTTAGTGCTTCTGAGCTCCTTGGTGTCTACGTGTTTCTTTACCCATACTTTTTGTGTGGTCGGTGCTTTTGAGCTGCCTCGTGTCTGTGAGTGTCTGTCCCCATACCTTTTGTGTGGTATGTGCTTCTGAACTGCTTGGTGTCCCGGAGTGTCTGTCCCCATACCTTTTTTTTGGTTAGTGCTTCTGAGCTGCTTGGTGTCTACGTGTTTCTTTCCCCATACTTTTTGTGTGGTTGACGCTTCTGAGCTGCCTAGTGTCTGTGAGTTTCAATGGCTACAATGGCTACAATGGTTACAATGGTCACAATGGTCACAATGGTCAATGGTTGCAATTGTTACAATGGCTACAATGGCTACGATGGCTATGATGGTTACATTGGTTGCAAGTGTTACAATGGTTACAATGGTTACAATGGCTACAATGGCTACAATGGTTACAATGGTTACAATGGTTACAATGGTTACAATGGTTACAATGGTTACAATGGCTACAATGGTTACAATGGTTACAATGGTCACAATGGTTACAATGGTCACAATGGCTACAATGCTTACAATGGTTAAAATGGCTACAATGGCTACAATGATTACAATGGGGGGTGACTTTTAGCCAGGTTGTTAGGCTGATCGGCTGCTGCCTGGTCTTGGCCAGCCACAAATATATCCTTAAGCTCAAAACAGGGTGAATTTCTGTCCCAAGTAAAATTGGTTGATAGTACGACTTCTATTGATTGCCAAGTTTTGTGGTCCACTGTGATGAGATCTGGTGGTGGGCGCTCGTCCCAATAACAACGATGAAAGCGACTCGTTATTATGTCCATTGTTCTACTATTAAGCACCAGCATCATGATCATAATTATTAAGTGTCATGAGTGTCATTAAGTGATCATTAACTGACATAAATGTCATTAAGTGTCATGATCATGATCATGATCATGATCATTAAGCACCAGCATCATGAGCATGACCATTAGTTGAGGTTGGCAAGGAAAGAGCCTTAACAGCTGTATTCACCACGTTTGACCTCATCCTGTAATTATGGCAAGCCTACCTTGTGTTTCTGGCCGACCCTACTTTATATGCTTAGGGTTTCTGGCCGACCCTACCTTGTGTTTCTGGCCGACCCTACTTTATATGCTTAGGGTTGGCCAGAAACATATACATATGGTTTATATACAGTATTATTGGCATGGACATCACCAAATATACGGCCATATACGGTGTATACAAACGGTTCTGGCCAACCCCACATAAGCTGCTAGCTTGATGTTTTAACAGTTCTTGTTATTGCATTTGGCCAGAGCGAGAGGTTTAGTTTGAAATGCTACCTTTGAATGTTTATCCTGCACGGCAGCATATTAATAGCTGCTCATGCTTTATGGGTGGATGCATAGACTGCGCAGCGTTACTTGTGAGGGCGGGTGGCAAGCTGGACGGCCAAGGAAAGATGCACCAGTGTGCTCAGCTTTCACACTGCTTTGCTTGATTGTGTGTGTGTGTGTGCGTGTGCTTGCACCAACGGCTTGCAGACACTTTGTGAGGGCGGGTGGCAAGCTGGATGGCCAAGGAAAGACGCACCAGTGACGCACTGCTTTTTAACTACTTTGCTTAAATGTGTGTGTGCGTGTGTATGGATTGCTTGCAGCTACTTTGTGAAGGCAGGCGGCATGCTGGATGGAGAGGCCAAGGACAGATGCACCAGCGTATACTTGGTAGACAGGTGCGCAAGACAAGTGCCGTTTGTTGTTGTGGTTTTGGGTGGCATTTATTATGATTTTGATGGACAGATGCCATTTGTAGTTGTGGTTTGGGGTGGCATTTAATATGATTTTGATGAACAGGTGCGCAAGACAGGTGCCGTTTGTTGTTGTGGTTTTGGGTGGCATTGGATATGATTTTGATGGACAGGTGCGCAAGACAGGTGCCGTTTGTTGTTGTGGTTTTGGGTGGCATTGAATATGATTTTGGTGGACAGGTGTGATGCTGGTTGTTGGTGTGGTTTTGGGTGGCATTGAATAAGAATTTGATAGACAGATGCTTATGTCATTTATTGTTGTGGCTGTGACTGGCATTGACGGTGGCCTCGTACATGCATGATTTCTCAGGCTTGAATTTCACTTGGGTCGTAAGTTGTAAGGCATCCAAATTGTTTCCGTGAATAAACTGCAATATCATGACACAAACTCGTCGCCCCGTGCTTACATTCAGTGCAGGGCATCAGCAGCTCAATAATTTGGAAAGCAAACAATTCAGTCTGACATAACGCAGGCATTGAACACCGCTTTCACGTAATTAAGGAGGAAGCCTGCGGAAAATTCAAGTTGTGCACAGGCATCGAACGTTTCGCTCCACAATAATCAAGAATTGGATCCAAAAAACACCATTCGCCTTGCTTAGCTCTATTTGTCGAATCTGATCTATTCATTATATCTAGTCCGACCATAAATCACTTGCGATGCCTTGCCAATTTACTAAAAATCAGAGTGTTGAGCCTTGTCGTTGCTCCCTGCCTGTGCTTCCCATGCCTGCTCCTCTCGCACAGGCACCTTGACATGTCTTAAAATGCTGAACACACTCCTCCCCCACCACAGGCGGATCGACTTGCTGCCCTCCCTGCTTATGCCTGTGCTTCTAATGCCTGCTCCTCTCGCACAGGCACCTTGACATGTCTTAAAATGCTGAACACACTCCTCCCCCACCACAGGCGGCTCGACATGCTGCCCTCCCTGCTCAGTGAGCTGCTGTGTCCTCTCTAAAGATTCCCATGCCTCACACACTCCTCCCCCAACACAGGCGGCTCGACATGCTGCCCTCCCTGCTCAGTGAGCAGCTGTGTTCTCTGAGGAGAGGCCATGAGCGGCTGGCTGTCAGTGTGATCTGGACTTTTGAGAGCAGCCAGTCTTTTTCTGTTCAGGACGTGTGGTTTGGGCGGACCATCATCCGCTCGCGCCACGAATTGCACTACCAGCAGGCGCAGGTGAACGCATGGGGTCAAACTGTGTGTGTATTTGTGTGTGTGATGTATGTGATTGTGTGTGTGACTATGTGTGCACGTGCTTTAGCATGCGTGTCATTGTTAGGTATGATAACTCGCGCCACGAATTGCACTACCAGCAGGCGCAGGTGAACGCATGGGCTCAAACTGTGTATGTGTGTGTGTGATGTATGTGATTGTGTGTGTGATTATGTGTGCACGTGCTTTAGTATGCGTGTGATTGTTAGGTATGATGACTCGCGCCACGCTAGCTGCACTACCAGCAGGCGCAGTTGGAAGCGTGGAGTCAAACTGTGTGTGTGTGTGATGTATGTGATTGTGTGTGTGATTATGTGTGCACGTGCTTTAGCATGCGTGTGATTGTTAGGTATGATAACTCACGCCACACGCTGCACTACCAGCAGGCGCTGGTGGAAGCGTGGATTCAAATTGTGTGTGTGATATATGTAATTGTGTGTGCATGTGTGTGATTGTTAGATGTGATAACTTACGCCACGCCAGCTGCACTGCTAGCGGATACAGGGGAGGGTGTGGGGTCAGGGTGTAAGTGTTTTTGTGTGTATGTGAATTTTTATGTGAAACGCCATCAGCACTTGTCTGTCAGGGTCTCTCTTGTCCACAATGTGTAGAGTTGGCCACAGCCATATATGTACGGTGGTATTTTTTTGCAGGGATTTTACTAAATATACGGCCATATACGGCACATATGTACAGTTCTGGCCAACCCTAACAATGTGTGGTTGGAAAACAAAGTTGGAAAACAAACTTGGAAAACAAAGTTGGAACAAAAGTTGTCTGTTTACGCCTTTTTCCTTCCCTTCTGTCTTGGGTAAATGTGGTGTACTGTAGGCACTACAGGCAAACATGCTTTAATGTGTGTATGTAAGTCTGAAGCATTGGTTAGCCTATCAGTTCAGGTCACACCGTGCATTTTACTAAACATGCTTTCATGTGTGTATGTAAGTCTGAAGCATTGGTTAGCCTATCAGTTTAGGTCACACCGTGCATTTTACTAATCATGCTTTAATGTGTGTATGTAAGTCTGAAGCATTGGTTAGCCTTTCAGTTCAGGTCACACCGTGCATTTTACAATGCACCTTACCATGCATTTTGCAATGCACCACACAATGCACCTTACCATGCACTTTACAAAGCACCACACATTGCACCGTTGCCATGCATTTTAAAAACTTGTAAACATGCACCCCGCCGTGCATTTTGCATTGCACCTCCCCATGCACTTTACAAAGCACCACACATTGCACCGTTGCCATGCATTTTAAAAATTCGTACACAATGCACCCCGCCATGCACTTTACAAAGCACCACACATTGCACCGTTGCCATGCATTTGCAAAATTTGTACACATTGCACCCCGCCATGCATTTTGCATTGCACCACACATTGCACCTCCCCATGCACTTTACAAAGCACCACACATTGCACCGTTGCCATGCATTTTAACATTTTGTACACATTGCACCCCGCCATGCACCACAGTGCACCACACACCTCACCATGCACTTAAAAGCACCTCATTTGTAACTGTCCTCCTTTCATACATTCACCAGACCGGCTAACAGACGTTTACACCTAAGATAGATCCTTGAGCTGTCAACGTAGTGTTAGGTACCTTGTGGCACCCTTAAAACTTTGAGGATACATGCAATGTCATTGTGGCCTCTCACCTAAGACCACCTCAGATGGTGTGTGAGTTCCCCGGCAGGGAGCTAACTACACGGTTTGGCGTCACTCCAAGAACTGGAGTTCAAGTGTTACACACTGAACTCAGCAGTTCTATTCCGGCTCGTATCCACCGAACTGCTGGAGGGGGATTTTTACACTTGTGCCCAATACCAAAAGAGACACTGAACTGGCTAAAAGAGACACTGAACTGGCTTAAAGAGCCCTCCTAGCAGAGAAACGAGAAAAGCATCTGGGCCGTTGACACCCATACCTGCCAACAAAAACTGAGCTTGCCACACAAAAAGGGGCAGGAAAAACAGACACACCGGAACCACACAAGACAGGAAGGAACAGGCCAAGGGCAGCAAGTTGCTGAAGTCAAGGAGAGTAAGGGCTTAAAACTAAGCTGCCAACTATCTAAGGCACAAGCATACAAAGGATGGTCAGCACAGCGCAAGCTGTGCTAAGAGAGTACTAACTAACGTTCGGTTGTACTCGCCTCCAAGAACTAGAGTACTTCTGCGAGTACTCAGCAGTTCTCTGGCAAGGAACCTGTAAACACTTGTCGAAAATCACCCGCCATCTCATAATGCAAACGTAATCGAACCAAGTACACGGCTGGTTCAGTGGCCCTCTGCCTTGATCTCAAGCGTGCTGGTAGCCATCTTACCAGTTATATGTAGGGTTGGCCAGAATCGTATATCTGCACCGTATATGACCGTATGTATGGTGAGTTCCCTGCTAAGTTTACCGTATGTACACCGTATATACCTATAAATGTATGGCTCTGACCAACCCTGATTATATGGGTGCTGTGTTTGGCTCACCACTGCAGGATATTGCAGATGCAAAGCCTGCAGCTCCGGGTGACGAGTTGCCCCCTCAAGATCGTCAAACCATGGCTGAGTCCTTGGACATCCTACTACGTCTGACAGCCAGCTTGCATGCTACTCGCGTGGCCAATGGGGCATTAGAACTGAGCTCCAGTGAGCTACGTTTCCAGGTAACTATGTGTGTGTGTGAGTGTATCTGTGGGCACGTTATATGTGTTTGTTTAAATCAAAGGATGATATACACGTACATGTGTATTAAGTAAATCTAGCATACGCCCCTGTCGCGCGCACACACACACACAATCACACACACACACACACAAACACACACACATACACACACACACACACACGGATGCTCGCCCCTGCAGACCGACGAAAAAGGCCAGCCAGTGGCAGTCAAAGCCAAGCCCAAGATCCCCATGATGGACGTGGTGGCTGAGATGATGATTGCGGCTAATGCGGCTGTTGCACAGAGGACTGCCACTGCTTTTCCTGGGGCGGCTCTGTTGAGGAACCACCCACCCCCACGCGAGGAAGCGTTTGAGCAGGTGAATGAGTAAAATGTGAAGGTGACAGCCACTGCTTTTCCCAGAGCGACTCTGTTAAATGGAGTCGCGGCTTTGGACTGTGAGTCTTCTAAGAGCTCATTAAGCTTGCAAACTCCTTGGTTTGTTCTGAGCTGTGCTGGAGCAGTAAAGATCAAACATGTACCTTGTTGGTTCGTCCATCACTTGCTTTGCAAAGCAAACTCGTAACAGCCTTGATGCAGGAATGAGCTGTGCTGGAGCTCTAAATAGCAAACTCGTAACAGCCTTGTTGCATGAATGAGCTGTGCTGGAGCTTTTAATAGCAAGCTCGTAGCAGCCTTGTTGCAGGAATGAGCTGTGCTGGAAAAGGGAGCCTTTAATTCTCAGACCTTCTCTTCCAATAGTTAACTCGTGATTTTCCGTTGCAGGTCCGTGCAGTGCTAGAGCAGGGAGCATTGGGCCCCAGTTCAAAGATATTGGCTGCCGTGGATCCCTCTGACAATCAATCCCTGTCCAGAGCTTTAGAGGATGCATGCAGGTTGGTGCAACTGAATGACATGCTTAAGATGTGTGCTTATCTGTGCATTTTTCATTCACACTTTCTCCCCTTCATCAGGTGCAACTGAATAATGCGCTTGAGATGTGTGCTTATCCGTGCATTTTTCATTCACACTTTCTCCCCTTCATCAGGTGCAACTGAATGATACGCTTGAGATGTGTGCTTATCTGTGCATTTTTCATTCACACTTTTTCCCCTTCATCAGGTGCAACTGAATAATGCGCTTGAGTTGTGCGCATGTGTGTACCATTTGTGCGCATTTTTGTACCATTCATGTACATTTTTATAGTGCAGTGCTCTTCCTCCTGATTGTTTGATACAGCTAAGTAGCTGTTTTCACTCTTCAAATGCGCCTCCATGCCTTTACAATCTGCCAAGTTTGCTATTTTTGCTGATCGCAAGGGGCAACACAAAAATTTTAGATCTTGCAGTGCAGCTGAAATGAGTAGACGCACTCTTATTAACTTCCTTGGTGATAAATTTCCGTCTGGTGTATCTCACGATGCAGACAAAACAGAGCCAATGTGCGCATGTATGGCCGGACAGGAACACATACACACACAGCCAGTGCAAATCAATAAAGAAAACAGCTTGCGCGAACCAAATACATACACAGCCGGTGCAAACAATGAACATACACAGCTGACTAACCATAAACATACACAGCTGACAAACCATAAACATACACGGAGTATAAACAGTGTATTTGGCCAGGAATATTCAAGGTACAGTCACAAACGGTGTGCCAGCAAGCTGGTGCTGGCAGTGAAAGATGCTGGTAAACAGTCTTTATTGATGCATGTATCTAAGAGTTATGGCCAACCCTTACCATACCGCAACCATACCGCTATGCCATCAAGAGCCTAATCATGCAGCGCAACCGCTCGAGAGCCTACATATGTGTAGGTTTGGCCAGAACCCTATATATACGGTGTATATACGGTATTTTTGGCAGGGAAACCACCGAATATACGGTCATATACGGTGTATATATACGGTTCTGGCCAACCCTACATATGTGCTTAAATTTTGCACAACTAACGTTGCCACTCCACACTGCACATCATCAACTTCATCTGCAGGCAGGCCAGCGGCAGGGACGCTGCTCAAAAGCCTACTTACGTGTGTGTTTTTGCATAACGAGCCACACCACTCAACCTCTCCAACTAAATCTGCAGGCAAGCCAGCGGCAAGGACGCTGCTCAAAAGCCTACTTACGTGTGTGTTTTTGCACTACGAGTCACACCACTAACCTCACCAACTAAATCTGCAGGCAAGCCAGCGGCAGGGACGCTGCTCAAAAGCCTACTTACGCGTGTGTGTTTTTGCATAACGAGCCACACCACTCAACCTCACCAACTAAATCTGCAGGCAAGCCAGCGGCAAGGACGCTGCTCAAAAGCCTACTTACGTGTGTGTTTTTGCATAACGAGCCACACCACTCAACCTCACCAACTAAATCTGGTGGCAAGCCAGCGGCAGGGACGCTGCTCAAAAGCCTACTTACGTGTGTGTTATGCACAACGAGTCACACCACTCAACCTCACCAACTAAATCTGCAGGCAAGCCAGCGGCAAGGACGCTGCTCAAATGCCTACTTACGTGTTTGTTTTTTGCACACCGAGTCACACAACTCCACCGCATCAACGTCATGTGCAGGCAGGCCAGCGGCAAGGACGCTGCTCAAAAGCCTACTTGTATACTCTCCGCACTACGAGTCACACCACTCAACCTCGCCAACTTCATCCGCAGGCAGGCCAGCGGCAAGGACGCTGCTTAAAACTTTATTTACGTGTTTGTTTTTAGCACACCGAGTCACACAACTCCACCTCATCAACGTCATGTGCAGGCAGGCCAGCGGCAAGGATGCTGCTGTTGCGCAGCTGCTCAAGAGCCTCACCACACGAGCTATGTCAGAGGCCAAGTACTTCAGCACAGGTACTGTGCTTGTATTTTAATACCCTCGTCATTAATATAAGATTGAGGATTCGAGGGGTTACAAACTTCATTTTGGGCTTGTCGCTTTGTCACTAATTACACGAGCTATGTATAAAATTCAGCAATTCTTCCAGCACAAGTGCACCCATTATCTGCACGATGTCTACAGAATTATTAAATTCAAGCATTCCGACACACGAGTGGGTGAAATAGTTTGTATTGCGGGCGCACACAATTACGGCCGTCTGGGGAGAGGGGCAAATGTTGCGGTCGGGTGGACACATCGAAGTCTTGATATGCGAGGGGGCACACAGATTTTGGTGCAGAGGGCACAAGCTCAATCACAGCCATTCACTGCCATCGTGAGCACACACACACACACACACACACACACACACACACACACAAACACACCATTCACTGCCATCGTGAGTGCACAACAAGTTTTGGCAATTAAGGGTTTGTACGTGTGCCAGAAACACATCATGAATGTGTTCGGATCAATTGAGTCCAGAACTCAAACCTACCTGTTTACTTTATACAAAATACCATGTACGCATAATGCCAAACTGTATGCTGTGCAGCCTTGAGATTTGAGGTTTGGTCTCATTCTTGCACTGCGTACCCATCATGTCCGTTCAGAACTAGCCAGAATTTGCACATATCCACACGACATACACAAGATGCGGAAAATTCCCTGCTCGAATACCACACATGTATGGTACCAGGTGTTTCTGTGTATGAATCCTTGCACCTAGCGTTCACATTATTCATTATTCTATGATTTAATACAATGGGGGTTCTCCAGCCAGACCATCTGATCTGATGAACTATTGGCTGGTTTCTGCTGGCTAGCAATTAGTTCATGAGCTATGGGAAGGATTTAACTTGCCTCACACACGTTTCGTGCTGTATCTCACACGAATAGGGGCTGCTGCATTTTACACGTTTCGTGCTGTATCTCACACGAATAGGGGCTGCTGCATTTCACGCGTTTCGTGCTGTTTCTCACACGAATAGGGGCTGCTGCATTTCACGCATTTCGTGCTGCATCTCACACGGACAGGGGCTGCTGCATTTCACACGTTTTGTGCTGCATCGCACACGAACAGGGGCTGCTGCATCTCACACGTTGCGTGCTGTATCTCACACGGACAGGGGCTGCTGCATCTCACATGTTTTGTGCTGCATCTCACACGAACAGGGGCTGCTGCATCTCACACATTTCGTGCTGCATCTCACACAAATAGGGGCTGCAGCATTTCACACGTTTCGTGCTGCATTTCACACATTCAGGGGCTGCTGCATCTCACACAATTTGTGCTGCATCTCACACGTTCCGTGCTGCATCTCACACATTTCGTGCTGCATCTCACACATCCAGGGGCTGCTGCAGTTCACACGTTTCGTGCTGCATCTCACACAAATAGGGGCTGCAGCATTTCATGCGTTTCGTGCTGCATCTCACACGTTCAGGGGCTGCTGCAGTTCACACGTTTTGTGCTGCATCTCACACGTTTCGTACTGCATCTCACACATTTCGTGCTGCATTTCACACAAACAGGGGCTACTGCATTTCACACATTTCGTGCTGCATCTCGCATGTTCAGGGACTGCTGCATCTCACACGTTTTGTGCTGCATCTCACACGTTTCGTGCTGCATCTCACAGATTTCGTGCTGCATCTCACACATCCAGGGGCTGCTGCATCTCACAAGAACAGGGGCTGCTGCATTTCACACGTTTTGTGCTGCATCTCATACGTTCAGGGGCTGCTGCTCCCGGCACTTCAGGCGCCTACCACTACGGCCTGGCCCTCCAGTACTATACACACTTCACTTCTCCCATTCGAAGGTAGGTCATGTGTTGTGTGTAGGGTCAGCTGTATCCATGTACAAACTGTTGGTGTGGGGGTTTGTGAGTTGGGGGTGTGTATGCGTACCTTTGCGCATTTGTGAATTTGTGCTTATGAACAGCGCGTGTGATCATATGTTTGAAGGCCTGCCTGTTAATGTACACCGATACAAAACAAATACCATAGCATTAACCTCCATTTATCCCAAACATAGCATTGAAGAGTGAAAGACTCTTCAAATCAGCTTACAGGACACAGGACATTGCTTCTTGTTTGCAACCATGTGTCTTGAATGGTAGCCTGCTCAAATATTGTCAGGTCAAATCATTGTTAAGAAACAGCTAAAGACTCTGCACATTAGCTCTTAGGGTACTGCATTGTGTGCGTATCTTTGAGTCTTGAATGGTAGCCTACTCAAATATTGTCAGATCAAATCATTAAACAGCTAAAGACTCTGCACATCAGCTCTTAGGGTACTGCATTGTGTGCGTATCTTTAATTCTTAAATGGTAGCCTGCTCAAATATTGTCAGATCAAATCATTGTTAAGAAACAGCTAAAGACTCTGCACATTAGCTCTTAGGGTACTGCATTGTGTGCGTATCTTTGTGTCTTGACTGGTAGCCTGCTCAAATATTGTCAGATCAAATCATTGTTAAGAACCAGCTAAAGACTCTGCACATCAGTTCTTAGGGTACTGCAGTGTGTGCGTATCTTTGAGTCTTGAATGGTAGCCTGCTCAAATATTGTCAGATCAAATCATTAAACAGCTAAAGACTGCACATCAGCTCTTAGGGTACTGCAGTGTGTGCGTATCTTTGAGCCTTGAATGGTAGCCTGCTCAAATATTGTCAGATCAAATCATTGTTAAGAACAGCTAAAGACGCTGCACATCAGCTCTTAGGGTACTGCAGTGTGTGCGTATCTTTGTGTCTTGACTGGTAGCCTGCTCAAATATTGTCAGATCAAGTCATTAAACAGCTAAACACTCTGCACATCAGCTCTTAGGGCACTGCATTGTGTGCGTATCTTTGTGTCTTGACTAGCCTGCTCAAATATTGTCAGATCAAGTCATTGTTGAGAAACAGCTAAACACTCTGCACATCAGCTCTTAGGGCACTGCAGTGTGTGCGTATCTTTGTGTCTTGAATGATTAAGCTACTCATTTACTGTCTGGTCAATTCAAGAACACATTGCACAAAACTTGACACGAATGCCACGGAGTGCTGCATCGTGCTCTCGCATCCATATGTCTTGCTTGGTGACCTGCTCATATGTTGTCAGATCAAACGATGCTGTCATGCTGTCGTGGTTGTCACACCATTCTTACAGGTATGCTGATGCGGTTGTCATGCTTCCATCTTCCATGCTAATTTGGTTGTTGTGGTTGTCATGCTGATATGGTTGTCACACCATTCTTGCATGTATGCTAATGCGGTCATGCTTTCATGTTCCATGCTGATGTGCTTGTCATGCATTCATGCTGATATGGATGCCACGCATCCATGCAGGTATGCTGATGTGGTCGCCCATCGCCAGCTACTTGCTGCCCTGCAACCTAACAATAGCCAACAGGCACTGCTTAATGGTCGACAGTTGCCCTCCGCTCCACACCCTCCTATACCGCATGCAGGTCAGTGTGTGCCTGCACATGTGGACCCACTTACATACGCACGCACACACACATGCCTGCACACATTCAAACACGCACACACACACAAACACACACACAAACACACATGTACAATCACACACAAACACACATGTACAATCACACACAAACACACATGTACAATCACACACACACAAACACACATGTACAATCACACACAAACACACATGTACAATCACACACAAACACACACGTACATGCACACTCAAATACATTCGTACAATCACACACAAACACACATGTACAATCACATACAAACACACACATGTACAATCACACACAAACACACATGTACAATCACACACAAACACTCACGTACAATCACACACAAACACACACGTACAATCACACACAAACACACACGTACAATCACACACAAACACACATGTACATGCACACTCAAATACGCACATGCACTTTCTACAGCATTGTACCCACTGTTCATACACCATGCTCACTACGCACACACATACATACATGCACACATTTGCACACGCAACATTCGCACACACACACACACAAGCACGCATATCTACACTCATAGATCTGCTGGTCATGGCGGAGCGCATGAATGAACAGCACCGTGCTTTAAAGGCTGCGCAGAAGGAGCGCATATTCACACACACACAACACTCAAACAACACACACAAGCACGACAAGCACGCATACCTACACTCACAGATCTGCTGGTCATGGCGGAGCGCATGAATGAACAGCACCGTGCTTCAAAAGCTGCGCAGAAGGAGTGCATGGAGCTGTACTTGCTGCTGCTACTGCATTCGAGGCCACACGCGGAGAGTGCGCTGCTCGTGGGCATCCAGGTGTGTTTTTTCCCTCTTGCCTCTTGGTCACACATGAAGAGTGCAGTGCTTGTGAGGATGTTAGTATGTATGTTTCTTCTTTCTTGGCCACACACGAAGTGTGCAGTGCTTGTGGGGATGTTGTGTATTTTTGGTTTGTATTTTTTCTCGTTTTTGGCCACATGTGGAGAATGCACTGCTCGTGGGCATCCAGATGAGTGTATAATAGTCACTTGTGAATTTATTGCAGTGCTTGTGGGGGCGGCTCCAGGTGTGGTTACCTTCTCTTTCCACATGTGGAGAGTGCACTGCTTGTGGGGGTTCAGGTGAGTGCTTTATTGTCTTGGTCTTGCGTGAAAAGATTGCAGTGCTTGTGGGGGCGGCTCCAGGTGAGTGGTTTTGCATCATTATGTGGAGAGTGCACTACTTGTGGGGATGCAGGTGGGTGTTTTAATTTCTGTCACACATGAAGAGTGCAATGTTTGTGGGGGCGGCTCCAGGTGAGTGGTTTTGCATCATTGTGTGGGGAGTGCATTGCTTGTGGGGATGCAGGTGGGTGTTTTAATTTCTTAGTCACACATGAAGAGTGCAATGCTTGTGGGGGCGGCTCCAGGTAAGTGGCTTTGCATCAATGTGTGGGGAGTGCACTACTTGTGGGGATGCAGGTGGATGTTTTAATCTCTTGGACACTTCTTGGGTGTCTTTTGCTTTTGGTTCACTTGTGGCAAGTGCACTGCGTGTGGCCATCTAGGTGGGTGTTTATTTTCCTTGATCAAATGTGGCAAGCGCACTGCATGTGGCGATCTAGGTGGGTGTTTATTTTCCTTGATCAAATGTGGCAAGCGCACTGCGTGTGGCGATCTAGGTGGGTGTTTATTTTCCTTGATCAAATGTGGCAAGTCACTGCGTGTGGCCATCTAGGTGGGTGCTTATTTTCCTTGATCAAATGTGGCAAGCGCACTGCGTGTGGCGATCTAGGTGGGTGTTTATTTTCCTTGATCAAATGTGGCAAGCGCACTGCGTGTGGCGATCTAGGTGGGTGTTTATTTTCCTTGATCAAATGTGGTAAGAGCACTGTGTGTGGCAATCTAGGTGGGTGTTTTATTTTCTTGATCAAATGTCAAGAGTGCACTGCGTGTGGCGATCTAGGTGGCTGCTTTATTTTCTTGACCAAATGCGGCAAATGCACTGCGTGTGGCCATCTAGGTGGCTGTTTTATTTTCTTGATCAAATGTCGAGAGTGTACTGCATGTGGCAATCTATGTGGGTGAGCTTCTTCTGGTCAAATGTAGTGTTTTGCTCTATTTGTCTAGTTGTATTGATTAAAATGCTCTAACCTAATAATTAACGCAATTGAAGCGCTTGCGCTGAATTTAATGCTGTTGGCTGATTAAACCTGCATTGATTAAAATGCTTGTATTGATTAAAGTGCTTGTACTGACAACGTGCCCGTTGCCACACTTTGCAGCGTATGCAACGGGCCTCTCTTTGAAATTTTCACATGCCATGTCACAGTGCCTTGCACTTGCTTACCATGTGACGTATCATGTTCTATTCCACACACACATACACACACACATTCACACACACACATTCACACACACACACATTCACACACACGCACACACGCACACAGGGACGCGACCAGCTGGACGTGTTTGTGCCCTCAATACAAATGAGAGGCAGGGTGCGCATCATAGACAGCAAAGGTGTTGTGCGGGCCCCCTTAACAGGCCGAGAGGAGCAGGGGGAAGGGGAGGTGGGTGGCGTGTGCTGTTTGCTGTGCGTGCTGTGTGCTGTGTGCTGTGTGTCAAGGACGAAGATGACAGGAGTCTGAAGGAACAGTATGTCGTGCACATTTTCCTGTGTGTTAAGGACGAAAGGAACAGTGTGCCGTGCACATTTTCCTGTGTGTTTAGGAATAAGGATTCTGAAAGAACAAGGAACAGTGTGCCGTGCACATTTTCCTGTGTGTTAAGGACGAACGGATTTTGAAGGAACAGTTGCCGTGCACATTTCCCCATAGTTAATAGAGGGTGTTGTGGGTAGTTATGAGAGGGTGCGTATTGTATTGTGTGTGAAATTGTTATGTTTGACTGCAGTGAGCGGCAAAGGTGCTGTAAGGGCCCCTTTGGTTCGCCGAGAAGAGCAGGGGGAGGCAGGTGGCGTGTGGTGTGGTGTGGTGTGGTGTGTGTTGATGACGCAGATGGTAGGGGTCAGTGGCAATGGTGCCCTGGACACATATTTCCCCTTTGCTATTTGAGGAGGAAACTAAAAAAGGACACATATTTCCCCTTCGCTGTTTGAGGAGGAAACGAAAAAAGGACACATATTTCCCCTTCGCTATTTGAGGAGGAAACGAAAAAATGACACATATTTCCCCTTCGCTATTTGAGGAGGAAACGAAAAAAGGACACATATTTCCCCTTCGCTATTTGAGGAGGAAACAAAAAAATGACACATATTTCCCCTTCGCTATTTGAGGAGGAAACGAAAAAAGGACACATATTTCCCCTTCGCTATTTGAGGAGGAAACAAAAAAAGGACACATATTTCCCCTTCGCTATTTGATGAGGAAACGAATAAAGGACACATATTTTCCCTTCGCTTTTTGAGGAGGAAACAAAAAAGGACACATGTGCAGGGTTGGCCAGAACCATATATATCCACGGTGTATGTACGGTATTTTTGGCAGAGGAATTACCAAGGTTACGGTGCATATATACGGTTCTGGCACACTGTATTACACAGACACATAAACACTGTATTACACAGACACACTGTATTACACAGACAGACACACTGTATTACACAGACAGACACACTGTATTACACAGACAGACACACTGTATTACACAGACAGACACACTGTACTACACAACTGTATTACACAGACAGACACACTGTATTACACAGACTGGCACACTGTATTATAACACAGACACACAAACACTGTAATATTCACACAGGCCCTCACAACCTCAGCTCCTAGCTCCCTGCGGCTTTCGATTTCTGAGGACAGGCACCATGTGTGTATCACAGACTCCATTTCAGACACGCCTCTGTGGTCTGCATCAGTCCTGGAGCGCCTGTGGCTGGTGCTTGATGCAGGTGTGGGGGTGGGTGGGGGT